>ERZ1034401.7-NODE-7-length-321370-cov-23.326679_pt1 | contig 321370 bp, 303 predicted proteins | sample MGYA00520601_ERZ1034401 | MGnify/ENA primary metagenome ERZ1034401 (study PRJEB33736, sample SAMEA104288476) | Azolla filiculoides | biome: Urban; feature: water surface; material: ditch water | place: Netherlands | collected 2014 ... | reverse complement strand
CTGAGGCATTCGCTTTAGCCGCCTAACCTGTGCAGGTTTCACTGGGTCATTACACCCCTTCGATTTCCCACGTCTCACCTAAGAACGGGATTGTGAGGGCAACATCGAAATCTGCGACTACCCTAGCTGAACGGCCCCGTCCGGCAAGCTTGAGGGCGAAGATGGTTCCGCCAGCCTGGCCGATAGACAGGACTCGCTCGATGGTTCCGCGAAGCTCGACGGTTGCCATGGATTCGTCAATCACCTAAAAGCATGCCAGTGTCTTCGAGATAACGAAGGCGCTGTAGCTTTGCCTCCACCTCGGCAGTTTGCTTCTTCAGGGCAATGTATCTAGCCTCAAGGTCGGCATAGTCCCCAGCGGCAGTTGCAGGTCTGGTGGTCGCCGGCACTCTTCCAGTATCGGAGTAGTGAGCGAGGACACTGGCGTCGAGTTGATGAAAGAGTGCGCTAATGGTTGAGTTGCTGTCGACTGTCGACCTAGTAATGCCTAGGAGGGCACAGATTCGCTGCCGCGACGCATATCCGAACTGGTTTATAGGTATCGAATCAAGCGCGGTTTCAGAAATCCAAGTGCGCAGTCGCTCGGAGTTCTCCTCTCCTATGGTTTTGGCCGATTTCACCTTACTATTAGCCATTATTTCTCCTCCCTCAAGGGCTTCACTTTCGCCAGACTTGCTGTAAGTTCAGCAACCCTCGCTTCGAGAGACGTTATTTCTCGTCGAGCTTCACTTTTGTTGCGCTCCAGTTGTCGGGTCATCTTAGCCAATTCCCTTTCTGCACTAGCTGCTCGGCGGCGTTGAATCACGATGTCGACTTGCTCTTGGTGCAAGGCTAGACTTTTCCAATAATCACGGTCTTTCGTTAGAGACTTGATAAGATTCGTTTTATTGGTGTCATGGATTTGTGATGCAGCCTTTGCAGCGAGCACCTTCAGAAGCGATTGGGTACGAAGTAAGAGGGTGGAATGATATGACTTCCCCAAAGTGTCGCGGCTAAAGCGCTGGGGTAAGGGAATGGATTTCTGACTGCAAAAGGCTTTGACACGTTGTGCAGTATGCTCGCAGTTTTTTGTAATATCCCATTCGCTGAAGGCTCTTACGTCGTCCGGATAGTAATCTATAGTCCGTTCCCCATCGCGGTCGCGGACAAAGTCACCAGCTTGGTCCAGCTTCCACGGGATGTTTGTCCGAGCCCATTCGTCAAGAATAAGAAGCTTGGCATCAATTAGTGATTCAACTCGCTTTCGAAGTGGTCCCTTTTCTACTTCTTTGGACATTTTGAGCCTCCTTGACGGCAAGTTCCCATGTGGCAATAAGTCTCTCGAAAAGAATTCTGTTAGATTCTGCCATGCTCTCCTCGCGCTCCATAATTGCACTCATGACTTCGGCATGTTTCGCAAATTCTCGCCGAACCGGTTTGGGTAGCGAAAAATCGGAGGACTTTTTTACCGCATAGTCACGGTCTTTCTCGAATTTTATGAGGGTATTTTGGGTAGTCATGAGATGTACACAGCCTTGGCACTTGCTAGGAGAGGCTAATTCCGTCCGCAAAGCTCCTGATTCGAAGCAATTTGCATGGCGCTTAGTATGCCTCGCAGTACCCGCCATACACGGCCCGTTGGGCTTTTCGCTTGGAAGGTAGCCACGTCCAAGGAGTATCGCGGTGACCTTGCTGGCTTTCTCGCCGACTGTGGAGGTGCGGAAATCGAGTGAGCTGTTCAAGCGCTTCGTAAGAGCCAAAATTAAACGAGGGAAAGCTCCGCCAAGCGGTCTGCCTGAAAAAAGGTCAAGAACCTTTTCGGCCAAATACGCTTTGCGCTCTTGAGTTAGCATCGCTCGAATCGAATTATTGCCTTCCTCAATTTTCCTATATAGACGCCCAATGCGCTGCGATGGTTCACGCTTATTCGGGTCGCGAAAATATGTTTCGGTAGCAGATTCGGTGAGGTGACCTACGTGATTCTCTAAAGCAAGCAAATCTGGGTGGTCATAGCGATAAATATGAAGTGTGATAAATGTGCGCCTAAACGGGTATGGACTCTTGTGAAACATCGCGGTGTCTACGCCCGCCAGTTCAAAAAACAGACTTGAATGACTACGCCAATGGAAGGGTATTGGTGGATTGGAAAATCCGATTGTGGTAAATGGACGCCATTCAAATAACTTCTGGAGGCGCGCCTCAGCGGTGTCAGATTTTCTTTCCAGTGGTGGTGTCTGAAAGGGCCTGTACCGTTGCGCAATCTCTTCCAAAAAATCAATGGCGTCTACAACAAGTCTATTGCACCATTGGACGCCCCAATCTTGTGGTGATTTTTCGCAATAAATGTCAAGTCGCCTTTCGGCGAGGGTGTCGGAGACTCTTGTTGTGCAGCCAAAATATAGTCCATAGGGCCGATGATGGCCTATAACCTCATTGGCTCGTCTACCTTGGTTTATCGTAATAAGTGCTGCCAGTGCACTGAAGACCGTATTGATTACGTTTGCGGATGTGTATCCGCGACCATCCTGATTCAATAACTGGTGGGGGAGTTTTCGACGGAAAACGATTTCTGCAATACGACGGTGAATCGTTGCTGCAAGGCCCGTATCATTCGGTCTATCTTTTTTCTTGTGCTCGTCCAGGGTAAGTCTCGCGGTATCTAATATTTCTAATACTGCGTCGTGAAAATCGTATAGCCAACGCAAGGACTCTTTAAAAATTGCGACTGCCGAATCCACGGATAGATTAACTGTCCGGCCATCGAAAGAGCCAAATTTCTCTTTGCACGCTGCTTCGACGATTGGGAATGGGAGGAATGAAATGCAGTCATTCTCGTCCGGGTGCAGGGCAAGACGATTTAATACGCGAAGCGTACTTCTGAATTCAGAATAGTTTCTGCCATGGGTTCCTGATTTGGATTCATTTGCAGAGTCGATTGTGGATGCGATTGATAAAATCTGTGTAATAAACGAACGAAAATAGCGTGGTACTGCGTTGCCTGAGACTGGAAGACCGATTAGTTTGCTAATTTCAGACGGACGTAAAGTCAGACTATTGGTATTTGAGCATCCCACGAGGTTGCGTGCGATTGTATCGTCGCGGCGAATCGCTTCCATAAGATTATGGAACGATTCGTCATACCGAAGAAGATTCCACCATCCCTGGTTGGACAGGTCATTTGCTAGCTGGGTAATGTCCTCTCTCGTGACGGTTCTAAGTGAATAATGCCCATTCCGTAAAAGCCAGACGAATATCCTTACCCCGTGATTAATGGTGAGGGAGATGGAAGCGGCCACATCTCCTTTGTCAGCTCCGTGCAGGGTCTTGTTTACTGCGAACTTGAGGGCGGTGATGATATTTGGGAACTTGGTCAGCGGTAATATTCCGGAATAAAGACTATTCGACTCGCCTATTGCAAGCGTATAGTTATTAAAATCATATATGGCCAAGCATTCGTCGCAAGCCTGATGGTGCGAAACGTCGATGACAACACGGTTGTCGTTCCACTCGGAGCGGAAGCGAGGGTGTTGGTCGTCGATTGGCACATCGAGTTTCTGCTTCCGGACTGGCATGGTGGTTCTCCAGGATTCTCGGAATTATTAAATCGCCTTCTCAAATTTTTTCATAGCCGCAACTAGTAGTCGTTTGAATGGGCTCTGTGATATCAGGCGATGTAGCGAAACGCAGAACAATATTCTTGGGAGATGGATGTGGATGAATCTCAAATGATTCTCTTCAATGAGTATCCGTATTGATTCTTTGTAGAATAAATATTGAATAGCTGTGTGTTCGATTTCTGATTCGGTTATGGTGAACTTAAAATATCCCATTGCTGAAAACCATGAGTCGGCAATGCACTCGGTGTCCGTGTCTTCCAAGGTGCTTACGGGAAAGAGTAGGAGGTTATTTTTTTTGACTAACTCTACCTCGTGCGCCAAGAGCATGTTGGTTCTTTTGCAAGCAAATATGGCCGAGGCTGCAAGGAGTCGGACAAAATGAAGTATATTTGCCTCACCCAGACAACGAATAATTGTGGAGTTAAGGTAGTGCGTTGTTGTCTCTGCTGAGGAATGGTTCAAGAATGCCTGGACTGAGTAAATGTCGCGGCGTAGTGATAGGAATTTTATATGCGCTGCCTGGTCACGAATATCCGTGTAGTTGAATCTTGGAATGCCAGTGTGCGAACAAAATAAATCGATGTTGTGAGCCCATTGGCCAAGAATAAAGACCTGCTGGGTTCCACGAGAGTATTTAAGATTTAGCGTTACAAAAACTGACTTTGATGTAGAGTGGGCATATTTGTCGATGTTTTTACGATGGGTCAGCAAGAGGCCTATGGCGCGGATTGCAATGGGGCTCTCAATTGCTTGGCCGATTTCGGTTCCACTTGATTCGTCTGGAACTGGTGAAATTGTTGCTTCCTCAAGTTGGTCGGATTTTGATTTTAGGCCGACTATGGTGTAGTTTCCGTTGTGAAATTTTATATTTTCAGATTTTAATGATAAAAGTGTATCCGGATTCCATCCCGTTTCGGCTAGCAAAATAATGAAACATGCAGTAAGTGCGAGACGAGGCAGGTAAAACTCGGATAACAAAGCCCCCAGAAGGTATCGGGCAGTATTTTCGCCACTAATCGTCACGAGGGCGGGTATGTCATAGAGAAATAGACGTCGTCGAGGGACAATCTTGTGATACTGGTGCTTTTTAGAGAGATAGAGCGTTGCTTTAAGACGAGTTTCGGGTGAGGCGCCTTCCAAAAAGAAGGTGGCATCATTATGGCCCTGCGCCTTCAACTCTTTTGCTATTCGAGGTGGCAGACCTGATAAAGGGTCTGATTTTCTGATTTCTCTGACTAGTTCAATGTAATTGTCGTAGTCATTCATTATGTGCGCGCAGCTGTCCATGACACGCTGCAGTCGAGAGACCAGATGGTGATTCGCGAGTGCGTCGGTCGTAGCTTGGTCGGTTTGCGGTACGGCAGTTAAGGGCTGCCGGAGGAATTCGTCGTCGAAGAAGTCGTCGTATGTCTCACTCAGGAGATTTACGCTCCCGCGCACAGGGACCCAACGAAATCTGGATGTAAAGCCGCACCTCTCTACTGTCTCGCCTGAGGAGAGGCGGGTACGGCAGTACAGAAAGATACGTCGAACGTGCAAGGAATGTTGTGCTTTATCGGCAACTTTTGCGTTGGCTACGAAGTCTTCGCAGGCGGAAAATAGGGAGTGGATATCGCGGACAGTGAGCTTGCTCGTTGGCGTGCCCAGGATTTCGCGGATATAGGGAGACTTGCAGAGCTGTGGTAACGCAGAGCACAGCGGATTGACGTAGTCGACAAGGAGAGGCGCATCCGCATCATTGATGGCTTCTTCGAAGAATCCCCCGCGCGCAATTTGCAGCGCGGCAAAGTCTAGTGTCTTTTTGCGTTCTTTGAGGACGCCATAGTGGCGTTGCCTAGTGGCAAGAGAGACAACTGTTTGTGCCCAAGTGTGCCTTTGTACACTAGCCATGGCTCACCGCTCCTTCGGCAGCGGCTTGACGGCTACCCGGTCAGTTGGTCACGTCTAGTTATAGTACATAGGTCACCGTACTCGCCATAGGAGTGACCTTTCACATACAGCGGCACAGCGGCGGCGAGCACTTCACCGTCGGGGCCGTCTTGCCATAGTGTCAGGTATTGCGGCGACCAGCCGGTGTCGGGCGACGCGCTGCCGCTCGCATGCAGGGCGTGCAGGAAATCGAAGCGCAGAAAAGGCGTTGCCTCGGGCTGCAGGGCGAGCAGGGCATCCCAGGCATCGCGGCCGATGTCACGCAGATCGGTCACAAGTCGCGTGCGATAATCGGTCAATTCGTGTCGCGAACCAGCGCGCGCTTGAGGCTCGGGAGCAAGGGGGCGAGAGGTCATGCCGCCGATTCTAATTCGAGCTTCGGATGCCGCGCTTGCAATCCACATTGCCCCCATGACCGTCTCTGTCGCTCTCGCCCAGATCAACTGCACCGTCGGCGATTTCGCCGGCAATGCTGCCCGCATTGTCGCCGCCGCGCGCGAAGCGCACCAGGCTGGTGCGCGCATCCTGCTCACACCGGAACTGTCGCTCACGGGCTATCCGCCCGAAGACCTGCTGCTGCGCCCGGCGTTCATCGACGCCAGCGCACGCGCGCTCGATGCGCTCATCGCCGAGCTGGCGGCATTCCCGGGCTTGCACGTGCTGATCGGGCACCCGCAACTCTCGCTGGAAGCCCCAGCGCCCGGCGTGCTGCCCAAGCCCACCAATAGCGCCACAGTGGCCCTTGACGGCCGTGTGGTCGGCCGGTACGACAAGCTTGAACTGCCCAACAACGAGGTCTTTGACGAGAAGCGCTACTTTCAGCCCGGCACCGAGCCCTTTGTGTTTGAAGTGGACGGCACGCGCTTCGGCGTCATCATCTGCGAAGACGCCTGGTACGCCACGGCCACGGCCTATGCCAAGGCCGCCGGCGCGCAGGTTGTGTTGATCCCCAACGCCTCGCCGTACCACCTCGACAAGGAAGACCTGCGCGAGCGGATCATCGGTGCCCGTGTGAAGGAATCGGGCTTGCCGCATGTGTATGCAAACCTCGTCGGCGGGCAGGATGAACTCGTGTTCGACGGGGGCTCGTTCGTGCTTGATGCCGAAGGCAACGTCGTCGTGCGGATGGGGCAGTTTGTGGAGGGCGTCGGCTACGTTCAGTTCGATGGCGGACGCGCCCTGCCGGGCACGATCGTCCCGGAGCCTCCGCTGGAAGCCCAGGTATACGAAGCGCTCAAGCTGGGCGTGCGCGACTACCTCGGCAAGAATGGCTTCCCGGGCGCAATCATCGGCTTGTCGGGTGGCGTCGATTCAGCGTTGGTGCTGGCGATTGCCGTCGACGCGCTGGGCGCGGATCGCGTGCGCGCGGTCATGATGCCCTCGCGTTACACGGCAGATATCTCGTGGGTGGATGCGCGCGACATGGCGGCCCGGCTGGGCGTGCAGTACGACGAAATCGCCATCAGCCCGATGTTCGACGCATTCAAGGGTGCCTTGGCGGAGGAGTTCCGCGGGCTGCCCGAAGATGCGACGGAAGAGAACATCCAGGCGCGCATTCGCGGCACGCTGCTGATGGCACTGTCCAACAAGAGCGGCCGGATCGTGCTGACGACCGGCAACAAGAGTGAAATAGCGGTCGGCTACTGCACGCTGTACGGCGACATGGCCGGCGGTTTTGCCGTCATCAAGGACATCTTCAAGACGCTGGTCTACCGGCTGTGCCGCTACCGCAATTCGTTGTCGGAGGTGATTCCGGAGCGCATCCTGACCCGCGCACCATCGGCCGAGCTGCGCGAGAACCAGACCGACCAGGACAGCCTGCCCGAATACGATGCGCTCGACGCCATCGTGCAGCGCTACATGGAGCAGAACCAGCCGGTGGCCGACATCATCGCGGATGGGTTTGCCGAGGCCGACGTACAGAAGATCGTGCGCCTCATCAAGATCAACGAATACAAGCGGCGTCAGGCGCCGGTGGGCATCCGCGTGACGCCGCGGGCGTTCGGGCGCGACTGGCGGTATCCGATTACGTCGCGCTTCAAAGAGTAAGCCCCCGGCATGCTCGATTACTACGCCAAGCGCGCCCCTGAATATGAGCGCATCTATACGAAGCCCGAGCGGCAGGGCGATTTGGCGCGGTTGAAGGCGCGCGTGCATGATCTGACGCGCGGCGCGCGGGTGCTGGATCTCGCGTGCGGCACCGGTTTCTGGGCCGAGCCGATGACCGATGCGCGCAGCATCGTCTGCGCGGATTACAACGACACCGTGCTGCGCGTTGCGCGTGGCAAAGGCATCGCCGGGGCGTCGTTTGTGCGCGCGGACAACGATGCGCTGCCGTTCGCGCCCGGCACGTTTGACGTGATGACGGCGGGCTGCTGGTGGTCGCATGTGCCGCTGCAGCATTTGCGCCAGCACGTCGAACGGCTGCATCGCGCGCTGGGGCCCGGCGTGCGTGTGCTGTGGTTCGACAACCTGTATGTGTTTGGCTCCAGCACGCCCATTGCCTACAGCGACCAACATGGCAACACGTGGCAGCGCCGCCCCTTGCGCGATGGCAGCGAACATGATGTGCTGAAGAACTTTCCCGACGATCCGACGCTGCTGCAAACGGTGGCCGGCATCGCCCAGGATGTGCGCATTAACCGGCTCCAGTATTATTGGACGCTTGAATACTTCACCAACTAGTGAGCGAGACACCCATGAAACAGATCACCGCCATCATCAAGCCCTTCAAACTGGACGAAGTGCGCGAGTCGCTCGCCGACGTGGGGGTGACCGGTCTGACCGTCACCGAGGTCAAGGGTTTTGGCCGCCAGAAGGGCCACACCGAGCTGTATCGCGGTGCGGAATATGTGGTCGACTTCCTGCCGAAGATCAAGATCGAGGTGGTGGTGGCCGAAAGCCAGGTCGAAAACGTGATCGACACCATCGTCAAGGCCGCCAAGACCGGCAAGATCGGCGACGGCAAGATCTTCGTGATGCCGGTGGAGCAGGTGATCCGCATCCGCACCGGTGAGAAGGACGAAGCAGCGGTCTGAAGCCGCTGCCCGTGGCCGGCGCGCTCGCGCCGGTCAGCGCCTGATCAACGCGGCAGGGTGATGTTCCAGCGCAGCGTCACCAGCCGGCCGATCACGATCGCCAGCGTGGCGATCACCACGGACACGCTTGGCAGCAGGTCCGTCTGCGTCAGCCCGACGTAGAGGAAGCACCCGAGAAACGCGCACGTTGCGTACGGGTGATTGTCCCGCAGCAGCATGGGGACTTCATTGCAGACCACATCGCGCAGCAGGCCGCCAAAGGCCGCCGTGATCACGCCCATCATCACCGACACAAAGATCGGCACGCCCGCATCAAGCGCCAGTTGCGTGCCGAGCACACCAAAGAGCCCCATGCCGATGGCGTCGGCCACGATCAGCACGCGATCGGACACCAGCTGGCTCACCAGCCGGATCACCCAGTTGGCGAACAGGCTCATCACGAACAGCGCGAGCAGGTATTGCTCGTGCTCGATCCAGTAGAAGGGCCGCCGATCCAGCAGTAGATCGCGCAGCGTGCCGCCGCCAAACGCGGTCAGGAACGCGACGATGAACGCGCCCACGGCATCGAGCCGGCGCCGTTTGGCCTCGGCCAGTCCCGAGATGGCAAACGAGAAGACCGCGAGGATCTCCACCCAGTGCATCACCAACTGCAGGCGGGTCACGTGCATGTGCGTGTTGTTCTTGTTGTGAGCAGGTGTAAGGAGGGCTGCGCGTCAGGAGCCGTACGGCTGGCGCAGCAGCACCAGCACCGCGCCCGCGCCGCCCGCCGTGTTGCGCGGCTCGACGAAGGCGATCACCTCTTCCTTCTGCACCAGCCACGAGCGTACCTTGCCCTTGAGCACCGGCGTTTTGTCGGGCGAGCCGAGTCCCTTGCCGTGGATCACGCGCACACACCGGATGCCACGCTGCACGGCACGGCGCAGGAAGGCGGCCAGCGCCTCGCGGGCTTCTTCGCGGCGCATGCCGTGCAGGTCGATCTGGTCTTGCGTGGCCCACTCGCCGCGGCGCAGCTTTTTGAGCACGTCGTCGCCAATGCCGGGGCGCCGGTAGGACAGCGTGTCGTCGGTCTCGAGTAAGTTGTCCACGTCGAATTCATCCGACAGGGAATCGCGCAGCACGGTCTGCTCTTCGGCGCGCGAGTGCACGGGTTCGGGCGCGGGCGGATTGCGCGGATGTTCGACGCGCTTGTTCTGGCGCAGCGCGCTGACCTCGCCGATGCTGGCACGGAACACGTTGGCTTCTTCGGCCGCCTTGCGTGCGGCGGCTTCGGCGCGCTGGCGTTCGGCTTCGCGTGCTTGCGTCTCATGCTTGAGCTGGTCACGCAGGCCGGCCAGATCGGTCAGGCTGAGCTTGTTGGCGGGGGAAGGGGCGCGTTTCATGGTGAAGGCAGGCGAGCACACCGGGGTGGGGCGTGTGTCGATTATACGAAGGTGCCGCACATGGCAACGCGGCCGATGGTCACCCATCGGCCGCGTTGTTTGCGCCCGGGAAACCTGGGGCGGTGCAGCTTATTCCAGGCTTTCCAGGTAGCGCTGGGCGTCCAGTGCTGCCATGCATCCCGTGCCGGCGCTGGTGATGGCCTGGCGGTAGATGTGGTCCTGCACGTCGCCGGCGGCGAAAACGCCCGGGATGTTGGTGGCCGTGGCCATGCCGTCCAGGCCGCTCTTCGTGCGGATATAGCCCGTGTCGTTCATGTCGAGCTGGCCGCGGAAGATGTCGGTGTTCGGCTTGTGGCCGATGGCGATGAACACGCCCGCCAGCTTGATCTCTTCGGTCTTGCCTTCGTTCTCGTGCGTGCCTTTCAGGCGGGCGCCCGTCACGCCGGATTCATCGCCCAGGATTTCATCGAGCACCATGTTGGTCTTGATCTCGATCTTGCCTTTCTTCTCCTGCTCATGCAGTCGGTCGATCAGGATCGGTTCGGCGCGGAACTTGTCGCGGCGGTGGATGAGCGTGACCTTGCTGGCGATGTTGGCCAGGTAAAGCGCTTCTTCCACGGCGGTGTTGCCGCCGCCCACCACGGCCACTTCCTGGCCCTTGTAGAAGAAGCCGTCGCACGTGGCGCATGCAGACACGCCGCGGCCCGCAAAGGCTTCTTCCGACGGCAGGCCCAGGTATTGGGCCGAAGCGCCGGTGGAGACGATCAGCGCGTCGCAGGTGTATTCGCCAGAATCGCCCACTAGGCGGATCGGCTTTTCCTTCAGATGCGCGGTGTGGATGTGGTCGAACAGCACTTCGGTCTTGAAACGCTCAGCGTGCTCCAGGAAGCGCTGCATCAACTCGGGGCCCTGCAGGTGTTCCTTGTCAGCGGGCCAGTTTTCCACGTCGGTGGTGGTCATGAGCTGGCCGCCCTGCGCCAGGCCGGTGACCAGCACCGGGTTCAGGTTGGCCCGGGCAGCGTAAATCGCGGCCGTGTAGCCGGCGGGGCCGGAGCCAAGGATCAGCACTTTTGCGTGTTTTGCCATGATGCGTTCTGAGTGTGCGCGGCACGAGGGGTGGAGCGCCGCCGTGCAGGCTAGGTAAGGGTGATGGGCGCCATTATAAAGTGGCACCCCCTCGTCCGCCCGGTTGTAAATTCCAATGGCGGTGATAGGGCCGCGTTACAATCGTTGGCATCGTATTTGTGCTGTCCCAAGCCGCGCGGCCTCGTCCAAGCGGCGCACCCGTCTCCCGCATGGCTCGAGCTTCCACCACTCCGACAACCCGCACCGATCCGTCCGCACTGCCGTCCCGCATTGGGCGGCTGCTGGGGGAGGTCCGCTGGTTCCTGTTGCTGGCGGTGACCATCGCCTTCCTGATCATTCTTCTGTCATACAACCGGGCCGACCCCGGTTTCACCCACGCCAGCCAGGTCGACGAAATCCGCAACCTGGGCGGCCGCGTGGGCGCGTGGCTGGCCGATCTGCTGCTGTTTGTCTTTGGCGCGTCCGCCTACTGGTGGGCGGTGCTGCTTGTGCGCAAGGTGTGGCGCGGCTGGCGCGAGCTGATGTCGGACGAACGCCTGCCGCGCGCCTCCATGCCGCGCGTTGATGCCAGTGTCACGTGGATCGGCTTTGCGCTCATCCTGGCTTCCAGCATGGGTTTGGAAGCCATTCGCATGTACTCGTTGCACATGAAGCTGCCGCGTGCGCCAGGAGGCGTGCTGGGCGATGTGATCGGCGGGGCGATGCAGCACTCGCTGGGCTTTACCGGCGGCACGCTTGCGCTGCTGTTCACGTTCCTGGTCGGGCTGTCGCTGTTCTTCCATTTCTCGTGGCTGAACCTGGCCGAGCAGATCGGCGCCGGCGTCGAGATGCTGTTCGTCGGCTTCAAGACGCGCCGCGAGAGCAAACAGGACCGCGCCATCGGCGAGGCGGCCAAGGTCGAGCGCGAGGAAGTGGTCGAAACCCGCCGAGTGCGCATTGAAGAATCGCCGCCGGTGCAGATCGTGCGCCCGACCGCCGTGGTCAAGAGCGAGCGCGTGGAGCGCGAGAAGCAGCAGCCGCTGTTTGTCGACATTCACGATTCCGACCTGCCCCCGCTCGCGCTGCTCGATCCGATTCCGCCGGTTGTGGAAACCGTGAGCGCCGAGACGCTGGAATTCACCTCGCGCCTGATCGAGAAGAAGCTCAAGGATTTCGGCGTGGAAGTGCAGGTGGTGGCGGCCTATCCGGGCCCGGTCATCACGCGCTACGAAATCGAGCCCGCCACGGGCGTCAAGGGCAGCCAGATCGTCAACCTGGCGAAGGACCTGGCGCGTTCGCTGTCGTTGGTGTCGATCCGCGTGGTGGAGACAATTCCAGGCAAGAACTGCATGGGCCTGGAGCTGCCGAACCCGAAGCGCCAAGCGGTGCGCCTGTCGGAGATTCTCGGCTCGCAGGTCTACAACGAGAGCGCATCGCAGCTCACGCTGGCGCTGGGCAAGGATATTGCCGGCAAGCCGGTCGTGGCCGACCTCGCCAAGATGCCGCACTGCATGGTGGCTGGTACCACGGGCTCAGGTAAGTCGGTCGGGATCAACGCGATGATCCTGTCGCTGCTGTACAAGGCGAAGGCCGACGCGGTGCGCCTGATTCTGATCGACCCGAAGATGCTGGAACTGAGCATCTACGAAGGCATTCCCCATCTGCTGTGCCCAGTCGTGACGGACATGCGCCAAGCCGGCCACGCGCTCAACTGGGCTGTGGGCGAGATGGAGCGCCGCTACAAGCTCATGAGCAAGATGGGCGTGCGAAACCTGGCCGGCTTCAACAAGAAGATCGAAGAAGCCGCCGCGCGCGAAGAAAAGATTCCCAACCCGTTCAGCCTGACGCCAGATGCGCCGGAGCCGCTCGACAAGCTGCCGATGATTGTCATCGTGATCGACGAGCTGGCCGACCTGATGATGGTGGTCGGCAAGAAGGTCGAAGAGCTGATCGCGCGGATTGCGCAGAAGGCGCGTGCCGCCGGTATCCACCTCGTGCTGGCAACGCAGCGTCCGTCGGTGGACGTGATTACGGGCCTGATCAAGGCCAACGTGCCGACGCGGATCGCGTTCCAGGTCAGCAGCAAGATCGACTCGCGCACCATCCTTGACCAGCAGGGCGCCGAAGCGCTGCTGGGCATGGGCGACATGCTGTACCTCGCGCCCGGTACCGGGTTGCCGGTGCGTGTGCACGGCGCGTTCGTGTCGGACGAGGAAGTCCACCGCATCGTCGACAACCTCAAGGCGCAAGGCGAGCCGAACTACATCGAAGGCATTCTCGAAGGCGGTGTGGCCGATGGCGAGGGCGGCGGCGATGGCTTGGGTGGCGGTGCTGGCCTTGTGGGTGCGGGCGGCGGCGAGGCCGATCCACTGTACGACCAGGCTGTCGATGTGGTGCTCAAGAATCGCCGCGCGTCGATCTCGCTGGTGCAGCGTCACCTGCGCATCGGCTACAACCGCGCCGCACGCCTGCTCGAAGACATGGAAAAGGCGGGGCTCGTGTCCGCCATGTCGGGCAACGGCAACCGTGAAATCCTGGCGCCCAACCGCAACGGCAACGTCGTCGAAGAGGAATGACGCTGCCCGCGCGCTGCGCGCATTTGCCGTTACATCGCGTTACCGCACGGGCGGAATGTTCCGTCGCTGCCGGCCACTAACAACAAGATCAACTGAAACCGGGATTCCTATGTTTGTGTTGAACGCGCGTCACCTGATGGCCGCCGGGCTGGTCTCTCTGGCGGCATGGTCTGCCGGCGCCTATGCAGGTGCGGTCGAACAGCTCAACGCCTTTGTGAGCAACGTCAGCACTGCGCGCGGCGAGTTCGTGCAACGGCAGGTGAAGGGCGGCACCAACGGCAGCCCGCTGCGCGTGGCCGGGACGTCCAACGGCGATTTTGTCTTCTCGCGCCCGGGCCGCTTCGTCTGGCGCTATGTGAAGCCGTACGAACAGCAGCTCTCGGCCGACGGCCAGATGCTGTACATCTTCGACAAGGACCTGAACCAGATCACGGAGCGCAAGCTTGATGCGTCGCTGGGCTCCAGCCCCGCTGCCATCCTGTTTGGCAGCAATGATCTGGCCAAAAACTTCACGCTTAAGGAAGGCGGCACCAAGGACGGCATCGACTGGGTCGAACTCACCCCCAAGGCAAAGGACACCCAGTTCCAGCGCATCGCCATCGGTTTTCGCAGCGGCGAGCTGCAGGGGATGGAGCTGCGCGACGCCTTCGGGAACACCACCTTGCTGACGTTCTCGAACATCCAGAAGAATCCGCAACTGCCGGCCAACGTGTTCCGCTTTACGCCGCCCAAAGGGGCCGACGTCATCAAGCAATGACGCGTGCAGGCCGGTTTTCGACCAGGAGACCGACCATGCCTTTGCCGTTCACCACGTCGCTGCACCGAGCAGCCGCTGTTGCCGTCGCTGCGTCAGCGGCGGCCGTCTTTGCGGGATGTGCCTCCACCGGTGCGTCCCGTTTTGACGTCGATTCCTTCCTCACCGCGCCAGACACGGTGCTGGCCGAGGCCTTGGTCAACAAGGATTTTCTGCACGCGACCGAGCTGCCCAGCGCCGAGTGCAGCGCATTGGTGAAGGGCCACGCCGGGCAGGTCGTGCCGATCCAGGCGCCGGCCGATCCGCGCCTGCCCGAGGCTTCGGCGCGTCAGCCGTTCGTGATTCAGCCGCCGGCCAGCGAGAACGTGTGGCTGCTGCTGCGTGCGTCCAACGGCGCGCAATCGTGTCACGGGCCGCTGCCCGCCAAGGCGTTCATGGGGCTGGTACAGCGGGCATCGAACTGACGGATTGCCCCGCCTTTTCAGGCGTGGGCCGCTTTCATGTCAGCGATGAAGGCGGCCAGCAGATCATTGCGCCGGGCGTCGCGGCGCACCGCCATGTCGAACGGCACCTCGTAGCGCATGGCAGCGGGTGCCAACGGCGTCAACAGGCCCTGGGCCACATAGGGCGCCGCAAAGTGCTCCGGCAGGTAACCCAGGTGCCGGCCGGACAGCACCAGCATTGCCACCGCTTCCATGTTGTCTGCCACCGCAGTCACCGGCCGCTCGGCCGGCGACCCCGCCGCTTCGGGCAGCGGATAGCTGCGCCACGCCCACGCGTGCGCCAGTGCCTGCGCGGGCGTCACGTCCCCAGCCTTGCGGAACAGCGGATGGCCGCGTCCCGCATACGCAAGCTGCGTCTCGTGGAAGATCGTCGTGTAGTCCAGCGCCGGCACACGGTGCCAGAAGTAGCCGATCGCCATGTGGATCTTGTTGTCGAGCAGCAGTCCTTCCAGCTCCCCGGGCGGGCGCACCGAGACCATGAAATGCATGGATTCATCGCGCTCCCGAAAGCGCTCGATGGCCTGACTGATGCGCGCATTCGCGTTGATGGGCGCATGACCGATCAATCCGAGATTCAACGTGCCGACCAGAGTACGCCCCACCTTGCGGGCCTCTGCGCTGACGACATCGAGCGCGCCCAGCAGCTTGCGTGCGGAATCGACGAAGCGTTCGCCGCGCGCGGTGAGCCGGAAGCCGCTGCGGCCGCGTTCGCATAGGCGGTAGCCCAGGCGGGTTTCGAGCGTGGACAGCTGCGTGCTGATGGTGGATTGGCCGGAGCAGCCCGGTCGCAGAGGAGCCGGCGTTGGACGCACGCGCTGCCTGACGTTGCCGTGGGAACCGGCCGGCGGGCGGATTCTGCGACAATCCCCGCATGAACGCTTCCGCATCTCTCTTCCCGGACGCGCCCGCCCACATGCCGCTGGCCGAGCGCCTCCGCCCCCATTCCGCCGACGATGTGATCGGCCAGCAGCATCTGCTGGGGCCGGGCAAGCCGCTGCGTGTGGCCTTCGCCTCCGGCGAGCCGCATTCGATGATCCTCTGGGGCCCGCCCGGGGTGGGCAAGACCACGCTGGCGCGGCTGATGGCCAACGCGTTTGACGCGGAATTCATCGCGCTGTCCGCCGTGCTGTCTGGCGTCAAGGACATCCGCGAGGCCGTGGAGCGTGCGGAGCAGTTTCGTGCCCACGGCCGCCGCACCCTTGTGTTCGTCGACGAGGTCCATCGCTTCAACAAAAGCCAGCAGGATGCCTTCCTGCCGCACGTGGAAAGCGGGCTGTTCACCTTCATCGGCGCGACGACGGAAAATCCCTCGTTCGAGGTGAACGGCGCATTGCTCTCGCGTGCTGCGGTGTACGTGCTCAAGAGCCTGTCGGACGACGAGCTGAAGCAGCTTGCCGAACGTGCACGTCAGGAGCTGGGCGGGCTGGAGTGGACGCCCGCCGCACTCGACGCCATCGTCGCGTCGGCCGACGGCGATGGCCGCAAGCTGCTCAACAACATTGAAATTGTGGCCCGCGCCGCGCGCGCGCAAGCGGATGGCGATGCGGTGCCCGCCGTTGACGAGGCGCTGCTGGCCTCTGCGCTGTCAGAAAATCTGCGCCGCTTCGACAAGGGCGGCGACGCCTTCTACGACCAGATCAGCGCGCTGCACAAGTCCGTACGCGGCTCCGACCCGGACGGCGCGCTGTACTGGTTCTGCCGCATGCTCGATGGCGGCGCGGACCCGCGCTATCTTGCGCGCCGCATCGTACGCATGGCGTGGGAAGACATCGGCCTGGCGGACCCGCGCGCCGGGCGCATCACGCTCGACGCCGCGGAAACGTACGAACGCCTGGGCTCGCCGGAAGGGGAGCTGGCGCTGGCCCAGGCGGTGATCTACCTGGCCATCGCGCCCAAGTCGAACGCCGGCTACAACGCCTACAACGCGGCGCGGGCCTTCGTCAGCCAGGACAAGTCGCGCAACGTGCCCGTGCACCTGCGTAATGCGCCGACCAAGCTGATGAAAGAACTCGGCTACGGCCATGCCTACCGTTACGCGCATGACGAGCCCGAGGCCTACGCCGCTGGCGAAACCTACTTTCCCGACGATCTGCCCGCGCAGAACTGGTACGTGCCGACGCCGCGCGGCCTGGAAGGCAAGATTGGCGAGAAGCTGCGGCACCTGCGCGAGCTGGATGCGCAGTGGCATGCCGAGCAGGACAAATCCTCCTGCAACAAATAATCCCTACGGGCCGGTACGATAAAATCGGCCTCTTCGGTCATTCAGATCGCTCGCAATCTTCGCTTTCCTTTTTCTCCACCATGCTTGATATCCAACTGCTGCGCAAAGACATCGACGCCGTCGCCGCGCGCCTCAAAGATCGCGGCTACGTGCTCGACGTGGCCGGCTTTGCCGCGCTCGAAGCGGAACGCAAGGCCATCCAGACCCGCACCGAAGAGCTGCAGGCCCGCCGCAACAGCCTGTCCAAGCAGATTGGCATGCTCAAGGGCAAGGGCGAGGACGCATCGGGCGTGATGGCCGAGGTATCGGGCATCGGTGACGAGCTGAAGGCGTCTGCCGCGCAGCTTGACGTGGTGCAGGCCAAGGTGCAGGACCTGATGCTGTCGATCCCGAACCTGCCGCACGAAAGCGTGCCGGCCGGCCGCGACGAGACGCAGAACGTGGAAGTGCGCCGCGAAGGCACGCCGCGCACGTTCGACTTCCCGGTCAAGGACCACGTAGACCTGGGCGCCGCGCTGGGGCTGGATTTTGACGCGGGCGCCAAACTGTCGGGCGCACGATTCACCGTCCTGAAAGGGCAGGTGGCGCGTCTGCATCGCGCACTCGCGCAGTTCATGCTCGACACGCACACGCTGGAGCACGGCTACACCGAGGCGTACGTGCCGTACATCGTCAACGCTGCTTCGATGCGTGGCACGGGCCAGTTGCCGAAGTTCGAGGAAGACCTGTTCCGCGTGCCGCGCAAGATGGGGCACAGCGCAGAAGAGGGAGACGGCGAGCGCGTCGAGAACTTCTACCTGATCCCGACCGCCGAAGTGCCGCTCACGAACCTCGTGCGCGACGAGATCGTGGCCGCCGATACGCTGCCGATGATGTTCGCGGCCCATTCACCGTGCTTCCGTTCCGAAGCCGGTTCGTACGGCAAGGACACGCGCGGCATGATCCGCCAGCACCAGTTCGACAAGGTCGAGATGGTGCAGATCGTGCAGCCTGAAGCCTCGGCCGCCGCGCTGGAGGCCATGACGAACTGCGCCGAGAACATCCTGCGCAAGCTGGAACTGCCGTTCCGCACCGTCGTGCTGTGCACCGGCGACATGGGTTTCGGCAGCACCAAGACGTACGACATCGAGGTGTGGATTCCGGCGCAGAACACGTATCGCGAGATCAGCTCGTGCTCCAACATGGGCGACTTCCAGGCGCGCCGGATGCAGGCGCGCTTCCGCAACGCGCAGGGCAAGCCTGAGCTGGTGCACACGCTCAACGGCTCGGGTCTCGCCGTGGGCCGCACGCTGGTGGCCCTGCTGGAGAACTACCAGAACGCCGATGGCTCGGTCACGGTGCCGACGGCACTGCGCCCGTATCTGGGTGGCCAGGAAGTGCTGAAGCCCGCAGTTTGATCGAGTGGCGCCGGGGCCCTCTTGATCTGGCCGGAAAAATTCTGTTATAGTCGCGGTTTCGCGATTCAGCGACCCAGTTACCGGAGAGGTGGCAGAGTGGTCGAATGTACCTGACTCGAAATCAGGCGTACCGGCGACGGTACCGTGGGTTCGAATCCCACCCTCTCCGCCATGACTGCCTAGCCAAGCTAGACTTCCAAGAAACAACGTTTTCGAGGGGGTCTATGTTGTACGGCTACGCACGAGTCTCAACGCAAGAACAAGAGACTCACGCACAAACCGACGCACTGTTTCGAGCAGGCGTCGGTTTTATTTTTTCCGAAAAGAAAAGCGGCGGCACCACAGTCGGCAGACCAGAACTAGAAAAGCTGCTGCGCATGCTCAAGCCGGGCGACCAAGTAATCGTCTACAAGCTCGACCGCATCGCACGATCCCTGAAAGACCTACTGCGCATCATCGAACGAATCGAAGAGAAGGGCGCACAGTTTCGCTCACTCACCGAATCGCTCGACACCACTACGCCTGCCGGCCGCATGCTGTTCCACATGGTCGGAGCCTTTGCCGAATTCGAGAGAGAACTGATCAGAGAGCGCACAAGGGCAGGCATGGCCGCCGCTGTCAAACGAGGCGTCAAGCTAGGCAGACACTACGCTATGAGCAGGGAAGACGAGACAGAAGCGTTGCGCCTCTGGCAACAGGGAAAGATGACAAGATCAGCCATTGCGCGCATGTTCGGCGTTCACCTAAGCAGCGTAAAACGTGCAATTAAGCGCCACCAAGAAAGCCAGCAACCGAGCTTACTAGACGCAGCGTGACAGGGGGATTGAAATGAGAGCGCAAAACCGCGACAAGAAGCCAATCAATCCAGATTGGCAACACGAATACAACCGCTGGTACGGACGCGCAAACACGCCAAGACCAGGGCGACAAGGCATGCATTGGTCGCTACGCTTGACGATCTACAGCGTGGTCGCGATCACGGCCTACACCACGTCCAAGCAATTGCTCTACCCAGAACCGAAGCCAACGGTATCGCAAGCACCGACACCATCACGTACTGTCGAAAGCGCCGCACCGCCAAAGCCACCGGCACCACCGCCCAAGCAAGAGCCCCCAATCGTGATCGCAAACGAGTCGCAGCGAGTTCAATACCAAACGGCGCCACCATCGCCGCCAGCACCTCAACAACCCGGCATCGACCCATACACCGCCGCATTTGCCCGGCAAGCGGACGAGCGCATCGCACGACAGAACGCGGAAGCACAAGCACAACAGAGCGCCATCAACAGACGAGCATTGAATAACGGGCGATGCGCTGAACTAGCAAACGACCGAAACATCATCACTGAGTGGCTGAGAACCGCAGGGTCAGACGCAGACCGTGCACGTTTCCGCGTACTGCTACAAGCGAACCAGTCGGACATGCTTCGCACAGGCTGCTAATGCAGCAACGGCGGATCGTCATCGTCAACAAGCTCCGGCGGATCAAGCTCGAAACCATCCTCCGCGAGAGAGAACCAAAAGCACTTGCGACCATGCGACACATAGGTGCTCATACCCTGCCAATTAGCACCGGTGTTCACGAGATAACGCATGGTCGCATCCATGCCCTCACGGAACGACTCTTCATCCGTGCCTGCACGGAATTGCCCAATCGTTTCGCGCTCCGGAATCTCGATACCCTTGGATGACCAGTAACGCCGCTCGTTGAGCTTGTGGTGCGTTCCTTTAGTGATGTACTTACTCAGGTACGCGGCGACGCGATGCACGCCCACAATGCGCCTACGGCCCTTGCTCTTCGGTCCCTGAATATCGACGTTGCCTTCACCTTTGCCCACAACCGAATGCCACGCATCACGCAGTGCGATGGCATCACGCCAACCGCGCACGCCAACGTGGATATGAATACCGCCACTCTTGTGGTGTTCGATAACCGCGACGAAGTGAAACGCATCGCCCTCGCGCACGAGGCGTGAATCCTTGCGGACACGGCGCACAAACGCTTTCCAATCCCTCGCAGCGCGATCGCGATCAGCCATGAGACCGCGATACGTCAACGTGAGCAGATGATCTAGCCGTGCAGTCTTCGCAAGCTCACGGACCTTACGCCGAGCACGCTGCATGGCCGATGCCATGGACTTTTCCTGATCCTCAGACTCACCGCGTTTTGCCTTGGCCTTCGGGATGTTGATGCCGAACTTGCCTTCAAACGGGTTCTGGTAGTGACGCCGGACAGGGTAGCCGACAACCTCGCGCTGTCCATCGGGCCAGTGGCGCACGCGCACGATGATGTCGTCGCGCACAGACTCTTCCCCAAAGCCAGCCTGTTCGAGAAGCTGCGGTAGACGTTGCTGATAGGCCAGGGCGGCCAGATCAGACGGTTTGACACCCATTTCCTGCCGTTGCTGAGCAGACAAATGGAACTGTCGTTCGTCATAGCTTTGCGCTATAGTGGTCTTCTGCATCGATGCTGTCCAAGAATCCATCGGTGTCACGCTCCGGGAGGTCTGCAAACCTCGCCGGGGCATTTTTTTTGGACCGTCAATGTTGGTCCATCATCCGCAAAGCCTTGCGGTTACTGCATCGGTTCTAAAGTGTTAGTGATTCAAGTCTAGGGGCGCGCTGCGCGCGCCCCGCCTGCCGTCGCTACGCTCCGTCACGCGTGTCGCGCGAAGCGCCTCCCCATCCCTACCCACCCACCACCTTCGGAAAACGCGCCATAGGCCCGCCAAACGCGTCGGAGGGGCTTGCAAGAGAGGGGGTGTTTGCTTGTGGCGCTGAGTGGACACCTTTGTGGTGATACCCGCTGCTCGGTCCCCGCTGGCCGCGCTGGCCGCGCGACAAACTCTCTCTTCCTGCTATCGCACCACCATCACCGCCAGAGCAAAGGCGGGAACACTCCCGACGCTAGTTGCGCGCAATCGACTGCACGGGCTTCGGGTGACGAATCAACCCATCACCGCCGTAACCGGACCACTCCGCAGCACCATCACGCGCAGCCGCCGCTGCCGGCACCGGCTCACGCGATGAATCGAACCCAGGCGCTAAAACAGGCTCGCGCACTGCCTCCAACGCCGACGCTGGAACCACTTCCTGATACGGATCGAACGGACGATTTGCAAGCCACCGACGCGACTGCGAGCGATCAAGACCCGCATCCGTGCCCTGCTGCGTGAACGCCTGACAGCGATCACCCATGCATACCGCACCAACCACGCGCGGCATCGTCTTAACCTCCCTCAACGCGCTATATGCAGGAGCACTCTCAGGATGGCCCGGCACCACAGGAACAAAGGCCGCAAGCTGCTCTGCCGGATCGCTGGAACGAGGAGAAGGACCGGCAACAACACCAGCGCCCACAACACCGCTGGCCGCGCTTGGCGCACCAGCCTTTGCAGAGACCTCAGCATTGGGATGCACCTTCTTTTCGACTTGGTGATAAACGCGCCAGATCGCAAGCACTGCGAGCAGTACTGCGCCGATCATCACCACCATGGCAGGCGGAATGCTGTACTTGCGCTTGATATGCAGACTCGCGGACTTGTACAACCCGAACGACGACTTCGGCAACGACCACTTCTTTTTGATCGGAGCCGACTTGAACGCTTCCGGGTTGCCGACCTCTGGCCACTCGTACCACCAGCGACCGAGCAGCCCCACATCGCGCAGGTGGATATGCTGGCCAACCAGCTTGCGGATATGCGAATCGAGAAAGCCGGGCGACTGCGTAATCAGCAGGAACGTGACACCGGTATGCCGCACCGTCTCAAACGCAGCAACGTGGTTCGGCACATGGCTCGCAGCCGACCGCACGCGAAAGATTCGTTGCGCCTCATCGATGACGATGAGCGACTTCTCCGGGAACGTGAAGTAGGGCAGCGAGCGCTGATCCGGATCTTCCGGATCGACGCGCGTCTCAGTCCACTCAACAACCGGCGGCAGAGGAATGTACGGCAAGCGCAGTTCCGGAATGCCCTGCATGAACAGCGGCCGACCTTGCTTCACCGCCTCAGCCATCATCTGGACAGCGAGCGCCGTTTTACCACCGCCCGGCGTAGCCGTGATGAGAGTGATAGGTTGCGTCGCGCTCATGACCCAGTCACCCGCCCGAACTTCTGCAGCGTCATCATCGACACCCGCGCGACGATGCCCCCGGCAATGACCGACAGCGCCGTGAAAAAACCCGCCATCGCAAGCAGCGACACCACAGGCCCGGTCAGACCACCCAGCGCACCCTTAGCGGCCGACAACGCTCCATTCACGGCCGCGCTCAAACCGACGAACGTCACAAGCCCGAGCCCGAGAGAGATCAACAACCGCCGAGCCATCGGCCCAACCAGAGCCACCAACAACGTTGCAAGAGCCGGCATCACTCACCTCCCTTCTGTCCGATACCCACCACGATCAACGCCGCTGCCAACCAGCCGAACGCAATCACGAGCGGCCGGATCATCGACGCGAAGCTGCACACCGGCCCCCAAGGCGTGGAGAACGAGAAGCCGCGCACCGAAAACGTCCCCGAAGGACACGACCCGTTGTCAGGCCCCCACCCGCTATCCGGCGTGACATTCACGTTGATCTTGTTCTCCGCAATAGCCTCGGGATCAGGCGCGCTTCCGGCATCCATACAGCCGACACGCGACTCATGCCCATCGCACGGATCGGTCGGCTTCTCTGGAGGCTTCGGCGCACCCGTGGTGGGATCGGTGACCGGATTGCCGTTCGCGTCAACCGGCTGCTTGGTGACCGTCAGATCCGCCGTACGCGGGTCGTTCTGATTGGGCGTCACGCGCGCATTGGTCTGGTACCGGTTGCCCGTCACTGGGTCGGTGGCCGGAGAGCCAAGCGGAACGTCCACGTGGTCGACAGAAGGCGTCACGGTCACCGGCAACTGCACACCAGGCACAGCCGACAAATCATCCGTCATCTGGTCCGGCCAACCAGTAATCGGCACCTTCGACCAATCCGCATCCGTGGCTGGAACCGGCGTGCCAGGCGGCGGCGTATACGGGGAGGCTTTCGCAATATTGCCAACGCCAAACGACTGACCACTCGCCGTCACAATCGTGCACGTCGCAACCGAAGGACCAATCTGAACAATCGAAATCGTATTCCCAGGCGGTTGACCAATCATGTACACATCACACGCCTGCTGTGCGGTACAGCTCGTGCTCTGATAGCACTCAGAGCGATCAGTCGACACGTTCCCCCAACCAGTCGACGTCGGATCAATCTGCCCAGCAGGCACCGACGAAGGCTGAGTGTGACACCACGTACCGTCCGCACACTTCTGGATGCCGTACTGAATCATGTACGACAGGATCGAAGAGGCGATCATCCCGGCCGGGTTGATCCGCATCGCGGCCACACCCACCTGACCAGCATTCGCCGCCATGCGCATGACCGCAGGGATGCGAACCATCTGGCCCTCAACCTGCGTCGTCAACGTGACAGCCGCAGAACCGCCGACCATCGACACCGCGCCATTCGTGGCGATACCCCCAGCCACAGAGGTCAGGTTAGGTGGCAAAGAAACCGGAATCGCAGACGCCCACGCGGACGACGCAACCATGCAGAGCAACAGCAAGAGCGCTCGCATCACTCACCCCCACCGAGAGAAAAGAACACGACGCAGGCGGGCAGGACCACCACCAGAAAGCCCGCCCACGTCCAAAAGTCCGTCGCCAGCATCACAGCCCCCTGCGAAGCACCACCACCGCCCAGGCGGCCACCATCGCCGCCACCACACCCCAGCCAACGGTCATGCCGTCCGTAAACTGCGCGGTTGTATCGCATACCGGGAACGACAGCGACGGCGCGGCAGCATCCGCAAACTGCGTCACCGTGCCGTCTTGCGCAATCACAGAACGACGAACGACCCACGAACCGGAGGACTGCACAAACTCCGATACGTAGGTCGTCTGTCCCACGCTCTGACCGATCGGGGCCGCGCTATACACCGCGTCCGTCGCTTCCGCGTTGGAAGAGAAGCAACGGGCGCCAACCAGCGCCCCCGATGCCATTACAGGGCCTTGCGCAGCATCTTGAACGCGAAGATGCCGACGATCACCACGAGCACCGCAGCGCCCACGGTTGCGGCATCCGTACCAGCGCCGGTCAAGGCCGTGGTGACGGACGGATCGACAGCAGCGTTCGCGGCAACAGCACCACCCAGCGAAGCCAGACCAACAGCGATTTTCTTGAGCATGGTTTCCTCCATATCGAGAGGTTGAAAAAAGCCGCCGCGTTGCTCACCGCGACGACCAGGGAACTTAGAGACCAAGCCAGTCGGCTAGATGCCGCAGGCGACGCGAACGCTTCGCTGCAACCATGTACGGACGAGCGAAGCGCTTGCGATCCAAACGGCGCGCTGCCCAACGGCAACCGACGTAGGAGAGGAAGGGGAGCAGCATCGCGGCCTCCAATCACATCGGACGACCCGGCACAACACCAGTGCCACCGCACCACTCGCACGCCACCACCTCTTCAACGGCATCAGGACCACGACCGCCCATCACGTACTGGTCACCGCTACCACCGCAGTGAGAACACTCTTGCGGCTCAGGCTGATCGCCGATGCACTCGATGCAGCTACACATACGCGCCTCCGTAAACTGAAGAAGCCCGGATAACCGGGCTTCGGAATTAGGCCGCGACCTTCTCAGCCTTCGCATTCGCAGAGGGCGCAGAACCAGAAGATGCAGCAGTGCTCGCCGGCACCGACAGCGGCGTCAGGTCCACCACTCGCAGCGTCAGCTTCCCCTCGAACTGGCCCAGACCCACGGTCGCCTCGAACTTGCCCGGACGCACCTTGCCGTTCAGATGCTTCGGCAGCATCACCATGCCGGGCATCGTCTCCGTTACCACCACGCCCTCCGGGTTGACGTACTCGGTCGTCGTCATGCATGCACATTCCTCCATGTGGTAGGGCTGGCCGTTCTTCTTCGAAGTGCCCTCACGGACGGTGATGGCGTGAATGTCAACAACAACACGGTTCTTCTGCATGGCACTGCTCCTATCGGTTGACCGGTCCTTTCAGATGCCGGTTTGGTGTATGGTTAACCATCCATTCCAAACGGACTTGTTCCGATCGGAATAGACGTAGCGATATTATTCCGAACGGAACAAGCCAACCAATTGGAGTTTTCTATGACTTATGACGAATTCATAGCCTTAGCGCTGCACCAGCGCCCGGTCAACAAAGCCGCCCATGACATGGGCATTCCACAGCCGACGCTGCGCCGATACGCCAACGGAGAACGCCTGCCGGACTACACAGCCACGCTAATCATGGCGAAGGAAGCGAGCGTCAGCGCTATGGAAGCACTGAAGACCGTCGCCCTAGAAGACGCCCGCCGCAAGGGCATGCTGGACGCGGTAAAGAAGGTTTTTCGCTCGCTGCTTAGCGCCGCGAAACCGAGGAACAGGCTGGCCGCCTGAACCTTGCGCTAGGCAGTATGCGAGGGGTTCAAAAAGGACCCTCTCCGCCAGCAAGTCCAGCGCCCCGGTCAAACGGAGCCTGGTTCGAACAAAGCCCCGCCATTGGCGGGGCTTTGTCGTTTACGCGTTCTTGGCAGTACCGTTAGCCGGTTTTGCTGCCGATATCGGTGATGAGTCAGGCGGGGATGAACCCGAGCAACTGGCGTTGGGTGGCCCAATCGATGGGCAATGGCACGTGCTGCCTGAGGGCATCCGAGGTCTGGACCGGCGTGCGTTTTCTCAGTGATCCTGGGCCGCAGCCTGGCGATCACGCCCCGTTTGTCGAAACACGAGCAACGGGGCGGCGTGGGGCGTTACTGCGCAACAAACAGAATGCCATGCGGATCTTGCAGGGCGGATGCGTTGCCCGAGGTGGAACGGTCATCGCGTGCGTTGAGACACAACAGCAGCGCAAGTTCGAACTTTAGTTCAGGCCCAGCCAGCCCATACTGCGCGCACGTTTGCGTCATTCCGACTCAATTGCTTCACAAGGGTTTCCCCTGTGAATAACGGGATGTGACCCGTGCCCTCATGCTTGCTCCTATAGTCCCATCAACTCCTTCATCAGAGAGGAGCCAGATCCATGATGGAGACGACACCCTTGAATATCCCGCCCAAGTCAAGTGAGGACGCGCACATGCAGACCCTGCGCGTCCTGTTCCGCAGCGCATTGATTGGCGCTGCTCTATTGGCGGCGAGCGCGTCGCATGCTGCACTGGATGTTGGCCGGGCCAAGGCGCTGCTCTCGCAGAATGCATGCCTTGGTTGCCACGCGGTCGAATCACGCGTGGTCGGGCCCGCCTACAAAGACGTGGCGGCCAAATACAAAGGCGGGAATCCCGTTGTCCTCGGTGCGCGCATCAAGTCAGGCGGGGCAGGAAAATGGGGTGAGATTGCCATGCCGCCTCAGGCCCAGTTGTCCGATGCGGATGCCAGGATTCTGGCTGCGTGGATTTTGGCCGACTGCCCCGATCAATGAGTTTAGCGAGCTGTCTTGCTGTTCGTGGTGACATTGTGAAAACGCGCGTCAGTCCGCCGCATGGCGACAAGCGCTGAACATTCTGGAGGTTACGCCTGTGAAAGTCATTCCCATTTCACATGATCAAGAACCGGGCGCGGCAGCTTCGAAGAAGGAACTGACGCTGACACGTAGAAGCATGCTCAAAGGTACCGGCGTGCTCGTGGGCACGTTGGCCATCGGCAGCCCGCTGGCGTTGCTGGCCCCGTCTACGGTGTGGGCTGTCGAGCTCAAGGCGCTGAGCAAGGCCGAGGGCGACACGCTGCTGCAGATGGGGCGTGTGCTGTTTCCCCACGCCAAGCTGCCCGACGCCGTTTATGCACTGCTCGTGAAAGACCTGGATGCAAAAGCCGCTCAGGACGCCCAGGCGGCCACGCAGTTGCACGAAGGTATTGCCGCGCTCGATAAGCTGGCTGGCGGCAGTTTCATCAAGGCCAGCGCAAAGAGGCGCCTGGCAGCGGTCAAGTCCATGGAAGGCAAGCCCTTCTTCAACACGGTTCGAGGCCAGTGCGTGACCTCGCTCTACGACAACGAAATGGCGTTTGCCACGTTCGGCTACCCGGGATCGGCGTGGGAAAAGGGGGGCTATATCACTCGCGGCTTCCAGGATCTGAAGTGGTTGCCAGCGCCGCCGGTGGAAGCGAGTCCGCCGCCGTTTCTGGGCTGATACGCGTCGCAACAACCCTCCGCTTCAAGCCCGTTAAGTGCTCGACGCAGAGCCGAGCCCGTTGACTGGAGCGAGACAAAAATGCCGGCGGCATGCTGGTGCGCAATACAGGAGACATGTATGGCAACGTTTGATTTCAGCGATGACTCGGTCGTCGTGATCATCGGTTCTGGCGCCGGCGGCGGCACGCTGGCCAACGAGCTGTGCCAGAAAGGCATCAAGGTCGTCGTGCTGGAAGCAGGCGGCAAGCAGTCGAATGCCAGCTTCATCAATGATGAATGGAAGGCCTTCAGCCAACTGGCTTGGCTCGACAAGCGCACGACCTCCGGAAGCTGGCGCATTGCCAAGGATTTTGCGGAACTCCCTGCCTGGATCTGCAAGACGGTTGGAGGTACAAGCACGCACTGGGCCGGCGCTTCTCTGCGCTTCCAGGAGCATGAATTTCAAGCCCGGACGCTCTACGGCGACCTCAAGGGAGCGAATCTGCTGGATTGGCCTCTCACGCTCAAGGAGCTGGAGCCGTATTACGCCAAAGCCGAAGACAAGATGGGCGTCACGCGCACCAATGGCATCCCGGGCCTGCCGGGCAACAACAACTTCAAGGTGATGTACAACGGCGCCACCCGGCTCGGCTATAAGGAAGTGCACACCGGCAGCATGGCCATCAACAGCAAGCCGCGCAAGGGTCGCGCACGCTGCATGCAGCTCGGCTTCTGCTTCGAGGGCTGCAAGAGCGGCGCCAAATGGTCGACGCTGTACACCGAGTTGCCCGAGGCAGACGCTACCGGCAATTTCGAGTTGCGCACGCAGGCGCATGTCACCCGCATCGAACACGATGACAAGGGGCGCGTGAATGCCGTCATCTATATGGACAAGGACGGCAAGGAACAGCGGCAAAAGGCGCGCATCGTCTGCGTGGCGGGGAACTCCATCGAAACACCGCGTCTGCTGCTGCTATCCGCTTCGAACATGTTCAAGGACGGTCTGGCCAATTCGTCGGGTCAGGTCGGCCGCAATTACATGCGCCATATGACCGGGTCGGTTTATGCGGCATTCAAGGAGCCTGTGCACATGTACCGCGGCACGACCATGGCCGGCATTGTGCGTGACGAGGCTCGCCACGATACCCGTCGTGGGTTCGTCGGCGGTTACGAACTCGAAACGCTGTCGCTGGGTATTCCGTTCATGGCAGCCTTTCTGAATCCGGGAGGGTGGGGTTCCGACTTCGCGTGGTGGATGGATCACTATACGAATTTGGCGGGTATGTGGCTCGTCGGTGAAGACATGCCGCGTGAGACGAACCGCGTTACGCTCAATACGAACGTCAAGGATCAATGGGGCAACTACGTGCCGAATGTGCACTTCGATGATCACGAAAACGACATCGCCATGCGCAAACACGCCTACACCCAGGCCGAGCGCATCTACGGTGCAGTCGGTGCGATCAAGACGTTCCGCACGCCGCCGTATCCCTCGACCCATAATCTGGGTACCGCCCGAATGAGCGCCCGCCCGCAGGATGGCGTCTGCAATAAATGGGGGCAGACACATGACATCGCGAATCTGTTCATCAGCGACGGCAGCCAGTTCACCACGGGCGGCTCGGAAAACCCGACATTGACCATCGTCACGCTCGCTATCCGGCAGGCTGACTACATTGCCAAGCAGATGTCGCAACGTTCGATCTGAGTGCCGCAGCGTCGGTTGACCCTCTGCAGGAGACTGCGATGTGTGAATTCTTCGTCACCGCTGATCCCATTCTTTATGAATCGCGTACGCGCTCCGTGCGCATTCATGGGGTACACACCAGCATCCGGCTGGAAAACTTTGTCTGGGATACCTTGGCGATCCTCGCCGCGGATGAAAACATGACCACCAACGCGCTGATCGTCCAGTTTCACGACGAGATCCTGCATCACAGGGGCGACGTTCAGAATTTCACGTCCTTCCTGCGGGTGACCTGTCTGCGCTACCTTCGTCGCAAATGCGACCAGCTCGAAGCTGCACGGCAGGCTGAGGGGGTGATGCAGGCACAGATGGCACCGCAGAAGAGAACACTACAGACTACCCACTGAAACATGGCCAAGCTCATCCATACGATGATCCGCGTGCGCGACCTGGACGCGTCGCTGAAGTTTTACCGCGAGGTACTGGACCTCACGCCCTCGCATACGCTCGATTTTCCGGACTTCGGGCTCGTCTACCTGCGCAATGCAGAGAACGATGTTGAACTGGAACTGACTTTGAACAAGGGCCGCCAGGAGCCCTACACCCACGGCGACGGCTATGGCCATGTGGCCGTGGTTGTCGACGATGTGGCCACCAAGCATGCCGAATTGCTCAGGGCGGGCTACGAGCCGCTGGCGGTCAAGGAATTCAAGGCAAACGATGCGTTGCTAGCCCGCTTCTTCTTCATCCAGGATCCGGACGGCTACAAGATCGAGGTGCTTGAGCGCCTCGGTCACTATCGCTGAGCGTGCCATCGCGCGGGCATGGCTCAGCGTGCCTGATCTGATCTCGGAAGCAACGCGCCATGATTCCTCATCTCTTCACCGCGCTCTCGGGCCCGCTTTCGGCTGTTACCAAGGATAGTCAGCCGCTTAGCCGCGTCATCATCCAGGAAGGGGTGCCGACGAGGGAGCGATTGCACGGCGCCGTGGCCGAACCTGTTGTCTACATGATCGGGCAGCACGTCGTGGGCGGTTTTTATCGGGCCAACGCCGGCAAGGGCGTGGACGAGCATCTGAATGCCCCGGGGGCGGTGTTTTCGCCCATGCTGCCGGTCGATCAATCCTCGCAATCGCGCTCGCTCTCGTTGTGCACTACGGATGAAGAGCCCAACCGCTTCTATCTATACGGAGTCGTCGGTCAACTGGCCGCGCTGGCGGCGAGCGATGAACTCAACGCCGCGCAAGCCGAGGCGCCGTCGGCGCTGGAATTTGCCTGAAGGCTGCCTCCCCATGTTGACACTTCGACCGTTGCCGGCGTTCGCTGACAACTACATTTGGGTATTGCATGATGAGCGACACGCTTGGGTCGTGGATCCTGGGGAGTCTGCACAAGTGCTCGACTATCTGCAGAAGCACGGTCTGGTTCTGCAGGGGATACTTCTGACGCACCATCACTCCGACCATGTCGGCGGAGTGCAGGCGCTGCGCCAGCAAACCGGTGCTGCTGTCTACGGTCCGGCGGGCGAGCCGATTCCCGAGCCTGCGCGCCGGCTGAGGCAGGGCGATCGGGTGGATGTCTTGGAGCAGCAGTTTGAGGTGATCGATGTGCCGGGACATACCGCCGGCCACATCGCTTATTTCAGTGCTGCCTGCCCCGATGGACCGCTCTTGTTTTGCGGGGACACGCTGTTTTCGGGAGGCTGCGGAAGGTTGTTCGAGGGCACACCGGAGCAGATGCTGGCATCTCTCGATACGCTCGCGGCCTTGCCGGCGCAGACGCAAGTGTGTCCCGCGCATGAATACACGCTAGCCAACCTGCGGTTCGCGCAGACGGTCGAACCATCTAACGAAGCTCTGGCCCGCCACGTGCGCTATTGCGAGATGTTGCGCGCGCAAGGATTGCCGACGCTACCGAGCCGCCTTGGGCTCGAGCGTCAGATCAACCCGTTCCTTCGCTCGCGCGAACCCAGCGTGCGGCAGTCGCTCAGTCAGTTGCCGTCAGCCAGTCTTGGTGATGTGCACGTCTTTGCCGCGCTTCGCGAATGGAAAAACAACTTTCAATGATCGCGCGCTGAGCGTGGCGCATCGGGTCGTTACGTGTCACAGGGTTCTGCTCGCCCCCTGCGCAGGCGGTTCTGTGGCGATATGACGGCGGCGAGGAACGCGTTCAGCAGGCTACAGGGTTGGGGAGTCACGTAGCGGTGACCTCGGATCGCTTGTCGGTGCGTCGCCAAGCGACCGCAGCTTTCGGTATACCCGCCGTGGGAGGCAACGGTGCTCCGCAGACATTGCTTGGCGTGGTGTACAAGTCCTCACTGCTGAACGCGTATTTCAGACTGAATCGGCCGGACGGCTGAGCGGCGTGCTGGGCTGTCTCAAGCCCCAGTTGGAAGGGCGCATTCAACGCGTCGAGTGATGACTGAACGCATCATTCCCCTCAACCGTTTCGCAGATCACCAGCAGTTGCAGGCGCTTGCGCAACACACCGCTGATCACGCCGCGCACGGAGTGGGCCTGCCATCCGGTGGCGCTCATCAGATCAGCCAGGCTGGCGCCGGAGGCTTGTTTGAGCAGGGCGATCGGTTGGGCCTGCTTGGTGGCGGGAGCCTCCACGGCTTCACTTGAAGCCGCAGCGGGAGGGGGCTTGGTGGCCCGGCGGCGACTGGCGGAGGCGGGGGCCTTGGCCTGAGTTGCCTTGAGGCCTTTACGGCTCTTCTCCGGACCGGTTGCAGACTTGGTCGTGGAGGCACGGCCGGGTGCCTTCGGGGTCGGGGATTTGTTCATCATGCGCTCCTGGTGTGGGCCGCCACGCTAGCCGCGGCGGTAACACCAGTAACGCTCTGAGGGGCGAAACATCCAGTCAATTTGCATAGCCGACGGTCGCTTCCCGACCCAAAACGGTCAGTCGCCCCTTCCCTGGCAGCGTCTGCCGATAGCAGGCGAGGCGGCATGCGCTGGATTTCTTGATGGGTGCAACGCCGCCACGATCGGCCCTTCAACGCAACAACGGTGTGACGATGCGATCAAGCCGTTCGGCCGTCCACGCGGGTTCACGCGAGTCCCAGCCGTTGTCGGCCAGCAGGCCGTTGCGGTCGATCGTGAAGTTGACCGGAATTCGCCAGATGCGGCCGTAGCCACCCGCATAGGCGCTAGCAAGCAGCCCCACGGGAAAGCTCCATGCCGCCGCCATTTCCCGCACCGCTGACAACGAGGCTGGCTCGTCCAGACTGAAGCCGAGGACGCGTAGACCCCGATGCGCGTGTTTCGCCGCGTAATCGGAGAGCAACGGTAGCTCTTGATGGCACGGCCCACACCATGTCGCCCAGAAGCTCAGGATCACGACATGACCGTGCAGGTCTTCGGTAGAGATGTTGCGGCCATCAATCGTGTGCAGCACCAGGGCAGGCGCCGGCCGCCCGACTTCAAGGCTCGCGGCATGTGCATCGTGAGATGGGCTACCCAGCCCGGTGCCCAGCGCCACCGTGCTGGCCGCTTGCAGCCACGTACGTCGCGACCATGCGCGCGGCGAACGGCACTCCGTATCAGAACGCATAGCTGGCTCCAACGGTGCCCGACCAGCGCGGGAAGAGCTGGTAACCCTGCAGGTTGCTGTACAGCGCCCTCTGCAGGAATGCGTAGATCTGCACGTTGTGCGCCACGCTCACCGTCACGCCCGGCGACAGGTAGATCACCGTGCCTGCGGTGTTGGTGGTATCCGCCAGTGCGCCCTTGTCGGCGTTCTTGCGCGTTACGTTGAACTGCAACTGCGGCACGACGTGCGGATTGGCCTCGTAGCGCACGCCAAAGCTCATGGTGGCGAGGTTGCCGGGGCGGAAGTCCGCGCCAGCCTCATTCAGCCGTTGGTGAACGGCGGCCTGGAATTGGCCGTTGATGAACGCATCGAAATCCTGGCTGACGGGCTGGTAGTAGTAGGCACCCAGGATCACGTCGGTGCTACCTGTACCGGGCTGCAGGCTGGTATCCAGAGCTTGCCCGCCCGTCGCGCTCGGGCCGCTGTTGAAGAACACCGGATTGCGCCCGACTGTATTGCCGGTCAATACGTTCTGCCCGCCGTAGCGGCCGGTCGGCAGCTTGACGCCCAGTTGCACGCCCAGATTGTGCGTGGGCAGGAAGCCCTGGTAGCTGGCGATCAGCTTGATGTCACCCAGGCCGCTAGCGGTGCCACCGCTGACATTGCCCGGGGTGAGCTGGTCGGACGTGGCCGCGCCGTACGTCGTGTGGCTGCGGTCCACGTACGGCACGATCGCGCCGAAGTTCCAGCTACTGTTCGGGCTGTAATTGATGCCGAGGTTGATGTAGCGATTGATGGTCTGGCGCTCGACTTCCTGGTTGCCGCCGGCATCGTTGATGGCGGCAGCCTGCGCTGGCGTGACCGCGTGAGTGCCGTTGCGCAACTGGTTCTGAGGAAGGTAGGTGTATTCGAAGCCGATACGCCAACCCGGGATGGCCGAGTAGCCCATCGCGGCGTCGGTGCTGAGTGAACAGCCACAGGTGGCGCAGGCATGCGCCGCGACAGGTGCAAACACGCCGACGGCGCAGGCGAGCAGTGCTGCGCGTCGGATCATGTTGGATGGTGTTGCCATGGAGATTCCTCGCTCTGATATGTACGTGCGCGCCCTGACCAGTGGTCGGTGCGTCGCACGGCGTCTTGTCTGAAAACGGCCCTGGCCGGGTGCGAGTGCGTTGCGCAATCGCTGCCCGGGTTGACGTGGTCAGAAGAGGAGGGGTGAATCGCGCGGCCGTCCGGCCTCGCGCGCTTGGTGCACGGCCAGGCGCCCGGGCTCCGGGGACCATGCCGTTGCATGGATTGGCGCCGGTGCCGCCATCGCTGGGATGATAGTTGGCACCAGCACGTGTTCTGCCAGCAGATCGCAGTAGCCGCATGCCGCATGGTGGCCGGCCGGCATGTCGTGCCCAGCGGGTAGATCGGTATTGGCGGAGGCAGACTGTTTGGCCTCGCAAAGCGGCGCGGCCTGCTCGAACGCCCGCAGCTCGTGCAATTCCAGCGCCTGGCTCACCATCGGCACAAAAAGCACAAGCACCATCGCCACCAGGCCAAGCCAGGCGGTCAGTCTTTTGCGGGTGCGAGCGAAATGCATGATGGGCTAGTGAAGCTGCCGGGCGGTCCTGGTGCGGACAATGTCCAGCATGTGCGGATGCGCAGTATTACACCGCAAAAAGAGCATCAGTATCCAGATCTGCGTCAAGACGACGTTGCCAATCGGTTTGCCGCATGCGTATCGATGATCCGCTTCAACTTGAAGCGGGCGTTCACGCGCGCCCTTCAGGGATGTATTTGCCAAGGCAATCTTTTGGCCGGCCTATGCGGCAAATTGTTGCATCGCTTGAACGACAGTTCCTGGCCGAATTCTGCCGCCGGACCACAAGCCCTCCGCGGAATTCGGCGATGAACCGAAAAAAAAAAGCATAAAAACGCAGCATCTAACCTGCCATCAGGTGGAGCGGGCTGCGTGGCAGGCGTCAGCCATTGCTATGACACAGCGGCGCGTTTTGAAACCGCAAATGGGCTTCACTCCTGCAATAGACCTGTCGCGGGAAAAGCGATTTGGCGCCAAGAGGCTAACGCTCAGAAGGGGCGAAACATCCAGTCAAGTTGCGTCGGGGTTGCCAATGGTGGAGCCGTCCACATACACGACCATCGTTGGCTGCATCTCTGCCGAGGACTGGCCGTCCTTCAAGTGCATCAAGTGGCGATCTTCATCGATGAACTCGTTGATCTTTCTGCTCCCCTTCCAGACGTATTCACCGCCGGGCGGGATCGCCTGCTCGATATTCAGATGCATCTTGGAGATGACCTCCCCGAAGGTATTCTTGAAGACGAGCTGCACCTTGATGCCCTTGATCGCTTTGGGACCAGAATTCCTGACGCCGATTTCGACGGAAAATTGATCGTCAATCCGTCCTGCCAGAACATCGCTCGGAATGTAGCGCTGTCCCATGAAGGTGAGCAGGACGGTCTTGCTGAGCTCGGCTGTCGTGGCAACCTGCTGTGCCTCAATCTTCTTCTTGAGCCGCTGCTCGGCGGACTTCCTGGCGTCCTGCTCGGCGACCACGCAGTTTCTGCTGTGTACCTGCTCCGGGTACATGCTGGCTTCTATCAAACGGATTTGCTGTGCGGAGTGCGATGCATCGAACGCCGAGCGGCCGCCGGAGTTCACGACCCTCAGCGCGTATCCACTCACCGAAAACGACGCGGCCGCCACGCAGCGGCTGGCAGAGGCTTTCAAGGCCCAGTTCGGCGACAAGGCTTACGAGACGAAGCCTGCGTCGGCCAGTGAAGACTTCAGCATCTTTGGGCGTGCCTGGAATGTGCCTTACGTCTTCTGGTTCATCGGCGGAACCGACCCTCAAATCTATGCACAAGCCGAAGCGGCCAGGCAGGTCAACAAAATACCGAGTAACCATTCACCCAAGTTCGCACCGGTCATTCATCCGACGCTGGAAACCGGCCTGCACGCGATGCTCACGGCGGCCTCGGCATGGCTTTGCACTTCTCCGGCAACATGATGGAGCACAACCTCTTTGTCCTGGTCGACTTGCTCGGCACCCTCGCCTTCGCGGTCAGTGGTGCCCTCGCAGCCGAACAGAAGCGGCTCGACCTGTTTGGCGTTCTTGCGATCAGCTATCTGACGGCGTGCGGCGGCGGCGTGATTCGAGACCTGTGTATCGGTGCACTGCCGCCGGCGGGCATTTCGGACTGGCGCTACCTCGCCACCTCAGCGCTCGCGTCAGCGATTGCGATCTGGGCACGCCCCATGATTGACCACCTCAAACAGCCGATCATCTTTTTCGATTCGCTCGGGCTGGGCTTCTTTGCCGTCGTCGGGGCGCATAAGGCGTTGGGGTTCGGCCACAACATTGAGGTGGCCATCCTTCTCGGCATGGTGACGGCCGTCGGCGGCGGCGTGGCACGGGACGTGGTGCTCAACCGCGTGCCGATCATCCTCGAGAAGGAAATCTACGCCGTGGCAGCGCTGGTCGGGGCGGCCATCCAGGTGCTTGGACAGCGCATGGACTGGACGCTCACGCTCACGCCGTGGTTTGGCGCCTTAATCTGCTTTGCTATCCGCACCCTCGCGCTGCACTACTCCTGGGGGCTGCCGGTGATCCGGCGCAGCGACGCCGCGCAGTGATTGGGCTGGGCAGCGACGGGCTGTACGTACGCAGTCAGTGATTTCACCGCCGTGGGCGACGCCCCAAACTCGGACCAAACCGCGCGATCCGTTTCTGAAACGTTCCCTAAACCCTTGCCGGCGGCAATCTGCCGTAAATTTTGGAGTTTGAACGCCACACCATCGGGATTTCGAAAAGACCCTTCCCTCGACGCCTCCGCGTGATATGGAAAGCGGCGGAGCACCTCGGGCAGCGCCTTTATCCAAGCGACGAATGCGGGCGCTGCGTGTTGTAGTGTTGGCGCCATTGTTCAATGACGACCTGCGCTTCCTTGAGGCTGTAGAACAGTTCGCCGTTGAGCAGCTCATCGCGCAGCTTGCCGTTGAAGGACTCGCAGTAGCCATTCTCCCACGGGCTGTCGGGTGCGATGAACAGCGTCTTCGCGCCCAAACGGCCCAGCCAGTCACGCACGATGTTCGCTGTCATCTCCGCACCGTTGTCCGAGCGCGCATGCTCGGGGATGCCATGTGCCAGCATGGCGTCAGCCAGTGTCTCGATGACGTCCATACTGTTCAAGCGTCGTCCTACCTTGATGGCCAGGCACTGGCGCGAGAACTCGTCGACGAGCGTCATCAGCCGCAGGCTGCGGCCGTCTTCGGTAGTGTGGTGCACGAAGTCGTAGCTCCAGACGTGATGTGGATATTCCGGGCGCAGCCGCACACAAGAGCCATCGTTGAACCATACCTACTGGGCCATTGGGCCGAATGGCGATACGCTCGCCATGGCAGACATCCCACACACGTAGCTTCGCGAGATCACACGCTCGGAGTTTGCTGTCAATGGCGAGGTTGAACGTCGCCAGATCACGCACGTTGGAGGAGAGTTGCAGGCGCACGCGGATCGCCCAGATCTCGCTGAGCTTGAGCGGCGGCTTCTGACCGGTCAATTTCCCTTTGTTCCACGGTACCCGCGGCGACCTCGGTTGGGTCAGGATTCGGTGCCAATCAACAACGTGCGCATGAGTAGCATCAAACTGAATCGCCTCGGCTTCGGGCGGTTCAGCAGGTGTGGCTAGATAGCATGCGAGGCATGGTCCATTGCCTCCGTCGAAACCCGGCGCGGCCTCTTTGCGGTGCACAACCGGGCCTGTGCAGAAGGGGGGCTACAGCTTGGCGCACAAGCCGGAGTTTACATATCGCCATTCTCTTCCTTTAATGGACAACGCTTGCCGATGCAAACCAGGAAGGGGTCCCCATGAGCCATTTCGTTGACAGGCTGCGCTTTTTCGTCACCGAGCGGCCAGTGTTCTCGGATGGACACGGGGCTGTCACAGACGAAGACCGCAAGTGGGAAGAGGCATATCGCCAACGATGGCAGCACGACAAGGTCGTCCGGTCCACGCACGGGGTCAACTGCACAGGATCGTGCTCCTGGAAGATCTATGTCAAAGGCGGCATCGTTACGTGGGAAACCCAGCAGACGGATTACCCGCGCACGCGCCCTGACATGCCGAACCATGAGCCGCGCGGGTGTTCGCGCGGGGCGTCGTACTCCTGGTACCTGTACAGCGCAAATCGGCTGAAATATCCGATGGTGCGCAGCGCGCTCGTCAAGCTTTGGCGCGAGCGCCGCGCGATCATGGACCCGGTCCAGGCCTGGCAGTCGATCGTTGAAGACGACACCGCGCGCCGCAGCTATCAGAGCCGCCGCGGCCTTGGCGGCTTTGTCCGTTCAACGTGGGACGAGGTCAACGAAATCGTTGCCGCCGCCAACGTCTACACCATCCGCAAGTACGGCCCGGATCGCGTGGTGGGGTTTTCACCGATCCCTGCTATGTCGATGGTCTCGTACGCGGCCGGCTCGCGCTATCTGTCGTTGATCGGCGGTGTGTGCCTGAGCTTCTACGACTGGTACTGCGATCTGCCGCCCGCCTCGCCGCAAACCTGGGGCGAGCAGACCGACGTGCCGGAATCTGCCGACTGGTACAACTCGACGTTCATCATGCTGTGGGGCTCGAACGTGCCGCAGACGCGCACGCCCGACGCGCACTTCATGGTGGAAGCCCGCTACAAGGGCACGAAGATTGTTTCGGTGTTCCCTGACTACGCCGAGGGCGCGAAGTTTGGCGACATCTGGCTGCATCCCAAGCAAGGCACCGACGCCGCACTGGCGCTCGCCATGGGGCACGTGATCCTCAAGGAATTCCACCTGGCGGGCAAGAGCGACTACTTCATGGACTACTGCCGCCGCTTCACCGACATGCCCTGCCTGGTGCGGCTTGTGCGGCGCGGCGACCAGTATGTGCCCGACAGGCTGGTGCGCGCATCGGATTTTGAAGGCGCGATGGGCGAGGCGAACAACCCCGATTGGAAGACCGTGATGATCGACGAGCTGTCGGGCAAGGTCGTCACGCCGGTCGGGTCGGTGGGGTTCCGCTGGGGGCAGAAAGACGGCGAAGACAAGGGCAAATGGAACCTCAAGTCGGAAGCGTCGTCAGGGGCGGTAATCGTTCCGCAGCTTTCGCTTGCCAAGGCATATGACGAAGTGGTCGACGTACTGTTTCCGTACTTCGGCAATCGTGAACATGCTTGCCGCTGGCGATACCGTCAACGCCAAGCGGGTCACCCGACAAGGCGATGCCGACGACCTGTTCGCCTCCTGTCCGATGGATCACGGTTTTGAAGGAGCCGGCACGGATGGCATAGATGCTTTGGAGGCTGCCGCCTCTGCGGTACAGCGCTTGTCCGCGCTTGATCATGCGGATGCCGCGCATGGACTCGTTGAGCCGCTCTGCGGCCGATGTGTCGACTGGCTCAGCGGTGCACAAGCGCGCCAATGCACAACTGTTGCAGGTGACGTTCGTCGCCTCAATCTCTTGGTGCGCCTGCGGCATAAGCGTCTCGCAACTGGTGTCAGGCGCGCGTGCGTTGTCGAGTTGGATTGTGGTCAGCATGTTGTCCTCTGTCCACGAGTATTCAGGTCACCGGCACGTGTCCGCACGTTTGCAAATGACCGAGTCATCTGCGCATCATGCATCCGTTATGCCGACCTGATCGACGATCGCGGCCGGCCACAAAACACGTTCGCCGGCATTGATGGCCGGCGCGGCAGACATTCAGCCTGCCGCTCTCACCGTAAAGTCGATCACGATGTTGCCCGGCTCGCGGGCGACATACCCGGCATCCACGCGCGGCCCGTAGTGCCGATCAATCTGCGCAAGGAGCGGGAGTGGATCATGATCATTGACAAAGCGCATCACCTCGCCTGGCTCCAGGGCGTCGAGCGCGCCGAAGATGGCCGCGTGCCGGAAACGCTTGGCAATGCCGCGCGCATCGAAAACATGATGCTGGGCGAAGATGGTGTGGATGTCTGTCAAAGTTGGCATGGAAGGTTCTCCTGGAAAGAGTGCCCTAGTGATGGGCTTCATTGGGGTTTCAGTGCGATGCCACAGCGCGTCGAGCAACCATCGCTGCGCTCAGCCTTGCGAGTTGCTGCCGATCTAGGCACGCTTGGGCGAACACCAGAACCTGGTCTTCTTCGACGGCGATGTGACGGCGGTATGCGTCAGCAAAGCTGTCCGTCCAGGCGCGCTCGATCGGCCGGACCTGGCCTTGGGCGATATCGGCAAGGACTGCTCGCAACTGCGCCCAGCTTGCTTCCAGAGATCGATGCTCATCGAGCAGCGACGCGATCACCTCGACCACCGGTGAACGCAGGCGCTGGCCCTCTACCATCAGCAACGGAAAGAGATCCTCTTCTTCGTCGGCATGATGATGAGGCCCGGCCACGTCGAAGTAGCGCATGATGTTTCGGGCCGCCTGCCGCGCCTGCTCGTCCGCACCGTGCGATGGCAGGTGTGCAGACAGTTTTGCGAGCGTGGCGCACTGCGCGGCAATACGCTCGTGACACGCCTTGAGCATTTCGAGCGGCTCGTCGAAAGAAGGCGTTGGTTTGGTCAGTAGGCCATCTAGTTTCACTTCGTGTCTCTCATCTTCCTGTTCGGCCTGTCTTGCCGTCGGCCGTGGGTGCGCGGTTTTCAACTTTGCCCGCAGCGATATAACATGCATCGACAATACATCATTTATTCCGGCCTTACAACTCCATCGATGCGTTCCCGTTTCGTTCCACATACCGCGGTCGCTTGGCGCAATGGGCTACCGAATTTCAGACACCTTGGGGGAGGACCGGATGTTTTAGATGAAGACGAACGTCTGCGGCCGCTGCGGGCGACAGTCTGTTGCGTCAACGTTTTGCCATGACGTGCCAGGCTGGAAAACCTGCCTGCTTCCCTGTTATTCGCTGTTCCGAGTCGGTCGTCGTGCCGAGCAACCTCTGGGCAGCCCGCGCAAAATCTGGGGTATGGCCGGATCAGGGGAAGGGAAAGTGCCAAACTCCCTGCAAATTTCCCTGTTAGCAGGGCGGTGCGCAGAGACGAATCAGCCCCAGACTCACTGCTCCGCCAGCAAGTCCAGCGCCCCGGTCAAACGGAGCCTGGTTCGAACAAAGCCCCGCCAATGGCGGGGCTTTGTCGTTTCCGTGTTCTTGGCGGTACCGTCAACCAACGTTTTCGTGGGTTTGGGACCGCCATTCTCAGGGCGCCAGTGCGGCCGTACCGATAGCCAGTTTTGCTGCCGATGTCGGCGCTGAATCGGGCGGGGATGAACCCGAGCAACTCGACAAGCAATACCCCCATGTGCCCTCCAGCCATTGCCCCCAGTCAATGGGCAACCCGAGCTGCGCGTTGCCTGAAGAGCAGCATGCCGGTCAGGATAAAGGCAAGCAGTGCGGCCGACGCGGAGTAGCGGCTCAAAGCGAGCCCACCCGCACTGTGTGGTTTGTCAAGAAAATCGCCGACCACGGCGCCCAAGGGGCGTGTCAGGATGAACGCGGCCCAGAACAGCAGCGTGCGGGAGACGCGGGTCCAGTAGTAGGCGACGATGATGAGGGCAAGCAGCGCCCCGAAGACCACGGCCGCCCCTGTATAGCCCAAGCCAGCCGTGTCGGCAGTCCAATCGCCCAGGGCTGTGCCCAGGGTCTGCGAAAACATGATGGTGACCCAATAGAACGCTTCAGCCCTGGGCGAGTGGACGGTGCTCACCGACACCGACCCCAACGTGCGGTACCACGCAAAAAGCGAGCCGAGCAGCAGCGCCAGCAGCAAGGTGGAGCCGCCTGCATATCCGATACCCAGGGAGCGATCCGCGAAGTCTGCCAGCGTCGTGCCGACCGTGGTCGTGGCGATGATGGTGGTCCAGTAGAGAAGCGGATGAAAGCCCTTGGCTTTTATTTGTGCGGCTACCGACACCAAGAAGACGGCGGCAAAGATGCCGGTGCCGACCAGATAGCCCAGGTTCATCGACATCGAGACAGCATCACCACCGGTTTCGCCCAGTGTGGTGGCCGCAATCTTGAGTAGCCAGAAGGCCAATGTGACTTCTGGCACTTTGGCCAGAGCGTGCTCTGTTGACGTCTTCATCATGCGTCCTCGCAAATCAAGTCCGACCTTGCAGCGTGTCGAAGGTTTTCAACAAATCGGTCAACGCAGCCTTGCAGTCGGGCTGCTTGGGTGTGTCGGCGCGCAATGCGGCCAGCGCACGGTCAATGGCCTTATCCAGTACGTGCCAATCATTGGCCGCCCGAGGCTTCAGGCCGGCTTCCGCCGCGTCCCAAGAGATCTCCAGATCTTTGATGCGTGCTTTGGCGGCCGCCAGATCACCTTTGTCTACCAGGTTGGCAACGTCCGTCGCAATGCTGCGAAACGCCGATAGATCACCAAGCTTCGACGCGGTTTTGGATTGGGGTGGTGATGCGGTTTGAGTCGATGTGCCCGGCACTGTCCCAGTCGCGGCTTGAGCCTCCGGTTTGGAGCAACCGGTGGCGATGCTCAGAAACAAGATGGCCGAGACTGTGGCAGTCGCCCGAACGAGTGTGTGTTGATGGAACATGGGGGTTCTCCTAAAAAACGAAGCGCTATTCGGTGGCCTCTACAGCTCGGCTTCTTCCCATGCCGAACTGCTCAGCCGCCACCAGTAAGACAATCACCGTGAGGAACAGGGCACTGGTCCACATGGCGCCCATGCCGAGACCGCCGTAGGTTTTTGCTTGTGTGAGCAAGTCGCCGAGCGCCGCGCCGAAGGGTCGGGTCAGGATGTATGCGATCCAGAACGTGAGCACGGCGTTGCCACCGATACGCCAGGCGGCGTACGTGACGCCGAGCAACGTGCCGAACACCACGGCTCCCCACGTGAAGCCAAGGCCCAGCGCTTCCGTCGCCAAATCGCCCGCCGCGGTTCCCAGTGCAAACGTACAGAGGATGGCGGCCCAATAGAACAGCTCCCGACGACGCGTGACGATCGAGTCGATCGAGAGCGTTCGTTCGACGCGATACCAAACGAAGAAGATGGCAGCGAGCAGCAGAGCAAACGCGGTGGTGCTGATGTAAAGGCTAATACCCAACCCATCCGTCAACAGATCCGTGATCTGCGTGCCGACCACGCTGACCAGGACGACCGTGAGCCAGTAGATCGACGGGATATAGCGGCGAGACCGCAGCTGCGCAAACAAGGCAGCTGCCAACAATGCGGCCATCACGGCTCGCGTTGCGGCTTGGCCCCACCCGGCATTCACGGCCAGGAAATCGGCTCCCGTCTCGCCCACCGTCGTGGACATGATCTTGACGATCCAAAACGACAGTGCAATCTCGGGCACCTTGTTCCATGCGTCACTTACCTGCCACCGATTCATGATGTGTCCTCGCTTTAGTGGGAACCTGAGGGCAGTTTGGTTGAGCGGACTTAGCCTCGACATAGACCCAGGGTTGCCGTACGCAATCAGTCTTGCTTGTCGTGAACGTCGTCGTGATCGGCCTTGTCCTCGACAGCAGAAATGACCGTGCCCTTGTCGGCATCGATCCGAACGTCGAAGACTTTGGCTCCGCTCACAACTTCCACGTCGTACACCCAGCCCTGTTTCGACTGCTCGTATTCGGCGCGTGACGCCTTGCCATTGGCGTGCTGCTCTGCAGCTGCGACAGCTTGAGTCAGCGGGATCTTTGCTTGTGTGACAGCGAGGGCGTCGTTTTGAATATGGGCTTTGGCGGCGTAGGCGGCCGCGCCCGTCATCGCAATGGCAATGGCGAGGAGGGAAAGCTTGGTGTAGCGGTACATGGTGCTTCTCCTGACATGCGCGCGGAGGTGCGCAATGGAGAAGCTACGCAGGCAGACTTAGGCGGCACTGAGACGATGCGAAATTCCCAGGGCCAAGCCGGTTCACCTGCTTGAGGCTCTCTGTGCACTGCTCGAACACGCGCCTCCGCTTGGCGCTGAGGCAGATCCACCCTGAATCGATTGGCAGGGAACGAGCTGAGACAGGCCCGCCCCAGACTCACCGCTCCGCCAGCCCGCCAGCAGTAGCAAAAGCCCCTTGGCTTTACGGCCAAGGGGCTTTTTGTTTGGCGCTTAGATCACCTAAAAAAAAAGCATCGACGCGAAGGCTACGCCACCCGGTTGGCTGCCTGCGCCAGCATGTTTTCGATCTGCTGGTCTTTCTCCTCCCAGAGTTCGGTGAGCCAGCGGTGGAAATCGCTGCGGAAGGCTGAGTCGGTGCTGTAGTCGTGCGTGCAGAAATCCGGCGGGATCGGCAGTTCGCGGATATGCACCATCACCCGGCCGGCCTGGCCGGAGGCCAGTTGCCAGAAGCTCGGTGTGCCGTCCGGATAGGCAATGCTGATATCGAGCAGCGACTGGAACCGGCCACCCATGGCGTTGAGCGTCAGGGCCAGGGCGCCGGCCTTCGGCTTGAGCAGATGACGATAGGGGGACGACTGCGTCCGGTGCTTTGCCGGGGTGTACCGCGTGCCTTCGGCAAAGTTCATGACGCTGGTCGGCACGTGCGCGAACTTGGCACAGGCGCGACGCGTGGTTTCGCGATCTTGATTGCGCAGCTCGGGGTGCTTGCGCAGCGCCGCCTTGGAGTGCCGCCGCATGAACGGAAAATCCAGCGCCCACCAGGCCAGGCCGATGACCGGCACGTAGATCAGCTGTTGCTTGAGGAAGAATTTGAGCAGTGGGATGCGCCGGTTCAACACCCGCTGCAACACGAAGATGTCCACCCAAGACCGATGGTTGCAATTGACGAGGTACCAACCCGCGTAGCGCAGGTTGTCGGCGCCTTCCACGCTCCACGGCTCACGTTGCAGCACGCCGATCCAGGCATTGTTGCAACTGATCCAGCGCGTTGCGACCCAGTTGAGCATCGGGTCGATCCGTCGGCGGACGGCCACTGCCGGCACCAGCAGCTTGAACGCTGACAGCGTGAACAGCGGCACGCTCCAGAACAGCGTGTTCAAGGCAAGCAGGATTGAGCTAAATGTGCCCAGTAAAAAGGCAGGCAGGACGCGGATCAAGGCACCTCCAATGAGTACCCGCCGGGTGGCCTGGGCGGGCAGGAATCGTGATGTTGAGGATACGTGAGCGTAGCGCGGATCGCCTGCCCAGACCATGCGCTGCGTCAGGATTCGTGCGTCGTCTTCGCATCCGAGGGGCGAAAAAAAACCCTTGGTGTTGGCCAAGGGTTTTTTCTGCTCAGGTACGGCTCAGAACGAATGCTTCAGCCCCACACCCGCCAGCACTGTCTTCGCGCCCGGCGCTGTGCCGCCCGCAACGATGGAAGTCTTGAGATTTTCCAGCGGGTCCACCGTGCCCACTGCGCCCGCATTGACGTACACAAGTTGCGCGTAAAGCGTGGTGCGTTTGGAGAAGGCGTAGTCGTTGCTCAGCACGACCGACTTGGTAGAGCTGTCGTGGGTGCTGCTTTCGTACTTGCTGTAGTAGCCCGCCAGCGTGGCGGTATTGGCGGGGCTCCACTTGTAGTCGAGCCCGGCACCGATCGATTTGACGTCTGACACACGTTGGCCGGTCGGCGCGTTATTGGTAACGCCGATGTAGTTCACGCGGCCCGTAAAGGCGCCGAACGGTACGGCCACACCTGCGCTCCACAGGCGGCTGAGGGTCTCGCCCGTGCCGCTGTCTGCCGTCGACTGATAGCCGAGGCCAACTGTGGCCGGGCCCGTGTAGGTGGCACCCAGCGAGAGTTCATTGCCGCGCCTGAAGCTGCCGGCAGTCTCTCCAAATGAATACGCAACGCCCAGCCACACGGGGCCGAAGTTGTTGGAGTACTGCAGTGCATTGCCGATGAACACGCCCACGTCGTTGCCGGGGTTGGTGCCCGCGCCCATTGCGTTGCCCGGTGCGGGGAGCTGGTTGTAGGCCCAGCCGTACAGGTTCGAGAACTGCTCCTTGAAGCCGCGCACTTCCGTGCCGATCGTACCGATGAGCGCCGGACTGTACTGGCGCCCAAGCGTGATCGCTCCCCAGTTGCCGCTGAGGCCAACGTTCGCTTGCCGGCGGAACAGCTCGGAGCTGAAGCCGGGGCCGGTGGTGAGCGTGCCGGTGTCGCTGCTGAAATGCCCTTCGAGGTTGAAGTTGGCCTTCAACCCACTGCCCAGGTCTTCCGACCCCTTGAGGCCCCAGATGCTCGGGCTGATGCCGCCCGAATGCACTTCGGTGATGCTGCCGCCGGCCGCACTGCGGTTTTGATACTGGAGGCCGGCATCGACCGTGCCGTAGAGGGTGACCGACGATTGTGCGATGGCGCCACTCGCTGCGCAGCCGAGAGCGGCTGCAATGGCGGTCAGGACGCAGGGTCGAAGGCGTGTGTTCTGCATGTTGTCTCCGTATTGTCGTTGTCTGATGCGTCGTGTGAATCGGCTCGGACGCATGGGGTGTTGGCGCTAAACCCGCGGGGGCGGGCTCAACGTCGGCGGGACTTTGCAATATGCGTACCACGACGTTTGCGGCGCATTGCACGGAGTTGCAGCGCGTTGATTAACGTTTGCGGATACCGGCGGCTGTGCGTGGGATGTAGCGTGGCGGGACAGTTGATGCAACACATGTCTGCCGTCTGTTCAGCCATGGAGCAGCTGCGATCAGGCGCTCGGCGCGCTTTGCATCCAGCGATCTTCGAGTTCGCGCCACGCACGTCCGACGTTCAGCGCATGGCGGGGATGAAAGTTGCGCCAGTCGCGATAGGCGTCGCCCGGGACATACGCGAGCGCGCGGGCTGCGTCGCCGCCGCCTTCAATGGCGCGCGTGACCGTGCTGTCGAGCATGTCGAGATAGGCGAGCGTCGGCCGCAGCATCTGCGCAGGCGTGCCGATGGCGGTGCCGACGACGATGTTGGCGGGCAGTTGCACAAGCGCATGCAATGCTTGGCGCCATCCAGCCAGCGAGCCGTCCTGCAGGTCCGGAATGCGCTGCAGATATGCCAGGCCGCCTGTGCACAGCACCCCGCGCTGCGGCGCGTACAGCACCGTGTCGGATGCGCTATGCGCGGCCGTGCAGACGTGGACTTGCCACGCAGTCTTGCCGGTGTGCAGCCAATCGCCATCGCGCAGTGCCGGTTCCGGATAGACGATCTCCGTTTCATGCATGACGCGCGCACCCAGCATGGCGGTCAGGCGCGCCAGACAGGTTTCGCAACGCTGGCGCATGAGGTCGGCGGTGGCGGCGGAGGCCAGGAAGGCAGGGCGCGGCTGCAGTTGTGCGAATGCGGCGTTGGCCAGCACATGCTCGGGATGCGCATGCGTGTTGACCACCCAGCGGATGGGTTCGGCCGTGATGTGCCGGATGGCCGCGATCAGGTGGTGTCCCCATCGCGCGTGCGGGCCAGGGTCCACCACGAGCACGCCGTTGCCCGTCGTGTGCACCAGCGTGGGCACGACTTCTCCGGCATTCGCGCGCGAGGCTTCTGCATTCACGGCGCGCGCCGCGTACAGGCCGTCCTGCAGGCGCAACAGCGTGACGCGCGCGGGGGCCGCAGACACCGTCGGGGCCGGACTGATCAGTGTCGTGAGCATGATGCGCATCCAGTGTCGCCGCGCGGGGTCTGGCGCCATGTCAGGGCGCCAGCGCGGCGTTCTCGTAACGTGGATAGAAGCGGGTCACGTTGCGCACGTACTCCGCGGGCATTCCACCCCACAGCGCGTAGGGCGCGTCTACCGGCATCGCAATCACCTCTGCCAGGTCGCGTCCTTCTGCCGCTGAGCGGCGCATACGCGCATCGAGCCACTGCAGGTACTGACGTGTCTGCGCGATGGCGTCCGCCTTGCCCAGCGCGGGCCCGTGGCTGGGGATCAACACGCGCGCGCCGCTGTCGGCAACGATCTTCTGCAACCGATCGAGACTGGCCAGCCAATGCGCAATGTTGGCGTGCGGCGTGGTGGGAATCCGGTCTCGAAAGGCAATGCCGCCTGCGAAGACCACACCGCTGGTCCGGTCCACCAACACAAGATCGTCATCGGTATGTCCGTCGAGGCGGATCAGGTCGATGCGATGGTGCCCCATGGTGCGTGTGCCAGGGGTCAATGGCGTGCCGGGCGGTGTCGATACCGTGTTCTGCATCCACGCGCCGCAGATGCGGTAAAGATTGTCGGCGTAGGCCGCGCCCTCGCGTTGCGCACCGGCGATGGTGCCGGGCAGCGCCTGGGCACCGACATCCGCATAGGCCTGGTTGCCGAAAAAATAGTCCGGGTGCAAGTTCAGGTTGAACACCCAGCGCACCGGCGCCGAGGTGACCGTGCGGATGGCCTGGCGTTGCTGCTCGCCGTACAGCATCGACGGCCCCGTGTTGATGACGAGCACCCCATCGCCGGTATCAATGAAGCCGGTGTTGATGATGTTGCAGCCGTTGCGCGCAGAGAAATCCGCGTTGGCGCCTTCGAGCACCCAGATGCCGGGCGCAACCGCGTGCGGTACGAGGTGGTAATCGGGGTTCTGCGCGCGCGCGATGGCTGTCAACATCGCAAGACACAGCAGAAGGCCCAACTGTTGGTGGCGTCGGCTCATCGTGTCACCTGCGCGCGGATGCGGTTGCCGTTGTTGTCGACGCCGGCCACGCTGATGCCGCGTCCAACAGGGCCATCCAGATCGAACGAGAAGATCGGGTTCTCGGCCACCGGCTCGTACAGCGCCAGTTCAAGCATGGGCTGACGCCGGGCATCGAGCAGGTTGAGCTGCTCGATATGGAAAGACGGGATGCCCGCCACCAGGCCGGTGTCCATCGGATGCATCACGCGCAGACGGATGCGGCTGCCTGCGCCGTTGAAGCCCGGAAACACGCGCGACTCGACCTGGTTCAGCGTGGTGCTCCAGGTGGCGTTCTGGCGTGTGGCGCCCGGCAGCGTGCAGCCACCGCCGGTGGCATCCACCTGCAAGGTGCCGACATGCCAGACACCGTCCGGCGTACGTGCGGCCACGCGCACCGCAGAGGCCTCCTGCAGCTTGAACCGGAACGACAGCGCCGGGCGGACGTGCATCGGCGCGAATTCGAGCACCTTGCGAATCGGGTTGCGGTCGACCGCGACGACGATGCGCTCCACCTTGCCGAGCGCCGATGCGTCGAACGCAATCGGCACCTGCATCGCGTCTTCCGCAAACGCCGGTCCGGTGATCTTGATGCGGCTGTCGAACGTCGTCCGCGCCGCGCCAAACACCTCCTGCTGAATCGTCGGCCAGAGCGGCGAGCCCGCTGGGTCGACGTTCGTATCGGCGCGGGCCGGCCCGGACAGGTACGCAACGGCCAGCGCAGCAGCGGCAGCATGGAGTGAAGCCGTTCTCATCGTGTGCCTTGGCAGGTTCAGATGAAAGGTCCACGTTGCGAAAGTCATGCCATGCAAGCGGTATGTCCGCACAAGCGTCCATCGGGTGTTCAGGTGATGGGGCGTTGAGCTTTGCAACACCTGTTGTTCCATTCTGGAACAGTCAGGCCGGCCGATCGGCGTGAACAAGCGATGGGAGTGGATCGAACATCCACCGCAGGGGATGGCCCGGGTTTTGCAGATGACGACCGGACACAGCGCAGACAACGACGCTGCGGTCATCACTCAAACATCAGGAGACAACCCATGCGTTACGCTCATCCCGGCACTCCCGGCGCCATCGTTTCGTTTAAGCCGCGCTATGGCAATTTCATCGGTGGCGAATTCGTGTCGCCGGTCAAGGGCCAGTACTTCACCAACACGACCCCGGTGACGGGCGAGGTGATCGGCGAGTTCCCGCGCTCGACCGCTGAAGACATCGACCGCGCGCTCGACGCCGCGCACGCCGCCGCTGATGCCTGGGGCCGCACCTCGGTGCAGGACCGCTCGCTGATCCTGCTGAAGATTGCCGACCGCATCGAGCAGAACCTCGAACTGCTGGCCGTGACCGAAACGTGGGACAACGGCAAGCCCGTGCGCGAAACGCTGAATGCCGACATCCCGCTGGCCGTGGACCACTTCCGCTACTTCGCCGGCTGCATCCGCGCGCAGGAAGGCTCCGCTGCCGAGATCAACGAACACACCGTGGCGTATCACATCCACGAGCCGCTGGGCGTGGTCGGCCAGATCATCCCGTGGAATTTCCCGCTGCTGATGGCTGCATGGAAGCTGGCGCCCGCACTGGCTGCCGGCAACTGCGTGGTCCTCAAGCCGGCCGAGCAGACGCCGCTGGGCATCTGCGTGCTGATGGAGCTGATTGGCGATCTGCTGCCGGCGGGCGTGCTCAATGTCGTGCACGGCTACGGCAAGGAAGCCGGCGAGGCACTGGCCACCAGCAAGCGCATCGCCAAGATCGCCTTTACGGGCTCGACGCCGGTCGGCTCGCACATCATGAAGTGCGCGGCCGAAAACATCATTCCGTCAACGGTGGAGCTGGGCGGCAAGTCGCCCAACATCTACTTCGAAGACATCATGCAGGCCGAGCCGAGCTTCATCGAAAAGGCCGCCGAAGGCCTGGTGCTGGGCTTCTTCAACCAGGGCGAGGTGTGCACGTGCCCGTCGCGCGCGCTGGTGCAGGAATCCATCTACAGCCGTTTCATGGATGCGGTGTTGACCAAGGTGGCCGCCATCAAGCGCGGTGACCCGCTCGACACCGACACGATGGTCGGCGCGCAGGCTTCGGAGCAGCAGTTCTACAAGATCCGCAGCTACCTGGAGATCGCACAGGAGGAAGGCGCCGAGTGCCTGGTCGGCGGCGATGTGGAAGTGCTGCCCGGCAATCTGTCGAAGGGTTACTACATCAAGCCGACGCTGCTCAAGGGTGACAACAGCATGCGTGTGTTCCAGGAAGAGATCTTCGGCCCGGTGATTGCCGTGACGACGTTCAAGGACGAAGCGCAAGCCCTGCAGATCGCTAATGACACCGACTTTGGCCTGGGCGCCGGTCTTTGGACGCGCGACATCAACCGCGCGTACCGCGTGGGCCGTGCCATCAAAGCAGGGCGCGTGTGGACGAACTGCTACCACCTGTATCCGGCGCACGCGGCGTTTGGCGGCTACAAGAAATCGGGTGTGGGCCGCGAGACCCACAAGATGATGCTCGACCACTATCAGCAGACCAAGAACCTGCTGGTGAGCTACGACACCAAGCCGCTGGGCTTCTTCTGATGGTGTAGCAGGACGGCTGGCGCCGGGGCATCGCGCCTGTGCGCCAGCCGCTGACCTGCGAGGCAACGACCCCGCAGGCAAACAAGAAGAGGAGACATGGCCGTGTGCCAACCATTTGCCCTGCCGCAACGCGCGCAGGTGTCACCCCCATTGCCGCTGATTCCCTGCCGGGATTAGCCACCGCCACGCCTGTTCTCTGGGATACGTATACCCGAGACCCGCGAGCGAGAACATCGGGGAGACACTTCGTGCATTCGCCTATCAGCCGTTCGGAGAAGAGCGCCAGCCGTGTGCGCAACGCCGCACCGTGCCTTGCAGGCGGCGTGGCTGCGCTCACTGCCTCGGCGCTTTACTCGCCCGCGTTTGCCGAAGACCAGATCGTGGCGGTGGCATTGCCGACCGCGCAGGTCGTCGGCTCGACCCCGATCGACAGCATTGGCGTGCCGCTGTCGCAGTTTCCTGCCAATGCGCAGCGTGTGAGCGCGAAGGATGCGCGCGAGCAACGCAATTCGAACCTAGCGGACCTGCTGAACGACAACCTCGGGCAGGTCAGCATCAGCAACGGGTCGGGCAATCCGTACCAGAACGACATCAACTATCGCGGGTTTCAAGTGTCGTCGCTGCTGGGCGTGCCGATTGGCGTGTCGGTCTACTTTGATGGCGTGCGGATGAACGAGCCCTTCGGCTCCATCGTGAACTGGGATCTGATTCCTATGAACGCGATGTCCAGCGTCAACATCCTGCCGGGCTCCAACCCGATGTTCGGCCTCAACACACTGGGCGGCGCGCTGGTCGTCAACACCAAGAACGGGAAGGACAACGCCGGCACGTCGATTGAGGCGCTGGGCGGGTCGTTTGGCCGCCGTGCGCTGAGCTTTGAGACCGGTATCGTCGACAAGGCTCACGGCACCGATTACTTCGTCGCCGGCAACTTCGACCGGCAGGACGGCTTTCGCGAACACTCGGGTTCGAACGTCAAGCAACTGTATGGAAAAGCGCGGTGGCACGGCAACGACGGCGCTACCCAGCTCGAGCTGTCGGCCGCACTTGCAGATACGTCGCTGAGCGGCACGCAGTCGTTGCCGATGGACATGATGGCGAACCGCAGCGCCGCCTATACGTGGCCCGACACCATCTCAAACCGGATGGCGCTGCTGAACCTGAAGGGCAGCCATTGGTTGAACGACACCAACCAACTGGCCGGCAGCGTCTACTACCGCAAGGCCAGCCTTCACAACGTCAACAGCAACGCACAGCTGGATGACGGCTGCTTCAACGACGACGGCTCGCTGGCAACGACCGCTGCAGGTGGCACCACCACGTACAAATGCGCGAACAAGGCGCCCAACGGCACGGCAGTCAATGCAGTGACCGGCGCGAATGCGCTTGCGCTCGGCTACGGCCGCTGGACCAACGCCATCAATACCAGCGTCGTCGATTCCGCCACGCATGAGGACACGGTGGGCACGTCCCTGCAGTGGTCGAACTTCAGCCAACTTGCGGGACACGACAATACGTTCACCTTCGGTGGTGCGTTCGATCATTCGCGCATCACGTATGACCAGACGACCTACCTGGCACGGTTGATCAACTATCAGACAGTGGTGAGCCCGAACCAGACATACGGATTCACCGCCAATGGATCGGCACCGTCGACATCGAACCCCGCGTTGTTCACGGGCAGCAACGTCATTGGCGCGGTCAACCTGTCGTCCAACGTCAACAACTTCAGCCTGTACTTCACCGATACGTTGAGCGTGACGGAGAAGCTGAGCGTGACTGCCTCTGGAAGCTTCAACTACACAACGCTCAACCAGGGCGGCGCCAACAATAAATACCTGAACGAAGACGGCGGTTACTCCTGGACGGACCAAGTATCGGGCGTGTCGTACTACAACCCCGGCTACGCGAATGCCTATCGGTACTCGAATGCGGGATCGGGCGCGGCAACCGCTCCGAACGGTGTCCCGCCGGGGGCGGTGGCCGGACCGGAAACCAACAGCCTGGCCGGCTCGCATCGCTATCGCCGTTTCAACCCGGCGCTCGGGTTCAACTACGACCTGGGCGCGGGGCAGGGCATCTTCGGCAGCTACAGCGAATCGATGCGCGCTCCGACATCGATTGAATTGTCTTGCGCCGATCCGAACAGCCCGTGCTCGCTCCCCACGGGGTTCAACGGCGATCCGGACCTGAAAGCCGTGGTAGCCAAAACCATCGAATTCGGCGGCCGCGGAAAGCTGGGCAAGTCCACCTACTGGAGCGCGGCTGTCTACGACTCGCGCCTGAGCAATGACATCCAGTTCATCGCCACGTCAAACACGTACGGCTACTTCGCCAATGTCAGCAAGACCGAACGGCGCGGCATGGAACTGGGCGCCAGCACGAAGATCGACAAGTGGTCGTTGTCGGCCAACTTTGGTTATGTCGATGCGATCTACAAGTCGGCATTCACCACGGCGAGCGGGCAGCACGTGGTCAGCGGCAACAAGATCCCGGGCATCCCCGCGAAGACGCTCAAGCTCGGCGCATCGTACGCCTTCAGCCCGAACCTGTCGATGGGCGGGAACGTGATCCTGGTCAGCAAGCAGATCGCACACGGCAACGAAAGCAATGCCGACCCGAACGGCGAGGTGGCCGGCTACGGCCTCGTCAATCTGAACCTGCACTACAAGCCGACGCGAAACCTCGAGATTTCCGCCTACGTCAGCAACCTGTTCAACAAGCGCTATTCCACGTACGGCCTGTCGGGCATGCGGAGCATCTACACGTTGGCGAAGCAGCAGTTCATGACGCCGGCACCGCCGCGCGCGATCTGGATTGGCCTGACGTATTCGTTTGGAGGCAAGGCCGCCGGTGCCGATGCGGACTGAGCCGCCCATAAGAGACCATCATGAAAGCACTGACCTACTACTTCCGGATCGCCACGTTGCTTTGCGTGGGTTGGGTATCGACCCTCCAGGCGGTTGCCGAGGTGTCGGATCCCGTCGCCTACGTCACGAATCAGGGCGGCGGTGTGACCGTGCTCAATGCACGCACGCTCAAATGGCTTGACGAGATTGCCGTGGGCAAGGATCCGCGCGGCCTCGCTGTCACGCCCGACGGCCGCTGGTTGCTGACGGCCAACCAGGGCAGCGCCGATGTGTCGGTGATTGACACAGGCACACGCAAGGAGATCAAGCGCATCGCAGTCGGCAGGAATGTCGAGTTCATGCGCATCTCGCCCGACGGCCGCCGGGCGTTCGTCACCTACGAGCCTTCGTCGGAAGGCGGGCCGCCGGGCAAGAACGACCGGGCCGTGAAAGACGAGAAGGATGAGAACGATGAAGCCCCCGCCGAAGTCGCGATCATCGACCTCAGCCAGTGGGCCGTGGTCGGCCGCATCAAGGCCGCCCGCGAGACCGAAGCCATCGAGTTTTCACCGGACGGAAAGTTGCTGCTGGTGGCCAACGAAGGTGACAACACGGTCGGCGTTTATGAGCTGTCGACGCTCAAGCAGATCCGGCGGGTGGATGTCGCGCCATACGGCAATCGGCCGCGCGGCATCAAGATCGCGCCGGATGGAAAGACCTATGTGGTGACGCTGGAAAACTCGAACAACCTGTTGCTGCTGGATGCCGGTTTCAAGCCGATCCAGACCGTGCCCACTGGGCAGGGGCCATACGGGATCGCGTTTGACCGCGAGGGCCAGTACCTCTGGGTGGCTGCCAGCCGCGCTGATCAGTTGCAGGTGTTCGATGCCCGCACCTTTGCGCAAGTGGCCGCCATTCCGGTCGGCAAGCGTTGCTGGCATTTCAGCTTCACGCCGGGTGATCGGAAGCTGCTGCTTGCCTGCGGCCGCTCGAACACTGTGCAGGTGATCGACCCGCAGAAGCGCGAGGTCGTCGATACGCTCCAAGGCTACAAGTTGCCCTGGGGTGTGGTGACGTATCCAACCTCGGTGGGCAGCCTCGATGCGCCGCGCTGATCGACCCGCCCACGCATCCGCGCCGGCCTACGCGGCCCTGCAGATCGCGTTGCATTGGGTGAGCGCCTCGTTGCTATGCGGCTTGTTCGCGCTGGGCTTCTACATGACCGGTCTGGCCAAGGGCGCACCGGGGAAGGCGGTCTTGGTAAATCTGCATAAATCGCTCGGGCTGACGGCGGCGCTGGTCATCGCGTGGCGCGTGGTGGTGCGCGTCAGCCGTGCTGCGCCACCGTCCATTCCGGGGCTGTACTGCTGGGAGACGGAGCTGGCGCGCACTACGCATCGCCTGCTCTACATGTGCATGGTCGTGATGCCTGTGTCGGGCTATCTCGGGTCTTCGTTCAATCCATACGGAACGCGCTTCTGGGGCGTGCCGCTGCCGCGCTGGGGTTGGGTCGACAGCGCACTGCAGCACATGTTCTACACGGTGCACAGCACGACGGCCGATCTGCTGCTCTGCCTGGTGGTGCTCCACGTTGCCGGGGTGATCAAGCACCAGTGGGTCGATGCGCGGAGGTGCGTGCAGCGCATGTTGCCGGGCCAGCGCACGCGCGCGCTGTAAGCCGCTGTCTTTGCTCGGGCTGCGTTCATTGCGCTGCTCCATTTCGCAACAGAACAAACGATGTGTTGCGGTATGGCACGCAACACCGCACTGCAAGTCGCGTGAAACCGCGATTTCACGGCGTTTTTCGATGGCACGGGATTTGCCCTGAGTCCGACCGGTGTGACATCACACTGCCGGACCTGGACCATAAAGAGAGGTAGAGGAGACAAGAATGAGGACACTACGAGTGATTGCACTTGCGGCTGCCATGGTGGCTGCAAGTGTTGCCGTGCACGCGGCAACGCCCCCCGTTACCGATGCCATGATCGAGAACGATGCGAAATCGTCGAACGACGTGCTGACCTGGGGCATGGGTACGCAAGGGCAGCGCTTCTCGACGCTCACCAAGATCAACACGAAGAATGTCAGCCAGCTTGTACCGGCATGGTCGTTCTCGTTTGGCGGTGAGAAGCAGCGCGGTCAGGAATCCCAGCCGCTGATCTACAACGGCAAGATGTTCGTCACGGCGTCGTACTCGCGCATCTATGCGATCGACCTGAAGACCGGCAAGAAGCTGTGGAAGTACGAGCAGCGTCTGCCGGAGGGCATCATGCCCTGCTGCGACGTCGTCAACCGCGGCGCCGCGCTGTACGACAACCTGGTCATCTTCTCCACGCTGGATGCGCAGCTGATCGCGCTCAATCAGGACACCGGCAAGATCGTCTGGAAAGACAAGATCGAGGACTACGCCGCCGGCTATTCAACGACCGCCGCACCGCTGATCGTGAAGGGCATGGTGCTGACGGGCGTGTCGGGTGGCGAGTTTGGCGTGGTCGGCCGTGTGGAAGCGCGCGATGCCAAGACCGGCCAGTTGATCTGGTCGCGTCCGACGGTCGAAGGCCACATGGGCTACAAGTACGACAAGGATGGCAACAAGACCGAGAACGGCATGACGGGCACGCTCAACGCGAGCTGGCCCGGCGAGACGTGGAAGACCGGTGGCGCATCGACGTGGCTGGGCGGCACCTACGACCCGCAGACCAACCTGGTCTACTTCGGCACCGGCAACCCGGGACCGTGGAACAGCCATCTGCGCAAGGGCGACAACCTGTATTCGTCTTCCACGCTGGCCATCGACCCGGACACCGGCAAGATCGTCTGGCACTACCAGAACACCCCGAACGACGGCTGGGATTTCGACGGCGTGAACGAGTTCGTGACGTTCGACATGGACGGCAAGCGCGTCGGCGGCAAGGCTGACCGCAACGGCTTCTTCTACGTGAACGATGCGAAAACCGGCAAGCTGCTCAACGCGTTCCCGTTCGTGAAGGTCAACTGGGCCACCAGCATCGACCTCAAGACCGGCCGCCCGAACTACGCACCCGACCACCGTCCGGGCGATCCGGCCCAGGCCGCGGGTGAAGAGAAGAAGGGCAAGTCGGTGTTTGCCGAGCCCGGCTTCCTGGGCGGCAAGAACCAGATGCCGATGGCATACAGCCCGCAAACCGGGCTGTTCTACGTGCCCGCCAACGAGTGGGGCATGGACATCTGGAACGAACCCGTGAGCTACAAGAAGGGCGCCGCCTACCTGGGAGCTGGCTTTACCATCAAGCCGCTCAATGAGGATTACATCGGCGCACTGCGCGCGATCAATCCGAAGACGGGCAAGATGGAATGGCAGATCAAGAACAACGCGCCGCTGTGGGGCGGTGTGATGACAACTGCCGGTGGCCTGGTGTTCTGGGGCACGCCCGAGGGCTATCTGAAGGCGGCCGATGCCAAGACCGGCAAGGAGCTGTGGCAATTCCAGACTGGCAGCGGCATCGTCGCGCCGCCCGTCACCTGGGAAGACAACGGCGAGCAGTTCGTGGCCGTGGTGTCGGGCTGGGGTGGTGCAGTGCCGCTGTGGGGCGGTGAAGTGGCCAAGCGCGTGAACTTCCTGGAGCAGGGCGGTTCGGTCTGGGTGTTCAAGCTGCACAAGAACTGACGTGCGTGGTTGAGCGCTGTGCGCCCTTTGCGGCGCGCAGCCTCTCGCACAGCTTCAAGGAGTTTCAGATCGTGATCATGCGCAATGGAGTGTTCTCGCTGCTGGCCGTAGTGTCTGCAGCAATCGGGGCGGCGCCCGCCCACGCCGCGCCGGACATGCAGGCCCTGGCCGACAAGAGCGGCTGTTTCTCGTGCCACAGCATGCATACCAAGATCGTCGGCCCCGCCTTTGCCGACGTGGCCGCCAAGTACAAGGGCGATGCCGACGCGCCCGCGAGACTGGCGCAGAAAGTGCGCGAAGGCGGCAAGGGTGTGTGGGGCCGCATCCCGATGCCCGCGCACCCCAACCTCAAGGAAGACGAAGCGAAGCAATTGGTGGCCTGGGTGTTGAGTTCAGGCTCCTAGGCTTCTACGTTGCTCGCCGGGGAAAAGGAAGAGGGCCGGCATTGTCCGGCCCTTTCTCTTCTCCAGGATTGCGTTCTATGGTTGCGTGAGCCGGCGCGAATTGGCATCGGTCCGGAACACGATGGGGACCTCGCCGGTGCGGGTGTCACGCATCTGTCCGAACCCGTTCATCGCAGCCATCCGGCCTTGCAGCACCACCTTCTGAAGCGCACCGTGATCCGCCGATTTTCCGCACACCGGGTCCGTGCGCGTCGCATCGCCCGTCAACAGATAGGCCTGACAGCGGCAGCCGCCCGCATCTTCTTCGCGCGACTCGCATGATTGGCACGGCTGCGGCATCCAATGCGTGCCGCGAAAGCGCTGAAAGGCGTCGCTGCTTCGCCAGATATCGCGCAGCGGCTGATTGAGCACGTTGGGCAGCTCCAGCCCCGGCAGCATGCGCGCAGAGTGGCAGGGCAACGCAACGCCATCCGGCGCGATGCCGAGGAATGTCGTGCCCCAGCCGTTCATGCACTTCTTTGGGCGCTGCTCAAAGTAGTCCGGCACGACGTAAAGCAATTGGCATCGGCTGCCGATGCGGGTCCGGTAGTCGTTCACGACGGCTTCGGCGTCACGCAGTTGCTCCAGGGTGGGCATCAGCGCCAGGCGGTTTTCCCATGCCCAGCCGTAGTACTGCGTGTTGGCAAGTTCCAGGTATTCGGCGCCGATCTCCAGCGCCATGTCGATGATGGCGCCCACGTGCGGCAGGTTATGCCGGTGCATCACGCAGTTCATCACCATCGGATAACCGTGGGCCTTGATCAGATCCGCCACCTGGCGCTTCAGGTCAAATGTGCGCGTGCTCGACAGAAAGTCGTTCAGCTCCCGCGTGGAGTCCTGGAACGACAGCTGGATATGGTCGAGCCCCGCAGCGCGCAATGCGCCAAGCCGCGCATCGGTCAGGCCCACCCCAGATGTCACGAGGTTCACGTAGAACCCGAGCCCATGCGCATGCGCGACCAGGGTTTCAAGATCCTTGCGCAACAGCGGCTCGCCGCCCGACAGGCCGAGCTGCACCGCGCCCAGCGCCCGCGCCTGGGTGAACACATCGCACCACTGTTCGGTGGAGAGTTCCTGATCGTGCCGCGTGTAGTCGACCGGGTTGGAGCAGAAGGCGCAATGCAGCGGGCAGCGATAGGTCAGCTCGGCCAGCAGCCAGAGCGGCGGACCGGGTATCGGCGTAGCTGCCGGCGCGAGCAGCGAATCGGCCTCAAACGAGCCAGCCGCGTTCGAATGCATGTTTGACAAAGGCGTGGACCTCCGGAGCGATGCCCTGCACGCCAAAGGCGGATTGCAGGTCGTCGATCAGCATGTCGAGGGTATGGGCACCGTCGCAGCGCTGCAGGATCGCGGCGGCGCTGTCATTGAGCGTGACCATGCCTTCGGGGTACAGCAGCACCCAGCTTTGCTGCATGTCTTCCCATTGCAGCCGGAAGGTCCGGTGCAGCGTGGGGTGGGCCGGATCAGACAAGGGAGGGCTCATGTGCGTGGGCCTGTTGGATGGCATCGAGCATCGACCAGAGGATGTCGAGCTTGAACTGCAGGATGTCCAGCGCACGCAGTTGCTGCTCCGGCGTGCGGAAGTAGTCGAGTGTCACGCGCAGGCCGTGCTCGACGTCGCGCGAGGCCAGCGGAATGCGCGAGCGGAAGTACGCCAGCCCCTCCGGCTGCACCCACGGATAGTGCTCGGGCCAGCCGGCCAGCCGTTCCTTGTGAATGTCCGGCGCGAACATCTCCGTGAGCGAGGAGCACACTGCTTCCTGCCACGGCGCGCGGCGCGCAAAGTTCACATACGCATCCACCGCAAAGCGCACGCCCGGCAGCAGATGCCGGTGAGACCACAGCGCGTCGCGCGTCAGGCCCACGGCAACGCCTAAGCGCACCCAGCTCTCGATGCCGCCCGGCTGCGCATCGTCGCCGTCGTGGTCGTGGATGCGGACGATCCACTCGCGGCGCGTTGCCCGGTCGGGGCAGTTGGACAGGATGGCCGCATCCTTGAGCGGGATGTTGACCTGGTAGTAGAAACGGTTCGCAACCCACGTGCGGATTTCCTCCGGCGTGCATTCGCCAGCGCGCATGCGCAGGTTGAACGGATGATGAATGTGATAGCCCGCCTGCTTCGCGCGCAGCCGTGCTTCGAACTCTTCGGCCGTCCAGGCAACAGGATGTGTCATAGCGAGATTTCCATGCCGTCGTAAGCCACCTCGATGCCGTGTGCTTCCAACTCCCGGCGCTGCGGCGAGTCTTCATCGAGGATCGGGTTGGTGTTGTTGATGTGGATCAGCACCTTGCGCGTGGCCGGCAGCTGGTCGAGCACGTCGATCATGCCGCCGGGGCCGGATTGCGCGAGGTGGCCCATGTCTGCTGCCGTCTTGGTGGAAAAACCGAGGGCGAGCATCTCGTCGTTGCGCCAGCAGGTGCCGTCCACCAGCACCACGTCGGCCGCGCCCATTTCGTCGAGCACATGGGGTTCGACACGGGCGAGACCCGGCGCGTAGAATGCACGCCGGCCGCTCTTGCGATCGACGATGCGCAGGCCGATGTTGTCGCCCACGCGGCGCGCGTTGCGGCTGGGCGAGTAGGGCGGCGCCTTGCTCTCCAGCGGGATCGCCGTCAACGCCACGTCGTCGAGCGGGGGCACCGAGAACGCCGTGCCGTCCAGCGCGAGCGCGCGCGTGTCGAGACCGCAGTAGTGCGACAGCATGCGGGTGAGCGGGAAGGCGGTGGACAGATCGCTGATGACCGCTGCGCTGGCATAGACGGGCAGCGCTTGCCGATGTTCACGCAGCATCAAGAGGCCCGTCACATGGTCGATCTGCGCATCCATCAGCACGACGCCCACGATGCCCGTATCACGCGGCGTGCGTGCCGGTTGCAGCGCTGGCGAACTGCGCAGTTGCGCGAGGATGTCCGGCGAGGCGTTCACCACGAGCCAGCTGTGTTGGCCGTCGCCGAGTGCGATGGACGACTGCGTGCGCGGCGTGGCGCGCACGGTGCCGCGCCGCACACCGTCGCAGTTGCGACAGTTGCAGTTCCACTGTGGGAAACCGCCGCCGGCGGCCGAGCCGAGAACCCTGAGTATGGTCATGATGCAAATCCAACGTGTCGGGGCGGATTGAGCAAGAAGTCGGCCAGGGGATGGCGGGAAGGCACGCGCGCCTCCAGGCGGAAAAAAGCCCGCCGTGAAGAACCGGCGGGCTCGTGGAGCCTTGCGTGCTCAGCCGCGCAGTGTCAGCGGTTGGCGATGTACATGGTGATCTCGAACCCGAGTCGCAGTTCGGTGTAGGCGGGGGTCGTCCAGTTCATGTCTCCTCCTTGAGGGTTGGCATAGTTAGTGAATGCACAGCGTTGTTCAGCGGCTGCACAGGCGTTTGCCGAACGCAGCCGCATCGTCATCAAGGCAACATCCATGCCCACCTCCGACTGGCCAACCACATCCGCCCGCTTTCACCTGCGCACGCCGGACGGCCACTGCCTGCATGTGCGCCAATGCGGCCCTGACAGCGGAGAACCGTGGCTGGTGCTGCATGGCGGCCCGGGCAGCGGCTGCGCGCCTTCGATGGCTGCGTGGTTCGATCCGCTGCGGCATCGCGCCGTGCTGCCGGACCAGCGCGGTGCCGGGCGCTCGCGACCCGCCGGCACGCTACGGCGCAATACGGTGACGGCGCTGCTGGCCGATCTGGAGCAACTGCGCATTGCGCTCGGCATTGCGCGCTGGGGCGTGGTCGGTGGGTCATGGGGCGCAGCGCTGGCGTTGGCCTATGCCGATCGCTTTCCCCATGCCGTATCGGCGCTGGTGCTGCGCGGCACCTTCCTGACCGGTTTCGACGATGTGCAGTCGTTGTTCAACGCGCGCGGCGCCGGTCGTGATCTCTTGCGAGGCGTCGGTGGGCGAGGTGAGGGTTTTCCTGCGGCCCGTGGTCGCCTTCGCGTTGCAACAGACATGTTGCAGCCTGGTACAACTGTTCAGAAATTGAACATTGCCACGGCATGGCAGCGTGCGGAACATCGGCTGTTGGGCCTGCGGCCGCTGGCACGTCGCCAAACCTGGCAGCAGCGCATGGCCCTCTTGCGCAAGTACCAGTTGCAGGCGCATTACCTGCATCGGCGAGCAGGGCTGGGGAAGGCAGCGTTGCTGCGGGCGGCCACGCGCATCGGGGCGAGGGGTTTGCCGGTGACGCTGCTGCATGGGCGGGAAGACAAGGTTTGCCGGCCCGGCAATGCGCTGCGGTTGTCTGTAGCGATCCCGCATGCGCAGTTGGTGTGGGTGCCGGGTGGGCACCTGGCGGTGGGTGAGATGGCGAAAGCGCTGGGCGCCGCCATCCGTGCGTCGGGGTGGTCAGTCGGTGTCTGAAGGCAAGCCGCCGGCCTCGTCGATCCGGCGGTAGATTGTGTTGCGCGAAATGCCGAGCGCTTTCGCAGCGGCGGAAATGTTGCCGTTGTGCGCCTGCACGGCCGCCATGATCGTCATGCTTTCCACATCGGCAAGCCGCTTGGGCTGCGTGCCGCCCACGTTTTGAGTGACAGGCGGTACAGCCGCTGCCGATGCCACCGCATTGTCGGGAGACGGCTGGTCGCCATGACGCGCCTGCCAGTCTTCAAGAAAATCGTCGGGCAGATGGTCTTCGGTGATTTCCGGAGCGCCTTCGGCCATCAGCCGGGCGGTGCGCAGCAGATTGCCGAGCTGGCGAATGTTGCCGGGCCAGTGGTAGCTGCGGAACATCTGCATCACGGCTTCGCTGATGGGGGGCGCGTCGGCTTGCTCGAGTTTCAACAGCTTGTCGGCCACCACATCGAGGTCGCTGCGCTCGCGCAATGCCGGCAGGCGCACGACCAGGCCGTTGAGCCGGTAGTACAGGTCTTCGCGGAACTGCCCGCTGGCCACCATCTCGCGCATGTTGCGGTGGGTGGCGCACACGACTGTCACATCCACCTGGATCAGCTTGTTGCTGCCCAGCGGTGAGACCGCACGCTCTTGCAGCGCGCGCAACAGGCGCGCCTGCAGGTGCAGCGGCATGTCGCCGATCTCGTCCAGGAAGAGCGTGCCGCCGTTGGCGAGCACCATCTTGCCGATGCCGCCCTTCTTGCGCGCGCCGGTAAAGGCGCCTTCTTCGTAGCCGAAGAGTTCAGATTCGATGAGCGCTTCCGGAATCGACGCGCAATTCACGGCGATGAAGGGGCCGGCGTGGCGCGGGCTGTCGGCGTGGATGGCGCGCGCAAGCAGCTCCTTGCCCGTGCCGGTTTCGCCCAGGATCATGACAGGGATATCCTTGCCGATAACCTTGCGCAGCTTGCCAATGACGGTCTGGATCTGCGCGTCGCCGGTGTCCAGCGCCTCCAGGCTGGCCGGCTGCCGGATCGGCTCGATGTAGGCCCGGCGCGGCGCCGCGTCGCGGTCAGTCGAGAGATCAGCGCCAATCGCGCCGCCCACCATGCGGTTGGCCGGCCGCTTCCATTCGACGCGCGCAAACACCTTCACGCCGCTGGGCAGTTGCAACTGCACGATACCTGCCGCTGCGGTGCGTTCGCGGTCGATCAACTGCGACATCGACAGCCCAAACAGCGACGAAAAGGTATGGGCATGCAGCGCGCGGATCGACAGGCCGAGCTGGAATTCGCCGCTGCGGTTGGCCGACAGGAAGCGCCCCGCCGGCGTGAAGGCCGCAATGCCCTCGACCAGTGTGCCGATGAATTCCGGGCGCGAGTGGAAGTGGATGCACACCACGTCCTGGAACGTGTTGGCAAACAAGTGATTCTCGATCATCTGCGCCGACATGCGCACCAGCGCCATGGTGTGCTTGTGGAAACCGCGATGGTCCCCCGTCACATCGAGCGCACCCACGGTGGCGCCGTACGGATCGAAGATCGGCGCACACGAACAGGTGAGGAACTGATTGGCCTGCAGGTAGTGCTCGGAGCCGTGGACCAGCGTTGGTTTAGCCTCGGCCAGCGCCGTGCCGATGGCGTTGGTGCCCCGGCTCGCTTCCGACCACAGCGCGCCCGGTTGAAGGGCCACCTTGCTCGCCTGGGCCAGGAAATCGTCGTCCCCCAGCGAATGCAGGATCAGGCCCGACGTGTCGGTCAGGATCACCATGCTTTGCGTGTTGACGATCTGGCTGTAGAGCGTCTCCATCACGGGGAGCGCGTGCGTGAACAGCGACTGGCTGCGCTCGATCTCGGTTTTCAGCTCGCTGTGCAGGACCGGGCAGAAGTCGGGCGACTCATACGGGCGCAAGCCGTAGGACTTGGATCGCTCGTGGGATTGCGCGATCAGTTCAGGCTGATCGTTCGGGGTGTCACCGAGCGTGGCCGGGGCGTTTTCGGAACCGCGCGGGTCGGCTGCCGCGTGAGGGGTCATGGTGTGTGTCTCCTTAAACCTCGCCCGCAATCTGTGTGCGGGTCGCCCGGATCGCCTGATTTAACCAGGGTGCGAACCGGAAGTGTTGCGCCATGAAGCAAGACCCTTGCCAGGGTGTTGCATTCCTGAGCACCTGTGCCAACCCTCGCATCGGATAACCGGCGCGCTTGGCGGATGCAGGCCGGGTTTGGCGGCAGGTTCGCGCCTTGGTATGGCTCTTGCAGAAATGGCTCCAAAAATCGTTTCAACGACAACTAGGAGACACTCTTGAAAACGCCTCGCAATTTGCTCGCGCTGCTTTCTGCCTGCGCACTTCTGGCCGGCGGATTGCCCGCAGCCGCATCCGCTCACGGCGATGTCACACCGCAGGCCGTAGACACGCACACCTTACCGCAACTCGGTGCCGATTGGCGTCAGGACAATCCATACCGGACGGGCCCCGCCCACGACGAAGCGCTGCGTATCGGCACCTCGGCGTTCAACCAGAACTGTGCGCGCTGCCACGGGCTGGAGGCCATCTCCGGCGGCATCGCCCCCGACCTGCGCAAGCTCGACACCGATTGCATGTCGCTGGCAAGCGCCAAGCAGAAGGAGGCTTGCTACGGCGAGGTGTCGCAGTACTTCACCGCCACAGTCCGCCACGGCCGCACCCGCGATGGCCGCGTCTACATGCCCCCGTTTGAAGGCGTGCTGACCCAGGAAGCGGTCTGGTCGATCAAGACGTATCTGGAATCGCGCCGCGTACAGGAGTAGTAGGTCGGCCTGCCCCCGTTGGCAGCTTTGCGAGCCGATGCTGTCCCTGCCTTCGTGTGCATCGGCTCGCTCATTTTTTTCACCAGGAGATTCTCATGAATGCCCGTATTCGGTTGACCGCGGTTGGGGCTTTCCGTCGCCTTGCCGGCCTCCTGCTTGCTGCGGCAGCCATGATGGTGAGCGCCGCGCCGGCACATGCCGACATGGCGAAGATCCGCCAGAGCGGTGCCCTGAAGGTCGCGCTGTACAAGGGCCTGCCGCCGTTCTCCGACAACGTCGGGGGCCAGTTCAGCGGCATTGACGTGGCGCTTGCCAATGCGCTTGGCAAGCAGATGGGGCTGTCGGCGTCGTTGCTGCCGTTTGATGCGGATGACGATGGCATGTCGGGCGACCTGCGCAACATGGTCTGGAAAGGGCACTACCTGGGGTATGGCCCGGCCGACGTGATGCTCCATGTGCCGGTTGACCCGAACTTCATTCGCCAGAACGACCAGGTGCTGATATTCGCGCCGTACCTTCGCGAAGGCTATGTGCTGGTGTACGACAGCGACCGCGTCCGCAAGGTCAGCAGTTTCGAAGACCTCGCCGGTCAGGCGACCGGCGCCGAGCAGGGATCGGGCGGGGCGAGTGCGCTGCTTTCCAGTGCCAACGGCGCGCTGCGCGACAAGGTGAAGATCTATCCGGAGGCCAACGAGGCGCTGCGTGCGCTGTTCTCCGGCCAGATTGCCGCGGCAATGGTGACGCGGGCGCAATATGAAAGTGCGCTGAAGATGCAGAATCAATCTGCCACACGGTTCGTGGCGACCGAATTGCAGTCGCCGCTGCTGCCGGCCCGCGGTTGGGCGATCGGCATGGCCGTCAAGGCGGATCAGCGAGAACTGGCGCAGGCGCTGGAGACCGCGCTCAATGCACTGCGCGCCAGCGGCGAGCTGCAACGCATCTTTGCGCAATACGGCGTGTCGGTGGTGGCGCCGTAGCCACCACCGCCAGCGCACGGAGCCGAACGTGTCGACGCACCTGACGCGGGGGCACTGCGGGCGGCTGGCCGCGCCGGCCAGCTCACGCGCTACGCCTTCTCCGCCGCGGCGTGCTTGGAGGGCAGCGCACTCACGTTGTCGTCGAACTGCGAATCCACGGGGATCTTCGAGAAGTGGTGGATCTTGGGCGCGTGCGAGTCGTCGGCCTGCGCGTCGTGCGGGTCGATGAACGACATCGCCGTGCGGCGCCGGAGCATATGCGAGTCGCGCGATTGCGATTCGCGCCACAGCTCGGCCGTGAACTTGAGACCGGCGCGCAATGCGTGGGCGCTTTCCTGCTTGCCCTTGCGCTGGTCGGACACGCGCTCGATGCCCTTCTTGACGACGTCTTCCAGGAATATGAGACGGGCGCGGTAGTAGTCCGCGTGCATTTGTGCATCCATCACGCGCTGCTCTGCCTGGTACAGCTCCATGCGCAATTCGCTTAGCGCGCGTTCGGCCTGCTTCTCGGGAGAGGGTGCGTGGCTCAAGGCCCAGTTTGCAATCCACCGCAACATGGTCAAGCCCTCCTGTCTTGCGGTGTCCGCCGCCGGTGGGAAGACACCGTTCACTGCCCGTGCATTGATCGGAAGTGATCGCCGCTTTCCAAACAGACTAGCAAAAAAAACAGGGCGATTGCGCTAGTCCAGCCGCATACCTGTTGTGAAAAGGAAGCATGGTCCTTTTGGCTGAGAGGCGCGCGGGCCAAGTTCTGGTCTCATAAGCGGATTGCCTCGTGTGCACAGGTTTGCCACGCGAATTTCACCTCCATGCGCAAGCGATTGCGCACATCACCGCGCCCGATTCTGGGCGCGCTGTCAGCGGAACCGGTACGTGAGCGAGGCCATGGCCGTGGTCTGCTGGCGGCGCTGGGTGATCGGACTGTCTGCCGCATCGCCACGCAGCCGCGCCACCGTGAGCGACGCATTCGCCGTCCACCGATCATCGAGCTTGCACGTGACGATGGCGTTGAAGTGGATGTCCCGCAGCCCCGCATGCGTGGCAAATACCGGCAGGCCCGAACGCGCGCTCTGCCCATCGTCCACGCCAAAGAACGTACGCGTGTACTGACCGTTCGTCCACGACACGCCGGTGCCAAGGCTGAACAGCCAGCGGCCGACCGGCGCGCTCGCGTAGGCATCGGCGTTGGCGATCAACCCCTGGCGGTTGCCGAGGATGTCCTGCTCCGCATCGGTGGACAGCGTGAGGAACGACACCGTGTACTGCGCGAACGCCTTCGCGCGCACCGTGGCGTTGACATTGCCCAGACCATTCAGGTGCGCGTCGTCATGCGCATGGCGCCACGTCGGGTCGAACTGGAAGTTGCCGCCCACCTGCCATGTGTCGTCGTTGGCGAGGTACACGCCTGCAAAGTCCATCCCCTTGGAAAAGAAGCGATGCCGGTATTCGATCTCCTGATCGATCCACGGAAACACAAAGCTGGATTTCGCGCCCGGATATTTGGGTGACATGTAAATCGCCGGGCCGACAGCTACGCTCCAGTCGCTGGCTTCGGCGTTGTTTTCCGCGTTGGCGGCAGGGGCCGTCTGTGCCTGGGCAGCGCTGATTGACAACGCGCTAACCAAGACCAAGGAAAGACGGAGCAGAAGGCGGAGCGGGGCACGCGAAGGCAGCGGCATGAGCGAACGGAACTGGAGAGAAAAGCGATCGGATGGAACGACGGGCACGCCATTCTAGTGGAACCGCCCGAACGGTTGATGATGGTGCAAACGTTGGCTCATCCCGCCGACGGGCCGACGTTACATTTGTCATGCAAGCGACACGGGTGGGTCGCCGCGCGGACATACAACGAGGCTAGCGTGACCGGGCCGCCTGATGGCGGCAATCCAGAGGAGAAACCCGTGTCCCCCCAGAAAACTCTTGCTGTTGCCGTGCTTTCCACGCTGGCATGTGGTCTGTCTACACACGCGTACGCCGATGACGATGATGCGCGCCACGCGCACGCCAAGCATGTCCTGCTGATCTCGGTCGATGGCTTGCATCAGTCCGATCTTGACTGGTACGTCGGCAACCATCCGGGTTCCACGCTGGCGCGCCTCGTGCGCCAGGGCGTGAGCTACCGCAATGCGCGCACACCGTTCCCGTCGGACTCGTTTCCGGGCATGGTCGGCCAGGTGACTGGCGGCAACCCCAAGACCACCGGCATCTACTACGACGACGCTTACAGCCGCGGCCTGCTTCCGGCCGGCACGACGGCCGCCAACTGCCACACCACCAAGCCGGGTGCTGAAGTTTTCTATGCCGAGGTCATCGCGAAAGACCCGAACCGCCTCGACAGCGGCCAGGGCATCCCGGGCCTGTATGCCGATCTTTCGAAGATCTCGCAACTGACGGGCCGCGCGCTGGACCTGATCGATCCGGCGCTTCTACCGGTATCGCCCGTCACCTGCGCGCCGGTGTATCCGCACCAGTATCTGAAGGTCAACACGGTATTCGAAGTGGCGCGCAAGCACGGCCTGCATACGGCATGGTCGGACAAGCATGCCGCGTACGAAATCCTCAACGGACCGAGCGGCCAGGGTATCGACGATCTGTTCGCGCCCGAGATCAACAGCTCCGTGACCGACCCGTCGCTGCCGGCCGGGCCCGGCGCCGACTGGACGAAAGACAATACAAACACGCAGCGTTACGACAGCTTCAAGGTGCAGGCCGTGTTGAACTGGCTCAAGGGTCACGACCACGCCGGCAACGGCTCGCCGGGCGTGCCTGCCATTCTTGGCATGAACTTCCAGGCTGTGTCGACCGCACAGAAGCTGAACAAGTCGGCGTATTACCCGGACCCATCCAACACTGCCAACAAAGTGTCGGGTGGCCTGGGTGGCTACACCAACAATGGCACGGTGCCGGGCGTGGTCCTGCAAAGCGCGCTCACCTTCGTCGACAACAAGCTGGGCGAGCTGGTCAAGGCTGCCGACCCATCCAACACGGTGGTGATCGTGTCGGCCAAGCACGGCCAGTCACCTAACAGCCGTGCAGACCTCACCATCATCAACGACGGCGACATGATCGACGCGCTCAACTGCGCATGGGAAAAGTACGCTGCAACGTGCAAGGACGCGACCAAGCCGCATCTCGTTGCGCACGCGATGGACGACGACGGCATTCTGCTGTGGTTGAACGACCGCTCACCGGCCGCACTGCACTTTACGAAGCAGTTCCTGCTGGGCTACTCGGGTACAGGGCTGGGTTCGGATGCGGCGGGCAATGCCGTCGCCAAGCCCTTTACGCAAGCCGGCGCGAGCCGCTTTGTGCTGGGCGAGGAAGTGGCTGACTTCTTTGGCGCGAAGCCCAGCGATGATCGCGTTCCGGATGTTGTCGGTATCGCGCAGCAGGGCACGGTATGGGCCGGCAGCAAGCTATCGAAGATCGCCGAGCACGGCGGCTTCCGTCCGGAAAATCGCCACGTGCCGATTGTGGTGTGGGGAGCAGGCGTCAACGCTGGCATCGTGGACGAACGCGTCGACACCAACCAGATTGCGCCGACCATCCTCGGCGAGCTGGGCCTCAAGCCGCACGAACTGCAAGCGGTGCAGATCGAGGGCACGAAGCGTCTGCCGCATCTGCACTGATTCGGCTCGCGCTAGAAAAAAACGCCGGGAGATTCCCGGCGTTTTTCATGGCGCGACTGCCTTATTGCTTGGCGGGCGCAGCGGCCTTCGGTGCCGAAGCGGCGTCGGTCTTGGCTTCCGACTTGGCTGCAGCCTTGTGGGCCTTCTTGTGAGCGTGCTTCTTCTCGTGCTTGGCTTCAGCCTTCGGTGCCGAAGCGGCATCGGTGGTCGTCGCTGCAGCGGTCGCGGCCGGTGCAGGTGCGGCGGCCGGTGCGGAGGCGGTGCCAGCAGCGAACACGGGGGCTGCGAAGGCACCAGCAACGATCAGAGCGGCCAGGGATTGAGCGACTTTCATGTGAGACTCCTTAATCAGATACAAGCGGGAAATTGGGACTCCAGATACATGGATCTCGTCCCATTTGCGATCCATGCCTCCAAAAACGTCCCACACTGAGGTCGCGCTGACCGCCGTTTGTAAGCGTTCTGCCCACGGTGTAAGCGCGCGTAACAAGGTGGGTTTCGCGGCTTCCGATGTCAGTTGCGATGGGTTGAGACACATCAAGGCAACGCCACGCGCCTCGGCGTACCGTCAGGCTTCAGGTGGACAACCGCCGGTGCCTACACCACACTGCGTGTGATGCGCGGGCCATTCCGATGTCGGGTCGCGCATTGCATAGCAGGCGCGGAGCGCATTGGGTCACGCTCCATCCGACACCGGAAGCGCTACAAACGCTACAAACCAGTCTCTTCTACAAGGACAAAGCGATGAACAAGCTCCTGGCTGCCCTCGTGGCTGCAGTCTTCAGCGCCGGCGCATTTGCGCAGGCATCCGCACCGGCAGCGGCTCCAGCACCTGCCGCGGCCTCGCCGGCCCCCGCCGCGTCGGCACCTGCCGCGGGCGAAAAGGCAATGCAACATCACAAGAAGAAAAAGAAACGTGACCATCGTCCGAAGCAGCAGGACAAGAGCGCGTACGGCGTGGGCGGTTGATCTGCGGTAGCCCGCCGATTTTTCTGCACACCCAGGCGCCGGCCTCCGAGAAGGGGCCGGCGCTTTGTTTTGTGCGGGCCGGAAGAGTTCGCGTAAAGTCGCTTGACTTAGAGTGCGCTCTAACTTCTAAGCTCCGTTCATGACCACATTCCTGACCATCGCCCAAGTTGCAGAAGCCACCGGCCTGTCGACGCATACGCTGCGCTATTACGAGCGCATCGGCCTGCTCGACAGCGTGCAGCGGCGCGAAAACGGCCATCGTGTCTTCCGTGCCGAAGACATGACGTGGCTTGAGTTCCTGCTGCGCCTGCGCGATACCGGCATGCCGATCGCGCAGATGCAGGCGTACGCCGCGTTGCGGCGACAGGGCGACAGTCTGGAGAGTGTGTCGGCGCGCCAACGCCTGCTGGAGTTGCATGCCGCGGCGCTGGAAGCGGAGCTGCGCGCGCGGGCCGAAACGCTGGCCGTGCTGCGCGTCAAACTCGTTGTCTACGACGGCATCCGGGCACGGATTGAAGCCGCGGAAGGCGCGAAGGGCTCTGCTTCCCCATCTGTCAAATCGAAGCACCAGCCAAAACGCCAACCGAACGAGGACGCACATGACCCCGACCACGCACACCGCACAAGCCGCAAACCACGCCAATCTGCAGGACGACCGCTACGCACGGGGCTGGCAAAAGCTCAAGGAAGTCGATGATGTTGCCGGCGAGCGCGTGGTCGAGGCCTTGGCCGACATTTCGCCCGACCTCGGCCGCTACGTCGTCGAGTTCGGCTTTGGCGACGTCTATAGCCGCCCGGGGCTGACGCTGCGTGAGCGCGAGATCGCCACCATTGCCGCGCTCACGGCGCTGGGCAACGCGGCACCGCAGTTGAAGGTGCACATTGCGGCGGGGATCCACGTGGGGCTCACGCGAAAGGAGATCACCGAGACGATCCTGCAGATGGCGCTATACGCGGGCTTTCCGGCGGCACTCAACGGCATGTTTGCCGCCAAGGAAGTGTTTGCCGCTCACGACGCCGAGGGCGCGGCCGCCGCGAGCGGATCGATGCGCCGCGAAACCAGCAACTGATCGATCCGGTGGTTGTCGATGTCGAGCACTTCAATATGCAGTGGCCCGATATCGACGGTCTCGCTTTTCTTGGGAATACGCTTGAGCGCGTAGATGACCAGCCCGGCGAGGGTTTCGACGTGGTGTTCGCCGGGCAGGTCGTCGAGGTCGAAGGCGCGCTTGACGTCGCCCAGCGGCGTGACACCGTCGATCAGGCAGGAGCCGTCATCGCGGCGCACGATCTGCTCGTCTTCGCCCAGGTACAGGATGTCGCCCATTACCGCGCCGACAATGTCGTCGAGCGTCACCACACCCACCACCAGCCCGTATTCGTTGACCACCGCGCCAAAGCGCTCGTGCATCTCGCGAAAGCGCGTGAGTGCCTGTGACAGGTTGAGCGTGTCCGGCAGTACGAGCAGGTTCTTGTCGTAATGCTTGCTGATGTTGCGGATCACGGCGGAGGACTCTTCCGACAGGATCTGCTGCAGGATGTCCTTGGACGCGATGAAGCCGAGCACCGAGTCGATGTCTTCGCGGCAGACGAGGTATTCCGCGTGCGGCTGCGCGATGATCTTCATCTTGATTGACTCCACCGGCTCGTCCACCGTGAAGTAGATCACCTCGTCGCGCACGGTCATCACAGAGGTGATGGTGCGCGATTCCAGCTCGAACACGTTTTCGATCATCGCCAGCTCGTGCTTGCGCAGCACGCCGGCTTGCGCGCCCGCGCCCACCATGGCGGCGATGTCTTCGGTGGTGATCTGGTCGACGCGGTGCGTCGGTACGCCAAACAGCTTGAGGAACATGTCGGCCGCGCCGTTGAACAGCCATACCACCGGCCGCAACACGCGCAAGCACGACTGCATCGGGCCGATGATCGACATCGCACAGCGCTCGGGGTAAAGCACGGCCAGGCGCTTGGGCAGCAGATCGGCAAAGAGAATGAACAGCCCCGTCACGATGACGAAGCCGGCGATGCTGCCGATACGTTCGGCGCGGGCGGCCGGCAGCCAGTCACTCAGCCCCGCGGCCAGCGGCCCCGAGATATGGCTGTCGCCGATGACACCGGCCAGGATGGCCACCGCGTTTACCCCGATCTGCACCACTGTGAAGAAGTTGCCAGGCATGTCCTTGAGCTGCAGCACGCGCAGGGCGCGGGTGTCGCCGTCGTCGGCCAAGGTTTGCAGACGCGTGCGCCGCGATGCCGTGAGGGCGATTTCGGAAGCGGAAAAAAAGGCGCTGATCAGGATCAGCAGGGCAAGGAGGAGGGCGGACATGATGGCGGGGGCCGTCCGGGCAAGTCGCGTCGTTGCGCAGCGACAACTGCTCGGGCGCGTGAAATGTGGCTTCGGCTGATCATGGTGCAGCCCCAATCGCTTTGTCAAACCGCGGCGTGCGCGGGTGATCTCAAACAATTGTTTATGTCCGAGGAGGGTACCCGGTCATCAAAAATGTGGTTTGCCGTGTACCCATGGCATCGGCGATACTTCACCTTCGGACACATTGTCTCGGGATGCCTTGCGGGGCCTGCGTTTGCGGGCGGCAACCGTGAAGAAAAATAGCAGTTCCGAACGGCGTCATCACAGGCGCCGATCTTCAGTGCCGGCGCAGATCGGCCCAATTGATGCACATAGTTGCATAGCGGAGTGCCAGTTCATGTGGGTTCTCAGCCGTTTACAGCGGCGCACCGGGGGGAAACGGGGGAATACGGCAGGGACGATCGCACGGTGGGCTGGGCTTCTTTTGGCCGCCACCGTTTCGATGCCTTGTGTGACGCTTGCTCAACAAGCGCCTGCCACCACCGGCTCCGGGGCGTCAGGGGTAACAGCTTCAGTTTCGGTCAACGCGCCGAACATCGCGTGGTTCTACGGCGACAAACCGCCCGTGGCGCAGTTGCGCGCGTTCGATGCAGTCGTGGTGGAGCCTGACCACGGGTTCGATCCATCGCAGTTCAAGACGCCAAAGACGCAGTGGTACGCCTACGTGAGCGTGGGCGAGGTCACGCCCGAGCGCCGCTGGTACAAGGATCTGCCCAAGACCTGGCTGCTGGGCCGCAACGAGGCGTGGGCGTCGCGCGTGGTGGACCAGACCCAGCCCGAGTGGCCGGCGTTTTATGTCGATCACGTTATCAAGCCGCTGTGGGACAAGGGCTACCGTGGCTTTTTCCTCGATACGCTCGACTCGTATCAGTTGGTGGCCAAGGACGACGCCTCACGTGCGGCCCAGGAAGCGGGCATGGTGCGCGTGATTCACGCCATCAAGGCACGCTATCCGGATGCCAGGCTGATCTTCAATCGCGGCTTTGAAATCCTGCCGCAGGTGCACGACCTCGCCTATGCGGTGGCGTTTGAATCGCTGTATCGCGGCTGGGACCAGGGCAGCAAGCAGTACAAGCAAGTGAACGATGCGGACCGCGAATGGCTGATGGGCCATGTACGCAAGATTCGCGACGAGTACCGCCTGCCGGTTATCGCCATCGACTACTGCCCGCCGACCGACCGTGCCTGCGCGCGGGAAACGGCCAAGCGCATCAAGGCGCAGGGCGTGGTGCCGTATGTGACCGATCCAGACTTGTCGACCATTGGCGTGGGGCGCATCGAGGTGTTGCCGCGCAAGGTGTTGATCCTGCAGGACCGCGACCCGCGGACCACCATTGACACCAGCGAGGGCGTGCGCTTTGTGGCCACGCCACTCAATTTTCTTGGCTACGACGTCGAGTACGCCGACATCAACAAGCCGCTGCCCGCTGCGGTACCGCCCGACCGCTACGCCGGCGTGGTGGTGTGGGTGAACACCAGTCCGATCAAGCAGGTGGCAGCGCTATCGTCGTGGGTGCGACAACGTATTCATGACGGTGTGCACATCGCCTTCCTGAACCAGTTCGGCCTGCCGGTGGACGGCAGCATGGCCGACATGTTCAAGCTGCAGCTCGTGCGTGGCCGTGCCACCGGGCCGCTGTCGGTGGTGTCGCAAGACAAGATGATGGGTTTTGAGATGGCGCCGCAACCGGAGCGCCGTGAGGCCCAGCCGATTCAGGTGAGCGCGAACGGGCAGTCGCTGCTGCGGCTGAAGTCGGGCAACTTTGAGTTTGATGCCGCTGCCATTACGGATTGGGGCGGCTACGTACTGAATCCGTATGCGGTGTTCTCGATGGACACCGTTGAGCAGGCGCGGTGGGTCGTGCAGCCGATCGAGTTCCTGCGCCGGGCGCTTGCGCTGCCTGACATGCCGATCCCCGACGTGACCTCTGAAAACGGCCGCCGGCTCATGCTCGTGCACGTGGACGGCGACGGCTTTGCCTCGCGCGCCGAGTTTCCCGGCCCCGAATATTCCGGCGAGGCGCTGCTGCAGGACGTGTGGGAGAAGTACCGCATCCCCACTACGCTGTCGATCATCGAAGGCGAGGTGGGCGCAAGCGGCCTTTACCCCAAGCTGACGCCGCGCCTGGAAGCGATTGCGCGCCAGATGTTCGCGTTGCCGTACGTCGAGCTGGGCACGCATACCTACTCGCACCCGTTTGATTGGAGCCGCACGGTGCCCGGCGCGACAGGAGATCGGACCAAGGAAGGCCCAGGTGCGGACAAGGGCGGCGGCGACACTGCATTCGCCCTGTCCATTCCGGGCTACAAGTTCAGTCTCGACCGCGAGATATCAGGCTCCATCAACTACATCAACGCGCGCCTGGCACCGCCTGGCAAGCGCGTGAAGCTCCTGCAGTGGTCGGGCGACTGCCAGCCCCCCCCGAGATTGCCGTGCGCATGGCTTGGGATGCAGGCGTGCTCAACCTGAACGGGGGCGATACCACCATCACGCGCAGTTCGCCATCATGGACAGAGATTGCGCCACTGGGCATCGACAAGGGCCCAGGGGCTTACCAAGTGTTTGCGCCCAACCAGAACGAGAACGTCTATACAAACGATTGGACCGGACCGTTCTATGGGTTCGACCGCCTGATTGAAACGCTGCAGTTGACTGACACGCCCTATCGCTTCAAGCCGATCAACATCTACTACCACATGTATTCGGGCACCAAGCTTGCGTCGCTCAAGGCCTTGAAGAAGGTCTATGACTACGCGTTGTCGCGGCCCGTGTTCCCGATCTATTCGACCGAGTATGTGGTCAAGGTGCTGGACTTCCGCAACATGGCCATCGCCAGAGAAATCGGGGATGGCAACACTTGGCTGGTGCGCGGTGATGGCGACCTGCGCGAACTGCGCTGGATGGCCCGCGGCACGCCGCGCATGGCGGATGCCCAGGGGGTGGTGGGGTATGACAAGGCGGCGGGCGGTATCTATATCCATCTCGATGATGGGGCCGCACGCTTTACGCTCGCACCTGAAGCAGAATCGTCGAAGCCTGCATACATTGCAGAAGCCGCAGCCTTCGTGCGCAACTTCGCACGAAACGGCAATGCGTTGAGTTTCGAGGCGGGTGGCTACTACAAGCCGTTTGTTCGTCTGGCCAACGCAGGAGCCTGCCGCGTGAAGGTCAATGGCAACCCGGCGCGCACCGCCCGCGCACAAGACAATACCGTGCGCGTTGATCTGACAGGAGCCGCCGCGCAAACCGTGACCTACCAACATATCGATGTGGTCTGCTGACCTGACTCCGCGTGAACGGCTGCTGCCGGCCTGGCTGATCGGTACCCTGGGTGCGCTGATCGGGCTGGCGCTCGCCTTGATGTTCCCCCGCGAACGTCTGGAGGCTCGCCTGCTGGAGGGCGGCAAGGTCGATGCGCTGTCGGTGGCCTACCTGGAAGCCTGGTTGCGCGTGCGCCCGAACGATGGCGAGTTCTTGAGCGTGCTGGGTGCCCAGTATGTGCGCACGGGCCGGCTGGCAGAAGCCGAAGCCATGGTCGCTCGCATGCGTGCGCTGCACGACAAGACGCTCGACCGTGAAGCGCTGCTGCTTGATATCGCCATCCGGGAGCAACGCGCCTACGCGCTGCAGCCGAACGATCCGCAGCGCGCCGCCATGCTGGTTGACCTGCGTGGTCTGCTCAAGCAGGCGCTGGACTATCGCTGGACTGCGGCTGAGCTGGAGATGCTCGGCGCCAAGTCGCGTGGTTTGGATCAGGGCGCGATTGCCATCCAGTTCTATCAACGTCTGGCTAAACAGGACGTGGCGCGCGCCACGCAATGGCAGGCGCGTACCGCCGAGATTGCGCTGGGCGTGGGCGAATACCGCGCCGCTGCGGCTGCCAACTTTGCCGCGCAGGCCACTGCCACGTCGCGCGACGAACAGCGCCGCTACTTCATCGCAGGGTTGAAGGCACTGCAGGCCGGCAATCTGCTCGACGACGCCATGACGGAAGCGCAGCGCCGGGTTGGCCCGCTGATCGACGATACCGAAACGCTGCGCTTTCTCACGCGCCTGGCGATGGCATGCAACCGGCCGGATCTTGCCGATCAATATGCGCGCCGCTTGCTGCGACTGTCGTGGCATCAGGCGGGGGAGGACATTGCCCTGGCGGCCGGTGTCGCACGTCATGACTGGGCATTCGCCGGCCGGCCTGAGCCGCTGCCAGGCCCTGCAGACCTGGTGTTCATGGATGGCTGGGAAGGCCTGGCGCGTCGCCAGCGCCACGCTGCGCGCATTCGCCCGGTGGCGGATGGGTCGAACAAGGCAGACGATGCTACGTCGTCTTCAAAACCGTCGGGCGCACAGGCCATCGCACGCGGGATCGCCCCGTTCAATGCGGAAGACTACGACCTCGCATTCCAGGTTTTCATGGGCAGCGGCAATCTGAACGATGCCATGCGCGTGGCCGAGGCCGCCGTGCGCCAACGCCCCGATCTGAAAATCTGGACCGAACGTGCCGCGCAAGTGGCCGAGTGGAACCGCCAACCGATGGCGGCGTTGAACTACTGGCTGGCTTACGCGCAATCCACCGGCGATGACGCGGCCTGGCAGCATGTGCTGCGTCTGGCGCCCGCACTCAACGAAGACCACGCCTATCTGGCTGGGCTGCGCTACCAGGCAAGCCGCAACCCGGGCGACATGAAGTTGCTCGACCAGGTCATCGCGGCATACGAGCGCCTGGGCGAACCCGTGGAAGTGCTGGCGTATCTGAACAGCATCGCGCACGGTCCGCATCGGCAAGTGGTGCTGGAGCGCTATGCCAATCTGGCCGAGCGCGCCGGCAAAGATGATCAGGCCTACGACACCTACGCCCGTCTGCAGAAGGAGTTCGGCCCCAACCCGCAGTACGCGCTCAAGCTGGCGAACATCCTGTATGTGCGCGGGCAGTTCGCGCAGGCGCTCTCTGCCATGGAGGCCGCCAGCAAGGTGGCGTCGCCCACCGACGACCTTTACTGGCGGACCTTCGCCCAGCTCGCGCGCCTGAACCAGCGTGACGATCTGTCGCGTGAGGCGTATCGACAGTTGTTGATCGGCGGCAGGGCTGAGCCAGACGATCTGACAACGATGATCGACTTCTACGACGCCAGCCCCATCGATGCTGGCCGCCTGGCTGAACTCGCTTTCCGAAAAGACGGCACGATGGTCCACCTGCAGCAGGCCATCTACTACTACACGCGAGCGCGCGCCTTCCGACGCATCGACGGGTTGCTGGCCTCGCTCACGCCAGAACAACGCAAAGCGGCCGAGCAATCTGCCGGCGTGTTGGGCGCCCGCGCCGAGTATTTCCGCCAGAGCGGCCAGTGGGATGCCGCCATGCGTGACCTGCGGCGCGCCGTGTCGCTGCCTGATGCGGGCAGCGATGTGAAGGCGGCCTTCCTGTGGGGCCTGCTGGATTCCGGGCAGAACGCCGAGCTGAAACGCGCATTGGCGCTTTGGCGTGGCGAGGCCGAAAACGATTCCGCATACTGGGGAGCCTACGCTGCCGCCGGCCTGCAATTGTTTGACGCCAACCTTGCGCTGCGCTTCCTGGGTCGCCAGGGCAAGTCGATGCGGACCGATCCGCTCTGGTTGCTGGCCTATGCCGACGCACGCGAAATGGCCGGTCAGGCCGATGTTGCCTGGGCGCTGCGCCGCGAGGCGTGGTGGCTGCTGTGGCGCGCTGAAGACACGACAGGCAGCGGCAAGGCCAAGCCGCCCGCGGGCCGCCGCGTCGGCACGCGCGTCACGGTGGGGGATAGCGATGCTGCGCCGTTGGAAGAAGACGCACGCACTGAATTGCGCGCCCGGCGCGTCTCTCTGGCGCAAACATTCGGGTCCGGCGACCTGTCGCAGCGTCTGCTGATCGAGTTGCTGCGCGATGATCGCCGCGCCACGAAGCAGGCCCGCGAAGGTGGCCGCTCGGCGATGGATCGGTCCGAACTGGGCGATATCGACACGTTGCCGGCTGAGCCGCCACAGACCCCCACCGACAAACGCAAGCAGGCCCGCGTGAGCGATCAGCTGGTTTCCGCTGTGGCCAAGGAAGCGGCGCTGGGCTGGGCGCTTTCGCAGGAGGCGAACGATCTGGCGCGCGCGTGGCTGCTGCAGCAGTACACACGCCGCATGACGCGCCCGGCCTATGCCGAGATCTCCATCGCCCTGGCCGAGCGCGATTTGCAGACGCTCAACCGGCTGCTGGACGACACGCCCGACCGCATTCCGCTCTACAACAGCATTGATGCCAACCTGATGACGGACCGCCTCGGCGAAGCGCAGCGGTTGTCGTTTGAAGGGCTGACCACCGCACCCGATGACGAGCAACTGCACGAACGTGTGCGGGAGACGCTGCTGACCAATGCGCAGGCGCTGGAGCCGCGCGAGACGTGGTTCAAGCAGGCGCCGCTTACCTACTTCGAGTCCAGCGCCGCCGCTGGCATCCGCCTGACTGACCACTACAGCATGCTGGTGCGCGCCACGCAGCGAAACCAGCGCTCGACCGACGATACGCAGTTGACGGGCGTGCCCGCGCAGGATCGGCAGCTGGATTGGATTTCGCAATACCAGACGCAGAACGCCCAGTGGAAGGGCACGGTGGGTTGGCGCCAGGGGCTGGGCTCGCTCTACGCGTTCCGGCTGGATGGTCTGCTGGGGCAGGTTGGTCCACTGGCCACCGAGCTGTCAATTGGTCGCAACCAGCCGGCCAATGAAACGCCGCAACTGCGTGTGGGCGGCGTGAAGGATCTTTTTTCGATCGGCAACAACTGGCGGGTGACGCAGAACGAATACGTGCGCGCTCGCGTGGAAGGCAACCGTTTCTACGGGCAGGATCGCTCGTTCCTCGGCAGCGGCATGGTGTTCGATGGCGAAATTGGCCACCGCTTCCGGGTGGAGTATCCGGACTACACGATCCGCGTGGTGGGTACTGTCGCGCGCTACAACGCAACGGGCACGGTCAGCCCGTTGATGGCTCGCCTCCTTCCTTCGGGCGCTGCCCCGGACGTCGACCAGATCATGCCGCGCTCGTTCAACCAGTTCGGCATGCTGTTTGGCTTCGGCACGGATTATCTGGACCGCTACACGCGTGCCTGGCGGCCCTTTATGGACGCGGGCATGCTGCATGACAATCGCGAAGGGTGGGGCGTGCAGGCCCAGATAGGCGTGGCAGGCAGCGTGTTTGGCAACGACCATCTGGCGCTGTACATCGAACACCAGTCGATTACGCGGGCGGGGACATCGCCGCTGACGGAGATCGGGCTGCGCTACCGCTGGCTGTACTGATGATGCGCAAGCGAAGCAAAGGAATCGGACGAAACAACGGGGAATGAACAGCATGAAGAACAACGCAAGCAAGGAGAACGCGATGACACCCTTGATCAACAAGATGAAGGCCGGCCGCCGGCGCTGGCTGGCGATGGCAGCGGGCGTTGGTGCGGCACTTGCGTTGTCCGCCTGCGCGGTGGTCGACAGTGGGCGAGCGCCGGCAACCAGCGCCTCGGATGCATGGGTCGTGCTGCCCATCGTCAACTACACCGAAACGCCGCAGGCCGGCCTGCGCGCAGAGACGATTGCCGCCAGCATCCTCAAGGCGCGCGGCTTCTCCAACCTGAAGCAGTATCCGGCCAACCTGAACAGCGAATCGCTGTTCGAGCCCGCCGAGCGCGAAGCCGTGTCGCGTGCGCTGGATTGGGCGCGCGGCGAGAAGGCCCGCTACGCGCTGACCGGCGCCGTGGATGAATGGCGCTACAAGGTGGGCGTGGATGGCGAGCCTGCCGTCGGCATCACGCTGCAGGTAATTGATGTGCAGACCGGCAATGTGATCTGGAGCGCGGCCGGCAGCCGCACCGGCTGGAGCCGCGATGCCGTGTCGGCAGTGGCGCAGAAGCTGCTGCGCGAACTGCTCTCGCCGCTGGGCCGGGGCTGATGAAGACCGAGTCGACAGGTTCCGCCCAATCGGCCGGCCGCGCCGCCGCCGATGCGCGCGGCCAGGGTGGGCGAACCGAGCGCCGGCGCAACGCGCAAGGCATTGGCGCGTCGACCTGGTATGGGCGCCTGATTGCGCCCGCCGTGTCCAGCCCGAGCGCTGCGCTCGAAACGCTGGGCGCGGTGGTGGCGGCCATCGGCATCGTCTGGCTGTTCGCGCCGGACAATCCGCTGCTGCTCGGTTACGGTTTTCCGTGGATCTGGCTGGTGCCGCTCATCCTGGCGCTGCGCTACGGCACGCTGCTCGGCGCGCTGGCCGCGCTGGTGGTACTGGGCGCCTGGGCCGTGTTCTACGGACAGACTGCCGCCGCCGGCAGCTTCCCGCGCATGTACTTCCTGGGCGGCCTGATGCTGGTGTTGATTGGCGGTCAGTATGGCGACATCTGGGGCGCGCGGTTGTCGCGTGCCCGCACCGTCAATGGTTATCTGAACGACCGGCTGGCAGCGCTCACCAAGAATCACTTCCTGCTGCGCCTCTCGCACGAGCGCCTGGAGAACGATCTGCTGGCCAAGCCGACCACGCTGCGCGACACGCTCACGCAGCTGCGCAATATTGCGCTGGCTGCGCGCGAGCACGGCACAGCCGAGAACGCGCCTGACGTGGCGCAACTGCCTGGCGCCGAGCCGTTCCTGCAATGGACGGCGCAGGCCTGCCAGCTGGAAGTGGCGGCCATGGTGCGCGTGACGGGCAACCGCATCGACACCGAACCGGTGGCCCGCGTCGGCACGCCGTTCGACATCGTTGCCGATGATCCGTTGATCCGCCATTGCATCGACACCCACACGCTCGGTCACCCGCAGGCGCCCGAGCTGCGGAATGTGAACAACCCCGAAGAGAGCTCGCGCTACGTGGCGTGCGCGCCCGTGCTGTCGGGTGCGGACGAGCTGATCGGCCTGGTCGTCGTGCACCAGATGCCGTTCCTTTCGCTGTCGTACGAGAACCTGCAGTTCCTGCTGGTGCTGCTTGGCTACTACGCCGACGGCGTGCGCCATCTCACCGTCAGCTCCGAGATTCTGGATCTCGTGCCCGACGCGCCGTACGAGTTTGCGCTCGACCTCGGCCGGCTGGCGCGCCTGCATCGCGATACCGGCATCGATTCGTCGGTGGTGGCGCTCATCTTTGACCAGGAAGAGGCCAGCGATGCGCTGTTCGAGAGCGTGGTGCGTAGCCGCCGCGCGCTGGACGTCGTCTGGCAGGCGAGCGGCAAGGGCCGCCGCGCCATCATCACGCTGATGCCGCTGTCGGGCGCGGGTGCCGTGTCGGCCTATCTGGTGCGCATTGAAGACAGCCTGCGTGCGCAGTTCGGCGTCGATTTCGAGGGCGGGCACATCAGCGTGCAGACGTTGCATGTGACCGGCGAGCATCCGGGCGAAGCGCTGCAGCGCTTCCTCTCGCGCTGCCATCTCGATGCATAGGGGCGCATAGGCCATGCGGATCGACCATGTTTAAGCTCACGCTCGGCGGCATCTCGGCCCAGATTGCGGCAGTGGTGATGGCACTGCATGCCGGCAACAGCCTTGCGCTGCTGCTGTCGTGCCTGATGCTGCAGGGCACCGCCGCGGCGCTGATCGGGCTGGCTGCGTGGCGCTTGCTGCCGCGCCGTTATCGCGTGCCGTTCGTGTGGACGTATGGCTACCTGACGGCGCTGTGCTTTTTCGTGCCGGTGGCCGGTGGCCTGCTGGTGCTCGGCAGCCTGCTGCTCGGCAAGCTGTTCCCCAAGCCGGAAGACGACAAGGACATCGCCGAGATCGGCCTGCCAGTGTTCGTGGCGCATTTGATCTCGCGCGTGACGCACGGGGGCGGGGCGCGGCTGCGTGCGCAACTGAGCAACGAGCGCGCGCCGGTGCAAAGCCGCATGACCGCGCTGGTGGCCATGCAGTCGATGCCCACGCGCACCGCCAGCCCCGTGCTGCGCGACCTGCTGGCCGACCCGGTGGACGATATCCGCCTGCTGGCCTACGGCATGCTCGACAACGCCGAAAAGGTGCTCACGCAAAAGATCCTGGCCGAGCTGCCGCGCCTGGAAGAAGCCACCACGCCCGAGGCGCGCTACGAGATCAACAAGCGCCTGGCCGACCTGTACTGGGAGCTGATCTACCAGAACCTGGTGCAGGGCGACGTGTATCGCTATACCGCCGAGCAGGTCGAACGCTACGCCAGCGCCGCGCTCGACATCCAGCCCGACAACGCCGCCCTGTGGTACATGCGTGGCCGGCTTGCCCTGTCGCGCCGCGAGCCCGATGTGGCGGAGTCTCACCTGCGCCGCGCCGAATCGCTTGGCTTCCCGCGTGACCGCCTGCTGCCGCCGCTGGCCGAAGCCTGCTACCTGCGCCGCGACTATGCCGGCGCGCGCGCCGCGCTGGCGCAGTTCTCCAGCCGGTCTCCGCTGCCGTTGCTGCGCCCGCTGCTGCGCTACTGGACATCATGAGCAACGACCAATTTCCTCGCGCCCAGTCGGCCGACGTCGCGCTGCTGCTCGAAGGGACGTTTCCCTACGTGAGCGGCGGGGTGTCGAGCTGGGTCAACCAGATGATCCGGGCGTTTCCGGACATCCGCTTTGCCGTCGTCTTCATCGGCAGCCGCCGGGAGGATTACGGCAAGCCCGTCTACGCCATTCCCGACAACGTGGTGCACCTGGAGTGCCACTACCTGTACGACTTTCCACCGCCGCCGCTGGTGCAGGCCAGTGGTGGCGATGCCGCCGCGTTCGAGCGCTCGCGCAAGCTGCACGACGCGCTGCGCAATCCGGCCAACAAGGAAGAGACGGCCGACTTGATCCGCGCCTCGATCGCCGACCTACGCGACGATGGCCCGCTGGCCGAGGAACAGTTCCTCTACAGCCACCGCGCGTGGGACATGATGACGGACTACTACCGGCGCTATTGCACCGACCCGTCGTTCACCGACTATTTCTGGACCGTACGCATCATGCACAAGCCGCTGTGGCAGCTCGTGCGCACTGCTGAAAACCTTATCCCGGTGAAGGTGTTCCACACCATCTCGACCGGCTATGCGGGGTTCCTGGGCGCGCTCCTGCGCTACAAGCGCGGGCGGCCGCTGCTGGTATCGGAACACGGCATCTACACCAAGGAACGCAAGATCGACCTGTTCCAGAGCCAGTGGATCCGTGACAACCGCAGCATCTTCGAAAAGGACATCGCACAGATCAGCTACTTCCGCGACCTGTGGGTGCGCTTTTTCGAGACCATGGGCCGTGTCTGTTATGACGCGGCCGAAGACATCGTTGCGCTGTATGAAGGCAACCGGCAGCGGCAGGTCATTGACGGCGCGCCGGCCGAGAAGACGCGCAGCATTCCCAACGGCATCAACCTGCCGCGCCTGGCCGCGCTGCGTGAGAAGCGGCCGGCCAGCGTGCCGCGCGTGATGTGCCTGATCGGCCGTGTGGTGCCTATCAAGGACGTGAAGACGTTCATCCGCGCGATGCTGACCGTCACGCGCGAGATGCCCGATGCAGAAGGCTGGATTGCCGGCCCGGAAGATGAAGATCCGGAATACGCGCAGGAATGCCACAGCCTGGCCGAGAGCCTGGGCCTGGGCGACCGCATCAAGTTCCTGGGCTTTCAGAAGATCGACGACATCCTGCCGAAGGTGGGCGTGCTGGTGCTGAGTTCCATCAGCGAGGCGCTGCCGCTGGTGGTGCTGGAAGGGTTTGCCGCGGGCGTGCCGTCCGTCACCACGGATGTGGGTTCGTGCCGGCAGCTCCTGTTCGGCCTGGAGGGCGAAGACGCGGCACTGGGCGCGGCCGGCGCGGTCGTGCGCATTGCCGACCCTGCCGCCCTGGCCGCCGAAGTGCTGACGCTGCTGCGCGATGAAACGCGCTGGCATGCGGCGCAGGCAGCCGGCATCGCCCGCGTCGAGCGCTACTACACGCAAGAGATGATGGTCGGCAGCTACCGCGAGCTCTACACGCGTCTACAGACCTTGCCCGACCTGAGTACGGAGCACGGTGCCAAGGCTGCTTCCGCAGCCTGCCCGCACCACGCCCAGCAGAACAAGCCGCATGAGGGAGCCCGCTGATGGCCGGCATTGGTTTCGAGCTGCGCAAGATGCTCAAGCGCGACAGCCTGCTCGGGCTGCTGCGTGCCTACACCTACGCCGGCATCATCAGTTCCGGGCCGTGGATTCTCTCCATCGTCGGGATTCTGCTGATCGGTATCCTGAGCCTGCCGTTCGTCGTTCCCGGCTCGCTCATCACGCAGTTCCAGGTGTCGGTCACGTACCTGATTGCGGTCAGCCTGATCCTGACCGGGCCGCTGCAGCTTGCCTTCACGCGCTTTACGTCCGACCGTCTGTTCGAGAAGCGCGACGACCTGATCCTGCCCAACTACCACGCCGTGTCGCTTGTCATGACGCTGGTCGCGGGTGGGCTGGGGCTGCTCTTCATCGTGTTTGCGTTTCCGCAGCAGTCGGCCATCTACCGGCTGCTGATGCTGGCCGGTTTCGTGGTCATGGCCAACATCTGGATCGCGGTGATCTTCCTGTCGGGCATGAAGCAGTACAAGGCGATCGTTTGGATCTTCCTGGTCGGCTACACGCTCACCGTGCTGCTGGCACTGCTGTTCAACCGGCTCGGGCTGGAGGGGCTGCTGCTGGGGTTCGTGACGGGGCAGCTGTTCCTGCTGATCGGCATGGCCGCGCTCATCTACCGCAACTTCAGCGGGCGGCGCTTCCTATCGTTCGAGGTGTTCGACAAGCGGTTCGCGTATCCGTCGCTCATGCTGATCGGGCTGCTGTACAACCTCGGCATCTGGCTCGACAAGTTCATGTTCTGGTATGCGCCGGGCACGGGGCAGCAGGTGATCGGCCCGCTGAATGCCTCGGTCATCTATGACATTCCGGTGTTCCTGGCGTACCTCGGCATCATTCCCGGCATGGCCGTGTTCCTGGTGCGCATCGAGACGGATTTTGTCGAGTACTACGACGCGTTCTATAACGCGGTGCGGGGCGGTGCATCGCTCGAGCACATCGAAGACATGCGCAACACGATGGTGCAGACCATTCGCGCGGGCCTGTACGAGATCGTGAAGATCCAGGCCATGGCCGCGCTGGTGCTGTTTGCCGTGGGCGCTGCAGTGCTGCGGGCGCTGCAGATTTCCGAGCTGTACTTGCCGCTGCTGTATGTCGACACCATTGCCGCGAGCTTGCAGGTGGTGTTCCTGGGCGTGGTGAACATCTTCTTCTACCTCGACCGGCGCCGCGTGGTGCTGGCACTGACGGCGGCGTTTGTGGCCCTCAACGGCGTGCTGACCTGGATTACGTTGCAGCTCGGCCCGGCCTGGTATGGATACGGATTTGCCGTGTCGCTGCTGCTGGTGGTGATGGCCAGCCTGGTGATTCTCGATCGGAAGCTGGATCGGCTGGAGTACGAGACATTCATGTTGCAGTAAGGCTGGCCGATAGCCTCAGTCGCCGTTCGGAACCACGCCAGCGACGCATCAACCCCCGTTCATGACCCTTCAAGCCTCGCGCACCGCGCTCCAAGCGCCAGCCGTGAGGCTTTTTGCTTGGCGACTGCTGTTTTTTGCAGCAACACCATGACGCTTTTTGCCCGGTCATCGGGGCTTGGAGGCCGGCGCCCGGGGCTTCCTGCTCCACGGGTGAGGGTTCGAGCTCGGCACTCGGCGCTTTTTGCTCGAAGATTTCTAGCTCCGATCTCGACGGTCGGAGCTCTAAGCTCGGCGTCCCGAGCTTTTTACTCGACGGCTGGAGCTCTGAGCTGACTTTCTTTGGCAAGACAAAGAAAGTGAGTCAGCCCCGGCAGGGGATGAAACAGGGGATGGACCACCAGTCCCAAAAAGCCCATAGCTCCACAACATCCCTCCCAACAACTCCGCATTTGCCCAACCCCCGCCGGGCTCCTTAAGCTGCACCGACATTCCAAAATACGCAGCTTCTTCATGCAAATCGCAGTAGTCGGCGCCGGCATCATCGGCATCAGCACGGCCCATGCGCTGGCTCAGGAAGGCCATCAGGTCACCCTGGTCGAGCGCCATCCGGGCCCGGGCGAGGGCACCAGTTATGCCAACGGCGGCCAGTTGAGCTACAGCTATGTGGCGCCGCTGGCCGGCCCCGGCGTGCTTTCGCATGTGCCGGGCTGGCTGTTGCGTCGCGATTCGCCGCTGCGGCTGAAGCCATCGCTGGACCCGGCGTTGCTGCGCTGGGGGCTGCGCTTCATCGCGGCCTGCAATCGTGACCGTGCCGACCGCACCACGCGCGAGCTGCTTGCGCTGTCGTTCTACAGCCGCGCACGCATGGAAGCGTTGCGGGAGGCGTCGCCGGATCTGGCGTTCAGCTTTGCGCGCCGCGGCAAGCTGGTGGTGCATCGCGAGGCTGCGGCGTTTGAATCGGCCCGCGCGCAGGTCGGCTATCAGGCGACGCTCGGCTGCGAGCAGCATGCATTGTCCGCCGACGAAACGGTGGCCCACGAGCCCGCGCTTGCCGGCGCGCGTGACCAGATCGTGGGCGCCATCTACACGCCCGACGAAGACGTGGCCGATTGTCACCAACTCTGCGTCGGCTTGTTCAACCGGTTGCGCGCGATGCCAAACGTGACGCTGCGTTTCAATACCGGCGTAGATGCGTTGTGGACCGAAGGCCGCCGCGTGCGCGGTCTCCATCTGGCCGATGGCGAGCAGGTTGCCGCCGATGCGGTGGTGATGGCAGCGGGCGTGACGAGCGCCAGGCTGCTCAGCCCATTGCGCATCGACCCGGGGTTGTATCCGCTCAAGGGTTACAGCATCAGCCTGCCGCTGGAGGAGGGCGATGTTGCCCCGTTGATCAGCGTGACGGATGCGGCGCGCAAGATCGTCTATGCCCGCATTGGGCAGACGCTGCGTGTGGCGGGCATGGCGGATCTGGTGGGCTGGTCAACGGCGCTGGATACGCGCCGCGCCCAGACGTTGTATGACGAAACCCGCGCGCTGTTTCCGGGCGCCATGCGCGCCAATGACGCGGGTGCCGATGCGGCGCCGTGGGCTGGCATGCGGCCTGCAACGCCAACGGGCGTGCCCGTGGTGGGGGCGTCGCCGGTGCAAGGGTTGTGGCTGAACGTGGGCCATGGTGCGCTGGGCTTTACGCTAGCGCTGGGCAGTGCGGGCTTGCTGGCCGATCTGATTGCCGGCCGCAAGCCCGCGATTTCCCCAGTGCCCTATGCGCTGGCCGCGTGACACAAGAACGAGAATCAAGAGACCGAGCGCGCAGGTCCGATGATGGGTATCCGGCCCGCGCCGATTGGTAACCAAAGTAGTCTGGAGCGAACACACCCATAGGAGGGGAAGCATGAAGACCTTGCATTCGACCAAACGTATTCTGTGTGGCCTGACGCTGGCTGCGGCCGGTGCGCTGGCAATGCTGTCGACGGGCGCGCAGGCGGAGTCGAACGACACGCTGGCCAAGATCAAGCAATCGGGCGTGATCTCGGTGGGCTATCGCGAGTCGTCGATTCCGTTCTCGTACCAGGCTGACGCGAACACCATCACCGGCTATTCGCAAGAGATCTCCAACATGATCGTCGCCGGCGTGGAAAAGGCGGTGGGCAAGAAGCTGCAGGTCAAGCTCACGCCGATCACGTCGCAGAACCGCATCTCGCTGCTGCAGAACGGCACGATCGACTTCGAATGCGGCTCGACCACCAACAACCTCGAGCGTCAGAAACAGGTCGCGTTCTCGAACAACATCTTCATTTACGGCATGCTGATGCTGGTGAAGAAGGACTCGGGCATCAAGGACTTTCCCGACCTGAAGGGCAAGACCGTGGTGACCACCGCCGGCACCACCGAAGACCGCATCCTGCAGAAGATGAACGGCGAAGCCAAGGACGCCGACAAGATGAATCTGATCCTCGCCAAGGATCACGGCCAGGCGTTCCTGACGCTGGAATCGGGCCGCGCCGTGGCGTTCGTGATGGACGAACCGCTGCTGTATGGCGAGCGCACCAAGGCCAAGAACCAGGCCGACTGGGTGGTCACCGGCACGCCGCTGCAGACCGAAACCTACGCCTGCATGATGCGCAAGGACGATCCGGCGTTCAAGAAAGTGGCCGACGACGTGATTGCCGATCTGATGAAATCGGGCAAGGCGAACGACTTGTACAAGAAGTGGTTCCTGTCGCCGATTCCGCCGAAGGGCCTGAACCTGAACTACCCGATGACGGCCGGCATGAAGGACTTGTACGCGCACCCGAACGACAAGGCCATTCAGTAAGCCGCGTCGCCGCGCATCAAAAAAAAACGGGGGACTGAATCCCCCGTTTTTTTTGCCTGCTGCCTGAAGGTTCAGGCGGGTTCGCTCCACGGCGAGCGGATGTCGGCCAGGAAGCGCTGCGCACGCGGGTGCTGCGGGCGCTGGAAGAAATCTTCGGGCGTGGCGCGTTCCAGCACCTGTCCCTGGTCCATGAACAGGACGCGGTCGGCCACCTCGCGGGCGAAACCCATTTCGTGCGTGACGCACACCATGGTCATGCCGTCACGGGCGAGGTCCTTCATGACCAGCAGCACCTCGTTCACCATCTCCGGGTCCAGCGCGGAGGTCGGCTCGTCGAACAGCATCACGGGCGGCTTCATGGCCAGGGCGCGCGCGATGGCCACGCGCTGCTGCTGCCCGCCCGACAGCTCGCCGGGGTAGGCGCCAGCCTTGTGCGGCAGGCCCACGCGTTCGAGCAGGCTCATCGCAAAGTCCTTGGCTTCCTGCGGCAGCATGCGCTTGAGCTGCACTGGTGCGAGCGTGCAGTTCTGCAGGACGGTCAGGTGCGGGAACAGGTTGAACTGCTGGAAGACGAAGCCGATGCCGCTGCGCAGTACGTTGACGTCCACGCCCGGCGCATGCACCTCGTGTCCGTTCACAACGATGCGGCCTTTCTGAATGGCTTCGAGCCGGTTCAGCGTGCGGATGAGCGTTGACTTGCCCGAGCCCGACGGCCCGCACACCACCACCACTTCGCCCTTGGCAACGGTTTCGTTGATGTCGACCAGCGCGTGGTAATCGCCGTACCACTTGTCGACGTGTTCGATCGTGATCATGTTCATGGTTTGGACGGGGCACGCGCGGCAAGGCGGCGCTCCAGGTAAAACGCCACGCGCGTCAGGCTGAAGCACATGATGAAGTAGCTGATGCCGAGCAGGCCGTACACCTCGGCAGACTTGACCATCACGGCGGTGCTGATCTGCCCGGCCACGAACGACACCTCGGGCAGGCTGATGATGTAACCCAGCGAGGTTTCCTTGATGGTCGACACGAGCTGATTGACCAGCGAAGGCAGCATGTTGCGCAGCGCCTGCGGCAGGATCACGCGGCGCATCGCCTGCATGTACGACAGGCCGAGCGAGCGGGCACTTTCCATCTGCCCGCGCGGTAACCCCTGGATGCCCGCACGCACGATCTCCGCCAGATACGCGCCGTCGAAAATCACCAGCGCGGTCAACATGGTGCTGAACTGGTCCGTGCGCTGGCCAGTAACGGAGGGCAGCAGGAAATACGCCCAGAAGATCACCATCAGCAGCGGCGTACCGCGGACCACGTAGACGAGCGCCGTGGCCGGCCAGCGCAGCGCGGCAATCGGGCTGACGCGGCACAGGCCAAGGATGATGCCCGCCGGCAGCGCGAGCACAAGGCCGGCGGACGCCAGCAGGAATGTCAGCGCCAGACCGCCCAGCGGCCCATTCGGGTACTGGCCGATCAGGTAATAGATACCGTAGGTTTGGATGAGATCGAGCATGGCTACAGCGTTCGGACAGGGTAGCGATGCTGATACCAGGCGGAGAACACCGTGATCGCGATCGAGATGGTCAGATAGGCCGCGGTGGCAAACGCAAACGCCTCAAAGCCGCGAAAGGTGGCGGACTCGACCTGCTGCGCCTGGTACATCAATTCGGCCACGCCGATCACCATGGCGATGCTGGAGTTCTTCCACAGGTTCAACGTTTGGCTGACCAGCGGCGGGACGGTCACGCGCAGCGATTGCGGCAGCACCACCAGCCGCATGGCCTGCAGGAACGAGAGCCCGAGCGCGCGGCTGGCCTCAAGCTGTTCCTTCGGAATCGAGCGGATGCCGCTGCGGATGTCTTCCGCCATGTAAGCGGCCGTGTAGAGCACGAGCGCAATGACGGCGCTCGCGGCCTCGTAGTTCATGCTGTAGAGCCAGTCCCGGATGAACTCCGGCAGGATCTGCGGCGCGCCGAAATACCAGAACAGCATGTGGGCAAGCAGCGGCACGTTGCGGATGGCTTCGACATAGGTCTGGCCGATGCTGCGCAGCAGCGCGACCGGCGCCAGGCGCAGCAGCGCGACCGTGATGGCAAGCGGCAGCGCCAACACGAAGGCCAGTACGGAGAGCTTGATCGACAGGAAGAAACCGCTGACGAGCCACTGGTGATACTGCCCCGAGAGCAGCATCGACAAATCAAAATGGGGCATGGAGATTCACCGCCCAGAACGGTGTCTGGGCGGCCCGACCTTTAACGATTAATCGATCTTGTCGGTAGAAATCTTGAAGGTGCGCTGCGGGAAGGCCATCTTGGTGTTCGGGCCAAACCACTTGTCGAACAGCTTTTGCGCCTCGCCGCTCTTTTCCATGCCGAGCAGCACGTCATCAACCTGCTTCTTGAAGGCCGGCTCACCCTTGCGGATGCCCAGCGCCAGGTGTTCGGTCGACAGGTTTTGCGGCAGCAGCGCGTAATCCTTGGCTGCCGGGCCCATCTTGGCCATGTTGCCGATCAGGGTGGTTTCGTCGTTCACGTACGCGACGCCCTTGCCTTGCTGCAGGGCCAGCAGTGCCTGCGGGCTGTTGTCGAACGAGACAACGTCGGCGTTCTTGATGGTCTTGGCAATGTTGGCTTCCATGGTCGAACCCTTGACCGTCAGGAGCTTCTTGCCATCAAGCTGGGCGAGCGACGTGATGCCGCTGCTCTTCTTCACCATGGCTTTCTGGCCGGTGATGAACGTCGACACCGAGAAGTCGATCTGCGCCTCGCGCTCCTTGTTGTGCGTGAGCGAGGCGGCCAGCAGGTCCACGCGGCCTTGCTGCAGTTCGGGCAGGCGCGCCGCCACGGCCAATTGCTTGAGCACGGGCTTGACGCCCAGGCTCTTGGCGATGGCGTCGCACATGTCGACGTCATAGCCGACGATCTCGCGGCTCATCGGGTCCTTCAGGAAGCTGAACGGCTCGTCGGTGCCGAGCACGCCGCAGACAAGTTCGCCCTTCTTCTTGATGTCGGAAACTTGATCAGCGTGCGCGGTGGTGGCGGCCAGGGTTGCTGCGGCCAGGATGGCGGCCCCTGCAAATTGCGTCAGACGTCGGCTTGTTTTCATCGGATTTCCTCCTTGACGACTTGGGTGGTGAACAGTGTGCGAATCGGAATCGCCCGCGAGCATACCGGCGTATGCGCCGTTTGCATGCGCGGACTTCGGATAACCATATGACGCCGAGCGAAACGCCCAACTATAGTCCATGCCGACGCGGCACAGATGGCGGATAACAAGCAGGGCGGGAGTGCGGTGCACAGGCGGGATGTTGGGGTTGCCGGGTTGCGCGCGTGCAGCCCGGTTAGGCTGGCGCAGCAAGGCAGGAGCCCGGCAGACGTTGCGTGAAATGAGACTTCGTCTGTCATTAATGACATGGCAGCCGACTGCACTCCATCAGGGGATTCCCGGGGCAGAACGTGGGCTTAGAGCGCGCCGCAGATCGATTCGTTGATCGGCACGTCGCCCACGGTCTCGTGGTCGTTGCCGCGATAGCGGTAGACCAGGCTCAGGCCGAGGCGCGTGAGGATGCGCACGTCGCCGTTGTTGCAGATGTTCTTCTGCAGGATCGGAACGAAATTCAGCCGAAAGCCCTGCGATGCGGCCGAGTGCGCCGCGTAGTTGGTCAGCGTGATGACGAAGACGAGGTTCTTCTTCTGCGCCAGCGAGCATTGCGCCAGCGCGGTCTCTCGGTCGAGCGGGACGGGGGTGAAGCGGTTGATTTCGGCGCAGGCCTGGGCGAGGGCGCGGTCTGCATTGCGGGCAGGCCCCGTGAGGGCCGGTACGCCGGCAGCGGCCGTGCTGCGACCCGTCGCGGCGCCCACCAGCATGCGGGCCAGTGGCGTCAGTTCCTGCATGGCTGTCGCCAGCGGCGTCGATTGGGCCCATGCAAGGCTGGACAGCAACGGCAGGGCAAGCGCCAGGACGCACGAAGCACGCGCCCGGCGATGGCGGCCTTTCACATCCAGACCGGTGTGAATGGCGGTGTGTTGAGTCACAGACATCCTCTTTGCCCACGGAGCCACAATTTTATTGAAAAAACCGTCGGGATGCGAGGCGCGCAGCGCACTGACGCTGGCTCTTTTAACTCAGCTCAGGTCCGTACGCGCACCATGGCCGAAATGCGCTCGGCAGCCTGCTGCAGCGGACCGAGAAACTGCTTCGTCATCTGTTTGCCGGAAGTTCGGTTGGCCTGGCCGCTGATGTTCATGGCAGCGATGATGTCGCCCGCCCGATTGCGGATCGGTGCCGACAGCGAAATCAGCCCTTCCTCAAGCTCCTGGTCGACCAGCGCCCAACCCTGTTGGCGCACGCCGGCAATGACTTCTTTCAATGCGTCGACGTCTGTGATGGTGCGCTGCGTGCGTGCGCGGCGGTCCGACTCGCGCAGCGCAATGTCCAGCCGATCCTCGGGCAGACCCGACAGCAGCACGCGGCCCATCGACGTGCAGAACGCCGGCAGGCGGCTGCCGACCGACAGGTTCAGCGCGATGATCTTCTGCGTGGGCACACGCAGGACGTAGACGATTTCCGTCCCATCCAGTACCGAGGCGGAGCAACTTTCGTGCACCGTCTGGACGAGCTCTTCCATCACCGGCTCGGCGAGGTTCCAGAACGGCATCGAGGTGAGGTAGGCGAACCCGAGGTCGAGGATCTTGGGCGTGAGGCGGAAGAGGCGGCCTTCAAAGGTGACATAGCCCAGGCTGACCAGCGTGAGAAGGATGCGGCGGGCGCCGGCGCGGGTCAGGCCCGTCGCCTCGGCCACTTCAGAAAGCGTTTGCTCCCGGCGCTCGGCATTGAACGCGCGGATGACCGACAGCCCTCGTGCAAAGGACTGGACGTAGGAATCGCTGGGTTTTTCGGTGGGCAGTTCGGCAGCAGACATGCAAAGAAGGCAAAAGCGGTGCAGTGGCCTCAAGACTACTGACATTGCCTCGATTTCGCCACTCGAACAGTTGATCGGGATGCGTACGCCTTGACACGCTCTGGACGGGAGGCGTAGATTAGTTCTTGGATCGAACGTAGGTTCGTATAGCGAACAAATGAGCGAAAGCAAACGTGGGCCGGACAGCAAAGGCCTGTGTCGATCCAATCCTCAACAGGAGACTCGCAGGCCGCTCGGTTGCGGCTCGGCCATGTCCGGCCCCTCGCGATGCTCCGACCCGCGCCAGCCATCGAGAATGTGCGGCGCCCTTGCCGGAGAATGCACGTGATCAACAAGCTTTGTCCGTCTGTGGAGGCCGCCCTGGCCGATATCCCGGACGGTGCCACCATCATGATCGGCGGGTTCGGTACCGCCGGCATGCCCTCGGAACTCATCGACGGGCTGATCGCGCATGGCGCGCGTGAGCTGACCATCATCAATAACAACGCCGGCAATGGCGAGACGGGCCTGGCCGCACTGCTCAAGGCGCGCCGCGTACGCAAGATCGTCTGCTCGTTCCCGCGCCAGGCCGATTCGTATGTGTTCGATGCGCTCTACCGTGCCGGCGAGATCGAACTGGAACTGGTGCCGCAAGGCAACCTGGCCGAGCGCATCCGCGCCGCAGGTGCCGGCATTGGCGGTTTTTTCTGCCCGACCGCCTACGGTACGCAATTGGCCGAAGGCAAGGAAACGCGCATCATCGACGGCAAGCCCTACGTGTTCGAGCTGCCGCTGACTGCCGACTACGCTCTCATCAAGGCCCTGCGCGCTGATCGCTGGGGCAACCTCGTCTATCGCAAGACCGCGCGCAACTTCGGGCCGGTGATGGCGATGGCGGCCAAGTGCACCATCGCGCAAGTCAGCGAGACGGTGGAGCTAGGCGAGCTGGACCCAGAGCACATCGTCACGCCGGGCATTTTTGTGAAGCGCGTCGTCCAGCTCGCCGCCGCCCAACCCGCCAAGGAGGCCGCATGAGCGCCGAAACTACCGCCAAGATCCAGCGCTGGACGCGCGATCAGATCGCTACGCGTGTGGCGCGCGATATTCCCGATGGTTCGGTCGTCAACCTGGGCATCGGCCTGCCGACGCTGGTGGCGAACCAACTGCCGGCCGATCGCGAAATCATTCTGCACACCGAGAACGGCCTGCTCGGCATGGGTCCCGCGCCTGCGCCCGGGCAAGAAGACGAGGACCTCATCAACGCTGGCAAGCAGCCGGTCACCATCAAGCCTGGTGCATCGTTCTTCCATCATGCTGATTCGTTTGCCATGATGCGGGGTGGCCATCTCGACTATTGCGTGCTCGGTGCCTTTCAGGTATCGGCCACGGGCGATCTGGCCAACTGGCACACCGGTGCCCCGGACGCGATTCCTGCCGTGGGCGGCGCGATGGATCTGGCCATCGGTGCCAAGCGCGTCTTCGTCATGATGGAGCACCAGACCAAGCAGGGCGAAAGCAAGATCGTGCCGTCGTGCACGTACCCGCTGACGGGCATTGGATGTGTCGATACCATCTACACCGACCTCGCTGTGATCGACATCACGCCCGAGGGGCTGGTGGTGCGCGAGATGGCCGACGGCCTCGATTTCGATACGCTGCAGACGATGACGGCAGCGCCGTTGCGTCGTGCCTAGAATTAGTGGAGACAGAACAATCATGACCGAAGCCTTTATCTGCGACGCCATCCGGACGCCCATCGGCCGCTACGGCGGCAGCCTGTCCGCCGTGCGCGCCGATGACCTCGGCGCGGTGCCGCTCAAGGCGCTGATGGCGCGCAACCCGCAGGTCGACTGGTCGGCCATCGACGACGTGATCTTCGGCTGCGCCAACCAGGCGGGCGAAGACAACCGCAACGTGGCGCGCATGTCGTCGTTGCTGGCTGGCTTGCCCGATAGCGTGCCGGGCTCGACCATCAACCGCTTGTGCGGCTCGGGCATGGACGCCACCGGCACCGCGGCGCGCGCTATTCGCTCAGGTGAAACCGCGCTGATGATCGCCGGGGGCGTGGAGAGCATGAGCCGCGCGCCGTTCGTGATGGGCAAGGCTGCCAGCGCCTTCTCGCGCGACGCTGCTATCTACGACACCACCATCGGCTGGCGCTTCATCAACCCGCTGATGAAGGCGCAATACGGTGTCGACTCGATGCCCGAAACCGCCGAGAACGTCGCCACCGACTACAAGGTCAACAGAGAAGATCAGGACCGCTTCGCGCTGCGCAGCCAGGCCAGCGCCGCGCGAGCCCAGGAAGACGGCACGCTCGCGCAGGAAATCACGCCGGTGACGATCCCGCAGAGGAAGGGCGACGCTATCGTGGTGGACCGCGATGAGCATCCGCGTGCGACTAGCATGGAAGCGCTCGCCAAGCTCAAGGGCGTAGTGCGCCCGGACGGCACCGTTACGGCCGGCAATGCTTCGGGCGTGAACGATGGCGCGTGCGCGCTGCTCCTCGCCAATGAAGCGTCCGCCAAGCGCTTTGGCCTGACCCCGCGTGCGCGCATTGTCGGCATGGCCACCGCAGGCGTGCCGCCGCGCGTGATGGGCATTGGCCCGGCACCGGCGTCGCAGAAGCTGCTCAAGCAGCTCGGCTTGAGCATCGATCAGATGGATGTGATCGAGCTGAACGAGGCATTTGCCGCGCAGGGTCTAGCGGTGACGCGTCAACTGGGCCTGCGTGATGACGACCCGCGCGTCAACCCGAACGGCGGCGCCATCGCACTCGGCCACCCGCTCGGCATGAGCGGTGCGCGCCTGGTGACGACGGCGATGTATCAGTTGCAACGCACGGGCGGACGTTATGCGCTGTGCACGATGTGCATCGGCGTGGGCCAGGGCATTGCGCTGGTGATCGAACGCGTTTGACACGGCCATGACAAGCGGATTGCTCGATCGCGCCTTCTCCACGCCGGCCATGCTGGCGGTGTGGTCCGATGCGGCCACGGTGCGCGCAATGCTCGATGTGGAGGCCGCGCTTGCGCAGGCCGAAGGCGCGGTTGGCGTGATTCCGCCCGAAGCCGTCGCGCCGATTCGCGCGGTGTGCGCCAAGGCGACGTTGGATCTGGACGCGCTGGGCAACGCTGCTGCCACCGCAGGCAACCTGGCGATTCCCCTGGTCAAGCAACTGACTGCGGCCGTCGCACAGCACGATGAAAACGCCGCGCGCTACGTGCATTGGGGCGCGACCAGCCAGGACATCATCGATACCGGTCTGATGCTGCAGTGGCGGCAATCGGCGGACCTGATCGAAGCGGATCTGCTGAGACTGGCGGACGCGCTTGCTGCGCTGGCGCAACGTCATCGCAATACGCCGATGGTGGCGCGCACGTGGTTGCAGCAAGCCCTGCCGACAACGTTCGGGCGCAAGGTTGCGGGCTGGCTGGAAGCGGTGCATCGCGCGCAGGATCGCTTTGCCGCGCTGCGCGCGCATGCGCCCGTGCTTCAGTTTGGCGGGGCGGCAGGCACGCTTGCCAGCCTGGGCGACCATGCGCGCGCCGTCGCTCAAACGCTGACGCACGAGCTTGATCTGCCGCTGCCGGCGCTCTCGTGGCACGGCGAGCAGGATCGAATCGCCGAGATCGGCACGACGCTCGCGTTGCTGACCGGCACGCTGGGCCACTTCGCGCGTGATCTCTCGTTGATGATGCAGACAGAGGTGGGCGAGGTTTCCGAGCCTTCCGGTGCGGGCAAGGGTGGTTCTTCCACCATGCCGCACAAGCGCAACCCGGTCGGGTGCGCGACGGTGCTGGCGGCGGCCACGCGCATGCCTGGCTTGGCGAGCACGCTGCTCGCTGCGCTACCGCAGGAGCACGAGCGCGCGCTCGGCGGTTGGCAGGCGCAGTGGGCGACGTTGCGCGAGATGGCCTGCCTCGCGGCGGGCGCGCTCGATCGCATGCGCGACATCGTTGAAAGTTTGCAGGTCGACGCTGGTCGCATGCGCGCGAATCTGGACCTTACGCACGGCCTGATCCTCGGTGAAGCCGTGATGCTGGCGCTGGGTGCGGATCTTGGGCGTCTGCAAGCGCACCATGTGGTCGAAGCTGCCAGCCGCAAAGCGGTACAAGAGAACAAGACGCTGCATGACGTACTGGCGCAAGACGCAGCGGTCCTTCGCATCTGGGGCGCGACCACGCCTCAACGGTTGAGCACACTGCTTGAGCCCACCCACTACCTTGGCGATGCGGGCGCCGCCGTTGACCGGGTGCTCGCAGAACACGCCCACCGCCACCCCTGAACACGTATTCCACGGAGACACCATGCCCTGGCTTGAACACGATAACGTCCGCCTGTATCACGAATTCGATGACGGCCCCGCCACGGGTAAGCCGGTGCTGGTGCTGTCGAACTCCCTCGGCACCAACCTGGGCATGTGGGAGCCGCAGCTCGAAGCGTTGCGCCAGCATTTCCGCCTGCTGCGCTATGACCAGCGTGGTCACGGGCAATCGAGCGTGCCGGACGCGCCGTTTGGCGTTGCTCAACTCGGCGGTGATGTGCTCGCGTTGCTCGACCACTACAACATTGAGCTTGCGCTGTTCTGCGGTCTGTCGATGGGCGGGTTGACCGGCCTGTGGCTGGCCGCACATCACGGCGAGCGTTTCCCGCGCATGGTCGTGACGAATACCGCCGCGCTCATCGGCACGCAGCAAAGCTGGAATACGCGCATCGCACAGGTCGAGCAGGGCGGCATGGCGAGCATTACGGAAACGGTGCTCGAGCGCTGGTTCACGCAGGGCTACCGGGATGCCAACGCTAGCCGCGTCGACATCGTCAAGGCAATGTTGCTGTCCACGCCGGATGCCGGCTACAACGGCAACTGCGCAGCCATTCGCGATGCAGATTTGCGCGCGCAACTGCCGAACATCCGGGTGCCGATGCTGGTGATTGGCGGCACACACGATATCTCCACCCCGGCTGCGCAGACCAAGCTCATTGCCGACGGCGTGCCCGGCGCCCAGTACATCGAGCTTTCAGCCGGCCACCTCGCCAACTGGGAGCAGGCCGACGGCTATACCGAAGCGCTCGTCAGCTTCTTGACGACCGGCGTTGCACGTGAGGGCGCCCATGGATGATCGCGAACGCCACGCCGCAGGCATGGCGGTGCGCCGCGCCGTGCTGGGCGATGCCCACGTCGACCGTGCCAACGCCGCGCAGACCGATCTGACGGCTCCGTTTCAGGACCTCATCACGCGCTACGCCTGGGGTGAAATCTGGACACGCCCCGGCTTGCCGCGCCACACGCGCAGCTTGCTGACGATCGCCATGATGGTCGCGCTCGGCCGCGACGGCGAGTTGCGCCTGCATCTGCGCGCCGCTGCCAACAACGGTGTCACGCGCGACGAGATTCAGGAAACGCTGCTGCAGACCGCCATCTACTGCGGCGTGCCGGCTGCCAACCATGCCTTCCACCTCGCCCAGACGGTGTTTGCCGAGATGGATGCGGAGGGCGCTGCGAAAAAGTAATACCGCCGTCTCCGGGGAGACGCCACGCAACACACCGGGCAAACCGGCCGCCGAGCTGGAAAAACCCAAGGAGGAGACCCATGCTCAGCGCATTGGGTGTGTTGTTCGACGGGCTGGCCTACGGCAGCCTGCTGTTCCTGATCAGCATCGGCCTGTCGGTCACGATGGGCCTGATGAACTTCATCAACCTTGCGCACGGGGCGTTCGCCATGGCGGGCGGCTATGTGTGCGTGGTGCTGATGAACCGCCTCGGCGTGCCGTTTCTGGCGACGCTGCCCATCGCTTTCGTGGTCACCGCAATCATCGGCTTTGTGCTCGAATGCACGCTGTACCGGCGGCTCTATCGCGCGAGCCCGCTCGATCAGGTGCTGTTCTCCATTGCGCTCGTTTTCATGGCGATGGCGGGTGCGACCTACGTGTGGGGGCCGTCGCAGCAACCCGTTGAGCTGCCGGAGATGCTGCGTGGGCAATGGCCAGTGTTTGACAGTGGATTGGAAGTCGGGCGCTATCGCCTGTTCCTGATCGGGGTGGTGATTGCGCTGACGGCGCTGCTGGCATGGCTGATTGAGCGCACACGCTTTGGAGCGCAGGTGCGCGCGTCGGTGGATAACCAGCAGGCATCCGCAGGGCTGGGCATCAACGTAAGCCTGGTGTTCTCCGTAACGTTCGCGCTGGGTTCGGGGCTGGCAGGGCTGGGCGGGGGATTGGGCATCGATGTGCTCGGGCTCGATCCAGCCTTCCCGATCAAATACATGGTGTATTTCCTGCTGGTGGTGGCCGTCGGCGGTGCGGGTTCCATCAAGGGCACATTGCTGGCAGCGCTCGTGCTAGGCGTGTTCGACGTGGCGGGCAAGTACTACGTGCCGGACGTGGGCGCGTTCGTCATCTATGGGTTGATGGTCGTGCTGCTCGTGCTCTTCCCGGGCGGTTTGCTGGGGAGGCGCGCATGAGCGGGCTGCAGCAATTGAGGCGGTCTGCACGGCCTGTTGAGGGCTCTGCGGCGCATGGGTTGCCGCAAGCGCGTTGGTCGCCGTTTGAGATCGCGTTCTGGTGCGTGCCGATCGCGGTGTTCTTTCTTCTTCCCGATTACCTCGTCTTCGGCAGCCAGGTGTTGATCGTCGGGCTGTTTGCGTTGTCGCTCGACCTGGTGCTCGGCTATGCGGGCATCGTGTCGCTCGGACATGCAGGCTTCTTCGGGCTTGGCGCCTATACCGCCGGACTGCTCGCGGCACATGGCTGGGGTGAACCGCTCACCGGTCTGGCCGCGGGCGCTGTCGTCGCTGCGCTGGCCGGCTTCTGTGTGAGCTTTCTCGTCGTGCGCGGGCAGGATCTGACACGACTGATGGTCACGCTCGGCATCGGTCTGATGCTGTATGAGGCGGCCAACAAGATGGCGTTTCTCACGGGCGGTGTGGACGGCCTTTCCGGTGTGGCGATGCGCAACCTGCTCGGCACATTTGAGTTCGATCTGGAGGGGCGCACGGCTTACTTCTATAACTTGGTCGTGCTGTTTCTGGTGTTTGTGGGGTTGCGTCGCCTGGTGCGCTCGCCGTTTGGGTTGTCGCTGCGCGGCATTCAGCAGGGGCCGAAGCGCATGCCGGCTATCGGCGCGAATGTTCGCATGCGGCTGGTGGCCGCGTTCACCGTCAGCGCAGCGATTGCCGGTGTCGCAGGCGGGCTGCTCGCGCAGACCACGCAATTTGTCGGTCTGGATTCGCTGGGCTTCTCGCGCTCGGCAGAGTTGCTGATCATGCTCGTGCTGGGCGGTGCAGGCCGGTTGTACGGCGCGTTGATTGGCGCAGCGGTGTTCATGATTGCGCAGGACGTGTTGGCCGGCATCAATCCCGTCTACTGGCAGTTCTGGATCGGCCTGCTGCTGATGGCGATCGTGTTGTTTGCGCGGGGCGGCATTCTCGGTGGGCTGGAAACTGCGGTGTCTGCGGTCAGGGCGCGGCGCGCTCGCAAGGGAGGTGCTTCATGACTGCGCCCACGATCCATCCTCCGCCCACATTGAGCACGCGTGGCCTGTCCAGGCGCTGGGGCGGCTTTCACGCCAATTCCGATATCTCGCTGTCTTTTGCGCCCGGCGCGCGCCACGCGCTGATCGGGCCGAACGGCGCGGGCAAGACCACCTTCATCAATCTGCTCACCGGCACGCTCGCACCCACTGCGGGCCAAGTGCTGCTGGATGATGAAGACATCACCCGCCTGCCCGCACACCAGCGCGTCAAGCGCGGCATCACGCGCACTTTCCAGATCAACACGTTGTTTCCGGGATTGACGGTGCTGGAATCGGTGATGCTCGCCATCTTCGAGCGCACGGGCGCGTCGTGGCATTGGCATCGCACCGTTGCATCGCATAAGGACGCCCGCGACGAAGCGATGGCATTGCTATGCCGCTTGCAACTCGGTGCCGACGCGCTGGCGCCCACGCATGCGTTGCCTTACGGCAAACAGCGCCTGGTGGAGATCGCCCTGGCGCTCGCGACGCACCCACGCATCCTGCTTCTCGACGAGCCTGCCGCCGGTATCCCGAGCAGAGAAAGCACCGAACTGTTCGAGGTCATCGCCAGCCTGCCGCGCGACATCACGATCCTCTTCATCGAGCACGACATGAACCTTGTCTTCCGCTTTGCCGAGCGGATCACCGTGCTGCTGGCCGGCCGCGTGCTGACTGAAGGCACGCCGCAGGAGATCGCGGCCGACCCGCGTGTGCGCGAGGTCTACCTCGGGGAGGTTGAGCATGCGTGAACTGTTGTCGCTCGAAAATGTGACCGCCGGCTACGGCAATGCTGTCGTGCTGGACGATGTGTCGTTCGCGCTCGAAGCAGGCGGCAGCCTTGCGCTGCTGGGCCGCAATGGTGTCGGCAAGACCACGCTGCTCGCCACGCTGATGGGCTTCACGCGCCTGCACGGCGGGCGTATCCGCTGGCTGGGCGCGGATATCGCCAAGATGCCGCCACACCGGCGTGCCCGCGCAGGGCTCGGCTGGGTGCCGCAGGAGCGGTGGATGTTTCCGTCGCTGACGGTGGAAGAGCATCTGACAGCCGTGGCGCGACCCGGGGCCTGGGATGTGGCGCGCGTCTACAAGACGTTTCCGCGCCTTCAAGAGCGGCGCCGCAATCTCGGCAATCAGCTCTCAGGCGGCGAGCAGCAGATGGTCGCCATCGCTCGCGCGCTGATGACGAATCCCGCACTGCTGCTGTTGGATGAACCGATGGAAGGCCTCGCACCGATCATCGTGCAGGAGCTTGGCCGCGCTATCCGCGCGCTCGTTGAGGAGGGGGGTATGGCGGTGATCCTGGTGGAGCAGCATGCGCGTCTGGCGCTGCAGCTCACGCAGCGTGCGCTGGTGCTCGATCGAGGCCGCGTCGTGCACGCATCAGCCAGCGCCGATCTGCTGGCCGATGCGCCGTTACTGCAACGGCTCGTGGCTGTTGCGTAGTGCTTACTTGCCGGGATCCTTCACGTCGGCAAACTTGTCGAACTCGACGTTGTACAGCTCGTTGCCGACCTTTTCCACCTTGCGGATGTAGACCGTTTGCACCACATCACGCGTGGCCGGGTCGATGGTGATCGGCCCGCGCGGGCTGTCGATCTTCATGCCCTTGAAGGCGGCCATGGCCTTCTCCCCGTCGATCTTGCCGCCGAGCTTGTTGATCACGTTGTAGATCGCGCCGATGCCGTCATACGCGGCCACTGCCATGAAGTTCGGGCGGCCCGCGCCCGGATTGGCCTCCGCAAAGGCTTTCAGGAAGGTCTTGTTCTGCGGCGAGTCGTGCGCGGCGGAGTAATGGAACGAGGTGATGACACCCAGCGTCGCGTCGCCCATGGCCGGGAGCACGTGGTCGTCGGTCAGGTCGCCCGTTGCGATGACCTTGATGCCGGCCTGCGCCAATCCGCGCTCGCGGAAACCCTTCATGAATGCCACGCCTTGCTCGCCGGCCGGCAGGAAGACGAACACGGCTTGCGGCTTGGCATCTTTCACGCGTTGGATGAACGGCGCGAATTCAGGATTGCGCAGTGGCACGCGCACGGCTTCCACGACCTGGCCCCCGCCGGCGGTGAACGTTTGTTTGAATGCGTTCTCCGCATCGATGCCGGGCGCGTAATCGGCAACCACAGTAGCCACCTGCTTGATGCCGTTCTTCAAAGCCCACGAGGCGATCGGTGTGGAGATCTGCGGCAGCGTCATCGACACACGCGTCACATAGTCCGACTTGGTGGTGATCGACGACGATGCGGCATTGAAGATCACCATCGGTTTTTTGGCTTGCTGCGCGATGGGCGCCACCGCCAGTGCTTCCGGCGTGAGGCCAAAGCCCGCAAGGAAATCCACCTTGTCGCGTACCACCAGCTCCTGCGCAAGGCGCTTGGCGACGTCCGGCACGGGGCCAGTCGTGTCCTTCACGATAATCTGCACCTGCCGCCCACCGGCGGTCGTGCCGTGCAGCCTCTGATACGCCTTGATGCCGTCTTCCATCTGCTTGCCATAGTCGGCAAAGGGGCCGGAGAAGGGGGCGATCAGGCCAATCTTGATCGGCTCGTCCGCAAAGGCGGGCAGGCCGGTCATCAGCGTACCGGCAACGACAGTCAGCAGCACACGACGTCTCATGAAGGTCTCCAAAGGTTGATCGGCAAGCGTGAGCCGAAAAAACACAGTGGCGTCGCCTGCGCGTGCCGACGATCCTAAAGGCTCTGTGTTCGCATTGCAATCGAGTGTTCGGATTGTGAACACTTAAGCCGGGTCGGTTACTTCGTGTTCTTGCGTTTGGCGGGCCGATGGTCGGGCTCGCGCCATTCATCCGCCTCGTCGTTGAACAACGACGACACCAGCGCGCGAAACCACTGGCTGCGTGTGTCGTTATGGAACTTGCGATGCCAGTGTTGCTTGAGATCGAAGCTCGGCAGCTCCAGCGGCGGCTCCATCACGCAGATGTTGGCGTGCGATTGCATGAACGACAGGCCCACCGCGTGCGGCACCGTCGCAATCAAGTCCGTGCGCGCCAGGATGAACGGGATGCTCATGAAATGCGGTGTGAGCAGCGACGGCTTACGGCGGATGCGCTTGCGTTCAAGAAAGCGCTCATACAGTTCCTGACTGCGCCCCTCCGCGCGCACCACAGCGTGCCCGTATTCCAGAAACTGCGCCATCGATAGCTTCGTGTTGCCACCGCGCGTGACGGGATGATCGGCGCGCACGATGCATATGAAGTAGTGCGTAAACAGCCGCTGCTGGAAGAAGTTGTTCTTCTTCAGGTCGGGGAAGTAACCAACAGCCAGGTCGAGCGAACCGGTCTCCAGCGCGCGCTCGATCTGCGCGGGCGGCAGCGACACGGACTGCACCGACGCCCGTGGCGCGTGCCGAGCCATCGCCTCGACAATGCGCGGCAAGAACACCATCTCTCCCACGTCCGACAACGAGATCGAGAACGTGTGGGTGGTTGTGGCCGGATCGAACGCGCCAGTTTCCAGAATGCCCTGCTGCACACGCGCCAAGACATCGCGCGCCGCAGGAATGAGCGCCAGCGCCCGCGGCGTCGGCTCCATGCCGCGTGAGGTCCGGACGAACAGCGGGTCGTCAAACGCAGCGCGCAGCTTGCCCAGCGCTGTGCTCACGCCTGGCTGGCTCATGCCGAGTTGTTGGGCCGCCATGCTCACGCTGCGCGCGTCATGCAGCGCCAGCAGGATTGGCAACAGGTTCAGATCGAAGTTGGGCAGGGTGGACATGGCAATCGCACTATCTGAATCGGCGATAAAGTTTATCGCCAATATTTCATTGTGCGATATCAAGATGCACGCCAACAATGGTTGCCAGAACGATTCCAATCCATCCGGAGACAACCACCATGCGCACCCAGATCGCCATCATTGGCGCGGGCCCGGCAGGCCTGCTGCTCGGGCAGCTTCTGCACCGCAACGGCATCGACGCCGTCATCCTCGAAACCAGGAGCCGCGCGTACGTTGAAGAGCGCATCCGCGCCGGCGTTCTGGAGCAAGGCACGGTCGACGTGCTCAACGAAGCGGGCGTGGGCGAGCGCATGCGGCGCGAGGGGCTCGTGCACCACGGTATCGACCTGCTGTTCGGTGGCAAGCGCCATCGCATCGACCTGACGGCGATGTCGGGCGGCCGCTCGATCACGGTCTATGGGCAGCACGAGGTGGTGAAGGATCTGATTGCCGCACGTGTGGAGCAAGGCGCGCCGCTGTTGTTCGATGTGAGCGAGGTGTCGGTGCACGATATTGAGTCGGCCACGCCTTCGGTGCAGTTCGTCCACGAGGGTGTTCCGCAGACATTGCAATGCGATTACATCGCCGGCTGCGACGGCTTTCACGGCATCTGCCGGCAGGCGATTCCGGCACAGCGGCAAGCGGTGTTCGAGCGCGTCTATCCGTTTGCCTGGCTTGGCATCCTGGCGCAAGCCGAGCCGGCGGCGGAAGAGCTGATCTACGCAAACCATGATCGCGGCTTTGCGCTGTTCAGCATGCGCTCACCCAAGATCACGCGGCTTTACCTTCAGTGCAAGCCGGATGAGAACCTCGCCGAATGGTCCGATGCACGCATCTGGGATGAACTCCACACGCGCCTGGAGAACAACGACGGCTGGCACCTGAAGGAAGGCCCCATCCTGCAGAAGAGCGTCACGCCGATGCGCAGCTTTGTCTGCGAGACGATGCAGTACGGGCGCCTGTTCTTGGCGGGGGACGCCGCGCACATCGTGCCGCCCACTGGCGCCAAAGGCATGAACCTTGCCGTCGCCGACGTGCGCGTGCTGGCTCAGGCACTGACTGCACGCTACAAGCAGAGCGACACTGCCCCGCTCGCAAGTTACTCCGAACGCTGCTTGCAACGCGTCTGGCGCGCCGAGCATTTCTCGTGGTGGATGACGTCGATGCTCCATCGTTTTGACGACCACACGCCGTTCATGCAAAAGCTGCAGCGCGCTGAGCTGGACTACGTGACCGGCTCCCCGGCCGGCGCGCGCGTGCTGGCCGAAAACTACGTCGGCCTGCCGTTTGCCGACGCTCCCGCCGGCGCGTCGTTGAGCCTCGTCAGTAATTCCAGGGCGGCGTAGTGGTCGGCTTGGACAGCGCAATGCGTGAGACCAGCGGGTGGAAGCCTTGCCCGCGCGACGCCGTGTAGACCTTCTGCGCGTTGGCGGTCTGCAACGCATAGTCGATCGTAAAGACAGGCACGTTGCCGGCGCAGTATTTCTGCAACTGGTCGATGGTCCATTGCGTTTCATCGGCACTCGCTGCCCTGTCGCCCCCGGAGGCGCTGCCCCACGCGGCGCCCGAACTGCCGCCAAACCATGTGTCTTCCTGCGAGATGCCATCGATCGTTGCGAGCAGCACTGATCCACCACCGTCGTCAATCAACGAGGATGCGTTCTGCTGGATCACCGCAAACTGCGGGTTGATGGCGCGACCCGCCGCACGGATCTTGGTGATGAAATCGACCATGGCCTGTGCCGGATCGATGCCTGCCGCCTGGGCTGCGGCCGCCACCGAAGGCTCGGCATACGCCTCGACCCAATCCAGATAGACGCCATCGAATCCTTCGCGCGCCAGTTGTGCGACGGCGCCGTTCGGCCCGAGCCACAGCGCTTGCCAGCGCGGGTCCCAGAACGCGACAGGGTAGTCGCCGGCCCAGCCATCGGGGTCGGCCTTGATGATGAAGTCTGGCGTGCCGGGTCCGTTAGCCGTGGGCGCCTTCCAGCTTGACGTCCAATAGGTGCGGAAGTCTTCGGCTTCGCCAATGTCGATGTAGGCGAGCACTTTGCGCGCGGAGCCGTCAGGCTTGGTGCGCAGCTGCGCCACCATGTCGACGATGTTGAAGTTCTCCAGTCCTTTGACGGTGTTGTTGGCTTCGATCACCAGCATGTCGTATGGCTGCGCGTCAAGTGCATCGATCTGCGCGCTGGTGGTCATGCCCTGCAGCTGATACATCCACGTCTGCACGCCTGCCAGTGGCGAGGAGCCGTTGATTCCGCAAGCAGGTGTGGTGGTTGAGGTGGTTGCAGCCTCGGTTTTTGACCCGGTATTCGCTGTGTTGGGAGCAGCCCCGGTTTGCGGGCTCAACGACGAACCACCGTCGCCGCCACCGCAGGCACCCAGCATCAGCCCGGCACACACCAGGGCAATCGGAGAGATCAGGCGCATTGTCATCTTGAGAGGGGTAGGTGAGGAGTGCCTTGATCAGACGGAGCGCATCCGTTTGGATGCCACGGCAAGCACCAAACCAAGCTAGCACAATCGGATTACGCCGACATTGCCGTGAAATGGCGACGTTATGAAACTTCTTTAGACCAGCGTTCGTGATCGCTCCGAAGGCTTTGCTTTGGGTGATCGGCATGCGCATGTGGTGCCGTGCCCGAAGTCAAACGTTGCCGTCGCTTTCATCGCCATGCAAAACGCACGGGTGTATAGTCAGACAGCACTCGACGTTCAAGAAGGGGGCATTTCAGATGGACACTTCGCCGGCGGGCCAATACAAAGGCTTCGACATTTATCCGTTGGCTTTCCAACATGAACGCACGGCACGCTGGCCCGAGGCCAGGGAAGATCGCAGCTACAACGCAGCCGTGATGATCTGTCGGGCGGGGGAGTCGCCCGAACCCGGCCAGACCCAGGTCTTCCGCCTCTCCGGGGACCGGCAATTCAGCAATGTGGGTGCTGCGCGCATTGCAGCGCTGCGCTTTGCTGAGAGCATCATCGATGGCGACGTTCCTGAACTGTCGCTTCCTGCCGACGGCGCCTGAAACTGCGGAACCCGCCCGTGATAGAATAGCGGGCGAATCCGGCTCGCCGCCGCGCCAATCATGGCCGGTGGCGGCTGAGTCCAGCACCGGGGAATACCCCGCGCCGAGTCGGGCGGCGCGCATCTGCGACCGCCACCCATCCTCGCTCTCGCTTGCACGAAACGGCGCGCGCCATTGGCGGGCGCGATTTGTGTTCCGTGCAGCTCGGTACCCCCCAAGCCCGCTGTCCGGGCAGATGATCGCGGCGTACCGCTGCATGCCCTTCGAGGCGTGTGGCATGGTTCGGGTGGGTCATCACATCATTGCAACCATCGGCGCAGCCGCGTGCTGCATACAAAGGAACGAGTTTGGCCAAGGAAGAACTGATTGAATTTGAAGGGGTGGTGTCTGAAGCACTACCCGACAATCGTTTTCGCGTGCAGTTGGAAAACGGCGTGGAAATCTGGGCTTACGCATCGGGCAAGATGCAGAAGCACCGCATCCGTATTCTCGCGGGCGACCGCGTGAAGCTGGAAATGTCGCCGTACGACCTCACGAAGGGTCGCATCAACTACCGGCACAAGTAAAAACGGCTGTGCCGCCAAGACGTCCACCCCGTGGGCGTTTCGAAGAAACCGCGTGTCTGCTCGACCCGCGGTTTTTTTATTATTGTTGCGTAAGCAGCGTTAAATTTCGTTGATCTCCAGACAACATCCGGTATCATGCCGCTTGGCTGTCAACGGGGGGAACACAGTTGGCAGCCAGCTGAAGTGCAGGGCTTGTCGCATTTTTCAAGCCGCGTGCTGCCCTCGGGTGAGCGCGCGCCAGCTGTACCAGTCCATCAATAAGCGCACGGCCGCTGATCGATCCATCGACTCCGCAGGACCTCTAATCGCGCATCCATTCGCCGACCGGGGCGTCATCTGACGCTCGCACCCGTTCGGTGTTCAGTGTGTCACAAGAGTCACACCACATCGGGATACCGCACAGGTAGGACGGCGCTTGTCCATCGAAGTACTGGGCGTAACGTTTTGCGTCCGAGGGAATAGAAAACCACAATGTTGGAAACCAAAAAAGCAGCACAGAGGGCGGCGCGCATGAGCCTGCGCGCTTTGGTGGGTCTGACGGCGGCAACGATGCTGACAGGCCTGGGAATACAAACCGCCTCGGCGCAGGCCACGCGCCCGAAGGCACCTATCTACGGCGTCACGGTTGATGACGTCAGCAACATCAACGCGATCGTGGCATCGCTTACGCACCTGCCGTACAAGCCTACCGTGCGCGTGGTCTTTGACCCGGGTACGACGGCTGCGCAGTACTACCCGGCACTCGTCAAGCTTCATGCTGTCGCCTACGTGATGGGCGAGATCATGGACTCGTACTATTTCCCGAGCGATCTGCAGACGTACACCGACCGTACCAATGAGCTGGTGGGCACGCTGAAGAACGTGGTGGACGTGTGGGAGATCGCTAACGAGATCAATGGGGAGTGGCTGCGCACGGACCCGACCGGCCCGAATTCGGTGGCCGCGAGTGAGGAGCAGGACATCGGCAACATGGTGGCGGCGGCGCATGACATCGTCAAAGCTGCGGGCGGCCTGACTGCTGTCACGATGTACTACAACGACGACGGCAAGGGCACCAACTGCTACGAGCTGCCGATGGACTCGTGGCGTACCTGGGCACAGTCGTATCTGCCCGCACGTGTGCGCCAGGGTGCGGACTACGCACTGTTCAGCTACTACCCTTACCAAGACTGCCCCGGTTTGAACCCGACGTGGGCAAACGATTTCAAGTTGCTCGAAAGCATCTTCCCGGTCGCGAAGGTGGGCTTTGGTGAGATCGGTACGTCCAGCACTTCGGCTCCGGCCTCGGTGCAGCAGAACCTGCTCAAGTCGTACTACCCGATGGGTACCACCACGATGGCAGCGGATCGGCGCTTCATCGGTGGTTACTTCTGGTGGAACTACGCTGAGCAGATGCTGCCGTACAGCACCAGTTCATACTGGAGCCTGCTGAACAACACCATCAAGCCGCTGGCAGCTCCGCAATAAGAAGAGGCTGCAGCCTCTCCTTGCAAAAGGGTAGGACTCCGAGCCGGACGGACGAGACACGATCCGGCAACAAAAAACCCGCGTCAGCTCATGCTGCGCGGGTTTTTTCCATGGCGTCGTGCGTGTTAGGCTCAGCCGCGTGCAGCCAGATAGGCACGGAATTCGTCAGCAACTTCCTTGTGCTTGAGCGCCAGTTCCACCGTTGCCTTCAGGTACCCCAGCTTGCTACCGCAGTCGTAGCGCACGCCCTTGTAACGATAGGCCAGCACCTGCTCGGCCGACAGCAGCGACTGGATGGCATCCGTCAGCTGCAACTCGCCGCCGGCGCCCGGCTTGAGGTTGCGGATGTGTTCGAAAATGCGCGGCGTGAGGATGTAGCGGCCGACCACGCCGAGGTTGGACGGCGCATTTTCCGGTGCCGGCTTCTCGACGATAGCTGACATCTTGATCACGCTGCCGTCTTCTTCCCACGGGCGGCCATCGACCACGCCGTACGAGCGGCTCTGCACGGGGTCGATTTCTTCCACGCCGATCACCGAGCAGTTGTAGTGGTCGTACAGGTCGACCATCTGCTTCATGACGGGCGGGTCGCCGTCCAGCAAGTCGTCCGCCAGGATGACCGCGAAGGGCGCATCGCCGACGAGCTTTTCGGCGCATTGCACTGCGTGGCCCAGGCCCAGCGCTTCAGGCTGGCGCACGTAGAAGCAATCCACATGCGACGGCTTGATCGAGCGCACGACTTCGAGCAGCGCGGTCTTCTGCTTGGCTTCGAGTTCCGCTTCGAGTTCGTAGGCCTTGTCGAAGTGGTCTTCAATTGCGCGCTTGCTGCGGCCGGTCACGAAGATCATCTCGGTGATGCCGGCGGCCATGGCTTCTTCCACGGCGTACTGGATCAGCGGCTTGTCCACGACCGGCAGCATTTCTTTCGGGCTGGCCTTGGTGGCCGGCAGGAATCGTGTGCCGAGCCCCGCGACGGGGAAAACGGCTTTGGTGACGCGTTGCATCGTGGTTTCCTTGATATCGGTTGTTCAGGGCGCTCAGGCTGCCTGTACCGGCAGCCGTGCGATCTGGGCTTCCAGCTTGGCCAGCGTGGCTTTGAAATCGGCCACACGCTTTTGTTCCTGTTCCACCACGGCGGCCGGCGCGCGGGCGACGAACGATTCGTTACCGAGCTTGGCTTCGCACTTTGTGATCTCGCCGCGCAAGCGGTCGATTTCCTTCGACAGGCGCGCATGCTCGGCAGCCACGTCGATCTCGATCTTCAGCAGCAGCTTGTTCTCGCCGACGATGGCGACCGGTGCACCGGCGCCGTCCTGCTCCATGGCGGCAGCGTCCGTGTAGACCTTCACTTCGGACAGCTTGCCCAGCGCTTGCACGTACGGCGCCGCCACCTGCAGGAACTCGGCTTCGCCATTGGCGTACAGCGGCACACGTTGCGCAGGGGAGATGTTCATCTCGCCGCGAAGGTTGCGGCAGGCGTCTACCAGTGCCTTTAGCTGCTGCACCCACTGCTCGGCCTGCTCGTCGATCTTGGATAGCGCGGCGCGCGGGTATTCCTGCAGCGCGAGGCTTTCGGTGCCGTCGCCCTTGGCGCGGCCCGCCATTGGCGCAACCTTCTGCCAGAGTTCTTCGGTAATGAACGGAATGATCGGATGCGCCAGGCGCAGCACGGTTTCCAGCACGCGCAGCAGGGTACGGCGCGTCGCGCGTTGCTGGGCCGGCGTGCCGGTCTGGATCTGCACTTTCGCCAGTTCCAGGTACCAGTCGCAGTATTCGTCCCAGACGAACTTGTAGATGGCGTTGGCGATGTTGTCGAAGCGGTAGTCGGCAAAGCCTTTCTCCACTTCGGTTTCCACGCGCTGCAGCAGCGAGACGATCCAGCGGTCAGCCTGCGAGAAGTGCAGCGCGCCTTCGGGGCCGCAATCACCGACGCATTCCTGCATGCCGCAGTCCTGGCCTTCGGTGTTCATCAGCACGAAGCGCGTGGCGTTCCACAGCTTGTTGCAGAAGTTGCGGTAACCCTCGCAGCGGCCCGGGTCAAAGTTGATGCTGCGGCCCAGCGTGGCGAGCGACGCGAAGGTGAAGCGCAACGCGTCGGCGCCGAATGCGGGAATGCCGTCGGGAAATTCCTTGCGCGTGCGCTTTTCGACCTTGGGCGCATCCTTTGGGCGGCGCAGGCCGGTGGTGCGCTTGGCCAGCAGCGGCTCCAGCGCGATACCGTCGATCAGGTCCACCGGGTCGAGCGTGTTGCCCTCGGACTTGCTCATCTTCTTGCCTTCCGAATCGCGCACGAGGCCATGCACATAGACGGTGTGGAAGGGCACTTCGCCGGTGAAATGCAGGGTCATCATGACCATGCGCGCCACCCAGAAGAAGATGATGTCGTAGCCCGTCACCAGCACGGTGGAGGGCAGGAAGTGCTTCAGTTCCGGCGTATCGGCCGGCCAGCCTAGCGACGAGAACGGCACCAGCGCAGACGAGAACCACGTATCCAGCACGTCGTCGTCACGCGTGAGCGCGCCGGTACACCCCTTGGCGGCAGCCTGCGCTTTGGCTTCTTCTTCCGTGCGCCCCACGTACACATTGCCGGCTTCGTCGTACCACGCCGGAATCTGGTGGCCCCACCACAGTTGGCGCGAGATACACCAGTCCTGGATGTTGTTCAGCCACTGGTTGTACGTGTTGACCCACTGCTCGGGAACGAGCTTGATCTTGCCGCTCTGCACGGCGTCCAGCGCCACTTCAGCGATGGAGCGGCCCGGGAAGCGCGTGCCTTCCGGTGCCGGCTTGCTCATGGCGACGAACCACTGGTCGGTCAGCATCGGCTCGATCACGACACCGGTCCGGTCACCGCGCGGCACCATCAGCGTGTGTTTCTTGACTTCGGCCAGCAGGCCTTGCGCTTCGAGGTCCTCGACGATCTTTTTACGCGCGTCGAAGCGATCCAGGCCGGCATAGGCGGCGGGAGCATCGGCAACGATCTTCGCGTCGAGCGTCAGGATCGACAACTGCGGCAGCTTGTGGCGCTGGCCGACCGCGTAGTCGTTGAAGTCGTGGCCCGGGGTCACCTTGACCACGCCGGTACCGAACGCGCGGTCGACGTACTCGTCGGCAATCACCGGAATCTTGCGATCGGTCAGCGGCAGGTGGACGAACTTGCCGATGAGGTGGGCGTAACGTTCGTCCTCAGGATGCACCATCACGGCCGTGTCGCCGAGCATCGTTTCCGGACGGGTGGTGGCGACCGTCAGGTGCGTCAGGCCATGCACGGTATCCGGTTCGGCCAGCGGATAGCGGATGTGCCACAGCGAGCCCTCCTCTTCCTCGCTCACCACTTCCAGGTCGGACACTGCGGTGCCCAGCACCGGGTCCCAGTTGACCAGGCGCTTGCCGCGGTAGATCAGGCCTTGCTCGTAGAGACGCACGAACACGTCGCTGACCGCGCGCGACATCTTCGGGTCCATCGTGAAGTATTCTCGCTCCCAGTCGATCGAGGCGCCCATCCGGCGCACCTGGCGCGTGATGGTCGAGCCCGATTGCTCCTTCCATTCCCACACTTTCTCGACGAACTTCTCGCGGCCCATGTCGTGGCGCGATACACCCTGAGCATCCAGTTGGCGCTCGACGACGATCTGGGTGGCGATGCCGGCGTGGTCGGTGCCGGGCACCCAAAGTGTGTTGGCACCGGCCATGCGCGCGTGGCGCGTCAGGCCGTCCATGATGGTCTGGTTGAACGCGTGGCCCATGTGCAGCGTGCCCGTCACGTTCGGCGGCGGGAGCTGGATACAAAAGTCGGGCTTGCCGGCCTCGAGCGTCGCGCGGGAGACGCCCATTGCTTCCCAGGCCGCGCTCCACTTCTGCTCGATGGTGGCGGGTTCGAAACTCTTGGCGAGGGACTGGTTCTGATCGGTCATGCTGACGGGGCGCAATGGGCGCAAAAAGACGTTTGGCCCAGGAAAATGGCGGGCGAAAGCTTGGAATTATACGGCGTGTCGATGTCCGGCACGGGCGAAGCGGCGAATGCGGCCGGTATAATTTCAGGATTCTGCCGAGGCTCCTCCCGCATGTCCGACCTGCTCGCAAATCTGAACCCCGAACAACGCGCTGCCATCACGCTTCCCGATGAATCGGCGCTGATCCTGGCGGGCGCAGGCAGCGGCAAAACGCGCGTGTTGACCACCCGCATCGCGTGGCTGATCCAAAGCGCGCGGGTGTCGCCGTCGGGTGTGCTGGCCGTCACGTTTACGAACAAGGCAGCCAAGGAAATGACGGCCCGCCTGCAGGCCATGCTGCCGATCAACACGCGCGCCATGTGGATCGGCACGTTCCACGGTCTGTGCAACCGGTTGCTGCGCGCGCATTACCGCGATGCCGGCCTGCCGCAGACGTTCCAGATTCTGGATACGCAAGACCAGCTCTCCGCCGTCAAGCGCCTGCTCAAGTCGCTCAATATCGACGACGAGAAATTCCCGCCCAAGAACGTCCAGTACTTCATCAACGGGGCCAAGGAGCAGGGCCTGCGCGCGGGCGATCTGGAAATCGCCAACGAGTACGACCGGCGCATGGCCGATCTCTACGCCGCTTACGACGCGCAATGCCAGCGCGAAGGCGTGGTCGATTTTGCCGAGCTGCTGCTGCGCTGCTACGAACTGCTGCGCTACAACGACGCCATCCGTGCGCACTACCAACGGCGTTTCAAGCACATCCTGGTGGACGAGTTCCAGGATACGAACAAGCTGCAATATGCGTGGCTGAAGATTCTGGCCGGCCTGGGCGAGCCCGGCGTCACGCCCAACGCCATCTTTGCCGTGGGCGACGATGACCAGAGCATCTACGCGTTTCGTGGTGCCAATGTCGGCAACATGGTCGACTTTGAACGCGAATTCCGCGTCGAGCACCGGATCAAGCTGGAGCAGAACTACCGCTCGCATGGCCATATCCTCGATACCGCCAACCACCTGATCTCGCACAACACGCGTCGGCTGGGCAAGAACCTGCGCACGGACGCCGGCCACGGTGAGCCGGTGCGCGTCTATCAGGCCGCGACGGACGGGCAGGAGGCGGGCTGGATTGTCGATGAGATCCGCGACCGTATTGCGACCGGCATGTCGCGCTCGGAAATCGCCATCCTGTATCGCAGCAACGCGCAGTCGCGGGTGATCGAGCACGCCTTGTTCTCGGCTGGCATCCCCTACAAGGTGTACGGCGGCCTGCGTTTCTTCGAGCGCGCGGAAATCAAGCACGCGCTGGCGTATATCCAGCTGCTGGAAAACTCGGACAACGACGCCGCGTTTGGCCGTGTGGTGAACTTTCCGGCGCGCGGCGTCGGCGCTCGCTCGCTCGAGCAGTTGCAGGATGCGGCGCGGCTGTATGGCATTTCGCTCGCAGCGGCGGTGCCGTACCTCACGGGGGCAGCAGGCACCAAGTTGTCCGCGTTTGTGCGTCTGATCGAACAGATGCGTGCCGACACGCGCCAGATGACGCTGCCCGAAATCGTTCAGCACGTCATTCACGCCAGCGGGCTGATCACGCATTACCAGGGTGAAAAGGAAGGCCAGGACCGCATCGAGAACTTGCAGGAACTGGTGACAGCCGCCCAAGCTTTCGTTGCTGAAGAAGGCTACGGCGTGGATGCGATTGCGACCGCGCTGCCCGTGCGCCACGATGCCATGCTGCGCATCGAAGGCGGCGAGATCGATACCGCTTCTGAACTCGTCACCGACGAAACGCCTGCAGAGATGACGCCGCTCGTCGCGTTTCTGACGCATGCCTCGCTGGAGGCTGGCGACAACCAGGCCCAGGCCGGCCAGGATGCCGTGCAAATGATGACCGTGCATGCGGCCAAGGGGCTGGAATTCCACGTCGTCTTCATCACCGGGCTGGAAGAGGGCTTGTTCCCGCACGAAAACAGCCAGATGGAGAAGGACGGCCTGGAGGAAGAGCGCCGCCTGATGTACGTGGCGATCACGCGTGCGCGTGAGCGGTTGTATCTATCGTTCGCGCAAAGCCGCGTGCTGCACGGGCAGGTCCGCTACCACATTCGCTCACGCTTCTTTGACGAACTGCCCGAAGACACATTGAAGTGGCTGACGCCGCAGCACTCGGGCTACCAGGCGACGCGTCGTGTGCAAGGCGATACCGCATGGGGCAAGGATTGGTTCAAGCGCCCAGAGCGTGGCGATGACGACGCCTACACCGGTCGCCCGACCGGCGGCATGGACACCGGCAAGAACTACGCCGACGCCAAGCGCGCAGAGGCCACCGGCTTCCGCGTCGGCCAGTCGGTGTTCCATAACAAGTTCGGGGAAGGCGTCATCACGACGCTGGAAGGCGAGGGCGCCGAGGCGCGCGCCCAGATCAAGTTCAACCGCCACGGGGTGAAGACGCTGGCGCTGGGCATCGCCAAGCTGGACCCGATCAACTGAGCGTCGACCGGGCCATCGTGCCGGTCAGACCGCCTTGTCAGCCGTCTGGCCGGCCGCTTGCGTCACGTTGAAGCAGCCGCGGTAGGTGGCGTAGAACGAGCAGTACAGCACGGCCATCACCAGAATCCGGTACGGCGTGGCAATGATGGGGGCGATGTTGTTGGCACCGCTCGACGCGAACAACGCATCGATGAACAACGGCACCGCGATCAGCAGGATTGCCACCAGGACGCCGTACGCGATGAACGCGGCGCGGTTGCGCCACACGGCCATCCAGCTGAAGAACAGCGCCTTGCCCACCGGAATGCCGTGCCATGCCACCAGTAACGGCGCAAACCAGAACAGCACCGCCACCGGGATATACAGCACCGAGCCCATCACCATGGCGAGGTAGAACTCGCGGATGGCGTCAGCGGTGAGCGGTTTGTCGCTGACCACGGTCATCAGCGTGTCGACATCCACCATGGTCATCAGCACGCCGCTGACCACCAGCACCAGCACGCCGTAGATGCCGCCGAGCTTGAGCAGGCTGCGCATCGCATCCTTCCCGTATGCACGAAAGCCGGCGATGAGCGACGCAGGCCCCACGCGCTTGCCCGCGACCGTATCGCGGCAGGCCGACATGAAGCCCACGAAGATAGCCGGATTCACCAGCAGGATGGCAAAAACCCCAATCGGCGGCACCAGCAGCATCAGAAGGTTGACCGCGAACAGGTAGATGAACAGCAGTAGTAAGAACCCGATCGGGTTCTTGCGAAACAGCCACGCACCCTGGCGTAGCCAGACGTAGCCTTGCTTGGCCGGTACTTCAATCAGTTGCATGGTTGGGGAAGATCCAGAGTCAGGGCGCCCGCGCCAACCCGTTCGCGCAGCACGCGCTCGAAGTGGGTGGGGTCATGCGGCTTGAGCAGTTCGGCATCGCGCGGCAGATAGAAATCCCACAGGCGCGAGACCCAGAAGCGGTACGCAGCAGCGCGCAGCATATCTTGCCAGTGCCGCGTTTCGGCATCGGTGAACGGGCGCACAGCGTGATACGCATGGAGCATTGCACGTGTCCGCTCGGTGTCCAGCACGCCGGTGGCCAGGTCAATGCACCAGTCGTTGATGGTGACGGCCACGTCGAAGAGCCACTTGTCGACACCGGCAAAGTAAAAGTCGAAGAAGCCGCCAAGGCGTTCCGGCTGGCCGTCAGCGGCCGGCTCGAACAGCACGTTGTCGCGGAAGAGGTCGCAATGGCACGGGCCTTCGGGCAGCGCAGCGTAGTCGGCGCTGGCAAAGAAACGTTGCTGGTGCGCGAGTTCGTTTTCGAGCAGCGCGCGCGTGTCGCCGTGCACGAACGGTACGACGTCGGGCACGACTTCGTTCCACCACGGCAGGCTGCGCAGATTTGGCTGATGGCGCGGATAGTCACGCCCGGCCAGATGCATGCGCGCGAGCATGTCGCCGACGATGCCGCATTCCGACACCGTGGGCGCCAGGTTCGAGCGGCCCGCCAGACGCGTCACGATGGTCGCCGGCTTGCCGTTGAGCGTGCGCAGGATCTCGCCGTCGCGCCCCGAAATCGGCGCCGGCACGCTGATGTCGTGCTGCGCCAGATGCTGCATCAGATACAGGTAGAACGGCAGTTGCTCGAGCGTCAGCCGTTCAAACAGGGTGACGACGTACTCGTGCGTCTGCCCATCCTTTTCCGTGGTCAGGAAGAAATTGGAGTTTTCGATCCCGGAGGGGATGCCGCGAAATGCGCGCACGGCGCCCACATCGTATTGATCCAGCCAGAGAGCGATCTCGGCGTCGGAGACCGGGGTGAAAACAGCCATGCTTCAGGAATGGGAAACGGGTGGAGGGAAAGGCAGCCGGCTCACAGCGCGGCCGCCTTGCAAGCGCCGCGCTCGCGGCACAGGCTTAGAACTTCAGGACGTTGACCGAGGGCACCCGATCGATATCACCGCGCTCACGAATGCGCGGCGAGCTGTCTTCGGGCTTGCTCAGGTTGTACGACGTGCCCATGCCCGACTTGACATGGATGTCCGGCGCCTGGCCCTTCTGGAAGCGGTATTCCTCGACCTGCGTACCGTCGTTGTCGCGGTAATCGAAGCTCGGCTTGATGCGCTCGTTGTGGATCGCGCCGCGGGTCGGCTTGGAAATCGGCTGATTGTTGATGGCCTTGACGTCGGGCAGGTCCAGACCGGCGCTGTCGGAAGTCACCTCGGCATGCGCGGGCAGGGCGATGCCGAGGCAGAAAGCGGCCCCTGCCAGCAGCCCAGCGTGGCGCATCAGGCGCGCGGCATTGGCAAAGCCGGAGGGGACGGCGGCGGACGGGTGAAGCAGCGAATCCATCATGGACTCCGGCGGGTGATCTGGGACCCTACATTCTAGCAGTCCGGCCTCCCGCCATCGTCCGTTCGCGTGGCGCCGAATGTCACACCCGAGGTTACAGATAGAACATCTCTTCCTTGGGCGGAATCGGCGAGGTGCCTTCGCGCTTTTCGTAGAACTCGTAGACGGCATCCAGCGCATCCTTGGGTTCGTCGACGATGCGCATGATGTCGAGGTCGTGCTCGGCAATCAGGCCCATCGGCAGCAGCGTAAAGCGGAACCAATCCAGCAGACCCTTCCAGAAATGGCTGCCGAACATGACCACCGGCACACTGCGCGACTTGCCCGTCTGGACAAGCGTGAGCACCTCAGCGAGTTCATCCAGCGTGCCGAATCCACCTGGCATGACGATGAACGCATCCGAATTCTTCACGAACGTGACCTTGCGCGTGAAGAAATGGCGGAAGCGCATCGAGATGTCCTGGTATCGATTGCCTTGCTGTTCGTGCGGCAGTTCGATGTTCAGACCGACGCTGGCCGACTTGCCCGCGTGCGCGCCTTTGTTGGCCGCTTCCATGATGCCGGGGCCCCCACCGGAGATGACGGCGAAGCCCGCATCCGAGAACAGCCGAGCGATTTCGATGGTGCGTTCGTAGTACGGCGAATCCTCGCGCAGACGCGCGCTGCCGTAGATCGAGACGGCCGGACGGATCTCCGAGAGGTACTCGGTCGCCTCGATGAACTCTGCCATAATCGTGAACATCTGCCAGGAAGCGCGCGCTTTCTTTGCGGTAGCGCGTTCTTCGTCGGCGAGTGCCCGCAGGCTGGGGATCATCTTGCGATCGGTACGGCCATGTGCCAGGTCCGCTTTGGGCTCGTGTTCGACGCCCACCGTCACGTTGACATCCATGTCGGCCGTGGTGGCTTGGCGCGAGGGGCTCACCCCGGTCAGTTCTGTCGCCGAAACCTCCGACGCGGAAGCACCGGCAGCCTGCTTTGCCACGCCGCCTTCAGCGGAAGCGCCATTATCGGAAACGCCTTTTGGCGTTCCAGTCACTTTAGAGTCCATGGGAATGTCGGAAAGTCAAGAAACGCTGTTGCTCGTCGATGGCTCGAGTTATTTGTACCGTGCCTATCACGCACTGCCCGACTTGCGAAACGGGGAAGGGTTTCCTACGGGGGCCATCTACGGCATCGTGAACATGCTGCGCAAACTGCGCAACGACTACCCGGCCAAGTATAGCGCTTGCATTTTCGACGCCAAAGGCAAGACCTTTCGCGATGACCTCTATCCGGCCTACAAGGAGCATCGCGCGCCCATGCCCGATGACCTGCGCGCGCAGATCGAACCGATCCACGAAGCCGTGCGGGCATTGGGTTGGCCCATCCTGGTGGTCGAAGGTGTCGAGGCCGACGATGTGATCGGCACGCTGGCTGAACGGGCTGCTCGCGAAGGCGTCCGGACCATCGTCTCAACGGGTGATAAGGACCTCGCCCAACTGGTGAATGACCACGTTACGCTGGTCAACACCATGACCAACGAAACGCTCGATCCGGCCGGCGTGCAAGCCAAGTTTGGCGTGCCGCCCGAGCGCATCGTCGACTATCTTTCGCTGATTGGCGACACCGTGGACAACGTGCCCGGCGTGCCGAAGGTGGGCCCGAAAACCGCGGTGAAATGGTTGACGGAGTTCGGCTCGCTCGACAACGTCATCGCGCATGCAGGCGAGATCAAGGGCGTGGTGGGCGAGAACCTGCGCAACACGCTCGAATGGCTTCCCAAGGGCCGCGAACTGCTGACCGTGAAGCTCGACTGCAACCTCAGCAAAGAGGTGCCGACATTCGATGCACTGATCGACGGCGGCGAAGACAAATCCAAGCTCGTCGATTTCTTCTCGCGTTACGGTTTCAAGACGTGGCTGCGCGAGGCTTCCGGTGAAGCGCTGCCCGATACGCGCAGCGTCGGGGCCGCGCGCAAGGCCGCGACGCCCGTGAAGAATTACGCCGGCGAGGCCGCACAACTGCAAGCACAGGCCAACCTGTTCGACGTGGAAGCGCCGCCCGATGAGATCAAGTACGAGACAGTGACGACCGAGGCGCAGCTTGAATCGTGGATGCAGCGTCTGGATGAAGTGGACCTCGTCTGCATCGATACCGAGACGACGTCCATCGACCCGATGCTCGCGCAGTTGGTGGGGATTTCGCTGTCGGTCAAGCCGGGCGAGGCCTGCTACATCCCGGTGGCACATCGTGGCCCGGATGTGGCCGGGTTTGATGCGGCAGCGCAGCTCTCGCGCGACACGGTGCTCGCGCGCATGAAGCTGTGGCTCGAAGACGAGTCGCGCAAGAAAGTCGGACAGCATCTGAAGTACGACGCGCATGTGTTTGCCAACCACGGCATCGCGCTGCGCGGCATCGAGCACGACACGATGCTCGAATCGTACGTGCTCGAATCCCACCGCAATCACGGCATGGATGCACTGGCCGAGCGGGTGCTGCATTTGAAGACGATCACCTACGAAGCCGTGTGCGGCAAGGGCGCATCGCAGATCGGCTTTGACGAGGTGCCGCTCGATCGCGCGACCGAGTACGCAGCGGAAGACGCCGATGTCACGCTGCGCCTGCATCGCACGCTGTTCCCCAAGGTGGCCGAAGACGACAAGCTGCGCTACGTCTACGAGCAGATCGAAATGCCCACCTCCATCGTGCTGCAGAAGATGGAGCGCAACGGCGTGCTGATCGATGCCGACCGCCTGGCCAAGCAGAGCAACGAGCTGGGCCTGCGCCTGATCGATCTGGAAGCCGAGGCACACAAGCTTGCGGGTCAGCCGTTCAACCTCAGCTCACCCAAGCAGATCGGCGACATCTTCTTCAATCAGATGAAGCTTCCGGTCATCAAGAAGACCGCGAGCGGTGCGCCGTCGACAGACGAGGAGGTACTGCAGAAGCTGGCCGAAGACTACCCGCTGCCGAAGCTGCTGCTCGATTACCGGGGCCTGGCCAAGCTCAAATCGACCTACACCGACAAGCTGCCGAAGATGGTCAACCCGCGCACTGGCCGGGTCCACACCACCTACGGTCAGGCGACGGCGGTGACGGGGCGCCTGGCCTCGACCGATCCGAACCTGCAGAACATTCCAGTGCGCACGGAAGAAGGGCGGCGCATTCGCGAGGCATTCATCGCGCCGGAGGGCAGCGTCATCGTGTCGGCCGACTACTCGCAGATCGAACTGCGCATCATGGCCCATCTGTCGCAGGACGAAGGCCTGATGCGCGCATTCCGTGAGGGCCAGGACGTTCACCGCGCGACCGCTGCCGAAGTGTTCAACGTGACGCCGCTGGAGGTGACGCCCGATCAGCGCCGTGTGGCCAAGGTCATCAACTTCGGCCTGATCTACGGGATGAGCGCGTTCGGGCTGGCGAGCAACCTGGGCATTGGGCGCGATGCAGCCAAGCTCTATATCGACCGCTACTTCGCTCGCTACCCCGGCGCCGCGAGCTACATGGACGAAACCCGGCAGCGGGCGCGCGAGCAAGGCTACGTGGAGACCGTCTTTGGCCGTCGCCTGTGGCTGCCCGACATCAATGGCGGCAACGGCCCGCGCCGTCAGGCTGCCGAGCGCGCCGCCATTAACGCGCCGATGCAAGGCACGGCGGCTGACCTGATCAAGCTGTCGATGCTGGCAGTGCAAGGCTGGCTCGACGCGGAAGCGATGCGCTCGCGCCTGGTCATGCAGGTGCACGATGAATTGGTGCTGGAAGTCCCGCAGGACGAACTGGCCGTGGTGCGCGAGCGTCTGCCAGAGTTGATGTGCAGCGTCGCAACGCTGCGCGTGCCGCTGGTGGCCGAGGTCGGCGTGGGCGCGAACTGGGAAGAAGCGCACTGACGCAATCGCTTGCCCCGCCAGCGCCACACCGTGAAACAACGCGTGGCGCGAGTTTGCCTGCCGAGGCAGCCTGCGGATGGCCTTGGCATGCGGTTGCCATGATTCGCCGTATCCATGCGCCTGGGGTTGCGGCGGATTTTGCGTTGCAGCAGACTGCACCTGACAGATCGAGTGATCGAAAAGATTCAACGGCTCCAGGAGAGGCACATGGCAGGGCAGACGGGTGGCGCAGGCGGTACGAACGGGCCTCGCATTGTGGTGGTCGGCGGGGGCGCCGGCGGGTTGGAGCTTGCAACACGGCTCGGCGACAAGCTCGGCAAGCGCGGCGCGGCGCAGATCATTCTGGTCGACCGCAACCCCACACACATCTGGAAACCGCTGCTGCATGAAGTTGCTGCCGGCAGCATGGATCCGAACACGCATCAGCTCGAATACGCTGCGCAGGCGCGCTGGCATGGCTTCGAATTCCAGCAGGGCGAGCTGAGGGGCCTCGATCGCGTCGCCAAATCCATCATGGTGTCCCGATGCGTTGACGCGGACGGCACCGAGGTGCTTCCCGAGCGCGCCATTTCGTACGACACGCTGGTGCTGTCAATCGGCAGCGTGACGCATTTCTTCGGCGTGCCTGGCACGGCCGAGCACGCCATCGCCCTCGACACCGCATGGCAGGCCGAGCGCTTTCGCCGCAGGCTCATCGCAGCGTGCATGCGCGCGCAGAACGGTGTGGGCGATGCACGTCCGCAGGTGGATATCGCCATCGTCGGGGCGGGTGCCACGGGCGTGGAACTGTCGGCTGAGCTGCGCAACACCGCCCACGTGTTGGCGGCTTATGGGCTGCACAAGCTTGACCCGCGCCACGACATCCGCATCCATCTGATCGAAGGCGGTCCGCGTATTTTGCCGGTGCTCAAGGAGCGCATTTCGGCTGCGACCACGGAGCTGCTGCGCAAGCTCGACGTGGACGTCATCACCAGCGAACGCGTGACCGAAGTCACCGCCAGCGCCGTCAACACGGCCAGCGGCAAGTTCATTCCGGCGGATCTGACCGTGTGGGCTGCAGGCATCCGTGCACCGTCGGTGCTGGGCGAACTGGGGCTGCCGGTGAACAAGCTGGGGCAGGTGATCGTTTCGCGCACGCTGCAAGTAGAAGGCGATGATTCGATCTACGCGTTTGGCGATTGCGCAAGCTGCCCCTGGCCCGAGGCGTCGTCCAGCGTGCCGCCGCGTGCCCAGGCTGCGCATCAGCAAGCTACGTATCTGTTCGATGCGCTGCGCAAGCGCATGGACGGCAGGCCAGTCCAACCCTTCGCGTTCAAGGATCTCGGCTCGCTGGTGTCGCTCGGCCATTTCAGCGCGGTCGGAAGCCTGATGGGCGGGCTGATCGGCGGTTCGATGTTCATCGAAGGCTTGATGGCGCGGCTGATGTACACGTCGCTGTATCGCATGCACGTGCTGGCGCTGCACGGCTGGGTGCGCATGTCGGTCGATACGGTCATGCACTGGCTGCGCAGCAAGACGAATCCGCGCGTCAAGCTGCACTAGGCCCGTCCTCGTGGCCGAGCCGGATGTCTGGCTCGGCAACAATGCATTTGCTTCGGTAGACTAGTCGCTTCGTTCACCGTAACCGCCCGTGGGCGCGAGGAGAGTGCGATGCAGCTTGATGCAGAAGTGGAGAGTCTGGTACCCGGCCGCAGCTTTGATCGTCGCGGTTTCATGAAGACGGCGTTGGGCTCAGCCTTTGCGGCGGCGGTGCTGCCAGTGTCGGCGCAGACCGTCCATACCGATTTCAATGGGCTGACGGCCGGAGAGGTGACCGTGCCGGTGGGCGATTTCAAGATGCCGGCCTATCGGGCCCAGCCAGAAGGCAAGACGAAGCTGCCAGTGGTGATCCTCATCAGCGAGATCTTTGGCGTACACGAATACATTGCCGATATCTGCCGGCGCTTTGCCAAGCTCGGTTATCTGGCGATCGCGCCTGAACTGTTTGTGCGCCAGGGCGATCCGCGTGCTTATGGGACGGTGCAGGAAACCGTTGCCAACGTGGTTTCAAAGGTGCCGGATTCCCAGGTGGCGGGCGATATCGACGCCACGATCGCATGGGCCACCGAGAACGGCGGCGACGCGGCGCGTATTGGCATGACCGGCTTCTGCTGGGGCGGGCGCCAAGTCTGGCTGGCTGCGGAGCGCAACCCCGGCATCAAGGCTGCAGTAGCGTGGTACGGGCCGCTGAAGGGCAATCCGAATCCGCTGCAACCGGTTTCGCCCGTCGACAAGGTGGACGAACTGAAAGCGCCCGTGCTGGGTCTCTACGGCGCGAAGGACACCGTGATCACGGAAGACGTGCGCGACACGATGAAGGTCGCGCTGGAAAAATCCAGGAACCCCAAGGCGCATGCATCGCGCATCATCGTGTACCCGAATTCCGGCCACGCATTTCACGCTGACTACCGCCCGAGCTATGTGAAGGCGGATGCGGAAGATGGCTGGAAGAAGTGCCTCGCCTGGTTCAAGGATCACGGCGTGGTGTAGCAGCGCGACGCGCCGAACGCGAAAGGCTCTGGGGAGTCGCCCCGGGGCCTTTTCTTTTGCCTGCACTGGCAAAGGTTGGCAAAGCGGCATACAATCCGCCCTTCTTGCAACTCTGTTGCGTTTATTGGCTCCCGCTGCGTCACCTCCGCATGACCTTCGATACCACCCTGTTAGGCATTCTCGTGGCCACCGCGCTGTCCGGCATCGGCAGCATGGCGGGCGCTGCCGTGCTGTCGCTCACGGTGTTGTCGCGCATGGTCGATCGGATGGTCAGTTTTTCGGTGGGCGTGCTGCTGGCCACGTCGCTGCTGCATTCGTTGCCGGAGGCGTTCGAAGCCCATCGCGGCATCGAGCCCAATACGCATGCGTTGTTCGCCACGTTGCTCGCCGGGCTGCTGGGTTTTTTCCTGCTGGAAAAGATCTCATTGATCCGCCATTCACATCACCACGAGGGTGATGGGCACGGCCATCACCACGGCCATGACCGGCAGGAAGCCGGGCGCAGTGGCCTGATGATCCTCGTGGGCGATGGGCTGCATAACTTTTCGGACGGGATCGTGATTGCGGCGGCGTTCCTGGCGGACACCAAGGTCGGCATCGTCACGGCGCTGGCGATTGCTGCACACGAGATCCCGCAAGAGATCGGCGACTTCATGGTGCTGCTCAACGCCGGGTTTTCCAAGACGCGCGCCTTTGTCTACAACCTGATCTGCAGCGTTTGCGCGCTGGTGGGCGCGGTGCTGGGTTACTACCTGCTGGACCGCCTGACGTCGTGGATTCCATACGTGCTCGTGGTGGCGTCGAGCAGCTTCATCTACATCGCCGTATGCGATCTCATGCCGCAGATGAAGCGCCGGCCGCGCTGGCAGGAATCGGCGGTGCAGGTCGCATTGATTACGGCGGGCATCGCGATGATCTTTCTGCTGACCGAAGGTTTGCATGGTCACGCGCACTGAGGCGACGCATCCACCTCTAGAAGAAAAGCCCGGTCGATACCGGGCTTTTTGCTGCGCGCTGGATTCGCAGATTACGGATTCGGCCCCGTCGCCACCGGGCGCGACGGGTCGCTGCACCACTCGCTCCATGAGCCGGCATAGAGCGCGGCGCCCGTCAGGCCGGCGATCTCCATGGCCAAGGCGTTGTGGCAGGCGGTCACGCCCGAACCACATTGCAGCGTCGCGTCTTGCGGCCGGGCGCCGGCCAGTACGCCCGCGAAGTCGGCGCGCAATTGTTCCGCGGGCTTGAACGTGCCATCTGCCTGCAGGTTGTCGCGGAAGAAGCGGTTGCGCGCGCCAGGGATGTGGCCGCCAACGGGATCCAGCGTTTCATTCTCGCCGCGGTAGCGGTCGGGGGCACGTGCGTCGACGACGGGCTTGTCGGCGTGGCCCAGGTACTTCTGCACGATATCGGCCGTCACCATCTGCACGAGCGAGGGCTTGCGCGTGATGTTGCCGGGCGTGGCGTTGAGCTGCGGTTCTTCCGGGATGACCTGGTCGACGGGGAAGTACGCCGCTTCCCAAGCCTGCAGGCCACCATCAAGCACGGCCACGTCGGCATGGCCGACCCAGCGCAGCAGCCACCACAGGCGCGCGGCGTACATGCTGCCCTGGCGGTCATACGCGACGACTTGCGTGTCATCGTTCACGCCCAGCGCCTGCAGGCGCGCAATTAGTGCCTCTGCATCGGGCAGCGGATGGCGGCCGTTGGTGCCGGTTTTGGGGCCCGACAGTTCGTTGTCGAGATGCATGTAGAACGCGCCGGGCACATGGCTGGCGTGATACGCATCGCGCCCCGCAGCGGGATTGGCGAGGTCAAAGCTGCAATCGATGACCACCACGGCTTCGGGTGCGCTCTGCTGCAGTGCGGCCAGTTGCGGTGCGGTGATGAGGGTGGCGTAGTGAGCGCGTTCGCTCATGGCGGCAATCTCCTGGGTCGATCAAACTTCCGGGTGAATCTCGGCTTCCGGGCCCGACACGGCTGTCTGCGGCGTCGGATGCTCGGTGCCCGACTGGCGGGCGCGCATGACGGTGGTCACGATGCCGCTGCCGATGATGAGCGCCATGCCCGCCCACGACAGCGCGTTCAGGTGGTCATTCCACAGCAACATACCCCACCCGCTCGCAAAGACAATGCCGGTGTATTGCAGGTTGGCAGTCAGGAGCGTATTACCGCGCTTGTAGGCTCGCGTCATGGCGGTCTGGCCCAGCGTGGCCAGCAGCCCGACAGCCAGCAGCAGGCCGGCGCTATGCCACGTATGCGATTGCGCCCCGCCGATCAGCATCCACACGCCGCCGGCAATTGCGCTCACCAGGGAAAAGTAAAACACGATGCGTGCCTCGTTCTCGCCCAGGTCGCCCAGTTGGCGGACCTCTACATAGGCGAGGGCGGTGAACACGCCAGAGACCAGCCCGACCATGCCGCCGGCGAGCTGGGATGGCCCGCCGCCCACGCTCGGTTGCAGCAGGCACAGCACACCGACAAACGACATCAGGATCGCAGCCACCATCTTCTTGTCGGCGCCCGCGGCTTTGCCGGCCATTGCAGCACCCGCGCCGATGATCAGCGCAATCCACACCGGCGACATGTAGTTCAGCGTCATGGCTGTTGCCAGCGGTAGCAGGCTGATCGACGTGAACCACAGCAGAAGCGACGTTACGCCAAACACGCTGCGCTTGATGTGCGCCGTGAGATAGGGTGTGCGGATGCCCGCGCCTGTCTTGGCGAGGACGGCGCCCATCAGCGTCATGCCGATCACGCTGCGGTAGAAGACGATCTCGCCGGTGCTGTAATGCGCCGAGGCCAGTTTTACGCACACGCCCATTGCCGAGAAGGCGAAAGCGGCGAGGATCATCCACAGCGATTGGCGGGAGGAGCTTTCGACCGTCTGGGCGGCAGTCTGAGCAGCGGTGGCAGTATCGGCAGGCATGGCGAGGGAGAGGGGCGAAAAAAAACGGTGCGGCCCGTGGGGGCTGCACCGTTCCTATTGTGACGCGGAAGGCTGCGGATGCCTACCTCAGTCGTTGCTTAGTAGTGCATCGTGCGCCGATACCATTCGTGGAAGTGCTGCATGCCGTCCTCCATGGGCGACTGGTACGGGCCGACTTCGCTCGTGCCGCGTTTGAGCAGCGCTAGGCGCCCCGCGTCCATGCGCTCGGCAATCTCGTCGTCCTCGATGCACGTTTCCATATAGGCGGCGCGCTCGGCTTCAACGAATTCACGCTCGAACAACACGATCTCTTCCGGGTAGTAGAACTCGACCACGTTGCGCGTCTTGGTCGGGCCGAGCGGATGCAGCGTCGAAACCACCAGCACGTTCGGATACCACTCGACCATCACGTTCGGGTAGTACGTGAGCCACACCGCGCCGTACTTCGGCATCTCGCCGTTGTTGAAGCGAAGCACGGCGTCGTGCCACTTCTGGTAGGCCGGTGTGCCGGGTTTGCGCAAATTGGCATGAATGCCGACCGTCTGCACGCTGTGCCACTCGCCAAACTCCCATTCCAGGTCGTCACACGAGACGAACTGGCCGAGGCCAGGATGGAAGGGCACGACGTGGTAGTCCTCGAGGTACACCTCGATGAAGGTCTTCCAGTTGTAGTTGCAGTCGTGCACCTCGACGTGGTCGAGCATGTAGCCGGAAAAATCGAGATCGCGCGCCACGCCTAGGCGAGCGAGGTCTTCACGCACGTCACGCTTGCCTTCGAACAGCAGACCGTTCCAGTTCTGCAGCGGCGAGCGCGAAAGATGCACGCATGGTTGCTTCTCGAAGTGCGGTGCGCCCAGCAAGTCGCCCTGCAGGTCGTATGTCCAGCGATGCAGCGGGCAGACGATGTTCTGGGCATTGCCGCGCCCATTGAGCATGATTGCCTGCCGATGCCGGCACACGTTGGAGAGCAGCTCGACGCCGTTCGGGTTGCGCACCAGCACGCGGCCTTCGGCCTCGGCGGCAAGCGTGTGGTAGTCGCCAACTTCCGGGACCATCAGCTCATGGCCGACGTAACCGGGGCCATGTTTGAACAGACGTTCGATTTCAGTTTGATACAGCGCCTCGTCGAAGTAAGCAGAGACGGGCAACTGGGTTTCAGACGGCACCAGATTCAGTGCGGCGCTGAGATTGGACATTATCCCCACTCCCAATAACGGTGAAAGCAGTGAACAACCCAACCATCGACAAGATCGATTTGGGAAAGGACGCCATCGGCAGGTGGCCTAGGGTCTGTTGAGGTAGGAAACGAGCGCTTGCTGGCCCCCGCTTGGGCCAACGACCATACGTTCAATGGGCCAACAGACCCAAACCATCGTGCGGAGCGGCGTACACCGGCCCGGCCTTTGGAGGAAAGGGGGGGATTGTACCCCAGGGAAATTGATAAGTCCCTGATTTTCGACCGCTTTCTGCCGCCAGTCGCTCGGCGGCCAGGCTGACGATGCCCTGCCTTGCCGTTGCAAACCGCTACCCCACGCGTTGCGGGATGTGCGCAGAACGCACGCGGAATTGCCGTAAAATGCCAGATTGTCCTTTTCTGATTCGCAATCGGCATGCCCCGTGCCTCAAACGACGCCCCCAGCGCGTCCGCCACACCCTCCGCTACGCCGGCTTCCTATGAAGCGGCCATGGCCGAACTCGAAACCCTCGTCGCCAGCATGGAATCCGGTGAATTGCCGCTGGAGGCCTCGCTGGCGGCGTATCGACGCGGGGCGGAACTGGTCAAGTACTGCCAGCAGGTGCTGGAGCGCGTGGAGCAACAGGTGCGCGTGCTTGACGGCGATGCCCTGAAGCCGTTGGGCGACGATAGCAACACGAACGAACAGGGCGACGCATGAGCGATTTCGCCCAATGGATGGCGTCTGTGGTCGCGCGGACGGAAGTTGCGCTCGAGCGCGCGCTGCCGGCCGAAACCGTCTCGCCACAACGTCTGCATGCCGCCATGCGGTACGCCACGCTGGGTGCGGGAAAGCGTGTGCGCCCATTGCTGGCACATGCTGCCGGTGCGCTGGGCGACGCATCGCCGGAGGCGCTAGACGGCGTGAGTTGCGCGGTGGAGATGATCCACGCCTATTCGCTCGTCCACGACGACATGCCTTGCATGGACGACGACGATCTGCGCCGTGGCCGTCCCACCGTACATCGCGCCTATGATGAAGCGACGGCCCTTCTGGTAGGTGACGCCTTGCAAACGCAGGCGTTCATCGTGCTGGCAGAGCAGGGTGCGGTGCGCCCGGCCACGCGTGCAGTGCTGATGGGCGAACTGGCGCGCGCCTCGGGTTCGCAGGGCATGGCAGGCGGCCAGGCGATCGATCTGCAGAGCGTTGGCATTGCGCTGTCGCAAGTCGAACTGGAAGCGATGCACCGCATGAAGACCGGTGCGCTCCTGCGGGCGAGCCTGCGGATGGGCGCGCTCTGTGCTGAAGTGAATGCCGCTGCCTTGGAGCATGTCGATGCTTATGCGGGTGCTGTCGGCCTCGCGTTCCAGGTGGTCGACGACATTCTCGATGTGACGGCCGATACCGCCACGCTGGGCAAAACTGCGGGCAAGGACGAGGCCAACGACAAGCCGACTTACGTGTCCATCCTTGGGTTGGACAAGGCCCGGGCACTGGCCGATGAGCTGCACGCCGCGGCGGGAGCGGCGGTCGCGGAACTGGCCCGCGAGATCGGCTGTGAAGCGGGCCGAGCCCGTACCGTTCGATTGGCCGAGATGGCCGACCTGATCGTGCGGCGTGGCCACTGAACAACATTGCATCGACGTTAGAAGTCTTTGCCAAAACGCTTGAGCGGCGGTCCCACATGACGTACGAACTTCTGAACACCATCGACGATCCGGCCGACCTGCGCCGACTGGACCGCCGCCAACTCGGGCCGCTGGCCAACGAGTTGCGCGCCTTCGTGCTCGATTCCGTCTCGCAAACGGGCGGCCATCTATCGTCGAACCTGGGCACGGTCGAGCTGACCATCGCACTGCACTACGTCTTCAACACGCCGGAAGACCGCATCGTGTGGGACGTCGGCCACCAGAGCTATCCGCACAAGATCCTGACGGGCCGCCGCGACCAGATGGGCTCGCTGCGCCAGCTGGACGGCATCTCCGGTTTCCCGCGCCGCAGCGAGAGCCCGTACGACACGTTCGGCACCGCGCACTCGTCCACGTCGATTTCGGCTGCGCTTGGCATGGCCCTGGGCGCCAAGACCAAGGGTGAAGACCGCGTCGCCATTGCGGTGATCGGCGACGGTGCGATGAGCGCCGGCATGGCCTTCGAGGCGATGAACAACGCGGGCGTCTATAAAGACCTGCCGCTGGTGGTCGTGCTCAACGACAACGACATGTCGATCTCGCCGCCGGTGGGGGCGCTGAATCGCTATCTGGCGCGGCTGATGAGCGGGCAGTTTTACGCGGCCACCAAGAAGGGCGTGGAAAAACTGCTGTCGGTGGCGCCGCCGGTGCTCGAGTTTGCCAAGCGCTTCGAGGAACACACCAAGGGCATGTTCGTGCCAGCCACGATGTTCGAGGAGTTCGGCTTTAACTACATCGGCCCGATCGACGGGCACGATCTCGAATCGCTCGTGCCGACGCTGCAGAACATCCGCCAGCGCGCACGCGAAGGCGGTGGCCCGCAGTTTCTGCACGTCGTCACCAAGAAGGGCCAGGGTTACAAGCTGGCCGAGGCCGATCCGATCCTTTATCACGGCCCGGGCAAGTTCAACCCGCAGGAAGGCATCAAGCCTTCGGGGCGCCCAGCCAAGGTGACGTATACGCAGGTGTTTGGCCAGTGGCTGTGCGATATGGCGGCGGCCGACAAGCGCTTGGTGGCTATCACGCCGGCCATGCGAGAAGGCTCCGGGATGGTGGAGTTCGAGCAGCGCTTTCCCGACCGCTATTACGACGTCGGCATCGCCGAGCAGCACGCCGTCACCTTCGCCGGCGGTCTGGCATGCGAGGGGCTGAAGCCCGTCGTCGCCATCTATTCGACGTTCCTGCAGCGGGGCTATGACCAGTTGATCCACGATGTGGCGCTGCAGAACTTGCCGGTGGTATTCGCGCTGGACCGTGCGGGTCTGGTGGGCGCAGACGGCGCCACGCACGCGGGTGCCTACGACATTGCCTACCTGCGCTGCATCCCCAACATGATGGTGATGACGCCGGCCGACGAGAACGAATGCCGCCAGCTTTTGAGTACCGCGTTCGCGCAGGACTGCCCGACAGCGGTGCGCTATCCGCGTGGTGCCGGTACGGGCGTGGCGGTGCAGCCGACGCTGGAGCCGCTGCCTGTGGGCAAGGCCGAAGCGCGCCGCACGTCCACGGCTCCGGCCGGCCAGCGCGTTGCGATTCTGGCGTTTGGTTCGATGGTGGCCCCTGCTTCGGCAGCAGCTGAGCGTTTGGATGCGACCGTTGTCAACATGCGCTTCGTCAAGCCGCTCGACGTGGCCTGCGTGCTGGAAATGGCTCGCACGCACGATTTCGTGGTCACGGCAGAGGAAGGTTGCGTGATGGGCGGCGCCGGCAGCGCCTGCCTGGAAGCGCTGGCCGCCGCCGGTGTTGCAACGCCGGTATTGCAGCTCGGCCTGCCCGACCGCTTTGTCGATCACGGTGATCACGCGGCGCTGCTGGCGCAGTGCGGGCTGGATGCCAATGGCATCCTCGCTTCCATCCGCGAGCGTTTTGCCGTGCAGCCGCGCGCTGCAGCCCCGCGCGTCGCCTGAGGCACTTTGGCGCCGTGCCATAGGCAGAATCAATCACCCGCATTGCAGCCGCGGGTTTGAGTAGTTGACTGCAAAGGTAGGAAATTTCTTTTACACTCCGCCAGTCTTATTTTTGAATTGTGTGCGCAGTCGCGGGATGGGCAGATTGGATCACTTGAGGGGTGGTCACCGTCAGCCAAGTTCCGCGGTTTCACACTCGTTGCGTGCCGGCCGACTGCGATGGCCGGGCGACCGTAAAGGAAACCGATCATGAACGATATGAACCCGGCTTTCGCGATGCCGGACGTGCAGTCCAGCCACGATACCCGCCAGATTCCCATTCAGCGTGTTGGCGTGCGCGGCGTGCGTTACCCGATGTCGCTGCAAACCCCTTCAGGCGTGCTGAACACCGTCGGCACGTACAATCTTGACGTGCATCTGCCGGCCGACCAGAAGGGCACGCACATGTCGCGCTTCGTCGCGCTGCTTGAAGAAGAGCGCGAGCCGCTGAATCTGGCGCAGTTCCAGTTGCTGCTGGAAAAGATGCTGGAGAAGCTCGAAGCCGACGCCGGCCGCATCGAAGTCCACTTCCCGTATTTCGTCAGCAAGACGGCCCCGGTGTCGGGCGTGCAGTCGCTGATGGACTATGAAGTGACGATGATTGGCGAAGTGCGCGACGGCCACACCAAGGTCCGCGTCAAGGCGCTGGTGCCGGTGACGAGCTTGTGCCCATGCTCGAAGAAAATCTCGCAGTACGGTGCGCACAACCAGCGCTCGCACATCACGATCGACGCCGAGCTGGCGGCCGATACGCCGGTCGAGGCGCTCATTCGCATGGCCGAAGAAGAAGCGTCGTGCGAACTGTGGGGCTTGCTCAAGCGTCCGGACGAGAAGTTCGTGACCGAGCGTGCGTACGAAAACCCGAAGTTCGTGGAAGACCTGGTGCGCGATATCGCCATGCGCCTGAACCAGGACGATCGCATCGTCGCCTACACGCTGGAAGCGGAAAACTTCGAGTCGATTCACAACCACAGCGCCTATGCGCTGATCGAGCGCGACAAGCGCTCCGACAAGTAATCGGGCTGTGCCCCAAGAAAAAGCCGCTCAATCGAGCGGCTTTTTTTCATGCGTGCCGGATGCGGATGTCTTCGAGGTCCCAGCGTGGCGTGACGCCGTAGCCGTAGCCGTCCTGCACTTGTGCGGGGTCAGCCTGCAGCCGCATCGCGCCGGCAAAGGCGATCATCGCGCCGTTGTCGGTGCAGAACTGCAGGTCGGGGTAGTAGACGCGCAAGCCGCGCTTTTTGCCCTCGGCGTTCAAGCCCTCGCGCAACTGGCGGTTGGCGCCCACCCCACCGGCCACGACGATGCGCTTGAGGCCATGCTCGCGCGCGGCGCGCAGCGTCTTCTTGACCAGCACTTCGACGATAGCGTCGACAAACGCGCGCGCAAGATCGGCGCGCGGCTGATAACAGGTCTCGCTATCGGTCAGGTTGAGCTTGCGCACCTGGGTGAGCACCGCGGTCTTGAGGCCCGCGAACGAGAAATCGAAATTGCCCGAATGCAGCATCGGTCGGGGCAGGTCAAACACGCCCGGGTTGCCGAACTCGGCCAGGCGCGAAACGGCGGGGCCGCCCGGGTAGCCGAGGCCGAGCAGCTTGGCGGTCTTGTCGAAGGCTTCGCCGGCGGCGTCGTCGAGCGTCTCGCCGAGCAGCGTGTACTGGCCGACGGCATCGACGCGCATCAACTGCGTATGCCCGCCCGAGACGAGCAGCGCCAGGAACGGAAACTCCGGCCGGTCGGCCTCCAGCAACGGCGAGAGCAGGTGCCCCTCGAGGTGGTGCACGGCTACCAGCGGTTTGTCGAGCGCAAACGCCAGCGCATTGGCCACCGAAGCTCCGACGAGCAGCGCACCGGCCAGCCCTGGGCCTTTCGTATAAGCGATCGCGTCGATGTCGGTACGCGCCACACCGGCTTTGCCCAGCACCTCTTCCAGCAGCGGAATCACGCGGCGGATGTGATCGCGCGAGGCCAGCTCGGGCACCACACCGCCGTATTCGCGGTGCATCGCGATCTGCGAATACAGCGCATGCGCGCGCAGGCCGGAGTGGGTGTCATACAGGGCGACGCCGGTTTCGTCACAGGAGGATTCGATGCCGAGGACCAGCATGGCAGGCGGGGCGTGAGGAATGCAATGGGAAGGCCGCCGAAGATAGCACAAGTTAAAATGCGCGGTTTCTTCAAGAATAGGGCGGCGCAGCGATCATGATGCGGTGCGATGTAGCGGTGATCGGCGCAGGCGCGGCCGGGATGATGTGCGCGGCCGTGGCCGGGCAGCGCGGCGCACGTGTGGTGCTGATCGACCACGCGACGAAGCTGGCCGAGAAAATCCGCATCTCCGGCGGCGGCCGCTGCAACTTCACCAACGTCAACGCGGGCCCCGCCAACTACCTGTCGAACAACCCGCACTTCAGCCGTTCGGCGCTGGCGCGGTATACGGCGCAGGACTTCATCAGCCTTGTCTCCAGCTACCGCATTCCGTATCACGAGAAGCACAAGGGCCAGCTTTTCTGCGACGACAGTGCGGAAGACATCATCCGCATGCTCGAAACGGAATGCGAGCGGGGCAACGTCATCTGGCGCACCGGCTGCGCGATCGCTGAAGTCGGCAAGGACGGCGAGGCCTATCGCCTGTCGACCAGTGCGGGCGAGATCGTCGCCAACAAGGTGGTGATCGCCACGGGCGGCCTGTCCATCCCCAAGATCGGCGCGACCGATTTCGGGTATCGCATTGCGCGCCAATTCGGTTTGAAGATCGTTGAGACGCACCCGGCATTGGTGCCGCTCACCTTCAACGCCGAGCATTGGGCGCCGTTCTCGGCGTTGTCGGGCGTGTCGATGGAAGTGGACGTGACCGTTGCGCAGCCTCCCGGCAAGGGCGGTCGCAAAGGGAGCGCGACGATGTTCCGCGAAGACTTGCTGCTGACCCATCGCGGGCTGTCGGGGCCGGCCGTGCTGCAAATCTCCAGTTTTTGGCATGCCGGCCAGCCGCTTCTTATCGATCTGCTGCCGGACACCGACGCCGGGCAGTGGCTGTGCGATGAGAAAACCGGCTCACGCAAGCAACTCGGTACGGTCCTGGCGCAGCGCCTGCCGGAACGCGTCGCGCAGGCATGGTGCGCCACGCACGGCGCCAACCCGCAGGCGCCGATTGCCGAGCTGCCCGACAAGGTGCTGCGCACACTTGGCGCCGCACTCAACCGCTGGGAATTGACCCCGTCCGGCAGCGAAGGGTATCGGAAAGCCGAGGTGACGCGCGGCGGGGTCGATACGCGCGCGCTGTCATCCGCCACCATGGAGGCCCAATCGGCACCCGGCCTGTACTTCATCGGCGAGGTGGTCGACGTGACAGGCTGGCTCGGCGGCTACAACTTCCAGTGGGCGTGGGCTTCGGCCGTCGCGGCAGGAGAGGCTGCCTCGGCCCGTTGATCCCCCACGGATCTGTCCTGGAACTGTTCGGGTTCTGTGCTACGATCAGTGATCCATTTTTCAAAGTTTGCAACCCGCTGGGCCTACCGTCCAAGCGGGTTTTGCTGTTTATCGGAGTTCGGAATGTCGCAGTTGTCCCTCAAGGCACAGATCACGGAAGACATGAAGGCCGCCATGCGCGCCAAGGAAACGGATCGTCTGGGCACGATCCGCCTGTTGCAGGCTGCCATCAAGCAGCGCGAGGTGGACGAACGCATTGAACTGGATGACGCTGCCGTGCTGGCCGTGATCGACAAGATGCTCAAGCAGCGCAAGGATTCCATCACCGCATTCGAGCAAGCCGGCCGTGACGATCTCGTCGCCAAGGAAGCGGCAGAAGTCGCTGTGCTGCAGGTCTATATGCCCGCACAGCTGTCGGAAGCCGAAGTCGACGCTGCGGTGCGTGACGCCGTGGCCAAGGTCGGTGCCTCGGGCCCGCAGGACATGGGCAAGGTGATGGGCGTCCTCAAGCCGGCCCTGGCTGGCCGTGCCGACATGACGCAAGTCTCGGCACGCGTGAAGGCCGCCCTGACCGGCGCCTGAATCCCCCTCCACCCTCGCAGCATCCAAGGGGCGCACTCCGCGTGATCCCGCAGCCGTTCATTGACGACCTGCTCAACCGCGTCGATATCGTCGACGTGGTGGGCCGTTACGTGCAATTGAAGAAGGGCGGCGCCAACTTCATGGGGCTGTGCCCGTTCCATAACGAGAAATCGCCGTCGTTCTCGGTGTCGCCCACCAAGCAGTTCTATCACTGCTTCGGCTGCGGCGCGCATGGGTCGGCCATCGGCTTCCTGATGGAGTTTTCCGGGCAATCGTACGTCGAGGCCATCAAGGATCTTGCGCAGTCCGTGGGCATGGTGGTGCCCGAAGAGCGCGGTGGCCTGCCGCCCGCCGCGCGTGCGGAGCAGCAAGCCAAGACCGTCGCACTCGGCGACGTCATGGCCCGTGCCTGCGACCACTACCGCAAGCAATTGCGCAGCGCCCCCAATGCCATCCAATACCTCAAAGGCCGCGGCCTGACCGGCGAGATCGCCGCACACTTCGGCCTCGGCTATGCGCCGGACGATTGGCAATCGCTCGAAGCCGTGTTCGGCCCATACCGCGAAGACGCCACTGCCGCACCGCTCATCGAAGCCGGCCTCGTCATTGAAAGCGAGAAGACCGGCGCCGATGGCTCGCACCGCCGCTACGACCGCTTCCGCGATCGCATCATGTTCCCCATCCGCAATACCAAAGGCGTAGTGATCGGCTTTGGCGGCCGGGTGCTGGGGCAAGGCGAGCCGAAATATCTCAACTCCCCCGAAACGCCGCTGTTCAGCAAGGGCACCGAGCTGTACGGGCTGTTCGAGGCACGCAACGCCATCCGCGAGTTCGACTATGTGCTGGTCGTGGAAGGCTATATGGACGTCGTCGCGCTGGCGCAGCTGGGGTTTGCCAATGCGGTGGCCACGCTGGGCACGGCGTGCACGCCGACTCACGTGCAGAAGCTGCTGCGGCAGGTCGACACCGTCATCTTCTCGTTTGATGGAGATAGCGCCGGGCGCCGCGCCGCACGTCGTGCGCTCGAAGCCTGCCTGCCGCACGCCACCGACAACAAGACCATCAAGTTCCTCTTCCTGCCCGCCGAGCACGATCCGGACAGCTTCGTGCGCGAAGAGGGCACCGAGGCCTTCGCCCGTGAAGTGCACAACGCGATGCCGCTGTCGCGCTTCCTGCTCCAGGCGGTGACCGAAGATCTCGACCTGCGTCAACCCGAGGGCCGTGCCCGCGCCCAATACGAGGCCAAGCCGCTGCTGAGCGCCATGCCCGCCGGCGGCCTGCGCCTGCAGATTGTGCGCGGCCTGGCCGACATGACAGGCACCACGCCTGCCGACATCGAAGCGCTATGTGGCCTTCGCAGCGACCCGGCCCAAGCGGGCCGCATGACGCAAAAGCGGCCCCGCGTGGCGCGCACCGCACCTACGGCGCTTGAGCAGAAGGTGTTGCGCCTGCTGATGCGCTATCCCGCGCTGGCCGCTCGGCTCGACGCCGATGCCCGCGCCCAGTTGACAGCGCCGCAATTGCCCCAAGGTGAGGTATTGGCGGTGCTGCTGGGCGAATGCGATGCTGTGGGTCCGGAAGTGCACTTCGGCGCCTTTGTTGAGCGCTTGGGGCAGACGCCCTATGCCGAGGCCTTTGCCGGGCTGCGCACGGCTGTGCTCCAGGACGACATCGAACTGGAGCCGGCCATGTCCGAATTCGACACTGCCGTACAAAAGATGCTCGCCGAGCCGCTCAAGCGCGAGCTGGAGATGTTGCAGCGCAAGATGGAAGCCGGCCATGCCGGCGACGACGACAAGGAGCGCATGCGCTGGCTGGTGGGCGAAATCAGCCGCCGCCGACAGCTCGTGTAGCGCATGCGCCGCAGAGGCAAGCTCCAAGCGGGGCGGGCAATTGCGGGTAGCCCCTTGATTTCTCAGGCGAAAACCCGACTTTCGTTTAGACCGGCTTGGTCTGGCGTGCTAGAATAACCGGTTTGGATTGCAAGTCCTTTTTCCCATTTTTGGGGGAGTGAGCGTGCCCATGGTGAAGGTGAAGACCTCCGCGAAGGCCGGTTCCAAGGCCAGTCCTGCTTCTGTTTCTGCCAAGCGATCCTCATCGGCGCGCGGCTCGGGAGGAGGAAAGCCACCAGCGGGAACGGCGAAAGTCGCAAATGGTCGGATCCATATGGGGCAGGCAGGATCGACAGGGGTGAAGGCCACTGCGCCGGCAAAGACGGGGAAAACCCAGCCGCGCCAGACCGCCGATATCGCCGTCGCCGCCAAGACTGTCAAACCGACAGCGCGCACAAAGGGCGCGATCCAATCTTCAACCTCAGGCAAGGTCTCGACGTCGATGAGCACGAGCGCCAGACCTGGCGGCACAGCCGCTTCCGTCGCACTCAAGGGCAAGACAACCACCGTGGCGAAATCGAAAGTTACCGAAGTCGAGAGCAAGCAGACCCCTGCCAGCGCAAGCGCAACCAAGACGGGTACCGCTCGTACCAACACCGCAGCCAAGCCAGCCAAGGCGGCCGCGGAAGACACCAAGCGCACCGCCCAGGCAGAGGCCACCCCCACAACTCCTCCCGCGCCCCGCGCCGAGGCAGCAGCCGAGCCCAAGAAGCGCGGCCGCAAGCCCAAGGCAGAGACGCAGGCAGACGACAGCAGCACGGACGTGACTGAAGAATTTGACACCCCCGCCGCTCCGGCACCGAAAACCGAAAAGCTGAAGGCCCGTGACCGCAAGGCCAAGGAAAAAGCCCTGCTCAAGGAATTCGCTGCCTCGCAGCAAGGCGGTTCGGAAGAAGAGCTTGAGGCCCGCCGCCAGAAGCTCAAGGCGCTGATCAAGCTGGGCAAATCGCGCGGCTACCTGACCTACGCCGAAATCAACGACCACCTCCCCGACGACATGGTCGATGTGGAGTCGCTGGAAACGTTGGTTGCCACGCTCAACGACATCGGCGTTGCCGTGTACGAGCAGGCGCCGGACGCCGAAACGCTGCTCCTGAACGACAACGCACCTTCCGTGACCACGGAAGAGGAAGCTGAAGAAGAAGCTGAAGCCGCGCTGTCGACGGTTGACTCCGAATTCGGCCGCACGACCGACCCGGTGCGCATGTACATGCGCGAAATGGGCACGGTCGAGCTGCTGACGCGCGAAGGCGAAATCGTGATCGCCAAGCGCATCGAAGCCGGCCTGAAGGACATGGTCATGGCCATCTCGGCCTGCCCGGTCACCATCTCCGAAATCCTCGCCATGGGCGAGCGCGTTGCCAACGACGAAGCCAAGATCGACGAGTACATCGATGGCTTGATCGATCCGAACGCTGAAGCCGATGCAGCCGCTGCTGCTGAGGAAGAAGAGGAATTCGAGGAAGAGGAAGCCGAAGAAGAGGGCGACGAAGAGGAAGACGAGGACGATGAAGGTGCCGGCGCTGCCGCAGCTTCGGCCCGTCAACTCGAAGAGCTCAAGCAGGCTGCGCTGCTCAAGTTTGGTGTGATCGGCGAGCAGTTCGACAAGATGCGCCGTGCGTTCGAGAAGGAAGGCTACAAGTCCAAGCCTTACGTGAAGGCGCAGGAAGCCATCCAGGCCGAACTGATGACGATCCGCTTCACGGCACGCAACGTCGAGCGCCTGTGCGACACGCTGCGCGGCCAGGTGGACGAAGTGCGCAAGCTCGAACGCGCCATCCTGAACATCGTGGTGGACAAGTGCGGCATGCCGCGCAGCGACTTCGTTGCGCGCTTCCCGGGCAACGAGACCAACCTGAAGTGGATCGAGACCGTGGTGGCCGACGGCAAGCCGTACAGCACCATCGTCGAGCGCAACGTGCCGGCCGTGCACGAACTGCAGCAAAAGCTGATCGACCTGCAGGCACGCGTGGTGCTGCCGCTGACCGAGCTGAAGGACGTCAACCGCAAGATGTCGGAAGGCGAGCGCCGCGCCCGTGAGGCCAAGCGCGAGATGACCGAGGCCAACCTGCGTCTGGTGATCTCGATCGCCAAGAAGTACACGAACCGCGGTCTGCAGTTCCTCGACCTGATCCAGGAAGGCAACATCGGCCTGATGAAGGCGGTGGACAAGTTCGAATACCGTCGCGGCTACAAGTTCTCGACGTACGCCACGTGGTGGATCCGTCAGGCCATTACGCGTTCGATCGCCGATCAGGCGCGCACCATCCGTATTCCGGTGCACATGATCGAGACGATCAACAAGATGAACCGCATCTCGCGTCAGATCCTGCAGGAAACCGGCAACGAGCCGGATCCGGCAACGCTGGCCGAGAAGATGGAGATGCCGGAAGACAAGATCCGCAAGATCATGAAGATCGCGAAGGAGCCGATCTCCATGGAAACGCCGATCGGTGACGACGACGACTCCCATCTGGGCGATTTCATCGAGGACACGAACACGCTGGCCCCGGCCGAAGCGGCGCTGCATGGCTCCATGCGCGGCGTGGTGAAGGACGTGCTCGATTCGCTGACGCCGCGCGAAGCCAAGGTGCTGCGCATGCGTTTTGGTATCGAGATGAGCACCGACCACACGCTGGAAGAAGTCGGCAAGCAGTTCGACGTGACCCGCGAGCGTATCCGTCAGATCGAAGCGAAGGCACTGCGCAAGCTGCGCCATCCGAGCCGCTCTGACAAGCTGAAGAGCTTCCTCGAGGGAAGCTGATCCTGTAGCGAAGCAGGCGATTTTCCGAGTGGGCTCGCGCCCCCTTTCAGGTAAAATCCCGCATCGGGCCCGGCCTAAGCGCCGGGTCTCTTTTTTTCTCGTTTTACAGGGCCGGACGCCGTGCTGGTTGCAGGCAGCGGACTCATAATCCGCCTCCGAAAGGACACCGTGGGTTCGAATCCCACCCGGCCCACCATTCTTTCCCCTGCTGCCTTTTCTTCCCTTTCATCCGCGTTTGTTTGCCATTTCATGTGGCGGCTTTTTCTTTTTCTTACGCGCGTTATTGTTTCGGGATCGTATTTTGCTACCGCAGTTGCTCTCGGCGAAATATATTCATTTCGACATAATTAAATAAGCCGCATTGCGCGGGCATTCCCCCCAACCGGAGGGGGAGTTTAAAACGCTTCAAACGAAACGGTTTCATTTCCTCGTTTGAAAATCCGCGAAACCGCGCCGCGCCTGCTTGTGCGGGGGATTGCCGCCGCTGTTTTGAATGAAATCTCTATTTACTTCATACTCCGGGCGGACCATAGTTTCGGCCATAACGATAAGTAAATAGCCAGTAGCGTACCCTTCGGAGACACAGGATGTTACGCATTCAAAACGGGCCCTTCCAGCATTCCGCTTCTGCGCGTGCCCACGCGCGTCATCGCCATCGTCGTCACTGCAGCTGCAGTGGCGAGGCGCGTCCACGCTAGCACCTTTACCTCGATTCTCTTGGGATCGGCGCCCGGCCGATCTGCGTGATACCGGCTGACCGTCGGGTAACGCGACCCAAGCACGTCTGTCGTTTTTGTCGTTTGCAGGTCGATCTGCCGACGGGGCAGGTCGTGCGCTGTCGGCTGTCGTTTGCCGACAGGCGGGGGTATTGACCGGCCGTTGCACACATTCGCCGGCCCAAAACGCAACAAGTTCCAAAACATGAGGAGACAACCATGGGTAGCCGACGTCATCTTTTTGTTGTCATGGCAACCAGTTGCCTGGTGGCCACGCCGTTCATTGGCGGGTGCGGTGGGGCGGATGACCCCGGCTCGTCGGATGTTGCGCAGTGTTCGGGGAGTTCTTGTCCGCCTAGCGGAGCGAACACCACGCCCAGCACGCCAACCAGTCTGTGCCCGGCGGCGCTGGACTACACGACTACGTACACCGGCGGCTCGGGCAGCGGCGAGTACATCAAGGTCAAGTTCGACACGAGCAAGAACACGTACCAGATGCAGTTCCTCGAGTCGTCGGTGCCGACCTCGGCGGGCCAGGTCAATACGACGCGCAAGGGATTGATCATCGACGGTACGTTCGTGCATCCGGCCAACTTACCGACCCCCGAGCAGAACCGCTGCGCTTTCGTGCTGCAGTCGGGCAAGACGGCGGACAACAGCTACTCGATCACCGTCAATCCGCAGGATCCGCCGATGCTGTTTGTCGGTCAGGGCATCGTGGGGGGCGGCATCCCGGGGGCGACCATCCAGTTCGCAGGCATCCAGCCGATTCCGGGCGTCGTGATTGGCGCAGTGCCGTCGCGAACGTTCGATTTCTATCCGTTCCTGGGCTTCTCCGAGACGGTGACGGATTTCTCGCAGGTCGCGGGGCGCTACAACCAGGTCGGCGTGCATGTCACGCCCACGGGTTCGGGCAACCAAACCTCGGCGCCGCAAGGCTGGCAGCCCGATGCCGTCAACTGGACGCAAACGTTAAAAGCGGACGGCTCGTGTACGGCCGAAGGGATCGACTATTCCTGCCACACGACGGGCACGCCCTGGACGCTGCGTCAGAACACCGATGGCTCGCAGGACAACGTGTTTGTCAGCAACCCGACCAGCAGCAACGTGCCGTATCCGTATGTCGGCCAGGTCTCACCGCTGGTGCTGCTGGCGCCGAGCCAGGCCAAGGGCATTCTGATTGCCGGCAAGCTCAACGGACAGGTCGTGCCGGTGGTGATCCGTGTTGGCTATTCGCACAGCGATCCGACAAACCTGCTGGCTTCGGTGGCGGATGACCAGATCGGCATCTCGATCCTCTCGCCGGCAACGGCGATCCCGGCCAATGCGCTCAAGGGCGGTTTCGTTGGGGCGACCAGCGGCTCGGCTTGCGGCGTGGTCACCAACAACGGCCCGAGTGGTGCGCCTGCCAGCGGCAACGGCTTGAACGCTACGGTTGATCACCCGGAACTGTCCGGCTCCTTTAGTGGGGGCTTCTTCCACGCCAATGCCGGCAACTGCAGCGACGGGACGGCCGTGTCGACACTCGCCGCCAACTACACATCCACGTTGTTCCAGAACGGCACCGCGGCCTTCATCAACCCGCTCACATCGCGTGTGACAGCGCAGTTCGGGCTCGACTACACGCAAAGCGCGCCGGGCAAGCTGATCGTGACCGCGCAGAACGACTTCAACGCGCAAGGCGCCAGCGGCAACGTCGCGTTGTTCAAGGCCGGCGACACCGGCGTGGCCGTCAAGGTGGGCAACGTGTACGCAATGCTCATGAACAACAACAAGTACAACCCGTTCTTCACGGTCGGCGCATTTGTCCAGTGAGGCGCGCAGCAACGAAACCACATGCGGTGGCGTGCGTGACCTGTGCACGCTGCGCTGCCGCGGCTGAACAACAACATGGAGGAGACGCAAATGCAATGGCGTAAATGGTTGGTCGTGCTCGCGTGCGCACCGATGGTGACAGCGTGCGGAGGAGGCGGCGATGATCCGCCGCCCCCGGTGATCCAGCGCCTGTGTCCGCAGGCCATCGACTACAACACCGTGTTCACCGGCGGGTCGGGCTCAGGTGAACTCGTGAAGGTTCAGCTCGACACGACGAAGATGACGTACCAGATCACATATCTGGCCTCGCCGATTCCGGTCAAGACGGGCACGGTGGCGCCCACGCGCGATACGGCGCCCAACAACGTGCAGACCGGCACGCTCACGCAAGAGACGGCGCTGCCGACCGAGAAGCTGAACCAGTGTGCGTTCCGCCTGAACAACGCGAGCCTTGATCCGAGCCGTCCGGCGCGGTTCTTCCTGGGGCAAGGCGTGCTGGGCGGCACGATTCCGGGGGCGACGATCCAGTTCGACGGCATCGTTGGCGTGGGCAAGATTGCGCAGACCACGTTCCCGTATTACCCGTTCATCAGCTTCTCGAACACCGAGACTGATCTGACCAAGATCGCCGGCAACTACAACCAGCTCGGCTACCACCAGGTGCCGTCGCAGAACTTCTCGCAGCAGGCGGTCGATGCGCGTTTCACCATCAACGCTGACGGCACCTACACCGAGTGCGACAACCTGGGCGTGAAGAACGGCGGAGCCTGCCTGACGTCAAGCGCGACGGTCAACCAGAAGCTGACGCTGCGCGGCGACGCGCCGGCCTTCACCACGCTGAACTATCAGCCGCAGGTGCCGGCAACCGTGTCGTCGCTCGATCCGGCCAAGGCGGGCAAGGGCGTGATGATCGTGGGCAAGCTGTATGGCCAGCTCGTGCCGATCTTCATTCGCGTCGGTGCGGCCAATTCCGACTTGACGGCCGGCCCGCCGGTGGCAGACGACGAGTCCGGCATTTCGATCATGGCACCGGTCGGCAACATCGCGCAGGGCTCGCAAGACGGCGAATACACCGGTGTGGACAGCACGTTCAACTACCGTGCCACGGCGCTGGTGGGCGCGCAGGCCACGATGCTCGATCCGTTCAACGCGTCGCAGGCCGCGCTGGCGCGACCGCTGAACCTGGATTTCACGCAGACCGTCCCGGGCGTGATCCGGACCACGCAGACCAGCGCGCCGGCCGGCTCGGCCCCGACGGGCAAGCTGATCTTCACCGGCAAGACCTTCGGCTTCCTGGACATGAGCGATACGAAGAACCCGTACTTCACCGTGGGCGCCTTCGTGCAGTGACGTTTCCGGAAACACACGCCACGGGGCGCGGCACAGAGAACCGCGCTCCGCTCAGAACAACAGGAGGAAGCATCATGAAGAAACTGACTGTCGCATTGATGGCGGCCTGCGCATCCGCAGGCGCCATGGCGCAGCAGGCCGGTGACAACGTGGCGACGGTGGGCTGGTTCCACATCATGCCGCAGGACTCGAGCAACAACCTGACCACCAGCGTGATCAATGCGCCGATCAATGATCCGCTGCGCTTGCCCGGCAGCTTCACGTCGCCCAACAGCGGGCTGCGCGTAAGCAACGCCAACACGCTGGGCCTGACGCTCACGCACTTCTTTACCGACAACATTGCGCTGACCACGATTGCCGGCGTACCGCCCGAATTCAAACTGACCGGGCATGGCGTGATCCGGGCGCCGGGGCCCGCCGGCGCACTTGGTCACGTCGATCTGGACGATCCGTCCAATCAGCCCGCCGTGCGCAAGGCCCGCCAATGGAGCCCCGGGGTCATTCTGCAGTGGTACTTCGGGCACGCGCAGTCGACGTTCCGTCCGTTCGTGGGCGTGGGTGTGGTCTACAGCTTCTTCACCAACATCGAGCTGAATCCGTACTTTGCGGCGGCGGTGAACCGCGAACTGGGGAGCGTGCTGGCAGCGGGGGCGGGCAAGCCGGGGCCGACGTATGTCGAGGGGAAATCGTCTTCGTCGTGGGCGCCGATCTTCAACCTCGGTGCGAGCTACGCGATCAACAAGCAATGGGCATTGACGGCAACGGTCTCGTATCTGCCGCTCAAGACCGAGGCGGCGACCGTCATCAAAGCGTCGGATGGCACCACGCTGGCCACCACCAAGACCACGCTCAAGGCCAATCCGATCATCACGTTCGTTGGGGTGTCGTACAAGTTTTAGCCGGGTGTCGGCTGTCTGCGCCTGGCTAATCGGCGCGGCGTGATTCGAGCGGGAACCGGTTCGCGCCGCATTCTTAAGGCGGTTTCTACCGTCAGTTCTAGTGAGGCAATAAATGAGCACACGTAAAGTCGTATCTCTTGCAGTTGCACTCGCACTTGCCACCGTAGCAGCCACACCCGCACTTGCCGTCACCGTTTCGCGTGTCGATGGTCAACCGATGAACCCGAATGGCGAGCCGTTCTCGGTTACCGGGGCGACCACGCTGTCCAAAGGCGCCATCAGCGCCAATTGCACAGCGACCTTCACCGGCACGATCACGCCTTCGGGCATCGTCAACATCACGTCCACATCGTTTACCGGCGGCGGGACGTGCGGCCTCATCTCGGGCGCGACCCCGTGGACTGGCCAGGCCGACAGCACCACCCAGCTGTCGATCAACAACGCAGCCGTCAGCGTGTTCCTGCTGGGCAGCTGCGGCCCCAGCAAGGTCGTGACCGCCTGGAACGATCCGAACTCGTCGCTCACGTTCACCAACGCACTGCTCACGCCCGACTGCACGGTGCAGCGGCACGGTGGTATCGACGCCGAAGTTCCACGTGCAGTCAGCACGTACCTGGTTGACGGGCGGTTGCGCAGCCGCCGTCGATTGGTCTGAAGCATGGGCCCGGCCTGTCGGGCCTTGTTCTTTTCTGCGGGGCATGTTTCTCCCTGGGCAATACCCCTGTCGCCAATGGCGGCAACGCAATGTGCTGGGCGGTGGCATGATCCGGCTTTCGCCGCTGCACCGGGGCAGCGGTCTTTTCCAGGAGCCAAGACATGCGTTTGCTCACCTCTGCCGCCGTGGCTACCGCGATGGCGGCGTCCATCGGATTCGCCCACGCCCAACCCGCAACAGGCGCCGCCGGCCCTGCTGTCACGGCCGCCGCTACGCAGCAACGCACCCAGGTGCCCGGCTATTACCGCATGGCGCTGGGCGACGACGTTGTGACCGCGCTCTACGACGGCTACACCGATCTGCCTGCTAAGACCCTGCTTGGCCTGAACGCGCAATCGGTGCAGAGCCTGCTGGCGCGGATGTTTGTATCGAACACGCCGGGCATGCAGACGGCGGTGAACGGTTTCCTGATCGACACGGGTGATAAACGCATCCTCGTCGATACGGGTTCTGGCACGTGCTTTGGCCCGACGATGGGCGGCCTGGCCGGCAACGTTCGCGCGTCCGGCTACCAGCCCGAGCAGATCGACGCAGTGCTGCTGACGCACCTGCATCCGGACCATGCATGCGGCCTGTTGACGCCGCAAGGCCAACCGGCCTTTGCGAATGCGCAGGTGTATGTGGCCGCACCAGAAGCCGATTTCTGGTTGAGCGAAACGATCGCCGCTTCCAAGCCAAGCGACATGCAGCCGTTCTTCAAGATGGCGCGCGACTCTGTGGCGCCGTATGCGGCAGCGGGCAAGCTCAAACAGTTCAAGCCGGGCGACGAGGTCGTGCAGGGCGTGCGCTCGGTCGTCGCCAACGGGCATACGCCGGGGCATAGCGGCTATCTGTTTGCCTCGAAGGGACGCAGCCTGCTCGTCTGGGGCGATATCGTGCACAGTCATGCGGTGCAGTTCCAGCACCCCGAGGTCGCGTTCGAATATGACGTCGACAAGAAGGCCGCTGTCGCCACGCGCCGTAAGCTGTTTGCGGAAGCGGCGCGGGACAAGCTCTGGGTGGCCGGCGCACATCTGCCGTTCCCGGGCCTGGGCCACGTGCGCCGCGACGGCAACGCCTTCGCTTGGGTGCCGATCGAATACGGCCCGCTGCGCACGGACCGCGCTGATTGATTGTCGGCCTGATCGTTTAAGCGCCCGCCGGCCGCTTCATCTTGCAAGCGGTCGGCAGGTCCAGGTCTTTGGCTGCGGTTGTGCTCTCCGTCTTGTGGCCCCACTGGGTGCCGTCGTAGCCGACCTTCACGGTCTTTCCGTCCACCGGTGCGATCGTCGATACGACCTGCGGGAGCAGCAACTGGTGGTCGATCTTGCGCATCGTGACGTTGCCGAGGAAGCTCTGCTTCTGCATGCCTTCCAGCGCCAGCGCAATCTTCAGCGGATCGGTGGAATCGGCTTTGCGGATGGCGTCCGTCACGAGTTCGACAGACAACACGGTGCGCGGCGCGAAGTGCTCGCCGGCGGGTGTCTGCCGCACGCGCGCATCCATCTGCATCAGTTGCGCGTTGCCGTTGCCTGGCGTCCATTCCGACACCCAGGTCACCTTGCCAATCTTGGCCTGCGACACTGCCAGCACGGTGCCCGGGGCGCCTGCGCCGCTGTGGTTCAGATAGCGCACGTCGTAGCTCATGTCGCCGGCGGCCCTGACGAGCAGGTTCAGGTCTTGCCCCCAGTTGCCGGTGAGGAGCGTGTCCGCGCCCGTCGCCTTGGCCTTCGAGACGTAAGGCGCGAAGTCTTTCACCTTGCCGATCGGGTGTAGCGTCTCTCCGGTGAATTGCACGTCGGGTCGCGCGGCCGAGAGCATCTGCTTGCCCAACGAGGCCCACAGCCGGCCGTGCGCGTAGTCCTGGTTCAGCGAGTAGACCGTGCGGATATCGGGCTGCGTTTTTACGAAGTTGGCGAGCGCGCGCATCTTCATCGCTGTGTTGGCCTCGGTGGCGAAATGCCAGAAGCTGCAATGCGCGCCGGTCAGGTCGGGATCGATCGATGCGTAGTTGATGATCAGCACGCGGCTGTTCGGATTGCGCTCGTTGTGCTTGGTGGCAGCGTCCACCATGGCCGCCACCACGGACGAGCCCGACCCGCCAGTAAAGACGATCTTCGCTCCGGCATCGATGGCGCTCTGCAGCGCCGACAGACTGTCTTGCGCCGAGAGCTTGTTGTCGTACGTCGACAGTTCGTAGCGCGCGCCGTTCAGCACGCCCTGCGGCTGCGCGTTGGCATCGTCAATGCCGAGTTTCAGATTTGCCAGAAACTGCTCGCCCACATTCGAGAGCGGCCCGCTCAGCTGATCGATGAACGCCACCTTGATCGGCGACGGGTCGGCGGCGTACGTCGGCGGTGCGAACAGCAACGCTCCAGCGCAGGCCAATGCGGACAACGGACAGGCAAAGCGGATCACTGCAGGCATGTCTCCTCCTTGTGTGTTCTCGTCTACCACGTGTCGATGAAGCGGCGCGTGGCGGGGTCACGTGTGTGCCTTGGCGGGGCGGGCGGCGCCGATTGCAACCCACGCAACAGCCAGCGGCGCGTATCGGCCGGGTCGATCACCGCGTCGATCTCCAGATAGCTGGCGATGTTGAGCGCGCGGCCTTCATCGTAGGCGGCGTCAACCATCTTGCGGAACAGGGCCTCGCGTTCTGCCGGGTCTTCCACCGCTTCCAGTTCCTTGCGGTAACCCAGGCGGATGGCGCCTTCGATGCCCATGCCGCCAAACTCGCCGCTCGGCCACGACGCGGTGAACAGCGGCGCGTGAAAACCGCCTGCTGCCATGGCCATCGCCCCAAGGCCGTAGCCTTTGCGCAGCACGATGGTGAAGAAAGGCACGCGCAAGTTGCCGGCTGTCACGAACATGCGGCTGACGTGGCGGACGGTGGCGGTCTTTTCCGCCTCCGGCCCGACCATGAAACCCGGTGTGTCGCACAGTGAGACGACGGGCAGGTCGAATGCGTTGCACAGTTGCATGAAGCGCGACGCCTTATCCGCCGCCGGAGAATCGATAGCGCCGCCCAGGTGGCGCGGGTTGTTGGCAATGCAGCCGAAGGCGCGGCCTTCGATGCGGATCAGCGCGGTGATGATGCCCACGCCAAAGGCCTGGCGCAGTTCCAGAACGGAGCCCGTGTCGGCCAAGGCGTCGATCACGGCACGCATGTCGTAGCTGCGCAAGCGGTTTTCGGGAATCACGTGTCGCAGGTGGCGCACGTCGCCGGCTTCCCAGTGGGCGAGTGGCCCCTGGAAATAGCTCAGGTAGCGGCGCGCGGTGTCCACGGCTTCGGTCTCGTCTTCGACGACCACGTCGATCACGCCATTCGGCGCCTGCACGTTGACGGGGCCGACCTCCTCAGGCGCGTAGATGCCAAGGCCGCCGCCTTCGATCATGGCGGGACCGCCCATGCCGATGGTCGCGTCGCGCGTGGCGATGATCACGTCGGCGCAGCCTAGCAACGCGGCGTTGCCTGCAAAGCAGCGGCCCGAGACGATGCCCACGGTCGGTACCAGCCCCGAGAGGCGCGCGAAGTGGATGAACGTCGGGCAGTCCAGACCACTGACGCCGCGCTTTTCAGTGTCGCCCGGTCGGCCGCCGCCGCCTTCGGCAAACAGCACAACGGGCAGCTTCCATTGCTGCGCCAGCTCCAGTGCACGGTCGGTCTTCTTGTGGTTGAAGGTGCCCTGGGTGCCTGCCAGCACGGTGTAGTCGTACGCGAGCACCATGCAGCGCGCGTCGTGATCGGGGAAGTGCGTGCCGTTGACGGTGCCAATGCCGGTGATGATGCCGTCGGCCGGCGTCGAGCGAATCAAGTCATCGAGTGCGCGCCGCTGGCGTTGCGCTGCGATGGCCAGTGCACCGTACTCGATGAACGAGTCTGGGTCGCACAGGTGTGCGATGTTCTCGCGCGCGGTGCGCTGGCCGGTCTTGCGGCGGCGGGCAACGGCATCCGGACGGTTCGCGTCGAGACCGAATGCATGGCGGTCGATGACGGCTTGCAGGTCCGGGCGAATGTGGTCGAGATCGATCTCTGCGTCGGTTGCGTCGGCGTCGTGTTGCGCGTCGCCGGGCTGCAGCGCGGCCAGCGGCTGGCCCTCGCGCACCGTTGCGCCCGGCTGTGCGCAGACTTGCAGGACACGACCGGCCGCCGGCGCCGTGACGACGTGCTCCATCTTCATCGCTTCAATGACGGCCAGCACCTCGCCGCGCGCGACCGTGGCACCGGCTTGCGCATGGATCTGGATCAGCGCGCCATCCATTGGCGCGGTGAGCACTTCTGCGTCGTCAGGAAGCTCGTCGAGGAATGACGTAGCGGGCGTCAAGTCCGGGGTGGTGACCGACGTGGCGTGCAGTGCGGGATGCGCTTCACCGTTGCCTGCGGCCAGGTCGGCGAGCTTTGCATCGAGAAACTGCGTGTGCACGGCGTTGGTCTGCACGTCGGCATCGCGCAGCAGGTCTTGCAGCAGCCGCTTGTTCGTGACTACCCCTTCGATGCGGAATTCGCACAGCGCGCGGTACGTCTGTGTCAGCGTCTGCGCATACGTGCCGTGCGGCGCGTGGACGATCAATTTGGCCAGCAGCGAGTCGAAGCGCGGGTTCGGACGGTAGCCTGCATAACCGCAGGTGTCGACGCGCACGCCCGGGCCGTTGGGCGGCTCGAAGGCGGTGAGCATGCCGGTGGACGGGTGCGGCTGACCGCTTGCATCGAGGGTCTCCGCATTGATGCGCACCTGCACGGCGTGGCCGCGCGGCGCGATCGGCTGAGCAAGCCCGACATCTGCGAGCGACGCACCCTGCGCCAGCGCCAGCTGGGTCACGACCAGGTCGATACCCGTCACCATTTCCGTGACCGTGTGTTCGACTTGCACGCGTGGGTTGGCCTCCATGAAGTAGAAGGTGGCGTGCGGCGTGCCCGCGCCTTCCACGAGGAATTCGAAGGTGCCGATGCCGCTGTAGCCTGCCGCCTTGGCGAGCGTGACGGCAGCCTCTGCAATGCGTGCGCGCAGTGCATCGTCCAACGCGGGGCTGGGCGCGATCTCGATCAGTTTCTGGTGACGGCGCTGCAGGCTGCATTCACGCTCGCCGAGGTGCGTAACGTGGCCGTGCGCGTCTGCGACGATCTGGATTTCGATATGGCGCGGGGCGGGCACCAGCGCTTCCACATAGACGTCGCTGCCACCACCCGTGGCGGTCGCTTCAGATACGCAGCGCGCGTACGCGTCGGCAATCGCCTGCGCATCGTGCACGGCGCGCATGCCGCGTCCGCCGCCGCCGGATACGGCCTTGATCATCATGCCGTGCGAGGGCGGCAGCGCGGCGAAGAAGGCGCGCGCCTCTTCCAGCGTGGTCGCACCTTGCGTGCCGCTGACGACGGGAATGCCGGCCTCGTGTGCAAGGGCCCGAGCGCGTGCCTTGTCGCCGAAGAGGTCGAGCACACGCGGTGACGGCCCGATGAACTGCACGCCGGCCTGGGCGCACTGGCGCGCGAACGCGGCGTTCTCGCTTAGGAACCCATAGCCGGGATGGACGGCTTCGGCCCCGACGGCGCGTGCAGCGGCGAGGATGGCCGCGCCGTCAAGGTATGCGCGTGGGCCGGTCCCGGACAAGGGCACGGCTTCATCTGCGCGTAGTGGATGCAGCGCGTCGCGATCGTCCTCGGAATAGATGGCGACGGAGGGCAAGCCCATCGTGGCGGCTGCGCGGGCAATGCGAATGGCGATCTCGCCGCGATTGGCGATCAGCAGTTTGCGAAACGTCATGGAGCAGATGTGGGTTGGAGCTGTTCAGCGAGCGGCGCGAGATCCTGTTTGCGCACCTTGCCGGTGGCCGTGAGCGGCAGTGCATCGACGATGCGCACGATGGGCACTTTGTAGCCGGCCATGTTCTCGCGGCACCAGCCGGTGAGCGTGGCGCTGTCCAGCGTGCCGACGGCCTCGGGGCGCAGCATCACGAAGGCGACGGGAAGCTGGCCTCGGTGTTCGTCGGCGCGGCCTACCACGGCAGAACCCAGGATGGCCGGGTGCTTGCCCAGCATGGCCTCGATCTCCGCCGGGAACACGCTCATGCCGTTGACCTTGAGCATCTCCTTGCGGCGACCGAGATAGTGGACGTAGCCCTGTTCGTCGATGCAGCCGATGTCGCCGGTGTGGAACCAGCCGTCGCGCAGTGTTTGGGCGGTTGCTTCGGGCTTGTTCCAGTAGCCTTTGAGCAGCGTGGGCGTGCGTACGCAGAGTTCGCCTTCGGCGCCGATTGGCACTAGGTCGTGCGTGTCGAAATGGCAGATCTTGAAATCGGTGCCGGGCACCGGCAGGCCCACGAAAATCGGCTGCGAGCGCAGATCGAAATCATCGTCCTGCATGCCGACAGTGAAGCTGTTGCAAGTCTGTGTTTCCGTCATGCCCCAGGCGCTCTCGGCCATCGTCGAGCCGGTCAGTTCGCGCCACGCGCGGCGGTATTCGGGGTTCAGCTTCTTCACAAATGACGACACGCCCGTATGTCGCAGCGAGCGTAAGTCGTACGCATGCACGCGTGGATGCGCCATCACCTCGGCGGCGCTATCGACCAGCATCGAGCCGTTGGTCACGCGATAGCGCTGCACGCCAGCCATGAAGGCCTCCGCATCCCAACGCGCGAGCAACACCAGTGGCACGCCAAGGAAGGCAGGGAAGATCAGCCCGGTGTTTTCGCCCGCAATCCAGAACTGCGGATAGAAGCTGAGCATGACGGTGTCCGCATCCGCGCGCATCGACACGGTCGAGAAGGCGGCCGCCATATCGACCATGTCGCCCTGGGTGTGGATGCAGCCCTTCGGCAGCCCCGTCGTGCCGCCGGTGTAGTTGAGCGCGGCAACCGCATCGAGCGAACCCGCCGGCAGGGGGATCGGCGTGGTCTGTGCCAATGCGGGCAACAAGTCGATTGCATCGCCGCAGGCCAGCGGCGGTTCGGTCAGCATTGCCGGGAGCGGCAGCGTCGGCTCTGCGGGCAGCACGTCTGCGTAACGTGTGACGAAGACGTGCTCGATCGATGTTTCGGCGCGCACGTCACGCACGAGCGGCATGAGGCGGTCCAGCGTGACGATGGCGCGCGGTGTCGCGTCGCCCAGCGCATGCATCAACTCCGCGCGCTGCGACAGCGGGCTGATCGGCACATACACGGCGCCCAGCTTGAGGATGCCGAAGAACACTGCATTGAACTGCGGACAGTTCGACAGGAACACGGCCACGCGGTCGCCCGCGCCAATGCCGTGTTGCGCGAGCAGCGCGGCGACGCGGTCGGAGAGATCGTCAAGCTGGGCGAACGTCGTGTCGTGCCCGTAGAAATGGATCGCTGGCTTGTCTGGCGTGGTGCGCGCCCAATGCCGCAGATAGTCGGTAAGGGCAACGCGCCCGATCGGGTAATGCGGCTCACGTGGGGTATCGACCGGCCATGCGCGCGCCCAGAGCGCGCGAACGCGGCCGAGATACTCGGACTCGTCCATCGCCAAAGCTTGTCTCCGTTGGGTTGTGCAGTGCGTTCGCAAAGTGGCGCCGCACTATCTATACTGAAAAGTAATTTTTTATACCAACGGGTAAGAATATAGAAAGCGTTCTTTGATGCGTCAAGCATCGGGAAGCGAAGATGTCGCCAAGATGCGCGCATGCCCCCGGCGCATCTGCAGGCGACATGCGAAAATATGCGCCATGTCCACCGCCCGCAAATCTGCCGTTCCTGACGCGCATCCGTCTGCTGACATCGGGGCCGCCGACGCCCCCAGCATCACACCGCCGGCCACGCGCCCCCACATCGCCGAGCGGCAGGAGGCCCGCCGCCGGCAGATTCTCGACACGGCTGCGCAGCTCTTCTTCACGAAGGGCTATGCCGGCATGACGATGAGCGACCTGTGCAACGCGCTTGGGGTGACCAAGCCGGCGGTGTACTACTACTTCACCGACAAGTACGAGATTTTCGACATCCTGTGCCGCGAGGCCGCGCAGATCTGCCTGTCGGCCATCCGCGAAACCGCCAACCCGGCGCTGCCTGTGCGAGAGCGCTTGCAGGCGTGTCTGCTGGAAATGGCGCGTCGTTGCATCGACTGTCACTACGCCGCTGCGCTGACGTATCGTGACCGCCAATACCTGCGCCCCGAAACTGTGGAATGGCTGCACGGCATGTCGCGCGGTTACTACCGCGATCTCTATGCGCTGCTCGACGAGGGCAAGCGCGCCGGCGTGTTCGACTTTGGCGATGCGCGTGTCGCGGCGCACTCGATGGGCGGCGTCATGGGCTTCATGTACACCTGGCACGACCCGTCGCGCATCGATGCGCAGGTGCTGGCCGTCGAACTGTCGGGCGCCATGATGAAGATCATCCTGCCCGCCGCCCCGAGCCCGGCAGCTAAGCCCGCGCCCTGAGCGTCGCGCCCGCCGGTGCGTTCGGCAAGGCGGGCAGACGGAAGAGCTCTGGCGTCATCAGGTCGATGCCGCAGTCGAGCGTTTCCACCCAATCGATGAACCGGTTGACCATGGCCGACCCGCGGAAGGGCTGGCCGTGCTGCGGCACGATCCATTCGATCTGCAATCCGCGCACCATCTGCGCCCACAGCCGGCATACGCGGTTGCCGCTCATGTAGCGACGGTGGAAAGGTGCCATGAGCGGCAGGTGCGCATCAAAATCGTCCACGGGTTTGGCGGCCACGTTGGCGTGCACCATCGATGCTCCCAGATCGCCCGAGAACAGGATGCGCGACACCGGATCGTAGAACTGGAAATTGCCTTCCGAATGCAGGAAATGCGCCGGTACCGCCAGCAAGTGCGATTGCCCCAGCGGAATCGCCATGCCCGTATCCGGGATCGGCACGATGCGCCCCTCGGTCTTGCCGACGGCGCAGAAATGCGGCAGAAAGCGCTCCCACACGCGCGAGATCAGGATGTCGCAGCTGGAACTCGTGAGCCACCTTCCCGCCGACGCGACGATGTCCGGGTCCGCATGCGAAGCCAGCACGTAGTCGAGCTGCTTGGGCGGAAAGTACCGGTTCATGGCCAGAAATAGCGCGTTGTAGGTCATCTGGCCGCCCGGATCGATCAGCGCGCCGTGTCCGTGATCGACGATGAGGAACTGGTTGGTCTGCACTGGCAGGTCGTCGTGATCGTCGACCAGGTCGGAAAACATCAGGCAGGCATGTCCGGGCGATTCATAAAGCGTGGTGACCATGGGAGAGGGCAGGGCGCAGGTGGCAATGCCCGGATGGTGGCGCAGCGCGTGCCGGCCATACTTGATCCGTGTCAAGGCAGCTGTGGCGCCGGCATTGGCCTGGGTGGGCCCATCATCCGTCCCGGGTGGGGTCTCACGTGATAAACTTTTGATCTTTAACGCTTTGCGCGAGCCGCACGCGGGATTCTCCGCTTGGGTCTGGCGCGCCGCCATGCCAACCGGCATGCCGCATCTCCCCTATGAATACTGCAACGATGTCTGAAGCGTCAGAAGCGCCGGCCAATGAATCGGTGACATTCGACAGCTTCGGCCTGCATCCGGACGTCCTCCGCGCGCTGACCGAAAGCGGTTACACCAAGCCCACGCCCATCCAGGCCGCAGCCATTCCGGTGGTGACCGCCGGCCACGACGTCATGGGCGCCGCGCAAACCGGCACCGGCAAGACTGCCGGTTTCTCGCTGCCGATCATCCATAACCTGCTGCCCGACGCCAACACGAGCGCGTCGCCGGCGCGCCACCCGGTGCGGGCGCTGATCCTCACACCCACGCGCGAACTGGCCGACCAGGTGTACGACAACGTTGCCAAGTACGCGAAGTACACGGCGTTGCGCAGCGCCGTCGTGTTCGGCGGCGTCGACATGAACCCGCAGACCGAGCAACTGCGCCGCGGCGTCGAAATCCTGGTTGCCACGCCGGGCCGCCTGCTCGACCACGTGCAGCAGCGCAGCGTGAACCTGTCGCAGGTGCGCATGCTGGTGCTGGACGAAGCCGATCGCATGCTCGACATGGGCTTTCTGCCCGACCTGCAGCGCATCATCAACCTGCTGCCGGCACACCGCCAGACGCTGCTGTTCTCGGCCACGTTCTCGCCCGAGATCAAGAGGCTGGCCGCGAGCTACCTGCGTCATCCGCAAACTATTGAAGTGGCACGCAGCAACGCCACGGCAGAGAACGTCCGTCAGGTCATCTACACCGTGCCGGACAACCACAAGCAGGCCGCGCTCGTGCACCTGCTGCGCCAGCGCGCGGAGCAAGGCCTGCCGCGCCAGTGCATCGTGTTCTCCAACAGCAAGATCGGCTGCTCGCGCCTGGCGCGCGCGCTGGAGCGCGAAGGCATCAACGCCAACGCCATCCACGGCGACAAGACGCAGACCGAGCGCATGCAAACGCTCGAGGCGTTCAAGCAGGGTGCCGTTGATGTACTAGTCGCCACCGACGTTGCCGCGCGCGGTCTCGATATCTCGCAGATGCCGTGCGTGATCAACTTTGACCTGCCGTTCAACGCAGAAGACTACGTGCACCGGATTGGCCGCACGGGCCGTGCCGGTGCTTCCGGTGATGCACTGTCGCTGTTCGCCCCGGGCGATGAACGCCTGCTGGCCGACATCGAAAAGCTGATCAAGCGCAACCTGCCGCGCGAGCAGCTGGCTGATTTCGATCCGACCGGCGAACAGGCGCGCGACCGTGAGCGCCGCGAGCGCGACGAAAAGCGTGCCCGCAGCGAAGTCCGCCGCTCCCGCGAGCGGGAAGACCGCAACGGTACCCGCGTGCTCGATCACACGATCGTGCGCCCGGCGTTCCGCCCTTCCGACGACCCGTTCTTCAATCGCCCGTACGAATCGTCCGTGCCAGCGGAATCGGCGGAGGCTGCCAAGCCAGCGCAAGCAGCCGGTCACCCGCGCACCGCCAAGCGCCCGATCGCGGCGCTGCTCGGTGGCGTGCCGCGCAAGCGTTAAGTCAGTCGACTGAAAACGGCGGCGCTCCAGCCGCCGGGGTCAATCGCACCGGGCAGGTTGTGCCAGGCGATTGGCCCATGCCGGGACGGCGTCCCGGTAGAACCCCTCCACATCGCCCGCGCGAATGTCGAGCCCGAGGTGTTGGGCCGCTTCCGTCAACGCGGCCAGCGGTTGACTACGGTTGATGGCGCGCGCGCCCGTCTGCTTGCTGAGTTTTTCGCCGTCGGGGTTCACGACCACCGGCACGTGCAGATAGCGCAACGCGGGCAGCCCGAGCAGCTGCTGCAGATAGATCTGGCGCGGCGTCGAGTCGAGCAGGTCGGCGCCGCGCACGACGTCCGTGATGCCTTGCGTGGCATCGTCCACCACCACCGCAATCTGGTACGCCCACATGCCGTCCGCGCGCTTGAGCACGAAGTCCCCTACGGCTTCAGCCAGGTTCTGGCATTGCATGCCTTGCCAGCGGTCGTTGAAGCAGATGGTCGCGGCATCGGCATCCGGCACGCGCACGCGCCATGCGCGCGGCGGACGGCCGTGCAGTCCGTTGCGGCACGTGCCGGGATAGATGAGGGTTTGGTGACGCAGGTGCCCGTTGGCGTCGATGCTGGTGACGGAATCCGCAATCTCGCGGCGCGTGCAGCCACACGGATAGAGGTTGCCGTTGGCCTGCAACTGCTCCAGCGCCTGTTCAAAGCGTGACAGGTGCGTGCTCTGCCACTGCGGAGCCTCGTCGGGAATGAGCCCGAGTGCATCCAGTGTGGCGAGGATGTCGCGGTCGGCGCCGGGCACGTTGCGCTGGAAATCGATGTCTTCAATGCGCACCAGCCACGCGCCGCCGTAGACGCGTGCATCCAGCCAGCTGGTCAGCGCGGTGACCAGCGAGCCGATATGCAGCGGCCCCGTGGGAGAGGGCGCAAAGCGGCCACGGTATTGGCCGCGCGACGACGTGGTGGATTCCGGAAAATCGAGATTGGCTTGGGACAACGCAACGCTCCAGGCGCAGAGGTCGATGACGCTATTGTGCGCGATTTGTCCGCGCGAGGCGCCTATTGCATCATCAGGGCCTGCCCCAGGCGCGGGTCTTCCAGCTTGTCGACCCACCATTGCAGCGCCTTGCCGCGCATGTTGTTGCGCCAGGCAACCTGAAAGGTGGCGGCGCGCTTGTCTTCGGTGGTTTCCTTAGCGATCAGCACGCCAGAATCCAGATACGGTTGTGCCAACGGCACCGGCAACCAGCCGCAGCCCAGGCCACGAATCTGTGCCTGCACCTTGTCGGCCATGGATGGCACCACCAGCGTGTCCTGTCCAGCCATCACACCAATGGTGCGTGCAGGCAGATTGCGCGATGTATCCCCCACCGCAACGATACGATGCCGCGTGATGGCGGCCGCAGGCAACGGCTCCTCCATTTGCGCCAGCGGATGATGTGCCGCCACCGCAAACACGAACGGGATGTTGCCCACCGTGCGCGTCTGAATGCCCTGCACCTGCATCACCTGCGCCGGCCCGATCAGCAGATCTGCGCGGCCCGAAAGCAGTGCGTCCCACGTGCCGGCCAGGACCTCACGGCAGAAGCGCAAGCGCGTGGCGGTGTTTTCGGCGTAGAAATCCTGGATGACGGGCATGAGTGCGCGAAAGTGCACCAGATCGTCGACTACGATGGTCAACGTGGCTTCCCAACCGGTGGCGAGGCGTTTGACGCGGCGGGCGAGGTCGTCGGCGGCCTGCAGCAGGTGGCGACCTTCGTCGAGCAGCGCGCGGCCGGCGGGCGTGAGTTCGGCACGGTGGCGGCGTCGGTCAAACAGCAGCACATCGAGATCGTCTTCCAGCTTGCGCACCACATAAGTGAGCGCCGAGGGCACTTTGCCCAGTTCGTGCGCCGCGGCGGCAAAGCTGCCCTTGCGTTCAATCGCATCCAGCACTTCCAGAGATTCCAGCGATAGCGCCATGTTCAGAATTTTTGATGTATTGAATCAAAGCCTTGCCTCGCAACTATAGCCAATCTGCGTACCATTCACACATCAGCGCAGTAATTTGGATAGGAGATTCATCAAAATGATTGAAATCCGCCCCTCTCAAGATCGCGGTTACGCAGACCATGGCTGGCTCAAGTCGTATCACAGCTTCTCGTTTGCCGATTACATGGACCCGCAGCACGTTCAATTCGGACCGCTGCGTGTCATCAATGAGGACCGCGTCGCCGCCGGCATGGGCTTTGGCACCCATGGCCACCGCGACATGGAAATCATCAGCTACGTGCTCGACGGCGAGCTGGCGCACAAGGACAGCATGGGCAACGGCAGCGTGCTGCGCCGGGGCGACGTGCAACGCATGACGGCTGGGACAGGTGTGCGTCACTCCGAGTTCAACCACGCGCAGGACCAGACCACGCATTTTCTGCAGATCTGGGTGCTGCCGGCGCAGTTGAACCTGACGCCGGGTTACGAAGAACGCCATTTCGACGAGGCGGCCAAGCGCGGCAAGCTGGCCCTGATCGCCAGCGCCGACGGCCGTGACGGATCGGTGAAAGTGCACCAGGACATGGCCCTCTACGCCGGCAAGTTCGATGGAGCAGAAACTGCGTCCCTGCCGATCGCCGCAGGCCGCCGCGCTTATGTGCACGTCGTGCGCGGTAAGGTGAGCGTCAACGGTCGCACGCTGGTGGGCGGCGACGCCGCCAAGCTGACGCAAGAAGAGACAGTGATGCTGTCTGGCGGCGAAGACAGCGAAGTGCTGGTGTTCGATCTGCCGTAATGTTCGTGGCGCACGCTGTGTGCGCCATTTTTCTTTTCCGTTGTTCCCCCGCGGTACCCCAACCCCAAGAGGATTCCCATGGCACGAGTTGCAGTCGTTTATCACAGCGGTTATGGCCACACCAAGAAGCAAGCCGAGGCCGTGTTTGCAGGCGTGCAAGGCGCCGGCGCGGAAGCACATCTGATTTCGGTGACAGACGTCAATGACGACACGTGGGCCCTGCTGGCCGGCGTCGACACGATCGTCTTTGGCGCGCCGACCTACATGGGCGGCGTTTCGGGCGACTTCAAGAAATTTGCCGATGCGTCGTCCAAGGCATGGTTCACCGGCGCATGGAAGGACAAGATCGCCGCGGGGTTCACGAATTCCGCGTCGATGAACGGCGACAAGTACGCGTCGATCCAGTACCTGTGGACGCTGTCGCAGCAGCACGGAATGATCTGGGTCGGCACGGGCATGATGCCGGCCAACAGCAAAGCCGCCACGCGCAACGACGTGAACTACCTGGCGGGTTTTGGCGGCGCGCTGGCGCAATCGCCGTCGGATGCGAGCCCCGAGGAAGGTCCGCTGCCGGGCGACCTGGAAACCGCCAAGCTGTTCGGCGAGCGCATTGTTGCGATCACGAACCAGTTTGTGCGCGGCCGTCAGTAAAGCGGATCGCTCAAAGAAAAACGCCGGCATGTCCGGCGTTTTTTTGCTGGCACGCAATGAAGGATCAGAACCGCGTGCCCGCTCCGCAGAAGACGCCGCGGTTCGATCCGCCCTCGCAGTTCGTCGCGCAACCTCCCAATGCTGCAAGGCAAAGCGCGCTGACGAGGAGGAGGGCGGCGAGGCGCTTCATGCGGCGGCGCGCGTTTGGTTGCCTGCGCAATGCGGACAGCGCTGGCCGGGGATGTACTCGGCGGACTGCTGTTCTTCCGGCGTGACAACGGCGCGGCAGGCGAAGCACTGCTTCGGCCCTGCTGGCTGCAGTTCGGCATTGAGAGCGGTGCGGTGGTCGAACACGAAGCAATCGCCGTCGTAATGGGCGCCGCCCACTTCCTCGAAATACTTCAGGATGCCACCTTCGAGTTGATAGACGCGCTCGACACCGATCTCCTGCATGTGGATCGCCGCCTTTTCGCAGCGGATGCCGCCGGTACAGAACGACACGACCGTCTTGCCGACAAAGTCGTCCTTGTGCGCGGCAATGGCGGGAGGAAACTCGGTGAATTTCTTGAGGTTGTATTCGACGACGTTCTTGAACGTGCCGACGGCAACCTCATAGTCATTGCGCGTGTCGAGCATCACCACGGGGCGGCCCTCGTCGTCGTGGCCCTGGTCGAGCCACCGCTTCAGGTCGGGCGGCGCGACCGACGGCGCGCGGCCGTCTTCCGGCCGGATCAGCGGGTGGCGCATGGTGATGATTTCTTTCTTCATGCGCACCAGCAGGCGGCGGAACGGCTGGTGGTCGGACAGGCTTTCCTTCGGTGCGAGGTCAGCAAAACGGGCGTCGGCGCGCAGCCAGCCGACGATGCCGTCAATGGCCTCGCGCGAGCCGGCCAGGAAGATGTTGATGCCCTCGGGCGCCAGCAGCACGGTGCCCTTCAGCTCGCGCGCCTGGCACTCGGCCAGCAGGGTGGGGCGCAAGGTCTCGCGGTCATCGAGGGTGACGAATTTGTAAGCGGAAATATTGACGATCTGCATGTGCTGCCGCGCCATTTTCTGGCGCCTTGGGTAACCCGTTGATTCGTAAGCCGAAATTATAGCCGCCCGCGCAGCCGTGCGGGGTTGCTCCGGGTCAATCGGGCACGCCCGGAATGCTTTGCGGAAGGTGTCACCCGTTACAATACGCGGATGAATTCGCCGCGCTTCGTCCACCTCCGTCTCCACTCCGAATATTCCGTCGTCGATGGCAATGTCCGTCTCGACGATGCCGTCAAGGCTGCCGCCAAAGATGGCATGGGCGCCTTGGCGCTGACCGATCTCGCCAATGCCTTCGGGCTGGTGCGCTTCTACAAGGAGGCGCGCGGCAAGGGCGTGAAGCCCATCGTCGGAGCCGACGTGTGGATCACCAATCACGACGAGCGCGACAAGCCGACGCGCCTGCTGTTGCTGGTGCGTGACAAGCAGGGTTACCTGAACCTGTGCCAGTTGCTGGCCCGCGCTTGGCTCTCCAACCAGCATCGCGGCCGCGCGGAAATCGCGCCCGAGTGGTTCGACGAGCCGGGCGTTGAGAACGCGCCGCTGGCCACCGGTCTGCTGGCGCTCTCGGGCGCCATGGCGGGCGATATCGGCATGGCGCTGGCCAATGGAAACGATGCGCTGGCGCGCAAGCTCGCGACGAACTGGTCGCGCGTGTTTCCAGGCGCTTTCTACATCGAACTGCAGCGCGCCGGGCACGCCGGTACCGAGGCCTATATTCAGCAGGCCGTGAAGCTGGCCTCGGCCATGCAGTTGCCGGTGGTGGCCACGCATCCGGTGCAGTTCATGACGCCGGACGATTTCACGGCCCACGAAGCGCGCACCTGCATTGCAGAGGGCGAACTGCTTGCCAATCCGCGCCGCGCCCGTCGTTTCACGACCGAACAGTATTTCAAGACGCAGGACGAGATGTGCGCGCTGTTTGCCGACATCCCGTCCGCGCTGGCCAACTCAGTGCAGATCGCGCAGCGCTGCAACCTCAAGCTGGAACTGGGCAAGCCCAAGCTGCCGCTGTTCCCGACGCCCGACGGCATGTCGCTGGACGACTACCTCGTCCAGCTCGCCAAGGAAGGGCTGGAAAAGCGCATGGAAGTGCTGTTTCCCGACGAGGCGGTGCGCGAATCCAAGCGCGCTGAGTACTACGCCCGCCTGGAGTTCGAGACCGGCACCATCATCAAGATGGGCTTCCCCGGCTATTTCCTCATCGTTGCGGACTTCATCAACTGGGCGAAGAACAATGGCGTGCCAGTGGGGCCGGGCCGGGGTTCGGGCGCCGGCTCTCTGGTGGCGTACGCGCTGGGTATTACCGATCTGGACCCGCTCAAATACAACCTGCTGTTCGAGCGTTTCCTGAATCCGGAACGTGTGTCGATGCCCGACTTCGACATCGATTTCTGCCAGCACGGCCGCGACCGCGTCATCCAGTACGTGAAGGAAAAGTACGGCAAGGACGCCGTCTCGCAGATCGCCACCTTCGGCACCATGGCTGCCAAGGCCGCGGTGCGCGACGTGGGGCGTGTGCTGGACCTCGGCTACAACTTCGTTGACGGCGTAGCCAAGCTGATCCCGTTCAAGCCGGGCAAGCTCGTTACGCTCGAAGAGGCCAAGAAGGAAGAGCCGCTGCTGGCCGAGCGCGAGGCCAACGAAGAAGAAGTCAAACAGCTGCTGGAACTTGCGCAGCGCGTCGAAGGCATGACGCGTAACGTCGGCATGCACGCTGGCGGTGTGCTGATCGCCCCGGGCAAGTTGACCGACTTCTGCCCGCTCTACACGCAAGGCGGTGAAGATGCCGGCGTCGTCAGTCAGTACGACAAAGATGATGTGGAAGCTGTCGGCCTGGTCAAGTTCGACTTCTTGGGCCTGACCACACTCACGATCCTCGACTGGGCCGAACGCTACATCCGCATGCTCGATCCGTCCAAGGCGGATTGGAACTGCAGCCACATTCCGCTGACGGACAAGAAGGCGTTCGACATCCTGAAGACGGCCAACACGGTGGCCGTGTTCCAGCTGGAAAGCCGCGGCATGCAGGGCATGCTGAAGGACGCCAAGCCTGACCGCTTTGAGGACATCATCGCCCTCGTGGCGCTGTATCGCCCGGGCCCGATGGACCTGATCCCCAGCTTCTGCGCACGTAAGCACGGCCGCGAGAAGGTGGAGTACCCCGATCCGCGCGTCGAGCCGGTGCTCAAGGAGACCTACGGCATCATGGTCTACCAGGAGCAGGTGATGCAGATGGCGCAGATCGTGGGCGGTTACTCGCTCGGCGGCGCCGACTTGCTGCGCCGAGCGATGGGTAAGAAGAAGGCCGAAGAAATGGCCGAGCACCGCGCGCTGTTCCGTGCGGGCGCAGCCAAGGACGGGCTCTCCACCGAAAAGGCCGATGAAATCTTCGACCTGATGGAGAAGTTCGCGGGCTACGGCTTCAACAAGTCGCACGCGGCCGCGTATGCGCTGCTGGCGTATTACACGGCGTGGCTCAAGGCGCATCACCCGGCCGAATTCATGGCAGCCAACATGTCGCTGGCCATGGACGACACCGACAAGGTGAAGATCCTCTACGACGATGCCCGAGGCAAGAACGGACTGACCGTGCTGCCGCCGGATATCAACGCAAGCCAGTATCGTTTTGCACCGACCGACGCCAAGACCATCCGCTACGGCCTGGGCGGCGTGAAGGGCAGCGGCCAGGGCGCGATCGAAGACATCCTGCGTGCACGCGAAGACGGCCCGTTCAAGGACTTGTTCGACTTCTGTGAACGCGTCGACCGCCGCCAGGTCAATCGCCGCACGATCGAAGCGCTGGTGCGCGCCGGCGCCTTCGACAGCCTCAACGCTAACCGCGCGCAGCTGCTCGCTTCGATCGGCTTGGCCATGGAAGCCGCAGAGCAGAAGGCAGCCGCCGCCAACCAGGTGTCGCTGTTCGATCTGATGAGCGGCGACGATGCCGAGCAGCATCGCCCTGAACTCGTCGACGAGCCGGCCTGGTCGACCAAGCGCAAGCTGCAGGAAGAAAAGCAGGCGCTGGGTTTCTACCTTTCCGGCCACCTGTTCGATGAATGCCGTGACGAGGTGCGCCGCTTCGCACGCACGACGCTGGCCGATCTGGCGCGCGAAGTGACCGACAAGGGCAACGGGGGCGGCTACGGCAACCGCGATGCGCGCAACAAGACCGTGGCCGGCGTGATCGTAGGCCAGCGCACCCAGATGACGCAGCGCGGCAAGATGCTGATCGTGATGCTCGACGACGGCTCCGCCAGCGAAGCTACCGAGGTGACGGTCTTCAACGAAGTTTTCGAAGCGAATCGCGCGCTGTTCAAGGAAGACGAAGTGCTGATCGTTCAGGGCAGCGCCCGCCATGACATGTTCACTGGCGGCGTGCGCGTGACAGCCGAGTCGGTCATGGACATGACGCAGGCGCGCGCCAAGTTCGCGCGGGCGATCCGGCTGTCGATGAATGGCGATTCAACGGCGGCCAAGCTGCGTGATCTGCTCTCGCCGCATGTGGCGGCCGATGGCAATGGCGTCTCGGTACGCATCAACTACGTTTGTGAGCAGGCACGCTGCGAAGCGGTGCTCGGCGATGCGTGGCGCATTGTTCCGAGCGAAGCGGCGATCGCCGCGCTGCGTCAGGCGCTGGACGCAGACAATGTGGCAACCGTCTACGAATGAGCGTCTGATGCGCGCGGTTGTGCCGTCCGCGCCAGATGCCACAGCTTGATGTACTTGTAATAGCTGGCCTGCGCGTTCATGCATGCCACGCCAAAGCCTTGAGCTCCATCCAGTAGCCCCAGCTGCACGACGTAGGTACGCACGAACGCCCACACTCCATGGAAGAGGGCGCTGCTGGGCGTGGCCCGTTTGCCAGCCTGGAAGGCTTGGCGCGCTCCAGCGCTGGAATACGCTTCGATCTTGCGTAGCACGTCCGAGTAGTCGCGGTAGCTGTAGTGCAGCAGTGGATGCGCGAGCATGCCTGTGGCGCCGCTGAAGACGAGTTTCTCATGGACTAGGTCATCCGAGAATCGCGCCGCTCCGCGCCGGAATAATCGCATCACCGGGTCCGGATACCAACCCGCATGGCGGATGAATCGACCACAGAACTGCGATAGTCGTGGCATGGCGAAAACGGTTTGCGATGCCGAATGCATAGCCGCGAGGATGTCAGTGCGCAGTTGGGGCGTGATGCGTTCGTCCGCGTCGATGGACAACACCCACTCGCCCGTCGCATGGTCGAGCGCGCGGTTTTTTTGCGGGCCGAAACCTGGCCAAGTGCCATTATCCTCAATGACAATGGCACCGCGTGCGCGGGCGATGTCGCGGGTGGCATCTGTGCTGCCGGAATCGAGCACGATCACCTGATCAGCCAGATCGGCCAGCGAGGCGATGCAGTCGCCAATGTTATGCGCTTCGTTGCGCGTCAGGATGGTGGCCGTCAGTTTGCCGGACATGGTTGTGAAGAGGCTTGGTGGTCGGTGCGACGCCGGCGAGCAGTATGCCAGCCAGGAAGATCAGCAAGTGACCCTCGGGAAAATCCAACAGCAGCGAGTTTGCTGCACAGGCCGCGGCGAATGCGACAACATAACCGGCGCTGAACACGCCTTCCAGGCTCGGCGTGCGCAGGCTTGTTTGCCAGAGCTGCCACAGCAGCCACAGAAAGGCTGCAAGGCCGATGGCGCCAAGCTGCACGCTCATCATCAGGTATTCGTTGTGAGGATTCGCTGTCAGTATGCCTTGCGCTCCGGCATGGCCTGCCGTCATCTCTTGGAACTGCGATTCCACACTGCCCACGCCAGAGCCAAAGACCGGCCGCTGCGCGATCAAGTGCAGCGAGCGCTTGTAGAACTCCAGGCGCAGGCCCATTGAAGTGACTTCGCCATGATTTTCATAGTTCTGGATTTCCGTGTTGACTTCCGCCATGCGCGATGCCTTATGGTGCGACACATAGGCTAGCGCTCCGCCTGCGATGGCGATGGCGAAGCCAAGGGTCACTGCGATGCGGCCGAGCTGCAGGGGGCGACCACGGAGAAACGTCTGCCAGCTCCACAGCACCATCAGCGGCAGCACCAGCACTTGGCCTGTTCGCCCTTGCTGTATTAGGAAGAGATTAATGAGGGCCAGCGGGACGATACCCGCACACAGCGCGCGGACGCCCGCAGGCAAGCGGACACGCCCGGCCAGCGCCGGATTCTGGGGTAGCGTTGCAAGCGTCAGTGCCAGATAGACCAGCAGCGCGGTAAAGATGCCCTGGGTGATGTGGTGCTTGAACACCCAGCTCGAGCGGATCGGGTCCGGCGCGTACAACTGCCCCACATGTGTGAGCCCCAACCAGTTGGTGCATGAAAGTATCAGCACCAGCGTGAGCGATGCCAGCAGCACCAGCATGGCCAGCCTGCGCCACGCGGCGTCGTCAAATAGGATCAGGAGAAACGGCAGGTACAGTAACTTGCGGTATTTGAGCAGGATCGACATCGACTCATGCACTGGGGAAACATCCCACAGCAGGCTCATTGCCAGCAGCACGAACAGACCGGTCGCCGCCGCGGCAAGCTTGTTGTGGCGCAACGCGCCTGCCGCATCCCAGAACCGGCGACAGGTCAGCATGATGACCACCATGAGGGGCGCCAGTACATTGACGCCGGCGGTGGAGATCGGAATTAGGAACAGCGAGCAAACAGCGCACAGACGCGCCAGCATCCAACGGCTGGGCGCAAAAGACGGGAAAAATGCGGTCATCGCAACGGCGTGCAGGAATCCAGACGGGGTGGCGGATACTACGCCACGGGGCTACCTTCCGGGAGCCGACGTAGCCGGTTGTACAATACGCGATTGATTATTTTGATGGTCAATCGCCATTGCGTGCGCCCTGTGCCCGTCAGCAAGATAGCTGCACGGCACGGACGTTCAGGCCGGAGTATACCGGCAGCCGTCTGCATGCCCCGATTCGGCGGCCGACCTGTCACACTATGTTTTCCATCCTACTGCCGACCTGGAACAACCTCCCACTGCTCAAGTTGTGCGTGCACAGCATCCGCACGCATTCGGCGTACGGCCATCAGATCATCGTGCACGTCAACGATGGTTCCGACGGCACATTGGAGTGGGTGCGCGAGCAGGGTCTGGATCACACGCATTCACCGCAGAACGTCGGCATCTGCCTGGCGGTCAACGAGTCTGCCATGCTGGCCAAGCACGATTACATCGTCTTCCTGAATGACGACATGGTCTGCTGCCCTGGCTGGGATACCGCACTCGTGCGCCGTCTGGAGAAGCTGGATACCGATCTGTTCATGCTGTCCGGCTCCATGATCGAACCGGTCAACACAGGTAACCCATGTGTGGTCGTGGGCGACTACGGCCGTGATGCCGATACCTTTGATGAAGCCCGTCTGCTGGCTGACGCGCCGCGCCTGGTGCGCGGTGATTGGTATGGTGCCACGTGGCCACCGACCGTGGTGCACCGACGCTGGTGGTTCAAGCTCGGCGGCTACAGCAGCGAGCTCACGCCCGGCATGAGCAGCGATAACGATTTCTCCATGAAGCTGTGGCATGCCGGTTGCCGAATCTTCCTCGGGGTGGGCGACTCGCTGGTCTATCACTTCCAGTGCAAGTCGACCGGCAAGGTGCAGAAGAACGATGGCCGACGTCAGTTCCTCAACAAGTGGGGCCTGTCGCAGTCGACGTTCGACAAGTATTTCTTGCGTCGCGGCACGCCGGTCGGCTCCAACTGGCGATTGCCAGAGCCGGAACTGACCTCAAAGCTGCGCTGGGACTTGCGACGCAACGATCTGTCGCGGCGGCTGCGTCCCGCCGTCGACGTTCTCTGAGCTTTTAATGACACGAGGTCCGGATCGACTCCGGCTGATTTTCCCTTTGATTCTATGGCAGTGACTGATTCTTCAAACACCACAGCACCGGCGCCTCAGCCCGGCCATTTCAAGCGGTTGTGGGGCTACCTTCGCCCCGAATTGACCGCCTTCATCCTGGCAATGGTCGCCATGGGTGTGGTGGCGGCCACGGAGGGGATCATCCCCAAGGTCGTGAAGGATCTGCTGGATCAGGGTTTCGGCGGTGAGTACGCCGGCAAGCTGTGGCAGGTGCCGGCCATGCTGGTGGGTATTGCGGTGGTGCGCGGCATCGCGCAATTTGCGTCGACGTATCTGTTGAGCCTCGTATCGAACAAGGTGCTGCTGAATCTGCGGATGAAGATGTTCGAGCGCCTGCTGCAGGCGCCGGCCTCGTACTATCAGCGCAATACGGCCGCGTCGATCATCAACGCGGTCATCTTTGAAGTGAACCAGGTGCTGCAGGTGCTGACCGGCGTGTTCATCACGCTGGTGCGCGACTCGATGACGGTGCTGGCGCTGCTGATCTTCCTCTTCTATACCAACTGGCGTCTGACGCTGGTGGTGGCGGTGATCCTGCCGATCATCGGGCTGCTGATGTCGCGTATCAACCGCCGCCTGCGCTCGCTCAACCGCGAAAGCCAGAACTTGACCAACCAGGCCGCCTATGTGGTCGAAGAGGCCGTGGGCGGCTACAAGGTCGTCAAGCTGCATGGCGGCGAGGCGTATGAATCGCTGCGCTTCAATGCCATGACGAACCGCCTCCGTGGTTACGCCATGCGCGTGGCCGTGGCCGGCGGCCTGAACCAGCCGGTGACGCAGTTCCTGGCAGCGCTGGCGCTGTCTGTCATCCTGGCCATTGCCATGATGCAGGCGCAGGCCAATCAGACCACGGTCGGCGGCTTTACCGGCTTTGTGATGGCGATGCTGCTGCTGATCTCGCCGCTCAAGCACTTGACCGACGTGAATCAGCCGCTGCAGCGCGGCCTGACCGCCGCCGAATTCATCTTTGGCCTGATCGACACGCCGATCGAACCGCAAGAAGGCGGCAAGAAGATCGATCGTGCCCGCGGCGATGTCCGCTTCGACAACGTCACGTTCCGCTATGGGGAAGATGGCCGGGCGGCGCTCGATAATGTCAACCTGCACGTCAAGCCGGGCGAGGTCGTTGCGCTGGTCGGGCCATCTGGCAGCGGCAAGACCACGCTGGTGAACCTGCTGCCGCGCTTCTTCGATCCGACCTCGGGGACGATCTCGCTCGACGGCGATGCGCTGGCGGATTTGGCGCTGCACGACCTGCGCCGGCAGATCGCCTTCGTGAGCCAGGATGTGGTGCTGTTCAATGACACCATCGCCGCCAACGTCGCCTATGGCGCGCGCGACGCCTCCGAGATCGACATGGCCCGCGTGCGCCGTGCACTCGAAGCGGCCTACCTGACCGATGTGGTGGACAACCTGCCCGAGGGCATCGATACCAATGTTGGCGACAACGGCTCGAAGCTGTCCGGTGGGCAGCGCCAGCGCCTGGCAATTGCACGTGCGATCTACAAGGACGCGCCGATCCTGATCCTGGACGAAGCGACGTCCGCGCTGGATTCGGAGTCCGAACGCCAGGTGCAGGCCGCGCTCGAACGGCTGATGGAGGGCCGGACGACGCTGGTGATCGCGCACCGCCTGTCGACCATCGAAAATGCCGATCGGATCATCGTGCTCGAGCACGGCAAGATTGCCGAAGCCGGCACGCACCGCGAACTCATCGAGCGCGATGGGTTGTATGCTGGACTCCATCGCATCCAGTTCGCTACCCAGTAAGCCCTTCCTCGCGGGCGGCGTGCTCAGGATGCTCACATCAAAGGAGACATCGTGACGACCACCACGTCGCCCATCAGCCGGTTCCCCGTTCCTTCACTGGCCGACATTCCCGAAGACATCCGCGCGCGCATCCTGGAGGTGCAGGAGAAGAGCGGCTTTGTGCCGAACGTCTTCCTTGCGCTGTCGCATCGGCCCGACGAGTGCCGTGCCTTCTTCGCGTACCACGATGCGCTGATGCTGCGCGAAGGCAGCAGCCTCACCAAGGGCGAGCGCGAGATGATCGTGGTCGCCACCTCCGCTGCCAACCAGTGCCTGTATTGCGTGGTCGCGCACGGCGCCATCCTGCGCATTTACGAGAAGAATCCGCTGGTGGCCGACCAGGTGGCCGTCAATTACCGCAAGGCCGACATCACGCCGCGCCAGCGCGCCATGCTCGACTTTGCGATGAAGGTTTGCACCGCATCGCACACCGTCAACGACGCCGACTATGAAGCGCTGCGTGCGCACGGTTTCGATGATGAGGACATCTGGGACATCGCCGGCATCACCGCCTTCTTCGGCCTGTCGAATCGCATGGCGAATGTGATTTCGATGCGGCCGAACGAAGAGTTCTTCCTGCTGGGCCGTCTGCCGCGCGAGAAGAAGTCGTAGCCGTAGCCCAGCGCCGCTGGCCGGGTGTGGCGCTACATCAAGATGATGTCGTACTGCTCCTGGCTCGCCGCCGACGATTCCACCTGCAACGAAATCGGCTTGCCGATGAAATCCCCCAGCATCGCAAGGTGCTGGCTTTCTTCTTCCAGGAACAGGTCAATCACTGACTGCGACGCCAGAATGCGGAATTCGCGCGGATTGAACTGTCGCGATTCGCGCATGATCTCGCGCAGGATGTCGTAGCACACGGTGCGCGGTGTCTTGACCTGACCCTTGCCCTGGCACACCGGGCACTGCTCGCACAGCACGTGCGCAAGCGATTCCCGAGTGCGCTTGCGCGTCATCTCCACCAGCCCCAACTGCGAGAAGCTGTTGACGGTGATGCGCGTGCGGTCGCGTGACAGGGCCTTGCGCAGTTCCGCCAGCACCGCATCGCGATGCTCGGCCGACTCCATGTCGATGAAGTCGATGATGATGATGCCGCCCAGGTTGCGCAGCCGCAGTTGCCGCGCAATGGTGTGCGCGGCTTCCAGGTTGGTCTTGAAGATCGTGTCGTCGAAGTTGCGCGCGCCCACGTAGCCGCCGGTGTTGACGTCGATGGTCGTCATCGCCTCGGTCTGGTCGATCATCAGGTAGCCGCCCGATTTCAGGTCGACCCGGCGCGACAGCGCGCGCTCGACTTCCGCCTCGATGTTGTACAGGTCGAAGATTGGCCGTTCGCCGGTGTAATGCGTCAGGCGCTCGACCACGGCCGGCGTGTACTCCTGCGCAAACTCGACGAGCTTCTGATGGTTCTCGCGCGAATCGACCTGGATGCTGCGCGTTTCGTCCGTCACGAAATCGCGCAGCACGCGCTGGGCGAGGTTCAGGTCCTGGTACAGGATCGAGGGGGCGGGCAGGGTGGTTGCATTGTGGCGGATGGTCGCCCAGATCTTGCGCAGGTAAGCGACGTCGTTGGCGAGTTCTTCGTCGGTCGACTCTTCGGCGATCGTGCGCACAATGAAACCGCCGCGTTCTTCGGTGGGCACCATGGCGGTCACCCGTGCGCGCAGCGCTTCACGCTCGGCCTCATTGCCGATCTTCTGCGAGATACCGATGTGCGGGTCTTGCGGCAGATACACCAGCGTGCGGCCGGCGATGCTCACCTGGGTGGAGAGCCGTGCGCCCTTGGTGCCAATCGGATCCTTGATGACCTGCACCATCAACGCCTGGCCTTCGAAGAGCGTCTTCTCGATGGCGACCTGCGGTGTGGGCGGCGCGTCCTTCGCGTCGCGCGGGTGCCAAATGTCAGCCACATGCAAGAACGCCGCACGCTCCAGCCCGATGTCGATAAAGGCCGACTGCATGCCAGGCAGCACGCGCACCACCTTGCCAAGGTAAATGTTGCCGACCAGGCCGCGCGTCAGCGTGCGCTCGATGTGAAGCTCCTGAACGGCGGCTTGCTGGACGATAGCCACGCGCGTTTCTTGCGGCGTGATATTGACGAGAATGTCTTCGGACATGGAGAGGTACCAGGAGAGCGGGTTTCAGCACCCGCCTCTGGGCCGGACAGGGTTGCCCGAAGCGTGTCTTGAAACCGGCCCTCGCACGCTGTCCGGCGCGTGCATCGGTGGCCGGTCAGAGAGCGCGAGTTACAGCGTGATTCACAGCGTGATGCCCGCCTGTGCGAGCAGTGCGGCGGTCTCGAACAGGGGTAGACCCATGATACCCGAATAGCTTCCCGAAATATGGGCCACAAAGGCGGCTGCGCGCCCCTGGATGCCGTACGCGCCCGCCTTGCCAAAGGGCTCGCCGCTGGCGATGTAGCGGGCGATGTCGTTGTCCGTCAGCACGGCAAAGCGCACGTCCGAAACGGACAGCGCGTGCATCGGCGTGCCGTCGGCCTTGACGACGGTGACGGCGGTCAGCACGCGGTGTTCGCGCCCTGACATGCCGCGCAGCATGCGGTGGGCGTCGGCTGCGTCAGTAGGTTTGCCGAGGATCTCGCCGCCCAGGCACACCGTCGTGTCAGACGTGAGGATCGGCAAAGCGGGGAGGTTGCGTGCAGTGCGGCGACGCACAGCTGCCTGAGCCTTCAATGCGCAGACACGTTGAACGTAGTCGTCGGGCGTCTCGCCGGGGAGCTCGGCTTCCAGCCCTTCCGCATCTTCATCGTCGCTGGCGAGCAGCAGCGCGAAGCGCGCGCCGATCTGGCGCAGCAGTTCCTGTCGGCGCGGGCTTTGCGAGGCGAGATAGAGGTGAGGCGCGCCGTGTGCATCCATGGTCATACGCGGTGGTACGGGTGGTTCTGCGTGATGCTCCATGCGCGGTAGAGTTGCTCGGCCAGCAGCACACGCACCATGCCGTGGGGCAGCGTCAGGCTCGACAGGCGGATCAGCGTACGGGCTTTTGCCTTGAGTGCCGGGTCCAGCCCATCCGCGCCGCCAATCACGAACGCGATGTCGCCGCCTTCCTGTTGCCATCCGGTGAGCGATTCAGCCAGTGCGACGGTGGTGAGGTCCTTGCCCCGTTCATCCAGCGCGATCATGCGACAGCCCTTGGGCAGCGCGGCTTCAATGCGCGCCGCCTCAAGCTGCATGACGGTGGCGGCGGTGCGGCTGCCCGAGCGTTGCTCAGGCTTGATCTCGCGCAGTTCGATGCGCAGTTCGGGCGGCATGCGCTTGGCATATTCAGAGAAGCCTTCCTCGATCCAGGACGGCATCTTGTGCCCGACGGCAACGATCAGCAACTGCATGGTGAGACGGTCTGCCAGACGTTACGCCGCGCGCTTCTTGGCTGGCGCGCGCTTGGTGGCCGTCTTTGCGGCCGTCTTCGTGGCGGGCTTGCCTGTGCCGGGTGCGCGCTTGGTGGCCGGCTTCCTGGGGGCGGTCTTGGCAGGAGCCTTCTTGGCCGGTGCGGCGGCCTTGGTCGGGCGCTCACCAGCCAGCTTCGGCTTGGTGGTGCGGCGCTTGGCGGGCGTGACCTCTTCGGCCTCGTCTTCCTCGTCGTCGTAACCTTCACTGGCCTTGGGCAGGCCGCGCTTGCCGGTGCCGCCGAGTTCGATGCGCACCGGCTTGTCACCCCAGATCTCTTCGAGGTTGTAGTACAGGCGCAGCTGCGGCTGCATGATGTGGACCACGGCGTCGCCGCAGTCGACCAGCACCCATTCGCCCACGTCTTCGCCTTCCACGGCGATGATGTGGCCGCCGGCTTCCTTGACGGCGTCACGCACGGAGGCGGCGAGGGCCTTGGTCTGGCGGTTGGAGGTGCCGCTGGCAATGACCGTGCGGTCGAACAGTTCGGTCAGGTGCGTCGTATTGAAGACCTTGATGTCTTGCGCCTTGACGTCTTCGAGCGCGTCGACGATCACGCGTTGTAGTTTGCGAATATCCATACTGAGTGAGAAGAACGTTTAAAAGGCGAGAAAAAGGTCAAAAAAGCGCGTGAAGGCGGTCAATCACGCGGTCAGGCACTGACCGTGCCATTGGCACGGCGGTACAGCGAATGCGATTGGATCAGGTCGGCCACGCCGGCGGGCAGGTCGGTGTCACAGCGCGCGCCGGTGGCCAACTGCTGGCGCAGGCGGGTGGATGACAGGTCGACGGCCAGGGTCTGGTCGATCCACATATGGCCGGCGGGTGCGCATTGTATCAATGCTGTGTCGCCTCGGCGCACATCGAGCTCGCGCTGTACCGGCACATGCAGTGCCTGAAGGTCGAAACCCGGGCGTGTGGCGACGCACAAGTGGACGTATTCGAACAGGTCTTGCCAGCCGTGCCAGGTGTCCAGGCCGACGAGCTGGTCGGCGCCCATCAGCCACGCCATGGAGGTGTCCGGGCCGTAGACGCCGCGCAATTCGCGCACGGTGTCAATGGTGTAGCTGGGGCCGTGGCGGTCGACTTCCATGCCGCTCACATGGACACGGGCGCGGCCGCCGCGTACCGCTTTGGCGGCCAGTTCGGTCATGGCGAAGCGCAGCGGAGCGGGTGTGATGTCGGCGGCCTTCTGCCACGACATGCCGGTCGGAATCCACAGCAGCTCATCGAGGTCGAGGCGGGCAATGCACAGTTCGGCCAGGGCGATGTGGCCGACGTGTGGCGGATCGAACGTGCCGCCCAGCAAGCCAAGCCGGTAGGGGCGATCGAGAGTGGGGCGCACGAACGTGGGAAGCGTCATACCCAGTCGCGCGCCGGCAGGAAATCGGTGTATAGCGCGGCCTCCGGCGAGCCCGGTTCCGGCTGCCAGTCGTAGCGCCAGTTGGCCACCGGCGGCATTGACATCAGGATCGATTCCGCGCGGCCGCCGCTTTGCAGGCCGAACAGCGTGCCGCGGTCGAATACCAGATTGAACTCGACATAGCGGCCACGTCGATAGGCCTGGAAGGCGCGTTCGCGCTCACCATAGGGCGTCGCGTGGCGTTGTTCGGCGATGGGCAGCCACGCAGGCAGGAAGGCGTCGCCGACGGAGCGCATCATCTCGAAGCTGCGCTCGAAGCCCAGCTCCGCAAAGTCGTCGAAGAAGATGCCGCCGATGCCGCGCGCTTCCTTGCGGTGCTTCAGATAGAAATAGTCGTCGCACCATTGCTTGAAGCGCGGGTACAGCTCGTCGCCGTAGGGGGCGAGGGCGCCCTGGCAGGTGCGGTGGAAATGCGAGGCGTCTTCGGTGAAGCCGTAATAGGGCGTGAGGTCCATGCCGCCGCCGAACCACCAGACGGGGTCGGCATCGGGGCGCACGGCGACGAAGCAGCGCACATTCATGTGCACCGTCGGCACGTAGGGGTTGCGCGGATGGAAGACCAGCGACACGCCCATCGCCTCGAAACCCCGCCCGGCCAGTTCGGGCCGGTTGGCGGTCGCCGACGGGGGCAGGGTGTCGCCCATCACGTGCGAAAAACCGACGCCGCCGCGCTCGAGCAGCGCGCCGCCTTCCAGGATGCGGGTGCGGCCGCTGCCGCGCAGGCGCTCGGTGGGCGGCTTCTCCCATGCGTCGGTGACGAACGTGCCGCCGTCCAGCGCGCTGGCGGCAGTGGTGATGCGGTCCTGCAGGTCCAGCAGGTAGGCGCGGACGGCTTGGGTATCCATGCGATCAGGAGAGGCCGCTCGTCGGGGCGAGTCGGGCCGAGTCATACGGTTGTCACCATTGTAGCGGGCGGGCAGCCGGGGCAAGTCGGGGATCACCCGGGGTGACGGATGCCGCGCCTGCCCCATCGTGGGGCATCAGCGCGGCGGGCTGTCGCTCAATGGCGGATGGCGCGATGTCCGATATCGGTACGGTACTGGGCGCCGTCAAAGTGGATCTGCTCGATGGCGTTGTACGCGGCACGCTGGGCTGCCTTGACGGTATCGGCCAGGCCCACCACGCACAGCACCCGGCCGCCGTTGGTGGTCAGCACGCCGTCCTTGAGCGTGGTGCCGGCATGGAAGGTGACGCTGTCTTCGGTTTCCTTCGGGATGCCGGTAATGACGTCGCCCTTGCGCGGCGTGTCCGGATAGTTGTGGGCAGCCATCACCACGCCCAGCGCGGTGCGGCGGTCCCAATCCAGCTCCATGCCGTCGAGCTTGCCGTCGATGGCACGGTCGAGCACGTCGTACAGGTCGGTCTTCATGCGCGCCATGATGGGTTGCGTTTCCGGATCGCCCATGCGGCAGTTGAATTCGAGCGTCTTGGGATTGCCTTCGGCGTCGATCATCAGGCCGGCATACAGGAAGCCGGTGTACGGGATGCCGTCTTTTTCCATGCCGCGGATGGTCGGCATGATGATTTCGCGCAGCGCGCGGGCGTGCAGCGTGGGCGTGACCACCGGGGCGGGCGAGTAGGCGCCCATGCCGCCCGTGTTGGGGCCGGCGTCGCCGTCGAGCAGGCGCTTGTGGTCCTGGCTGGTGGCCAGCGCCACGACGTTCTTGCCGTCGCACACGACGATGAAGCTCGCCTCTTCGCCGGCGAGGAATTCTTCGATCACCACACGCGCACCGGCGTCGCCCAGGCGGTTGTCGGCCAGCATCATGTCGATGGCGCTGTGTGCTTCTTCGGTCGTCATGGCCACGACCACGCCCTTGCCGGCGGCCAAGCCATCGGCCTTGACGACGATCGGGGCGCCTTCCTGGTCAACGTACGCATGTGCCTGCGCAGCATCGCTAAAGGTCTGGTACTTGGCGGTCGGAATGCCGTGACGATGCATGAATGCCTTGGCGAAATCCTTCGACGATTCGAGCTGCGCGGCGGCCTTGGTCGGCCCGAAGATGCGCAGGCCCTTGGCGCGGAACAGGTCGACGATGCCGGCGGCCAGCGGCGCTTCCGGGCCGACCACCGTGAAGTGGATGCCCTCGCGCTCGGCAAAGGCGGCCAGCACTTCCGGATCCGTGATCGGGAGGTTCTGCAGGCGCTTGTCGAGCGCCGTGCCACCGTTGCCGGGGGCCACGTACACCACCTGTACCTTGGGCGAGCGCGCCAGCTTCCATGCCAGGGCGTGCTCTCGACCGCCCGAACCGACCACCATCACTTTCATGCTGTACCTACCTGAAATTGCAAAATCCGATTCGAAATCTGGAAAACAAAAACGGCGATCGTGAGGTCGATCGCCGTTATGCGCGTGTCCGGGGCTTACTCCCCGATGACCGCGTTGGTGAAGACTTCCTGCACGTCGTCCAGGTTTTCCAGGACGTCTAGCAGCTTCTGCATCTTGACCGCGTCTTCGCCGGTGAACACGACTTCGGTCTGCGGCTTCATGATGACTTCGGCCAGTTCGGCCTTGAAGCCGGCGGCTTCCAGCGCGGTCTTGACCTTGGCGAAATCGTGGGGCGGGCAAATGACTTCGAGCGAGCCGTCGTCGTGCGTGATGACGTCATCGGCGCCGGCTTCGAGCGCGGCGTCCATCAGCTTGTCTTCGGGCGTGCCGGGGGCAAAGATGAACTGGCCGATGTGGTCGAACAGGAACGCGACGGAGCCCGATGTGCCCATGTTGCCGCCGTACTTGTCGAACCCGTGACGGACTTCGGCCACGGTGCGCGTGCGGTTGTCGGTCAGGCAGTCGACGATCACGGCGGCGCCGTTGATGCCGTAGCCTTCGTAGCGGATTTCTTCGTAGTTTGCGCCTTCCAGGCCACCCACGCCGCGCTGGATGGCGCGGTTGATGTTGTCCTTGGGCATGTTCGCGTCGGTGGCCTTGTCCATGGCCAGGCGCAGGCGCGGGTTAGAGTCGGCATCGCCGCCGCCCAGACGGGCCGCCACGGTGATTTCCTTGATCAGGCGCGTCCAAATCTTGCCGCGCTTGGCGTCGGCAGCGGCTTTCTTATGCTTGATGTTGGCCCATTTGGAATGACCGGCCATGAAACTCTCCGAGCGGAATGCAGTGGAATCTGGCGCCCAGATGGCGGTTTGACGCCACCTGCACGCTCTATAATCGGTCGCGGATTTTAGCATGCTGCACACGCCCGCCGCCCCGTCCGTCTGGTCGAGTGGCCGGTGTGTTGCCCCCCCAGATTGATCCTCGTCCAAACGCCATGACCGATCCCATCCTGATTGCCAAGAACGCCAAAGCGGAGTTGGTGCTGTTGCCCCAGCTCGCCAACCGGCATGGCTTGATCACCGGCGCCACCGGCACCGGCAAGACCGTCACCCTGCAAACGATCGCCCAGGGCCTGTCGAAGATTGGCGTACCGGTTTTCCTGGCTGATGTGAAAGGTGATCTGGCCGGCATTTCGCAGGCCGGCCAACCGAACGACAAGCTCAAGGCGCGCCTGCAGGAGCGCGGCCTGGAAGAGCCGCAATGGGCTTGTTGCCCCGTCACGCTATGGGATGTGTATGGCGAGCGCGGCCACCCCGTGCGCGCCACCGTGTCCGACATGGGCCCGCTGATGCTCTCGCGCATGCTGGAGCTGAACGACATCCAGACCGGTGTGCTGAATCTCGTCTTCAAGATTGCGGACGACTCGGGCCTTGCGCTGCTCGACATGAAAGACCTGCGCGCGATGCTCCAGCACGTTGGCGAGCATTCTTCGGACTACACGAACAAGTACGGAAACATCTCATCGGCCAGCATCGGGGCCATTCAGCGCAACCTGATCGCGCTGGAAGAGCAGGGCGCCGACCAGTTCTTCGGCGAGCCGATGCTCAATATCAATGACCTGATGCAGACCGTGCGCGGCCAGGGCGTGATCAACATCCTGGCGGCCGACAAGCTGCTCAACGCGCCCAAGTTGTACGCGACGTTCCTGCTGTGGTTGCTCTCCGAACTGTTCGAGCATCTGCCGGAGGTGGGCGACGTGGACAAGCCCAAGCTCGCCTTCTTCTTTGACGAGGCGCACCTGTTGTTCAACGATGCGCCGCCGTCGCTGCTGCAGAAGGTGGAGCAGGTGGTGCGGCTGATCCGCTCGAAGGGCGTGGGCGTGTACTTCGTGACGCAAAACCCGGCCGACGTGCCGGACACGGTGCTCGGCCAGCTCGGCAACCGCGTGCAGCACGCGCTCCGGGCGTTCACACCGCGCGACCAGAAGGCCGTGAAGGCCGCGGCCACCACGATGCGCGCGAACCCGGAGTTCAGCATCGAAGAGACCATCGGCGAACTGGCCGTGGGCGAGGCGCTGATTTCCATGCTGGACGAGGGCGGTCGCCCGGAGATCACGCAGCGTGCGTTTGTCGTCCCACCCGCGTCGCGCATCGGCCCGATCTCGGACGACGAGCGCCGCGAGCTGATGACGAATTCGCTGGTGGCCGGCCGCTACGACACGGCAATCGACCGCGAATCGGCGTACGAAATCCTGAACGGCCGCGTGGCGAAGGGCGGGGCGACATCGGCGCCTGCACCGGGTTCCATCGGCACGGATTTCGGGGCATCGACTGGTTCAGCACCCGCATCGGCGCCCGCGCCCGCGCCACAGGAGAGCGGCGGCTGGCTGGGCGATGTGGGCTCGATCCTCACAAAGGGTACGGGCCGCAGCGGCCGTGGCGATTCGATTGTCGAAACGTTGGCCAAGTCGACGATGCGCACCATCGGTTCAACCGTCGGGCGCGAAATCGTGCGCGGCGTGCTGGGCAGCATTCTGGGCGGATCGAAGAGGCGCTGAGCGCTTCCGACGTACCAAAGACAACAGCCGGCATTGCCGGCTGTTTTTGCTTGCGCTGGGAGCGTGCGATCAGTTTTTCGTGCCGAACAGGCGGTCGCCCGCATCGCCCAGGCCCGGGATGATGTAGGCGTTTTCATCCAGGTGCGAATCGAGCGACGCCACAAACAGCTTCACGCCCGGATGCGCCTTCTGGAACACCTCCACGCCTTCGGGCGCCGCCACGAGTGCCAGGAACAGGATGTTCTCGTCGGGCACGCCGCGCGTCTTCATCACGTCGACGGCGTGGACGGCCGAGTAACCGGTGGCGACCATCGGATCGCACAGGATGAAGGTACGGTCCTCCAGGTCGGGCAGGCGTACGAGGTATTCCACCGGACGGTGTTGGTCATCGCGGTACACGCCGATGTGGCCGATGCGCGCCGACGGAATCAGCTCCACCAGCCCGTCGCTCATGCCCACGCCCGCGCGCAGCACCGGCACCACGGCCAGCTTGCGGCCCGCGATGACGGGCGCTTCCATCGGGCCCATCGGCGTGTCGATATGGCGGCTGGTCAGCGGCAGGTTGCGCGTGATTTCGTAGCCCATCAGCAGCGTGATCTCACGCAGCAACTCGCGGAACGTGCGCGTGGACGTGTCCTTGTCGCGCATGTGCGTGAGCTTGTGCTGGATCAGCGGGTGATTGAGGATGAACAGGTTCGGAAAGCGCGGATCTTGTTTCATGGCGGCAACGGATTCTCAGATGGGGCGCATTGTACCGGCGCGCCCCGGGTCGATTTTGGAAGCGCTCAACGGCGGCCGCGCATCAGGATCACATACACCACGGCGGAAATCGCCAGGCCCACGAACCACGCATACGTGTACAGCGCTTCGAATACGCCGGGCACGCTGGCGACGAATCCCGCCTGCTTGAAGAAGCCCGGCAGATTGGGCAGCACGCCGATGACCAGCGCGGCGATGGCGCGGCCGTTCCAGCCGTTGCCGTAACCGTACGGGCCGTCTACGCGGAATAGCTCGCCGGTCTTGAGCACGGTGCGGCGCACCAGAAAGTAGTCGACCATCATGATCCCGGCCACGGGGCCGAGCAGCGCGCCATAGCCGACCAGCCACGTGAAGATGTAGCCCTTGGTGGTTTCCAGGATCTTCCACGGCATCATCGCCAGGCCAATGCCTGCCGTGATGTAGCCGCCGGTTCGGAACGAGATGCGATGCGGCGCCAGGTTCGAGAAGTCATACGCCGGCGAGACCACGTTGGCGGCGATATTCGTCATCAGCGTGGCGGTGATCAGCGCCAGCAGCGCAACGATGACCGACGGGCCGGTCATCTTGCCGGCCAGCGTGACCGGATCCCAGATGGCCTGACCGTAGATGACCACCGTGGACGACGTGACGAGTACGGCCACCAGCGCCAGCAGCCCCATCGGCAGCGGCAGGCCGACTGCCTGCCCGACAAGCTGATCGCGCTGGCTGCGCGCGAAGCGGGTGAAGTCGGGAATGTTCAGCGCCAGCGTGGCCCAGTAGCCGACCATGGCGGTGAGCGACGGCCAAAAGAAGCCCCAGAACTCGCCGGCGCGCTTGCCGCCCGCCGCAAACGCCGACGGCGCCGACAGCATCGGGCCAAAGCCGCCCGCATTGGTATACGCCCACCAGACCAGGCCCAGCGCGGCCAGAATCAGCAGCGGGGTGGCCAGCGCCTGGAAGCGCTTGATCGATTCGAGCCCCTTGGTGATCAGCCAGATGTGCAGCGCCCAGAACAGCAGGAAGCAGAATCCCTGGCCCGGGTTGATGCCCAGCCCCGGAATATTGCTGCCGACCAGCATGTTGTCCGTGACGACGTTGAGGATCGTGTAGATCGCCTGGCTGCCCAGCCACGTCTGGATGCCGAACCAGCCGCACGCCACGATGGCCCGCAGAATGGCCGGCAACTGCGCACCGCGCACGCCGAACGAGGCCCGCACCAGCACAGGGAAGGGAATGCCGTACTTGGTACCCGCGTGCCCCACCAGCACCATCGGCACGAGCACGATCAGGTTGCCGAGAAACACCGTCAGCACGGCCTGCCACCAGTTCATGCCCTCACTCATCAGGCCCGAAGCCAGCATGTAGGCCGGCACCGACACCACCATCGACACCCACAGCGCGGCGTAGTTGGTGGCCGTCCAGGTGCGGGCGGCGGGCGGGGTGGGGTTGAGGTCTTCGTTCCAGAGGGTCGGGTCGGGTGCCCCGACGGCGTCCGCGGAGAACGCGGAAGAGGTGGTTTGGCTCATGTCGAAGTGGGATCCGTTGTCGTTGTAGATATTCGGAATGCAGGCGCGATTGTACGGCGGTCACCAGCATGCCCAAGCGAAAGCTGTGCCAAGTGCAGCGCACCCCGCGCCGGAACGTTTTGTTGAATTCCAATACAATCGACGACGCTCTCCAACACCGCCCGCATCTCTCTCTCGCCCCGTTGTGACCACAGCGTCTTCTGCGTCTACCACGCCCGCAAGAACTACCGACACCGGCGGTCTGCTGCTTGCGTCCGCGGGCGCCGTGCTGTTCTCCGCCAAGGCCATCGTCGCCAAGCTGATGTACCGCTATCAGGTGGATGCCGTCAGGGTCATCACCCTGCGCATGCTCCTGGCCGCACCGCTGTTCATGGCGATGGGGTGGTGGCAGTCGCGCCGTGCACAGCCCCTGGCCGTGGCAGACCGCTGGCGCATCGTCGGCTTGGGCCTCATCGGCTATTACCTCTCCAGCTTTCTCGACTTCCTCGGCCTGCAATACATCACGGCAGGGCTGGAGCGGCTGATTCTGTTTCTGACACCGTCGTTCGTGCTGCTGATTACGTCGACGGTATTCAAGCGGCGCATTACAGGCTTGCAGTGGGTGTCGCTGGCGCTGGCCTATGCCGGCATCGTGCTGGTGTTCGCGCACGACCTGAACCTGGGCGGTAACAACGTCTGGCTGGGCGGCGGATTGGTGCTCGCCAGCGCCGTCAGCTACGGTATCTATCTGCTGGCCAGCGGTGAGTTGGTCAAACGCGTGGGATCGATGCGGCTCGTCGCCTATGCGATGTGCGTGTCGACCGCGGCCTGTATCGTCCAGTTTCTGGTACTGCGGCCGGTGTCGGCGCTGGTGTTGCCTTGGCAGGTGTACGGGCTGTCTGCCATCAACTCGGTGTTCTGTACGGTGGCGCCGGTCACGATGACGATGATGGCGGTGGCGCGCGTGGGTGCGCCCGTGGCGTCGCAGGCAGGCATGATCGGGCCGGTGTCGACACTGCTGCTGGGCTGGTGGCTGCTGGGCGAGCCGATCACGATTTGGCAGATTGCCGGCAGCGCGCTGGTGCTTGCCGGTATGGCGCTGCTGTCACGCCGTCGCGCTTGATTGGCGGGACAGTCCAAATGACAATCACAAGGAGTCGGACAGGATGGACTTGGGGCTGAAAGGCAAGCGTGCGCTGGTGTGCGGCGCAAGCAAGGGATTGGGCTTTGCGTGCGCCGATGCGCTGGCTGCCGAAGGCGTGGACGTGGTGATCGTCGCGCGCGGTGCCGAAGCGTTGTCGGCAGCCGCAGAGCGCATCCGCACGGCGCACGGCGTGCGCGTGGAAGCAGTGGCGACCGACATCACCACGCCGGAAGGCCGTGCCGAAGCGCTGCTCGCGTGCGAGCGTCTGGGCGGCTCGCCAGACATCCTCATCAACAACGCAGGCGGCCCGCCGCCGGGCAACTTCCGCGATTGGGACCGCGACGTATGGAATGCCGCGCTCAACGCCAACATGCTCACGCCGATCGACCTCATCAAAGCCACCGTCGACAAGATGATCGAGCGCCGCTGGGGCCGCATTGTCAATATCACCAGCGGTGCCGTCAAGGCGCCGATCGACGTGCTGGGTTTGTCCAACGGCGCGCGCTCCGGCCTGACCGGCTTCGTTGCCGGCCTGGCGCGTGAAGTCGCCAAGCACGGCGTGACCATCAACAACCTGCTGCCGGGCCAGTTCGAGACCGACCGCCTGACCAAGACGCTGGAGGCAGGCGCCAAGGCTGCCGGCATCAGCGCAGAAGAGAATTTCGACCGCAAGCGGCAGGGCAATCCGGCTCGACGCTTTGGCCAACCGGCCGAATTTGGCGCCGTCTGTGCCTTCCTGTGTAGCCAGCATGCCGGCTACCTGAACGCGCAAAACATCCTGCTGGATGGCGGCAGCTTCCCTGGCACCTTTTAAGCCAATCGACATGACCACCCTTACGCCCGCTACGCCCGAAAGCGCAGTTCGCAAACGCCGCGTCGCCCTGATCGCACACGACCACAAGAAAGACGACATGGTCGCTTTCGCCCAAACGCACCAGGCCTTCCTGTCGCAATGCGACTTGCTGGCGACCGGCACCACGGGTGGCCGCCTGGAGAAGGAAGTCGGCCTGACCGTGCAGCGCATGCTGTCCGGCCCGTGGGGCGGCGACCTGCAGATTGGCGCGCAGTTGGCCGAAGGCCGTGTCGACGCCGTCATCTTCCTGCGCGACCCGATGACGCCGCAGCCGCACGAACCCGACATCAACGCGCTGGTCCGCGCCTGCGACGTCCACAACATCCCCTGCGCCACCAACCTCGCAACCGCCGACCTGGTGATGTCTGCCTTGCAACGGGTGGCGCCCGATCCGAAGGAGATCCACGCATGACACAAGCGAAAGCCATCCGCATCTTTGAGACCGGCGGCCCCGAAGTGATGCAATACGTCGATGTCGACGTGCCCGCGCCCGGCCCCGGCGAGGCCACCATCAAGCAGCACGCCATCGGCCTGAACTACATCGATGTGTATTTCCGCACCGGGCTGTATCCCCAGCCCCTGCCTGACGGCATCGGCATGGAAGCCGCAGGTGTGGTCGAAGCCGTGGGCCAGGGCGTGACGCACGTCAAGCCGGGCGACCGCGTGGCCTATGCCGGCCGTCCGACCGGCGCCTACGCTGCGTTGCGCACGATGCCGGCCGACATTCTCGTGCGCCTGCCCGATGCGATCGACTTTGAAACCGGCGCTGCGATGATGCTGCAGGGCATGACCGCGCAATACCTGATCCGAGACAGCTATCGCGTGCAGCCCGGCGATACGGTGCTGTTTCACGCAGCCGCTGGCGGTGTGGGGTTGATTGCGTGCCAGTGGCTCAAGGCGCTCGGCGCCACGGTGATTGGCACCGTTGGCAGCGATGCCAAGGCTGAACTTGCCTGCGCGCACGGTTGCGACCACACCATCGTCTACACCCGTGAGAACTTTACCGAACGCGTGCGCGAAATCACTGGCGGCAAGGGCGTGCCGGTGGTCTACGACGGCATTGGCAAAGACACGTTCACGGGCTCGCTGGATTGTCTCGCACCGCGCGGGATGATGGTCACCTACGGCAACGCATCTGGCCCAGTGCCACCGGTTGACCTCAGCGTGCTGAGCGCAAAAGGCTCGCTCAAGATCACGCGCCCGACGCTGATGACTTACACGGCCCGGCGCGAGCTGCTGGAACCGATGGCGGCAGAGTTGTTCGATGTGGTGAGCAGCGGCAAGGTGAAGATCGAGATTCACCAGCGCTACGAACTGCAGAACGCGGCGCAGGCGCACCGCGATCTGGAAGCGCGCAAGACGACCGGGTCGACGATCCTCTTGCCGTAAGTTGAGACGTTACCGCCCGGTGGGCTTCACCCGCCGGGCGGCGGCAAAGCGCGCATCCTCGCGCACGCGGTCGGGCAGGCGTCGCAGCAACATGTGCAGCGCGAACGGCACCAGCACGATGTCGTCCACCCAGCCGATCACGGGAATGACGTCCGGGATCAGGTCGACGGGCGATACCACATACCCCACCAGCAGCAGCGCAGCCGGCGCGAGCCACCACGGCTTGTCCGGATGGCGCAGCGCAAACCACAGCAGGCGCACGTCGTTGCGCACCACGCTCCACAGGCGGAAAAGTCGTCCGAACATCGTGGGCTCCTTGATGAAAAGCCGGCGTCACATGAGTCCGTTTGGCCGGCGGATCATCGTATCAGCTTGGGGAAACGGTCCGGTTTTCAAGAAGAGGCGCGATCGTCCATGAAAAAAGCCGGCCCTCTCGCGAGACGCCGGCTTTTGCCGAGACGGGTACGACTTAGCCTGGAATCTTGCCTTCCACGCCTTCCACGTAGAACTTGATGCCGTGCAGGAAGCCGTCGTCGGCGACCTTGTCGACGGGCAGGACTTCCTTGCCGGTGTTGTCCTTGAGCGGGCCCTTCCAGATCGGAGCCGAGCCGTCGATGATGCCCTTCTTGCGTGTCTCGACCAGCGTCTTCACGTCTTCCGGCACCACGGCGTTGTATGCGCCGAGGTCGATCGCACCTTCCTTCAGGCCCCACCACACGGTTTCCGGCTTCCACTTGTTTTCAAGCACATCACCGATGACCTTGGTGTAGTACACGCCCCATTTGTTGATCGAAGCCGCCAGGTGGGCCTTCTCGCCAAACTTGGTCATGTCGCTGTCCCAGCCGATCGCGTAGACGCCTTTCTCCTGCGCGGTCTGCACGACGGCGGCGGAGTCGGTGTTCTGCATCAGCACGTCGACGCCCTGGCCGATGAGGGTGGTGGCCGCTTCGCGCTCCTTGCCCGGATCGAACCACTTGTTGACCCACACCACGCGGGTGGTGGCCTTCGGGTTGACGCTGCGTGCGCCCAGCGTGAACGAATCGATGTTGCGGATCACCTCGGGGATGGGCACCGATCCCACTACGCCCAGCTTGCCCGACTTGCTCATCTTGCCGGCCACCACGCCTGCCAGATAGGCGCCTTCATATGTGCGCACGTCGTACTGGCCGAGGTTGTCGGCGGTCTTGAAACCGGTGGCGTGCTCGAACTTCACATCCGGGAATTCCTTGGCGACCTTGAGCATCGATTCCATGAAACCAAAGCTCGTGCCGAAGATGACCTTGTTGCCTTGCGTGGCCAGGTCGCGGAACACGCGCTCGGCGTCCGCAGCGCTTTCGGGCACGCTTTCGACGAAGCTGGTCTTCACCTTGTCGCCGAACTTGGCTTCGACTTCCTTGCGGCCGTCGTCGTGGGCGTGCGTCCAGCCTGCGTCGCCCACCGGGCCGACGTAGACGAACGCGATCTTCAGCGGTTCATTGGCCGGCGCCGGTGCGGCAGCGGCGGGGGCCGATGATGCGGCCGGCGCGGAATTGCCGCTAGCGTTGTCGTTGGACTTGCCGCAACCCCAGAGGGTCAGGGCAGCGCCGGCGGCCAGGGCGGCCAGCGTGATCCTGCGGGTAACGTTCATCGATTTCTCCTGTTGTGTGGCTCGTTGACTGTGTTGAAGCAAATAAAAGCGGAATGCAGAAGCTGACGCTGCATGCAGTTTAGGCAGCCCCCGGGCGGAACGGCTTGCCGAGCGATGCGGGCATGTTCAGGCGGATCCAATCCGGATTGCGCGAGATGATGGCCAGCACGACGATGGTGGCGGCAAACGGCGCCATCGACAGAATCTGCGACGGCACCGACACGCCCATCCCTTGCAGGTGAAATTGCAGGATCGTCACGCCGCCGAAGAGCAGCGCACCGAACAGAATGCGTAGCGGGCGCCAAGTGGCAAAGGTGGTCAGCGCGAGGGCAATCCAGCCGCGGCCGGCGACCATGTTCTCGACCCACATCGGTGTGTAGACCAGCGACAGGTAGGCACCTGCCAGCCCGCAGCACGCGCCACCAAACAACAGCGCGCCAAAGCGGACGGTGCGTACCGGATAGCCGAGCGCGTGAGCCGATTCCGGCGATTCGCCAATAGCGCGCAGCGTGAGGCCCGCGCGCGTCTTGAACAGGAACCACGCAATCGCGCCGCACAGCAGCAGGCTGAAATAGACCATCCAGTGGTGCGCGAACAGGGCGGGGCCGACAAACGGAATCGACTCCAACCCGGGGATGCCGTGCGCCTGCGCCGGCAGCGACATGCCGACAAAGCGCTGCCCCATGAAGGCGGACAGCCCGGTGCCGAAGATCGACAGGGCGAGGCCCGTGGCGACTTGGTTGGTGACGAGCACCAGCGCCAGCCAGGCGAAGAGGGCGGCCATCACCATGCCGGCAAGCGCGCCGGCGGCAAAACCCAGCAGCGGAATCTGCGTCTGGTAGCCGACCATGAAGCCGACCACGGCGGCCACCAGCATCATCCCTTCGGCGCCGAGGTTGAGCACGCCGGAGCGCTCGTTCATCAAGAGGCCCAGGGCGGCCAGCAACAGCGGGGTGCCGGCGTTGATCGACGCGGCGATCAGGGGAGCGAGACTTTCCATGTATGCGGCCCGATCAGTGATGTGCGCGCCAGCGCAGGCGGTATTCGATGAGCGTGTCGCAGGCGAGCAGGAAGAACAGCAGCATCCCCTGGAACACTCCGGTAATGGCCGACGGCAGGCCCAGGCGCGATTGCGCAAGCTCGCCGCCGATGTAGAACAGCGACATCACGATCGCACCCAGCACGGTGCCCACCGGATTCAGGCGCCCGACGAACGCCACCACGATGGCGGCAAAGCCGTAGCCGGGGGAAATGGACGGCAGCAGTTGCCCGATCGGCCCCGTGACCTCGAAGGCGCCGGCAACGCCTGCCAGGCCGCCCGACACCAGCAGCGCCGTCCACAGCGCCGCGCGCGACGAGAAGCCCGCATAGCGCGCGGCTTGCGGGGCCAGGCCACCGACTTGAAGGCGATAGCCCGCAAAGCTGCGGAAGACGAACAACGTCATCGCCGCCGTCATCACGAGCATGAACAGGAAGCCAACGTGCAGGCGCGTGCCGGCCACGAGCGTCGGCAGAACGAACGCGCTGTCGAACACGATCGATTGCGGGAAGTTCATGCCGTTCGGGTCTTTCAACGGCCCGTTGACCACGTACAGCAACAGCAACTGTGCCATGTACGTGAGCATGAGCGAGACGAGGATCTCGTTGGCATGAAAGCGATCGCGCAGCAGCGCAGTGATCGCCGCCCACAGCGCGCCGCCGATAAGGCCAGCAACGAGGGCCAGCACCAGCGCAAAGCCGCCCGGGATGGCGGGTGTCGGCGTATCGAAGTAGACGATCGTAGCCGCGGCGAAAATGCCGCCCAAGATCAGTTGCCCCTCCGCGCCGATGTTCCACACGTTGGCGCGATAGCACACCGACAAGCCCAGCGCGCACAGCACCAGCGGCACGGTCTTGAGCAGCACTTCGCCAATCGCCCGCTTGCTGACCAGCGGTTCGACCAGGAACACGCGCAGGCCGGCCACGGGGTCTTTGCCAAGCAGCGCGAACAGCAGCAGGCCGAACACCATCGTCAGCACCAGCGCGATGAGCGGCGAGGCATAGGCCATGGTGCGCGACGGGATCGCCCGCAGTTCCAGCGAAACCGGCAGCGCCAGGCGGCTGCCATGCATGACGTCAGCCATGGGCCACCTCCGAGGTCGCTGCCGCCGAAGCCGGGGCTTTGTCCCACATGCCGCTCATCCACAGACCAATCTGTTCGCGGTTGGTGGCGTGCGTGGGAGTGGAGGGCGAGAGGCGCCCGTTGGCGATCACGTGCAGGCGATCGCAAAGCGCGAAGAGTTCGTCGAGTTCTTCCGACACGATCAGGACGGCGCAGCCCCCCGCCTTGAGCGCGAGGATTTCGTTGTGAATCTGCGCCGCCGCGCCCACGTCCACGCCCCAGGTGGGTTGCGCGACGATAAGTACGCGCGGCGCGCATTCGATTTCGCGGCCGACGATGAATTTCTGCAGGTTGCCGCCCGACAGGCTCTTGGCCAGGGCATCCGGGCCGCCGGCCTTCACACCAAACCGGCTGATGATGGCGGCAGCCAGTTTGGCGGCGGCTTTCTTGTCGATGAGCCCCCCACGCACCTGTGGCGCACGCTGATGCGTCAGCAGCGTATTTGCGGCCAGCGACAGCGACGGCACGGCGCCGCGCCCCAGGCGCTCTTCCGGCACGAACGACAGCCCGCGCTTGCGGCGCGCCCGCGGGTCCAGCTTGGCGACCGGCTCGTTGCCGATGCTGATGGTCTGCGCCGACGCACGCGTGTCTTCGCCGGACAGGGCTGCCAGCAGTTCCTGCTGCCCGTTGCCCGATACGCCTGCGATGCCGACGATCTCGCCGCTGCGCAATTGCAGCGCGATGTCACGCAGCTCCGTCGCAAAGGCATGGGCCTTGGGCAGCGACAGTCCGGCCACCTCCATGCGCACGTCGCCCGGTGTGGTCTGCGGTCGCAATTCGCGCGGAGGCTCGCCGCCGATCATCATGCGCGACAGCGACGCCGCCGTTTCCTGGCGCGGGTCGCACACGCCCGTGACCTTGCCCATGCGCATTACCGTGGCGGTGTGGCACAGGGCCTGGATCTCGTCGAGCTTGTGGCTGATGTAGAGGATGCTCGTGCCTTCTGCCGCCAACTGGCGCAGCGTCACGAACAGCTTCTCGACGGCCTGCGGCGTCAGCACCGAGGTGGGTTCGTCAAGAATCAGCAGGCGCGGCTTGGTGAGCAGCGCCCGCACGATTTCCACGCGCTGGCGCTCGCCCACGGAAAGCGTATGCACATGGCGATGCGGCTCCAGCGGCAAGCCGTATTTCTCGCCCGTGCTGCGCACCTGATCAGCCACGTCGCGCAGATCCGTGCCCGAGGGCAGGCCGAGCAGGATGTTCTCTGCCACCGTGAGCGTGTCGAACAGCGAGAAGTGCTGGAACACCATGGCGATGCCAAGTGCGCGCGCCTGGTGCGGATTGGCGATCTCGACGCGCTGGCCGTCGAGCAGCATCTCACCGGCGTCAGGCTGCACGGCGCCGAAGATCATCTTCATCAGCGTCGACTTGCCGGCGCCGTTTTCGCCCAGTACGGCGTGGATCTCGCCCGGCGCGACGGTCAGGCTCACGCCGTCGTTGGCGACCACGCTTGGGTAGCGCTTGGTCATGCCCGTCAGCGACAGGCGTGGTGGGAGTTGTGTCACAACAGGTTGGCTCGTGGTTTCCGTGCCGCTCACCGTGCCGGTACGCAGCGGAGGCGGTCTCGTTTTTGGGTGTTGACGACACTTCACTGCAGGCAACGCCAACGCAGATTCGCGCCGACGCATCGCAGCAATCATCATGGTTGGGTGATGCCTGCCATCAACCGCGAATTATATCGTTCGGCTCCATGCCGAACGGCGATTTCGGCCGGCTTGGGACTGCCTCGTACGAGGGGTGGCGGAGTGCAAATCCCGTGCCGGCCCGATCGCGGCGATTTGTGGGGTACAGCTTGTCATGCCGATGTATGCAGGTGGCACGTGCAGCCCTCGGGTGGGGCGCGCATGCCGTCGTGCACCTGACCAGTGCGCGCGCGTGGCTCGCCGCTTTGCGCTACAGTTCCCGGTTTGCTCCGGCGCGGGCCTCCCGTCTGCCGCCGCGTCAAGTTCTCCCTTCATGACTGCTCCCGCTCCTGCACGATCCCGCATGCCCGGCCCGATCCCCGGCTGGCTCCTGCTGCTTGGCGCGCTCACGGCCATCGGCCCGCTGTCGGTGGACATGTACCTGCCGAGCCTGCCGACCATCGCGCGCGATCTGAATACGTCGTCGGCCGCGGCGGGGCTCACGCTGACTGTGTTCCTGATCAGCCTGGCGATCGGCCAGCTCATCTACGGCCCAGCCAGCGATCGGTTTGGCCGCAAGCCGCCGCTCTATATCGGTCTGGCGATGTACGTGGCGGCGTCCATCGGTTGCGCGTTCGCCAAAGACGCCACGATGCTGGCCGTGCTGCGCGGCGTGCAGGGGTTTGGCGGCTGCGCGGGCATGGTCATCGCACGCGCTGCCGTGCGGGATCGCATGGACCCGGCCGGCGCCGCACAGGCCTATTCCACGCTGATGCTGGTGATGGGGGTGGCGCCCATCCTCGCCCCGATGATTGGCGGCGCGGTGCTGCAGTTCACAACGTGGCGGGTCATCTTTGCCTTGCTGACGGCGTTTGGCGTGCTGTCGCTGGTGGCGGTGCACTACCTGATGCGCGAATCGCTGGCGCCCGAGCAGGCGCGCAGGCTGGCGGTCAGCCACGTGCTGCGCGACTACTGGGAACTCCTGCGCGATCACCACTACGCTGCCTATATGTGGTGCGGCGCCGTGTTTCTGTCGGGCATGTTCGCGTACATCACCGTGTCGTCGTTCGTGCTGATCGACGGTTATGGGCTGACGCCGTCGCAGTACGCCTGGGTGTTCGGCAGCAACGCCGCCGGGATGATCGCGGCCTCGCGCGTGAATGTGCGGCTGGTGCGCAAGTATTCGCCGGCGCGCGTGCTGCGACGGGCGCTGTGGGTGCCGGCCATCACCAGCGTGCTGGCTGCCGCTGCCGCCGCGGCCGGTTTTACGCCGCTGCCGCTCGTGCTGGCGGCGCTGTTCTGCTACATCGCCTCGATCGGCTGCATCTCTCCCAACACCGGCGCGCTGGCAATGGCGGGGCAGGGTGCGCGTGCGGGTACGGGCTCGGCGCTCATGGGCGCCATGCAATTTGGCCTCGGCATGGTGACCGGTACGGTGGTTGCCGCCGTCGGCCAGACGGCGCTGCCGCTGCTGGGCATGATGGCTGTCTGCGCCGTCGCCGCACTCGTTCTGGGTCTGCGCATCACGCGCGAAGAGCCCGCCGCCTGACCCTCAGTTCCGGTCTCGATCTACGCCTCTTGTTCTGGGGGCGTCTTCCTCCTTTCATATGACTTTGGCATAACATGCCTGTCACGCTAACCGCGTCCGGCACCTATGATGAGTGCAGCCGGACCGCGTTCAGCAGCGACTTGGCCCTGAACGACTAAGGGTTACTTCTTATACAGAATTTATCGACAATTTATTAACGTATCGCTTTTGTTTTCAAACGCGCGTCGTTTTGCAGGGATCTTCCCGCCAACGGCGCACACGAGACGGGGGTTAAGTTGCAGTGCACGATTCACCGGCTGGGCGAACTCGCGCTGTTGTGCGAAGTGCCGCCACCGGCCACCCTGAATTGCCAGCAGCGCATCTGGGCCATGGCTTCGCGCGCGTCCAATTGGGCGGGCGTGGTCGACGTGGTGCCCGGCATGAACAACCTCACGCTCGTGTTCGGTCCACTGGCCGATGCGCAGCGATTGACCACGCAGCTGCGTGAGGCCTGGGAAGAGAGCCAGGCGTTGGTGGCCGACGGCAAACTCGTCGACATCGAAGTCGCCTATGGCGGTGACGAAGGCCCCGACCTGCGCGAAGTCGCCAAGCACACCGGCCTCAGCACGGCCGAAGTCGTGCGCCGTCACACCGCGCCGGAATACATCGTCTATTTCCTGGGCTTCCAGCCCGGCTTTGCCTACATGGGCGGGCTCGACAAGTCACTCGCCACGCCGCGTCGCGCCGAGCCGCGCATGGCCGTGCCGGCCGGTTCGGTCGGCATCGGCGGCGAGCAGACCGGCATCTACCCGGCCGCATCCCCCGGTGGCTGGCAACTGCTTGGCCGCACAGACGCGGCGCTCTTCATGCCGCAGCGTAATCCCCCCACGCTGCTGGCGCCCGGAGACCGCATCCGCTTTGTTGCCTCGAAGGTGCGCGCATGAGTTCGAAACCCCAACCCATGATCGAGATCGTGCGGGCCGGCGTGCTGGCGTCCGTGCAGGACCTGGGCCGCACCGGCTATCGCCGTTTTGGCGTGTGCACGTCGGGCGCGCTGGATCCGCTGTCGCTGTATGTGGGCAACCGCTTGGTTGGCAACCGCAGCGATGCGGCGGGCATCGAGTTCACGCTGGGCAACGCCACGCTGCGCTTCCACGCCAATGGCCTGATCGCGCTGACGGGCGCCGATTGCCGCGCCACGCTCGACGGCGCACCGGTGCATGCTTGGCGCGCCATCCCCGTGCAACGCGGGCAGATGCTGACATTGCGCGTGGCGCAGGGCGGGGTGCGTGCGTATCTCTGCGTGGCCGGCGGCATCGATGTGCCCGAGATGATGGGCTCGCGCAGCACCGATCTGAAAGCCGGCTTTGGTGGTTTCGAAGGGCGCCCGTTGAAAGACGGCGACAGGCTGCCCGTGCTGCCTGCCGACACAACGTACGCCCCCGACATCAGCGGCGATACCGTTGCCGTGAAGGCCGCCCGCTGGACGTTCGACCGCGCGCAGAAGGACACGCCGGTCATGCGCGTGCTGCCCGGTCCTGAATACGACGATTTCGTTGCCGACGCGCAAGCCGCATTCTGGGAATCGGACTGGACGCTCACCCCCAACAGCAACCGGATGGGTTTTCGCCTGCAGGGGCCGGAACTCAAGCGCAAAAAGCAGCGCAGCGGCGATCTGCTCTCGCACGGCGTGGTGCCGGGCGTGATCCAGGTGCCGCCGTCTGGCCAGCCCATTGTGTTGATGGCCGATGCGCAAACCACGGGCGGCTATCCGAAGATCGGCTCCGTCATCCTGGCCGACCAATGGCGCCTGGCGCAGATTCCGCTCGGCACGCGCGTGCGCTTCGAGCGTGTCACGCTGGAAGAGGCCGAAGCCGCCCGCGCCGACGTGGCACGGTATCTGCAGCAAATCGAAACCGCACTGGATTGGCAGCGCCAAGGCATTCTGTCGAGCGCGCATCGCACCGCCAAGACGCGACTGAACGCCTGATGCACCGGAAGACAACACCATGACCGCAATTGATCTGAATGCCGACCTCGGCGAAGGCTGCGATACCGACGAGGCGCTCCTCGCACTGGTGAGTTCCGCCAACATCGCCTGCGGCTGGCACGCCGGCGACGTCAACACGATGCGCCAGACCGTGGGCTGGGCGCTGCGCCAGGGCGTGTCGATTGGCGCGCATCCGAGCTTTCCCGATCGCGAAAACTTTGGCCGCACTGAGATGCATCTGCAGCCCGATGAAATCTACGCGGGCGTGCTGTTCCAGATTGGTGGGCTGTCAGCCATCGTGCGTGCGCAGGGCGGCAAGCTGGCGCACGTGAAGGCGCACGGCGCGCTGTACAACCAGGCTTCGCGCGACCGGCCGCTGGCCATGGCCATCGTGCACGCGATCCGCGATTTCGATCCGTCGCTGGTGGTGTTTGGCCTGGCGGGAGGTGAACTGGTCAAGGCCGCGCGTGAACTTGGCCTGCAGGCCAAGGAAGAGGTGTTTGCCGATCGCGGTTACAACGCAGACGGCTCGCTCGTCAAACGCGGTACGCCGGGCGCCCTGATCGACAGCGAAGATGCCGCGCTGGACCAGACGCTGACGATGGTGCGCGAGCAGCGCGTGAAGGCCATCGACGGCACGTGGGTTCCGATCCGCGCGGAAACGGTTTGTCTGCACGGCGACGGCGCGCATGCGCTGGCGTTCGCGCGACGCATTCGGGAACGGCTTGGCAGCGAAGGCATCGCTGTTCGCGCCGGCGCCTGAGCCACGGCCCCGTCCTTCCAGCGGGGCTTTTTATCAACTTGGGGGGAAGCACCACATGGGTACGGCAGTGAATCTATGGCCGCTGATCGGGGTGGTCGTCATCATCGCGGGGTTCATCCTGCGATTCAATCCGATGCTGGTGGTGGCCGTGGCCGCCATCGCCACCGGTTTTGCGGCATCGATGTCCATCGAGCAGATCCTGACGGCGATCGGGACGGGCATCATCAAGACGCGGACGTTGCCGCTGATCATCCTGCTGCCACTCGCGGTGGTGGGTCTGCTCGAACGCCACGGCTTGCGTGAACACGCGCAGAACTGGATCGCGCGCATTCAATCGGCCACCGTTGGCCGTCTGCTGATCGTCTACCTCGCCGTGCGCGAGCTGACGGCAGCTGCCGGTCTGACGAGCCTCGGCGGTCATCCGCAGATGGTGCGTCCGCTGCTGGCCCCGATGGCCGAAGGCGCCGCCGAGAACCGTTTCGGCAAGCTGCCGGCGCCGGTGCGTGAACGCCTGCTGGCCTTCTGCGCCGCCACCGACAACGTGGGCCTGTTCTTCGGCGAAGACATCTTCGTGGCCTTCGGCGCCATCGCGCTGATGCACACGTTCCTGCTCGGCTCGGGCATCGACGTGGAACCGCTGCGTATCGCTGTGTGGGGCATCCCGACGGCGGTCTGCGCGTTCCTGATCCACTCGGTGCGCCTCAAGCGCCTGGACGGCTGGCTTGCCCGCGAGATGGGTAACCAGCGGGGCGCCGCCGGCAATACCAACACGGCCGCGGCCAAGCAGGGGTAAGCCATGATTCTGTCGATCAACTATCTGTACTGGCTGGCCGGGATCATCCTGACGATCACCGCGCTGATGACCTTTGCCGACAAGAACCACCCGCGTCGCTGGACCACGGGCCTGTTCTGGGCGATCTTCGCCGTCATCTTCCTTGTTGGCGACAAGATCCCACCGATCGTGGTTGGTGTGGGTGCCGTGGTGATGGCACTGCTGGCCGGCACCGGCGGCGTGACGCTGGGCAAGCACGGTGAACTGCCGGCAGAAGAGCGCCGCGCATCGGCCAAGCGCCTGGGCAACCGTCTGTTCATTCCGGCGCTGACCATTCCGCTGGTCACCGTCATCGGCAGCGTGTTCCTGAAGGACGTGAAGATCGGTGGCGACCTGCTGCTCGATCCGAAGAACCAGACCTTCGTCTCACTGGGCCTGGGCTGCATCATCTCGCTCGCGCTGGCGTGCTGGCTGACCCGCGACACGCCGGTGCAGGCCATGCGTGAGTCGCGTCGGCTGACGGAGTCGCTCGGCTGGGCGCTGGTGCTGCCGCAGATGCTGGCCATGCTCGGCCTGGTCTTCGCCGATGCCGGCGTGGGCAAGGCCGTGGCGCACCTGACCACCGCCTACATCAACATGGACTATCGACTGGTCGCGGTGGTCGTCTATTGCGTGGGCATGGCGCTCTTCACCGTCATCATGGGCAACGGCTTTGCGGCCTTCCCGGTCATGACAGGCGGCGTGGGCGTGCCGATCCTGGTGGGCGTGTTCCATGCCAATCCGGCGGTGATGGCGGCTATCGGCATGTTCTCGGGCTACTGCGGCACGCTGATGACCCCGATGGCGGCGAACTTCAATATCGTGCCTGCCGCGCTGTTGGAGTTGTCCGATAAGAACGCTGTGATCAAAGCGCAAGTCCCGACCGCGCTACTGTTGCTTGCAGCCAATATCGTGCTCTTGTACTTCCTGATGCTCCACTAATCGTGTTTAATGCGTCGCGTGCGGTGTGCGTCACGCTGGCGGTTCTTAGCCGGCGGACGCCACCCAGCGCGATCGCTGCCCGGGAGACAAGGGCATGCAGTCGTGTCGACCTCGCATCGTGCTCTTTCTCCGGGGGGATTCATGAGCAGCCAGATGACGAGCGGCCGTTCCATGTCGGGACGCCGCTTTTTTTGTGTTCTCGCAGCCAGCGCGCTGTCGTTGATTTCCGCCGCGCAAGCCAGCGCGGAAACGCTCCGAGTGGCCACGCCGTATCCGGCCGTCAATTTCCATACGCAAAACCTGCAGGCCTTTGCCACCGCAGTCAGCAGCGCCACCAATGGCGGGCTCAAGCTCGAGGTCTATCCGAACGGCACGCTGCTCAAGCCGGCCGCCATCTTTGACGGCGTCAAGGACGGCAAGGCGGAAGCGGGCGAAGTGATGCTCTCGACGCTGGCTCAGCGCGATCCGCTTTTCGGCGTGGATTCGATTCCCTTCGTGGTGTCGGGCTACAACGATGCGCGCCTGCTGTGGGATGCCTCGCGCAGCCACATCGAAGCGTTGATGAGGGCCAATGGTTTGCGCCTGCTGTACGCCGTGCCCTGGCCGCCGCAGAACCTGTATTCCGAAACACCGATCGCCCGTTTGTCCGACCTGAAAGGACATCGTTTGCGCACCTATAACGCAGCGCAAAAACGCATTGCCGAGCTGTACGGTGCGCAGGCTGTGCAGGTGGAAGCCGCTGATCTGACTGCCGCAATTGCCGGCGGCCGGATCGACACGATGGTCACCTCGCCGTCCACTGGTCTGGAGACGAAGGCTGGCCAGCGCATGACCTATTACTACAAGGTCAACGCGTGGATCCCAAAGAACGCCGTGTTCGTGAATGAGGCGCGCTTCGCCAAGCTCCCGCCCGCGACGCAGCAGACCGTGCTCAAACTCGCCAAGGATTACGAGGCGCGCGGTTGGGACTCGAGCCGCCAGACCTACGAGCGCGACGAAGCCGAACTTGCCAAAACTGGCGTGCGCGTGCTCAATCCAGACGTGACGCTGCAGGGCGACATGCGCCGCCTGGGCGAACGTCTGACGCGCGAATGGCTGCACACCGCGGGCACGGAAGAAGTCGACATCCTGTTGAACTTCGAGAACAAGCGCAGCAAGGCAAACTGACCCCGCAACGCGCTCGGGCATGATGTTCGACGGACGTTTATCATCGTTTTTGTCTTACGCAGCAAGCAGGAGAACGTCATGCCTACCGTCCTCGTCACCGGTTTCGATCCGTTCGAGAACGAACCCATCAATCCGTCGTGGGAAGCCGTGCGCACCCTCGATGGCCAGGGAATCGCCGGCGCCGAGATCGTCGCGCGACAGTTGCCGACCATCTTCGGCGAATCCAACAAAGTGCTCGGCAAGTTGCTGCAGACGCTGCAGCCGGAGGTGGTGATTGCCGTGGGGCAGGCTGGCGGCCGAGCCGAGATGGCCATCGAGCGCATCGCCATCAATGTTGACGACGCACGCATTGCCGACAACGCCGGCAAGCAACCGATCGATATCGCCATCGCAAGTGACGGTCCGGCCGCGTATTTTTCAACGCTGCCGATCAAGGCCATCGTGCGCGAACTGCGTGCGGGTGGCGTTCCTGCGTCGGTCTCGCAGACGGCGGGTACCTTCGTCTGCAACCACGTTTTCTATGGGCTGATGCATGCCATCTCCCGCCACAAGCTGCCCACGCGCGGCGGCTTCATCCACATCCCGTATCTGCCGTCGCAGGCCGCCAAGCACCCGGGGCAACCGAGCATGGCGCACGACACCATCGTCACCGGTCTGCGCATCGCCATCGAGACAACGCTGCGCACGCTGCACGACGTACGCGAAACCGGCGGCCAGTTGCACTGAGCCGGCGTGGCGGCACGCGCTCCGGTCAGTCCGTGAAGCGCGTATGCCGTTGCAGTTCGATATGCACCGGCGCGCCCGGCGCCGCATAGCCTGAAGCGATTGGCGCCGTGTCGATCGGTGCCGACTCGAATTCGATGAACGCAGATTCCTCGTCGAGCAGTGCGGCCGGCCGTTCCAACTCGTGCGTCGGTGCTGGCTCGACGGCCCGCACAAGCATGCGCGTCCGGATCGATTTCGCCGGCAATTGCGTCACCACCGGCGATGCAGCAGCGATGACCGGCCTAGTGACTTCCGCACCGTCCAACGTCATGTCGGGAGCACGCGCGACCGCCGTTGCGGCTGCGATAGCGGTTTCGGATTCCTTGGGCTCTTGGGTTTGCGCTGACGCGACGGGCTCGGCAGGAGGGTTCTCGAGCAGAACGATCGGTGTGGTCGGCTGGGCGATGGCGGCCACGGTTGCTTGATCAAACTCTGCGGCTGGCGGGCGATGCTGCCCGGTCTGCCAGCCAAGCAGCGCGGCCGCCAGCGTGCATGCCATGCCAATCGACAGCGCGGTCATGCGTTGAGGCCACTGCCTATGGCGGGCTGTACCGGCGCTACCGCACGTGTGGGCTGCTGGATCGATCGACGCGCTGACCTGTGTCGCGGCGCCGGGCTGCGCGCTGTCGAGTGCTGGCCCGAAAGGCGGCGGCATACGCACCAAGCCCGGTAGGCGCAGGTGTCCGTCGATGATGAAGTTGGGGGATTCCAAGTCCGTCTCCGCTGATGGCCGCAGCGCGCATCCAAGCCGGCTGCGCAAGCAGGCGCCATGCTAAGCGGCAGATGGACGGTGGTCGATCAGATTGCTCTTAAGTCGATGCGCGTTGGATCGAAGGAGCGGAGGTCGCTGGCCTGCCGCAGTTGCGCCAGGCCAGGAAGGTGAATGTCAAAGACCTTGACGAGACGTTTAAGGCGCGGGCGACCAGTGCGGATCGTTGAGCTGTTTTTCCAGCAAGCGGATCTGCTGCTGCAACGATTCAACCTGGGTCTGGTACGCGCGGCGCTCGATGTCCAGCGCCTTCGTCTCCTGACGCATGGTCTGCTGTTCAGTCAGCATTTTCTGGCGCTGCGCCTGCATGATGCGCACTTCCTGGCTCAGGGATGCGGCGCGCTGCTGCGCTGCCTGGGCTTCGCGCTCCAGTTGCGCCTTCTGGCCCGCCGTGACGGCGCGGCGCAGGTCATCTTCGGCCCACGTCCGGGTCTGACCGGTCAGCGTCTCGTATGCGCCTTCGGCTGGAGCGACCGACGCAAACTTGTACACACGCCACAGTTCCTTGCGATACGACAGGGCGACGTACGCTGTGGTGTCTTCGTTGACCAGCAGCAGGCTCGTGCCGTAGTCGCCGTTGTAAGTCGTGCGCAGTTCGGTCAGGCGCTTCTGCGCCAGCAACTGCTGCAGTTCAGCGACGGTGCCGCCCGACGCAGCCGTGGACATTGCCGGCGCTTGTGGTGCACTGGCTTGTGCGTGGACGAGGCCGGCGCCCGCAACCGAGGCTGCGGCAACGAACGTGAGGACGGTTCGGCGGAGTACGAGAGACATCGCAAAGTTCAGAAATCGGAGGCGACGCGACTATATCAGCTTTGTGCGCCCGGCCCCGCAGCGAGCGTACCGATTTGACCTTCCGTCGCCTTTGAATCATGGCGGCGTCGCGCCTCGGCCACGATGCACTGCCATTCGCTGAAAGACACGCGCTCGCGGAACATCTCGATCAGGAAGACGCCCACGTCCTGATGCCGCTTTGACGTGCCAAGCGCGGCTTTCAAGCGCCGCAACTCTCTCTGCAAACGCGTGACGCGGGCCCGCGCGTTGGCCTGTTGCAATGAGCCGATGGGAAATGTTCTTACGGATGCTTCGGCCGCTGCCAACGCTCGCACGAGGTCGGCACGTTGCTGCTGAAGCGATTCAATCTCGCGCTGGACTTTACGGCCGCCGTCTGGGGAGGGGGATTGCGATTGCTCGGGGCGAGCGATGGCATGGCGCACGTTGGGGCCTCCTGCGATGGGTTGGTATCCCGCTCCCTGACGCCAATCAGGGTGGCCGGGCACAAGGTAGAGTTGGCGTACCGGTATCGCAGGCAACCGGCGAGCGCGAGCGCTCCCCCACCAAGGCCCGACCATAGGAGGCGCTTGATGTACGGGCGTAAAAAAACCGCCAACCGGCGGTCATACCCGCCTGCGATATTCTCGGACGCCAATCCGAGGTCACGTTGTGTGCGTGACGGGCGGCAGTATAGCGCAGGGGGCACGCGCTATTTGTGCCAGATGGTGATGCGACGATGCTGTGATACAGGGCGGGTATCAGCGGCTTCGCATCTCTTTGAGCCACAGGCTCATCAGCCCAGCGCGGCCACGCACGCCGAACTTGCGATAGACGCCCGTAATGTAAGAGTGCGTGGTCGACGTGGCCAGACCGAGCTGTTCCGCAATCTGCTTTTCTGCGGCTTCAGTCAACAGCAACTGCAACACCCTGGATTCGTGAGGCGCCAGACGCGCCTGCAGTTGCGCCAGCGGACTGGGCTCCGCCAGCGTCCTCAATGCGGTGACATTGCGCGCCACGCCAATGCGCAGTCGATGCTCCACGTTCCACTGTGCCGACCATGACAAATGGACATCGGTGCCCGACTGGTGCCGATAGCGATTCTCGAATCCGCTGCACTTCACCCCCGCCTGAACCCGACCCGCTTGCATTTGCGTTCTGTCGCGGTCGTCCGGCGCCACGAGTTCGAGCATGGTTTGCCCCAGCAGCTCGGATGGCCGATAACCAAGAATGTCTTCCCACGCTGCATTGGCGTGACGAATCCGCCCACGCTCGTCGACCAGAAAGACGCCGTCTGGAAGACTATTGGCCAAAGCAATCGCGCTTACATCCTTGAGGACTTCCATGGTCGGCTGCAGTGGGTTGCAATACAAAGAACCGATGGCCAGGCGCCGAGGAGCATTACCAGGTGCGGTCGCCGTCTTCAGGCAGCGACAAGCGGTTGCACAAGGTTGTGATTACCGCGACTTTGCCCCATTGCCCGCGTGCTGGCTCGCGTGAACGGCGTGCCGGCACGTTCTTACCCTCTAATTAGCAGGGTGCCAGCCAGAATAGCGTCTGTTATCGTTCTCGACAATATTCGGCATCGGCATCACGCCTAATAAAAAAGTTCAGCGCCCGCGCGGTTCCATGGAGCCGACGCAGGGCGAGCAACGGGGAAAACAGCAGGTCGCTTGGCCTAGTCAGGCCAGGTCAGCTTCGGAGGAATGGGGTGAGCGGATTCACCCTGTTTTTTCGAGTTGGCATTTCGGCGATATTGCTCGGCGTTGATGCGCGGGTGATCACCAATAAGATGATTGGTGAACACCACATAATAACGAGTCACACCGACTTCGAAGAACGGGGAGTGTCTTGACGCGCTCGACCTGCCTCAAGCCCCCTCGGGGCTTGGGGTGGTGCTCGTGTCCCTGCTTTGCCAACGGGGCATGACGGAGCGCTGCCAGGTTATTTCATTCCATAAAACAATAAAAAATAAAACTATTTTGATTTAACGCTCAAATCATATGGATTTGATTTGCAAGGTCAGGTTGTACCAAGATCGCGGTAATTGTTTTGCGGTGTTGGTAGCGCCGGGCGCGATGTGCTCCAGCACCGGGCGAAACGTCGCCGAAGCGTTAGCAAATCTGGGTCGCTCCATGGCCGAGAATCCTCTTCCTCAATCGGTAGATCTTCCGATCAAGCCGAAAGAGCGCAAGAAGAGAAGTCCGGCAGGAGGACTGCCGTTGGATCCTCGTGAAGTTTCCCGCGCTGTCCCACTCGTTAAACGCCTCCTTGAAGAGCGTTTCGGGAAGACCACTCTGCGTGGGCTCTCGGAAAAACTGGGTTTGGACGACGTCACGCCGCAATTGCTGTCGTCTTCCATCGCGGGCAATGGAGCGAAGCGCGTTCGCCTCGCCATTGCCGAGGCGCTGGGAGAACACGCCGATGCGCTTTGGCCCACGGCGCGGCACTGACAAAACGGCACGGGCTGGAATAGAAATCGGCCCCATGCCGTTGCGACGTTGCTATTGGGGTGCGCGGAAGAGTGCGGGAGAAATCTGGAGCGCCTTGGAACCAGGGCCTGGCGGAAGCGGTGGGGGCCAAACATCTCCCGCAAGGCCTTGCTGTGTTTGGGTCTCCCATCGTCAGCCAATCCAGACCCCCATTCTGACCCCTGTTTTCAGAATTTCGACGCGTCTTGATCCCAGACTAAAATTGCTGCCGTCAGCGCCGCAGGGTCATCATCGCGCAGTAGTTACTTATTTGGTGGCAGAGCCTTGTTTTGATACATGCCCCCGATCTTCAGCGCCTCTTCTTTCCCCCCAGGCAGCATGTTTGCTTTGCTCAAGATGTATTTCGGGAATTTCGTAAGCAAATAGTCCTGCTTGAACCATTGCCGGAACATTGGGAGGGCCGCATCAGGATATGCATTGGCAGGTTGTGGGTTGCTGGCCGATTGAGGGTAGTAGTCGGGATAGTTGTGGTCCCATTGGATGCGCTTGCCGAACTGCGCTTCAAGGTTGTTGCTGGTCCAGTACTTCCCCCATGCGATGCCTACGCTTATGTCTGCGATGGTCTTATGGTTCACCGTCAGGTCGGCATTGATAAGGTCCACCACTAGGCCAGTGATTTCCTGAAAGATGATGAAGTGTCCCGGAGGAGCGCTGTCCTTAAGAAGCGACACGCGGTCGTGGTGGTACTTCCATTTGTCGCCGGGTGTGTAGTCCAGGGCCTCGTAGATGAACCTGCGCAGGCCAAACGCAGCGAACTTGCGGTAGTTCTCGAGTGCGATGGCGCTATCGCTCTTGGACTCGAAGGCGTAGTACTCCAGAAAAGCCATGCAGACGATGTCCGGGTATGCATAGTGCACTGTCCCGTTTTGCAAGGTTTCGATGTGAAGCGAGGGCTCATGGAAGCCCTTTTCGAAGAGATATTGCTTGAAGTACGAGATGCGATCTTTACCAATGACGTCGTCATGGTAATGAGCCTCCCACTCCTTGCTGATCGTCTGGATTAGGCTGCGCGCGACACCAGTGATTCCGGCTAGGCCGCGCTGAGTAAGATAGGGGATGCCGTTGTCCAGCACTCCCATCTCGATCCCGTTGATGTCTTTCTGAACCTCAATTCCGAGATCAAGCGGCATCTGTTTTGAGGCGGCCTGCTGTACGGCGAATTTCATATCTAAGACCTTGTTTTTATTGGGTTTATGGGCGGCCTGCTGAAGGCGATTGATGTGGAGCGTTAGCGGTTTACTCTACAAATCGTCCCATAGCTCGCCGCAGTGGTAGTCCTTGTAATATCGCCATCCACCCACCGCGAACGCGAGGACGAACAGTGCAAATGGAATCCAGAACATCCACAGCATTGTCGGTTCGCACACTAGCTTGGGACTGACCCCCTTCATGATCGAGCAGGGCAGCTCATTGACGAACCAGGCAAGAACCAAGCTTCCCAAGGCAATCAGAGCTACCTGGCCGCCCTCGGCTAGGTAACGGAACTGAGGCGGGACGCGATTTTTGGGGTTGCCGTATCGTCGTGCCATGATCATTAATCGGAAAATAGCAATGCGAAGATGTTGTCACATTGGTTGGGTGTGACATGCCCCTTTGGGAGGGGGTGGCGGTGAATTGTTTTTACATCTGGTTGTAATGGCGTCTTCTGTGTGCGTTTCCTGGCCCTACCTCAGGGGCACCATCGATCAATGACGGAACGCTACTACACTGGGTGGCAAACTGGAGGAGCGAGCTATGGAGCCTGATGAGGTGATTCTGGAGTTTGAGCGGCTGGCGCTCGACGAGCTGGTCGATCTTGATGTCGATGACGCTATCGCGGGCCTAGCCGCGTTTCTCACCGATGCCAATATCCATGGCAAAGAACGAGCTTTGTTGGAGCGGGTGGGTGCGACGCTCTATCGCGTCGGCTTGAACGAGCGGGTGGTAGCTGCCGTCAAGCGTCAGTAGGGCCTACTTCGGAAATTTCTCGAGGCCAAGTCGATGAACGAGTCTGGGACCTTGTTCGTATTCGGTGATATGAAGTGCGTCTTCTGCGACGTAGTATGTCCTTCCTACTTTCAACGGCGGAGGATAAATCTTCCCATCGCGTGCCCAAGCTCGTAGGGTGCTGATATGCGGAGGCGGGTCAAAATTCTGTTCCGCCCACTTGATCAGAGTGATCTTCATCCTGAGGTTCCCAATGACAGAAGCCCGCGCAAGCGGGCTCTGTGGTATTGCAACCGTGCCGACCATCAGCGTAACCCAGCCAGTGTAGGCGCTCGGGCTAAGGGCGCAAGGTCATCCACCGGCTTATTCAGGTTGTGCCACGCGCAGCTGCAATCCGTCCTTCAATCCAAGCCTGAATCTCGGACTCGATCCAGCCGGCTGATCGCCCCATTTTGATAGGGGTAGGGAAGTCCTTGGCCTGAATGCGGGCGTACACGGTGCTCCGGCTCAGGCCGACCACCTTGAGGACTTCCGGTAGCCGGAGGATACTGGAACATCTACAACGCGCAGCCGGACGAGAACCAGCAGTATTCGGGCAACTCCACCTGCTACATCCCCGCCGTGCGCGACGGCATCCACATGCGGATGCGTCGGGCGCTGAATCAGCTCTTCCCCACCAACCACAAGCACGTCGACGTGACCGGCCCCACCGGTGATTCACCGTGGGCGCAGATGGCGCTGCTCGAGCACTACATCCGCAAGTGCCGGCTTAAGGACGCGGTGCGCGCTGATCTGCTGGCTGGCGACGTGACGGGTCAGTGGAACCTGTACCTGGACTGGACCAAGAGCTACCGGCGCGTCACCGAGGTCATCTCGCAGCCGCCGACGCTCGAATCCGAAGACGGCATCGAGGCACAGGACACGGCGGGCGACGAAGAATTCGAGCTGAAAACCTCGGACGTAATCGATGAGGGCCCGGAGATCGTGCCCTTCGCCACCGAGGACCTGGCGGTTTATCCGCCCACGACCAACAGCATCGAGGAAGCGGAAGCCACCTGCATCCGCCTGCGCATGTCTTCCGACAAGGTGCAGCAGCTCATCGATGAGGGCGTGTTCGTCGGGGTTAGCGCGACTGAGCTGATGGAGCGCCTGGCCAAGCCCGACAACAGCCGCGAGAAGCACAATCCACCCAAGCGCCGCACGAGCGACGCAGGCGTGCGCACTGAGGGCACGTACAAGTACGCGTTGATTTTCGAGGCGCACACCGACCTGGATCTGGGCGAAGGCGTCAAGGAACCGGTGTACGTCTACTACGCCGGTCAGAACGAGATCCTGGGCATCATCCGCAATCCGCGATGGTCCGGCCGACGGCCGGTGCGCTCCGCGCCGATCGAGCGCGTGCAGGGATCGTTCTTCGGCATTTCGAAGATCGAGCCGGTCAAGTACCTGCAGTGGAACTTGAACGACTACTGGAACATGGGTCAGGACAGCGCGCAATACGCACTGCTGCCCATCGTCATGACTGACCCGCTGGCGCAGCCGAATTACCAGTCGATGGTGATGGGCCTGGCAGCCGTGTGGCTGGCCGACCCGAACAAGACCAAGTTCGCGCAGTTCCCCGCGCTGTGGAAGGACGCCATCGGCCTGTGCCAAGCAATCAAGGCGCAGATCATGGAGTCCCTGGAAGTCACGGAGGCCATGATGCCGGCGCAGGGAAAAGGCCGGAAGAACGCCGCGCAAATGGGCGCCATGGCGCAGCAGGAACAGCTGGTCATCATCGACTACGCCAAGCGTTACGAGGAGGTGATGCTCAATCCCCTGCTCGAAGACCTGTTCGAGCTCGATCGCCAGTTCCGCACCAAGGAGCTGACGGTGGCCACGATGGGCGAGACCGGCACGCAGAAGCGTCTCCAGGAGATCCCGCCCCAGGCCTTCGGTGAGCGCTATTTCTTCCGCTGGAGTGGCACGGCCTACGTGATGGGCATGCAGCGCATGCAGCAGATGATCGCGTGGATGAACGTGCTGCGCGGCGTACCGCCTCAGCTACTCAACGGCCGCAAGCTGGATGTCACACCGATCCTGGAGTTCGGCACCGAACAGATCTTCGGCGTCGACGTGGCGCCTCGGATCCTAATCGACGAGCGCAACCTGTTCACGATCGATCCCGAAGAAGAGAACCTCATGATGCACAACGGCCTGGATGCCATCGTGCACGAGGCCGACGAGGACGCCCAGCACATCCAGTCCCATCAGCGCGGCGCCGTGATGACAGGAGATCCGGTTGGCAAGTTCCGGGCCCACATCATGGAGCACATGAAGGCGATGCAGACCAAGCTGCAAAAGCAGATGGGCGCGCAGCAGCCTCAAGGAATGCCCGGCGTACCGGGTGGAGCCGGGCCAGGCGTGGCAGGTACGCCGCGCCTCGGTGCGCAACCGAGTATGCCGCGGCCGCAGCAGCCCCCGGGCGCCATCCACCCGGACCATATCCAAGATGCAATGGCGGGGCCGCGATGAAGATCGTCTACAGCGAGAAATCCCTGTTCAACGATTCGGCGCAAGTCGGTCCTCCGTTCGTCGCGGAAGCGATCGCGTTCGGCCCACTGGCATGCGTGCGCGTGGGCCCCGGCTTCATGGGCCGGCCGGCTGATGAGAAACGCGCCATCCTCGCGCACGAGGAAGGCCACATCGCGCATTGGCATGGTGTGACCCGCATGCTCTGGGCTCTGATCGGCGCGCCGCTGTGGGCGCCGAAGGCCACCCGCGCCCTGGTGTTGTCCCAGGAACTGGCTGCCGATCGCTACGCATGCGAGCGCGGCCATCGGAAGTCCTTGCTGCGCGTGCTGCGCGGCATGCGCGGTCGATACAACGATGCAACGCTCGAGCCGCGCATCGCGCGCCTGGCGAAGGGGTGAGCCATGGCAGACGAATTCACCCTAGCCCCGCCAAAAGCCCAGTCGAACGGCACTGGTGTCACGTACGAGAGCGTCCAGAACGGCTTCAATTACCTGACCAAAAGCTTCCTGGTCTTCGTCAACACGCTGTCGACGCAGCCACCATCCGGCGCAGCAGGCGGAGATCTGTCCGGCACGTACCCCAATCCGACCGTCGCCAAAGTGAACGGCCTGGCGGCTGGCACGATGGCGAACCAGAATGCCAATGCTGTTGCCATTACAGGCGGGACGATCGACGGCGCTGTGATTGGAGGGACGACTCCAGCGGCTGCCACCGTTACCAGTTTGGCAGCGACAGGAGCGGTCAACTTCACCGCCAATCCCCTGGGGATCACGTCCGGTGGTACGGGATCGGGCACGGCGGCCGGCGCGCGTACGAACCTAGGTTTGGGCACAATCGCCACGCAAAACGCGAACAATGTTGCGATCACCGGCGGCACAGTCGACAACACGCCGATCGGGCAAACCACTGCAGCAGCTGGGTCGTTCACGACGCTTAGCGCGAGCAGCAGCGTCAGCGGTACGGGCTTTTCTAACTACCTGGCTTCCCCACCGGCCATCGGAGGTACGGCGCCCAATGCCGGCGCGTTCACAACGTTGACGGCCTCCACTGCGATAGGGGTGGCCTCTGGCGGCACAGGTCGCTCGACTCTGACAGCGCACGGCGTCATTGTCGGCGAAGGAACTGGGGGCGTTGCGACAGTCGGGCCGAATGCTTCAACCGGTGTGCCCCTTGTTTCTCAGGGCTCCTCCGCAGATCCGTCGTTCTCCACTACGGTAGCTGGCCTTACCTTCACTGGGGCAATCACTCCGCAGTCAACGGGAGGCATTGTCGGGACAACTACCAACGACAACGCCAATGCCGGGAGCGTCGGGGAATATCAAACCGCGACCTCAGCCAGTACAGGGATGACGTCGGGCGTCAACACAAACCTTATATCCCTCAGTTTGACGGCTGGCGACTGGGATGTAAGTGGCGTTGCTCAACTGGCCCCTTCGGGAGCCACGGTACTCAGCTCATGGGTTGTCGGTATATCCACGGTATCAGGGACTTTCGGGCCAATTGGCAGTTACGTATCTCCCGCTTATTCCACAACAGGGACGGGCCAGACCACGGCAAGCCCCGTCGTAAGGGTTTCGTTGTCCGCGACAACAACAGTCTATTTGGAAGTCATCGCAAATTTCACGACCAGTACGCTCAACGCCACTGGATTCATTCGGGCGCGGAGGATTAGGTAATGGCAACAACTACGGCAACCGCAACGATCGTTAAGGCAAATTTCAGCGGATCCACAACCAAAGGGGCTGTTAGCGTCGCGGGCTTAAATGTGGGCGATGTCTTGGTCCGTTGCGTACCTGACGGCTTTACAGACGGATTCGAGTCAGTAGTTTCGGCGTCTGGACAGATCCAGCAAAACGCGAATTTGGATTGGTCCAGTGTCCAGTTCACCGCATATTTTTTGCGCGGCGTTTAACGGTCTCCCATAGATCATTGAATCGCTCAGGAAAGATTGTTAGAACGGCAAGTAATTTTTAGGAGTCCAGCCATGGGCCTCAGCGCAGGGCAGCAAGTCAACCAAGTGTTCTTGGGCGGCATACCGGATCAAAGTTCTCTCGTCGGCAACCTGAACGCGATCACGCCGTTGACAAACGAGCAGTACAACACCAACGCTGCGACGACCGCTACGACGGCAACCGTTTCGCAGATGGCTGGTGCGAATGACTGTGTGCTCAACATGACCGGCACGCTCGGTGCCGGCGCGAACCTGACCACACCGACAGCGACCGCACTCATTAGTGCCCTGTTTGGTCCGAATTCGCCCGTCATTGGATCAAGCTGGAAAGTACGCATCCTGAACACGTCGGGCGGCGCATTCTCGTGGACCCTGGTGGGCGGCACTGGCGTCACCGTCAACGGCACCGCGACCATCGCGCAGAACACCTGGCGTGAATTCCAAGTGACGGTGTCTTCGGCCACAACGCTGACGATGCAGAACATCGGCGGCGCTGCCACGGTTTAAGGACACGGCCATGAAGAAATACGCCTCCAAACTGTTGCGCTTTCTGCTGGCTCGCGTTGTTGATGACGATGCAGGCGATCCTCCTGTCGATCCTCCTGCCGACATTGGCGCTCTCGGTGACGGTAGCGGCGATGATTTGGATGATCCGATCGGCGATCTTGTCGATGATGAGCCCACCCCGCCGGTAAGCGCACGTCGCGGCGACGACTCGCGTGAGCGTCTCGCTCGCCTAGAAGCCGAAGTCGAGGCCGCCAAGCGCTACGCGGACAATCTTCGCAACAGTCAACCGGCACCGTCACCGCAGGCCGACCCAGAGTTTCAGCGCGAGGAAGAGCGCCTGCGCGCGTCCGACCTGACGGACCTTGAGCGCTGGCAGATTCAATCCAATCGCACACTGCGTGAAAACAAGCGCCAGGCCGAAGAGGCTCTGCGTCATGCGCAGGACGTGAGCGATCGAGCGCAATTCCAGTCCAAGTTTCAATCGGATCCGCGTCGCTCAAAGTACGCCGATCGGATTGAGCAGGAGCTGACGACCCTGCGTCAGCGTGGGCAAAACGCACCGCGCGAAGCTCTGTATTACTTCATGCTCGGCAAGGACATCGCGGAGGGAAAGCTGAAGGCCAAGCCGAAAGCGCCGCCAGCTGACCTGCCGCGTGGACGCACACCTGGCGCAAAGACCGATGTCACGGCGCGCGGCGGGAAAAACGAACACCAGAAGCGCGCTGAGCGCCTGGCGAACATCAACATCTAAAACCCCAAAAGGAGGGGCAACATGAAAGCTCGAGGTCTCTTGATCTTCCTGCTGGGGCTGCTGGTCGGTGGGTTCGGCCGGTTCCTGCTTCCTGGCGTCACCAACCAGTCGAGCAGCTTCACCTCGGATGTCGAAGCCTACATCCAGGAAGAAGTCGAGCCGTTGTCTCGCCGTCAACTGGTTGCGTACCAGTTCGGCAAGCCGCTGAAGTTGGACACCAACCGCGGCACGACTTACACCGCATCGCGCTATGTGCGTTTGCCTCTGCCGTTTGCACCGCTGCAGGAAGGCGTGGCACCTCCGGGCGAGGCCATGACCCTGCAGCAGGTGACGGCCACCGCTCAGCAGTGGGGCGACCGCGTCATCATCACTGACGTGGCCAACCTGACGATCAAGCATCCGCTGTTCCAGCAAGCGTGCGAACTCGTTGCACTTCAAATGCCGGAAACGCTGGAGCGCAACACGCTCAACACCCTGTTGTCGGCCACGCAAGTAAACTTTGCCGGCAACGCTGCCAACCGTGCGGCTCTGTCTGGTTCGAACGTCATGAGTCCGCATGAGGTCAACCGCGTGGTCGGCTCTATGCTCACGTTCGGCGTGCCGCGCTTCAACGGCGACGAGCGCGAAGACATGATGATCGAGGCCGGCGCGTATCGCGACCCGTCACGTTCGCCGGCTATGACGCAGCACTACGTGGCGCTGATCCACCCGCTTTCCGCGCAGGACATGCGCGAGAACAGCTCGGTGCAGCAGGCCTGGGCGTACAGCGACGTGAACCGCCTGTACAACAACGAGCTGGGCCCGTTCAACGGCGCGCGCTTCGTTGAAACCAACATGATGCCGTACTGGACCGGCGTGGCCGCCATCAACGGCACTGCTTCCGCTTCTGGCGGCACGCTGGCCACTGGCACCTATTACGTCCAGGTCACTGCCTCGCCGGCTCAGACATCGGTTGAACAGCAGATCTATCAGGTCTCCACCTCGATTTCCGTGACTGGCCCGACCGGCTCCATCCAGGTTGCCCTGCCGCAGTTGGTGGGATACGTGTTCAACGTCTACGTTGGCACGTCGGCTAACCCTGCCAACTTGGGTCTGTCGGCCTCCGGTCCGACCACTGGCCCGCTGGCTGGCCAAGCCACGCAGCTGGCGCCCAACCAAACCGTGACGATCACGGGTATCGGGAATGCGCAGACGCCTCCGGCTGCTCCGGCTACAGGTGTGACCGTGTTCCCGACCATCTTCATCGGCAACCACAGCTACGGCCAGGTGCTGCTGGAGAACCCGGAGTTCCACTACCTGACCGGCGCCGACAAGAGCGATCCGCTCAACCAGACGCGTGTCGTGTCGTGGAAGGTGTTCTACGGCTCGATCATCCTGAACCAGTCTTTCCTGGCTCGGGTTGAGGCATCGAGTGCGTTCGCTCCGGGTTATCAAGCCGGCACGGCCAACCAAGGCTGATGATGGCAACGGAATTCGTTAAAGCGATGCAGGTCGCTTCGGTTGTTCCAGGCGTCCTGCAGTCGAACGGCACCCAACCTTCTACGGTCAACCTCATCGCGGTGGACGGCACCGGCTTTGCGGCCGCGATCACTGTCGACCTCGCCGATGCTCTCGCTCAGTACGCGGTCGGCACGCCGATGTGGTTGCGCCTAGATGACACGCAACCTGTCATGACGATTCCGCCTCTCGGCGGGGCTGCTTCGGAAAATACGGCGGCGGTGATTACCGCGACGGTGGAGAACGTGGACGCGCCTGCGGCGCAATGATTTTTAGCAAGGAGATAATTATGGCTGCACGAAATGGCGAGGGCGGCGCAGACCGCCCCGAAGATAAGAACGACATCGATCCGCGCAAGCGTATTGCCGAGCTCGAAGCTGAGTTGGCGATTGCTCGGAGCGGCGAAGAGAAGGCGCGAGCCGAACTGGCTGAGAACGCCGCTGCCGCGCAAAACGCTCTGCTGTTCAACGCCGCCGTGGAAGAAGTATGGGTGGGGAAGAACGATGACGGCGTCGACATGTACAAGTTCAAGATCGACCTGGCGCCCTCTGGTGGCACGGACATCAAACTGAACGGTGTGCCGTACTACCACGGCGAGGTGTATTCGTTCGACACGAACACGCTGCGCACGATCAAAGAGATCGTTCAACGCACGTGGGACCACGAACGCAGCATCAACGGCAAGAACGAAAACGTCTATCGCCGTGAGATGAACACCACTCTTTCCGGCCGGGGTCGCTGATGGATCAACAGAACGCTACGCCCGTACTGGGCAATTTCTCGATCTCGTTTCCGGCGCCCAACGGCGCGCAGCTATCGATCAGCGGCTATGTCTACGCCGATGAGTCCATCGAATCGCTGAACGACCGCATGGACACGTGCAGGGAAGCGTTGCGCCGGCAGCAGGACATCCTAGAGCGGCCTGTGCTGCAGGAAAAGCTGGACATGCTGGTGCGCACCGAAGCGCAGATCGAGAAGGCCTATCTTGACCTGCTGGAGCAGGCCAAGCGCAAGACGCTGCCCAGCGCTCAGAAACAGCACCTCGACAACTATCCGGTCCAGCTCAAGCAGCTTCGCGACGAGATCGCGAAGGCGCGCGTCAAGATGGGCATGGAGGCCTGACATGGCACTGACCGCCGCGCAGATCGTCGCGTACGCCCTGCAGATTGCGAAGTGCCCCGGCTTCACTTCGCAAGGCGGTCAATCGCTCAATCTGGTGCTTCAGGATCTGTGCCTGCACCGAGACCTGAAGGTCAATCGCAAGACGCAATCGATCGTCGTCCAGGCCAACAGTAACGGCCCGTTCAATCTGGAGGCGGACTACAACCGCACCTACGATCTGTTCTTCTCGCAAAACAACCTGCCTTACTTTCTCCACCCTATTTCGATGGAGGAGTACGACCAGGAGTTTAAAGACCCATCCATCGCGAACTATCCGTATGAGTTCGCAACCGACCTGTCTCCTGTCGCGTTTGGTGGCGTGGGTCTCCTTTACATCTACCCACAGTCGTCAGGGCAGATTACGCTGACGCACCGTTACATGGTGCAGCAGGCTGACATTCTCACGCCGGAAACGTCGGCTACCGTGCCGTGGTTCTCGGACACTGACTATCTGATTCATGCCACGGCGTATCGCATGATGAGGATTACCGACGACGAGCGGCACGACCGCTTCGTCAAGGAAGCCGAGGAGATGCTGCGCACGCATCTGATCATGGAAGGCGACGAGCAAGCCGTGGTCAAGCAGGTCCGCCTGGACCCTCGCAGGTTTCATACCAATCGGGCGCTCAAAGCAACCAAAGTCACGGGGTGAGCCATGGGCATCACCCGGTCATATCCCGTTCGCTTCACCCCCAAGGGGTTGTGTGATGCGCTTGATGCCACGGACGCGTTCCCTGGCGCTTGCGTGTTGTTGCGAAACTTGGTGTTCGATCAGGGTAATCCGGAACTGGTGGTGCCGCGTCCTGGCGTTGGGGCGGCACTAACTACGTTTTCTGGTTTTACGTCGCCGACTTTCGTTTCGGTGTTCATCGTGCTGGGCAACATTGTGTACGGCATGGTGTCCAGCGGGCGCACGGCCGGATTCGACGAGCCGTTCGCTTACAACGTCGCCAGCAACAGCTTCGTCACGATTTCTGGCGTGACAGCCGGCAACGTGCCATCCTCCCCCGCGACAAGCGGCCCCTGGACACCGCCCACCATGGCGGTGATCGGCACCAAGATCATCGTCACTCACCCTGGTTTCTCGGGCAGCGGATCGAATTTCTTTGGAGTCATCGACATCAGCAACCCGGCCACGCCCGCGTGGAGCTCGTCGAACACAGCCACGAACGGTTTGCCTGGCGTGCCCACGGCAGTCGCCAACTTCAACAACCGAGCATATTTTGCGATCGGCAACGTGGCGTACTTCAGCGATGTTCTGGCAGCGACGACACGGACTAATGCGTCTCAATCGGTGACGCTCGGTGACACCACCCCGATCATTGGGTTCTCTGGGCTGCCGACCCAAACCACCTCTGGCGGGGTGGTCGCGGCGCTGATCGCTTTCAAGGCCTTTCAAATCTGGCAGGTCACGGGCGATACCGCCACCAGCAACTTGGCGGTGAACTATCTGTCGCTGACAACCGGGACTTCCGCGGCGCGCAGCATCACCCAAAGTCCAATGGGTACGTATTTCGCGGGCTCGGACGCACCGTACGTCATCAATCCCCTAGGCGCGGTCCAGCAGATCGTCAACGACGGCAAGTCAACTTCGGACGTACAGACGCCGTTCCTGAATACGACGCAACCTTCCCGCATGGCGGGAGCTTATTCCGGAAGCGTCTATCGAGTGTGCGTGCCGACGCTATTGTCTGGTCAAAACCAGACCAATGACTACTGGTTCGACTTGCGCCGTCGCCGCTGGAACGGCCCACACTCGTTCGTTTATGACTGCGCTGGCCAGTACGGAGCGGGTTTCATACTGTCCGGAGCTGGTGCGGGTGCGGCGCTGTTCTTCAGCTCACCAGTTGCTACAAGTAGCAGCACATATCTCGATGCAGGTGCTTCGTATATGTGCCAAGTGCGCTCGTCGACGTTTCCAAAGAACAACGAGATGCTGCAGCTGCAAGTGGTCGAATCCAACATTGAGTTGTCATCCCCATCGGGATCGCCGATCACGTTCAACCTCACCGCTCTGAACGAGAAGAACTCCACTCTGGCGTCTACCTCACTGCAAAAGGTGGGTACCTTCTTTCAGAAGAGCTCTGCACTTTGCGGCTTCCGCTCGAGCCGCGGCCAGCGAGATAAGCGAAAGGGGGCCTAACCCCATTTCTCGTGATCGACGGCGCAGCGTGAACTTGAAAATCCACGAGCGGGAGCCTGTCTCTGAAATCTGGAAATAAAGGTTGCCGCCATCCGGGTATTGACCCGGTGCGTCCAACTTGCCGATCTTGAGTGCTGTCAGCCGCTGAAGCTGTCGCGTCGCCATTTCCGACCCCTGTTCTCACCCCTGTTTGATGGGTGGATTGTGTCGGAGCGGGCGGGACGCTGCAAGAAGAGAAATACCCCCAAAACGGCGTCGCTACGCGGTTCTTTCGGTCGTTCTAGGAACTTGGCGGACGCCTGCGGATGGCTAGATGGCGGAAGCGGTGAGATTCGAACTCACGGATGGGTCACCCCATCGGCAGTTTTCAAGACTGCTGCCTTAAACCACTCGGCCACGCTTCCTTCGTACTGCGCTGCTCGTTGCGAGCAAGGGCGCCATTGTAACGGTACCTGGCGCAACTTGGCACCGGGTACCGTCAGTTTTCGTCGTCGGCCAAGAACAATTCCTGCAAATCGTTGAGGAATCGCTGTCCCAGTTCGGTCGGGCGGATGGCGACATGGTCGCGCGTCAGTAGGCCGCGCTGCTCGGCGGCGTCGAGTTGTCGCTCAATGGAGCGCAGCGGCAGGCCCGTGCGTTCCTGGAACAGCGTGACGGGAAAACCGTCCGTCAGTCGCAGCGCATTGAGCATGAACTCGAACGGCAGGTCGGCAGCGTCGACTTCGCGCTGCTCCTGCATGACGGCCGCACCGCCCGCAGTCTCGGCCTGGCGCAGATACGTGTCCGGATGCTTGTGCCGCATCTCGCGGATGACCCGGTGCGGAAAACTGAGCTTGCCGTGTGCGCCCGGGCCAATGCCGAGGTAATCGCCGAATTGCCAGTAGTTCAGGTTGTGCTTGCAGCGCTTGCCGGCCTTGGCGTATGCCGACACCTCGTAGTGCTCGTAGCCTGCCGCTGCCAACCGCGCGTGAATCCAGTCCTGCATTGCAAACGCCGCGTCGTCATCCGGCAGCGCGGGCGGGTACTTGGCGAAGTAGGTGTTCGGCTCCAGCGTCAGGTGGTACAGCGACACGTGATTCGTATCGAACGACAACGCGGCCTCAACATCGGCCTCGCACTCGGCAAGTGTCTGGCCCGGCAGCGCGAACATCAGGTCGAGGTTGATGTTGTCGAAATGCGCGCGGGCGATGTCGATGGCGGCGCGCGCTTCGGCGGCACTATGGATGCGGCCCAGGGCCTGCAGGTGCGCATCGTTGAAGCTTTGGATGCCGATCGACAGGCGGTTCACGCCGCTGGCGCGGTAGCTACGGAAGCGTTCTGCCTCGAACGTGCCCGGGTTGGCCTCCATCGTGATCTCGGCGTCGGCGTCAACTGGCAGCAGCATGCGGATGTCCGACAGCAAGCGGTCCAGCCCTTGCGCCGACAACAGGCTCGGCGTACCGCCCCCGATGAAGATCGTGTGCACATGCCGGCCCCACACCATCGGCAGCGCGGCTTCCAGGTCTTGCCGCACGGCAGCCAGAAAGCGCTCTTCCGGGATGCCCTGTTCCGGCTCCGCATGCGAGTTGAAATCGCAGTACGGACACTTGCGTACGCACCACGGCACGTGCACGTACAAGGACAGCGGCGGCGAAGCGGGCAGGCTGATCTTGCCCGGCTGCAGGAAGACGGAGGTGACCTTGTCACCGGTCTCAGCGGCAGTCGCGGTAGGCGTCTTGGCTGCGCCGGCGGGGTAAATCGGGATCATTGGAACGTCAGGCGTTTTCAAAGGTGCGCAGCCGTTCGACGAGCTGCGCGAGGGCTTGTGCACGATGGCTCACGCTGTTCTTCTCGGCCTTGGTCAGTTCGGCGGCGGTCTTGCCGAGATTGGGCAGCAGGAAGTGTGGGTCGTAGCCGAAGCCGCCGTCGCCGCGCGGTGTGTCGATCACCTCGCCAAACCAGTTGCCTTCGGCAATGATCGGCTGCGGGTCATCGGCATGGCGCACGTAGACAAGCACGCAAACATAGTGTGCTCCGCGATCGGCTTTGCCGACCAGTTCGCGGACGAGGCGGGCGTTGTTGGCGGCGTCCGATTTGGGCTCGCCCACCAGTTGCGCATAGCGCGCGGAATACACGCCAGGCGCGCCGCCCAACGCATGCACGCAGATGCCGGAGTCGTCTGCCAACGCAGGCAGGCCCGACGCACGGCTCGCGTGGCGCGCCTTGGTGAGCGCGTTTTCAACGAACGTCGCATAGGGCTCTTCCGCCTCGGGAATGCCGAGCGCGCCTTGCGGCGTCACGTCGAACCCGAGGGTGCCCAGCAGCGTGTTGAACTCGGCCAGCTTGCCGGCGTTGTTTGATGCGAGAATGATCTTGCGCATGGCCGTGTCGATCACAGGCCCAGCGCCTGCTTCTGCAGGCTGATCAGCGTGCGGATGCCTTGATCGGCCAAGCCCAGCATTGCATCCATTTCGGCACGCGAGAACGGCGTGCCTTCCGCGGTGCCTTGCACTTCCACAAAGCCGCCACTGCCGGTCATGACGACGTTCATGTCGGTATCGCAGGCGGAGTCTTCGGGGTAGTCCAGATCGAGCACCGGTACGCCGTCGACCACCCCGACCGATACGGCTGCCACGAAGTCGCGGACCGGGTCGCCCACCAACTGGCCCTTTTCGCGCATGACCGAGACAGCGTCATATGCCGCGACGAACGCGCCGGTAATGCTGGCCGTGCGCGTGCCGCCATCGGCCTGCAGCACGTCGCAGTCGAGATGCAGCGTGTGCTCGCCCAGCGCGCGCAGATCGAACACTGTACGCATCGCGCGGCCGATCAGGCGCTGGATTTCCTGCGTGCGGCCGCTCTGCTTGCCGCGTGCGGCCTCGCGGTCGGAGCGCGTGTGCGTCGAGCGCGGCAGCATGCCGTATTCGGCTGTCACCCAGCCCTCGCCGCTGCCCTTTTTGTGCGGCGGCACCTTGGGCAGCACGCTGGCCGTGCAGAGCACTTGCGTGTCGCCAAAGCACACCAGCACCGAGCCTTCGGCATGGCGCGTGAACTTGCGGGTGAGGGTGACAGGGCGGAGTTGGTCGGGCTGGCGGCCGCTGGGTCGCATGTGGGGTCTCGCTTAAGAAACGGATAGCCCGACATGATACCGGCCCGCGCTGCGCTCAGCAGGGCGGGCCGGAGGAGGGGGTCTGCGCTGTGGCGCTTAGCGCGTCAGATTGCTCGTCTTGTCAATGGCGGCGCGGATTTCAGCGATGGAGCGCTCGATTTCCTCTTCCGACATCAGCCCCGATTCGCTTTGCGGCGCGTCCAGGATGGACGTGGTGAAGGCGTTTAGCGGGAGGGTGTCGGTCTGCACCGAATCCTGCGTAGTGGTCACAGCGTCCAGCTCCCACATCATGGAGATGGCGGTGGTGTTGTCTGCCGAGTCGCCGGCATTGCGCAATGCGCGGGCAATCAGCTCAGGAATCGCCTGCGTGACCGAGAAGCTTGTGCAGGTGTCGATCAGTTCGTCTTCCTGCACGCTGCCCCACAGTCCGTCGGAGCACAGCATGGCGACGTCGCCTGGCTCAAGGTTCACCGGCCCGCCGATGTCGATCAGCGGCAGATTGGGCGAGCCCAGGCAGTTGTAGATCTTGTTGCGCTCGGGGTGGTTCGCGACCTGCATCGGCAGTACACGGTCTTGTTGCAGCAGGTTCTCGATCTTGGAGTGATCGCGCGTGCGCGTCACCAGTTCACCCTTGCGCATCAAATACATGCGCGAATCGCCGGCGTGCGCCCAGTGCAGCGAGCCGCGCTGGGCGAGCGCGCAGACGATTGTCGTGCGCGGCGCATCCGGCAGGCCGTTCGTCTCGGCATAGCGGTGGATGTCGCGGTGCGCGAGCATGATGCTCTCGTGCAGGAAATCACGCGGATTGCGGATCGACGGACGTGCGTGGCGCTGGAACTGGCGCGCCATGGTCTGCAGCGCCTGCTGGGCAGCAACTTCGCCCAGCGAATGCCCGCCCAGGCCGTCGCAGAGCACCATCAGCATGGCGTCGCGCGTGAAGCAGTAGCCCATGCGGTCCTGGTTGACGCGTCGCGCGCCTTTCTTGCTTTCCTGATAAACCGAGAATCGCATTGCGGCTAGATGAGTATTCGGTGAGGGGATGCGGTGCAGCGGCTAGTCCCGCCGAGTGTTGCACCTTTTGGAATCATACTCCGCCTATGGGTGGCGGCTTGGCGGTCAACTGTCCCGGCGGCGCAACAGCCGGCTCATGAAACGCGTTGTCAACGCCTCTTTTTCTTCCGGCACCGGGCCACCCTGTGTGATGGCGGTCAACGCTTGCAACTCGGTCAGCGCGTTGCTTTCTTCACGCAGCACCTTTTGCAGGCGGAACACGCTCTGCGGGCGCTCTTCAGGCTTCATCTTCAGGCACCAGCCAACCAGATCGATCAGGCTGGCTGTGTAGACCTTGCGCAGGCGCTCCAGGCCTTCTTCCAGCTTGTCGTCTTTCTCGCGCTGCGTGGCTTCCTGGGGCGGCGTGCCGGCCATGCAGGCATAGATGGTGGCGCCGATGCTATAGATGTCCGTCCACGGGCCCAGCTCGTTGTGCTTGCGGTACAGCTCCGGTGCGGCAAAGCCCGGCGTGTACATCGGCTGGAAGCGCGAGGCTTCGGCGGTGAGCGTCTGCCGTGCAGCGCCAAAATCGAGCAGGATCGGCGAAAAATCTTCGCGCAGGTAGATATTGCCGGGCTTGATATCGAGGTGCAGCAGCTTGTGGATGTGGACTTCGCGCAGCCCGCTCATCAGGTCATGGAAGACCTGGCGGATGAAGCGCTCGCGCAGCATCTTCAGCTTGCCCTGCTGACGCGCGGTGAGGATGTGCTCCTGCAGCGTCTTACCCTGCTCATACGTCATCACCATATAGACGGTGCCGTTTTCCCGAAAGAAATTGAGCACGCGCACGATGGCAGGGTGGGAAATCTTGGCCAGTGACCGGCCTTCTTCAAAAAAGTACTTGAGCCCCAGGCGGAACGCACTCGCGCTTTCTTCGGGCACGACAGGAATCAATTCGCCGGGCGCGCGACGGGCCAGCGAAGACGGCAGGTATTCCTTCACGGCCACCGGCGTCCCATGTTCGTCGGTGGCGAGATAGACGAAGCTGAACCCCCCGCTGGCCAACTTCTTTACAATACGATAATTGGACAGCAAGGTGCCGACCGGCAACGGTGCACTGCGTGGCTGTCCTGAGCCTTTTGACTCTGTCATGGGTTTGTGTGGCGAAATGGCTGTCGGATTCTCCCTGACCAGTCCACACGTTGTAAAGCGACAAAAGGTGGGGGATTCCCCGCCAATTCCGGGCGTTAAATAACCGCCGCCGGATTTTCCGACTCGATCAAGAACAACACACCACGATTCCATGATCCACAGCATGACCGGCTACGGCGTTGCCACACGCCAGGCAGCCTTTACCGATGCCCATGGCGCACCCAGCGGGAGCGTCGCCACCGTCTCGGTCGAGTTCCGCACCGTGAACTCGCGCTTCCTCGATCTGCTGTTCCGCGCGCCGGAAGAGTGCCGTGCCTTCGAGCCGGCCCTGCGCGAAATGCTGATGGGCGCACTGTCGCGCGGCAAGCTGGAGTGCCGGATCAACCTGCAGCGCCAGGAAGCCGCCAGCGATGTCGCAGCGCTCAATGTGGAACTGCTGCAACAACTGGCCAAGCTTGAGCAGGCGGTCACGCCCCACCTGCCGGCATCGGGTTCGCTGCGCATGGGTGAAATCCTACGCTGGCCCGGCGTGCTGGCCGAGCCCCAACTGACACAGGACGCGTTGCGCGACGCCGTGATCGAGGCAGCCAAAGAGGCGCTCAAGCAACTTCTGGAATCGCGCCGTCGCGAAGGCGATGCGCTCAAGGCCGTGCTGCTCGACCGTGCTGACGCAATGCTCGCCATCGTCGACAAGCTCACGCCGATGGTGCCGGTCCTGATCCAGCAGCATCAGGACAAGCTGACCGAACGCCTGCGCGAGGCGTTTGGCCTGGCCGCGCCCGAAGGCACGCCGGCACTGACGCGCGACGAGCTGTCGGAGCGCATCCGCCAGGAAGCTACCGTCTACGGCATCCGCATCGACATCGCCGAAGAACTTTCGCGCCTCCAGGCGCACCTGCGCGAGACGCGCCACATCCTGGAGAAGGGCGGCCAGATCGGCAAGCGCCTCGATTTCATGATGCAGGAGTTGAACCGCGAGGCGAATACGCTCGGCTCGAAGGCCGCCGCCAAGGAACTAGCCGATGCATCGATGGAACTCAAGCTGCTCATCGAGCAGATGCGTGAGCAGGTCCAGAACCTCGAATAACTTGAAACGATAGAACCAGAACATGCCATCCTCTCAAGCGCACTCTGCCGTTGATACGCCCATCGAGAATCATTTTCCCGGCAGCCTGTTCATGGTCGTGGCACCGTCCGGCGCCGGCAAGTCGACGCTGGTGAATGCGCTGCTGGCGCAGGATTCGTCGATTCGCCTGTCGGTCTCAGCTACGACGCGCAAGCCGCGTCCGGGCGAGCAGCACGGCCGCGAGTACAACTTCATGACCGTCGAGGAGTTCAAGGCTTGTCGTGATCGCGGCGAGTTTCTCGAATGGGCCGAGGTACACGGCAACTACTACGCCACTTCGCGCGTGTGGATCGAAGAACAGATGCGCGCCGGCACCGACGTGCTGCTCGAGATCGACTGGCAGGGCGCTCAACAGGTGCATCAGCGTTTTTCCAATGCCGTCGAAATCTTCATCCTGCCGCCATCGCTCCCTGCGCTGGAAGAACGTCTGAAGAAGCGCGGACAGGACGAGCCGAATGTGATCGTGCGCCGCCTGCTGGCGGCGGGCTCCGAGATGGCGCACGCGCCCGAGGCCGACTACGTGATCATCAACGAAGTGTTCGATACCGCATTGGCCGAACTGCGCACCGTGGTGCAGGCCACGCGCCTGCGCTTCGGTGCCCAGAAGGCGCGCCACGGCGAGTTGTTCGTCGAGCTGGGCATTCACTGAGCACGCAGCGCAATCACGTTTTCCAGCGCGATTGCGAAAGTGTGGTAGCGCCTGCGCCCAAGAGCTGTCCGAAGGGAGTGCTGCGCTGCTGCTAAAATATCGAGATCAACTAGATTTGCCACCAGGTGGAGTTTTCATGGCGCGTATTACCGTCGAAGATTGCTTGAAACAGATTCCGAATCGCTTCGAACTGGCATTGGCCGCAACGTACCGCGCCCGTCAGTTGGTGCAGGGCCACACGCCCAAGGTCGATGCCAAGGACAAGCCAACCGTGACCGCATTGCGCGAAATCGCATCGGGCCAGGTTGGCATCGAGATGCTCAAGAAGGTTCCGTCCTGAGCTGACACGCGTTACCTGGCATTACCTGGCGTGGTACGCTGCCTCGGTCACTGATCGTTCTTGCGATCTTTCGTGGATGTGAAAGCCGCGAACGCACTAGACCTCCGGCATGCCTACCTCGCCCGTTTCTTCTTCGCCCAGGACCCAACATTCCGCCACGCACGAACACAACGTGCCGTCGGTGGAATCGTCCGCGAGGTCGTCCGGTCCTGAGCCGGGCGCTTCCACGGTCCCTTCCGGGTCTTCCACCGCTTCCATCGTTTCCATGCCGTCATCCGCTTCCGGCTCCGGCCCCGCGTCGCCTCGTACGGGTGCGCCGAACTTGCCTGATCCGCGTGGCGCCGACCTGGTAGGGGAGCGGGCAGCCCTGCCGCCCAAATCGCATAAGGGCGCAAGCGCCGACGCCGCTGGCTCGACAGCCAAGCCGGAGGGCGCCGACACGCTCTTCATTGATGCGGTGCTCGAGCAGACCTATCGGCATCTTTTCGGCCCGACCTCGCAGCCGGCGGCACCGCCTCGCCAACAGGTCGTCTCCATTGCGGGGCTGACCGAAAAGCTGTCGTATCTGAAGCCGGCGGATCTCAAGCTGGTGAAGGAAGCGTTCCACTTCTCCGATGAGGCGCACCTCGGGCAGTACCGCCAAAGCGGCGAGCCGTACATCACGCATCCCGTGGCCGTGGCAGAGATCTGCGCGGGCTGGAAGCTGGATGTGCAATCGATCATGGCGGCGCTGCTGCACGACGTGATCGAAGACCAGGGCGTGACCAAGAGCGAGCTTGCCGAGAAGTTCGGCCCCAAAGTCGCAGAGCTGGTCGACGGCCTGACCAAGTTGGACAAGCTTGAATTCCAGAGCCGCGAACAGGCGCAAGCCGAGAGCTTCCGCAAGATGCTGCTCGCGATGGCGCGCGATGTGCGCGTGATTCTCGTCAAGCTCGCCGATCGTACGCACAACATGCGCACGCTCGACCACGTGCCGCCGGAGAAGCGGCGCCGCATTGCCGGCGAGACGATGGAGATTTACGCGCCGATCGCGCACCGCCTCGGCCTGAATACGACATACCGGGAGCTGCAGGAACTGAGCTTCCGCATTGGCTCGCCGTTCCGGTACGCCACGCTCGAGAAGGCGGTGAAGGCGGCTCGCGGCAATCGGCGCGAGGTCGTGAGCCGCATTCTGGAAACGGCCCAGCGTGCGTTGACCGACGCGGGCATCCCGGCCGAAATGACCGGGCGCGAAAAAACGCTGTACAGCATTTACCGCAAGATGCACGACAAGCAGTTGTCATTTTCGCAGGTGCTGGATGTGTATGGTTTTCGCGTGGTGGTCGACACGCAGATGCAGTGCTACATGACGATGGGTGCGCTGCACAGCCTGTACAAGCCGATGCCCGGCAAGTTCAAAGACTACATTGCCATCCCCAAGATCAACGGTTATCAGTCGCTGCACACGACGCTGGTGGGCCCGTTCGGCACACCGGTCGAGTTCCAGATCCGGACGCGTGAGATGAACCAGATTGCGGAAGCCGGCGTGGCCGCACACTGGATGTACAAGCAGCACCACGACGAGCCCGATCGCGCGCAGCAGCAAGCGCATCAGTGGCTGCAGTCGCTGCTCGACATCCAAAGCCAGACGGGGGATTCGCAGGAGTTTCTGGAGCACGTCAAGATCGACCTGTTCCCGGATGCGGTCTACGTGTTCACGCCCAAGGGCGAGATCCGCGCGCTGCCGCGCGGTGCTACGGCGCTGGACTTCGCCTACGCTGTGCACAGCGATCTGGGCAACCAGTGTGTGGCGGTCAAGATCAACAACGAACTGCTGCCGTTGCGTACGGAGCTGAAAAACGGCGACATCGTCGAGGTGGTGACGGCGCCGTATTCAAAGCCGAACCCCGCATGGCTCACGTTCGTGCGCACAGGCAAGGCGCGCGCGGCGATCCGGCATTTCCTCAAGACGGCCAAGCTGGATGAGGCGATTCAACTGGGCGAGCGTTTGCTCGAACAGGCGCTGCGTCAGATCGGCATCGACATGAAGGCCGTGTCCGCCCAGGTATGGGAGCGCGTCGTGCAGTGGACGGGCAACAAGGCGCGTGAAGACGTTTTTGCGGATCTCGTGCTCGGCCGCCGGGTGGCCGCCGTGGTTGCGCGCCGTCTCGAAATTCTTCTGCAAGAAGGCGGTCACGACGGCGATGAAGCCTTGATGGCGGCCGTGCATACCTTCGCTGGCGACGAGGCCCCTGCCGTCACCGTGAGTGGCGACGAAGGCATGGCAATGGTGTTCTCTTCGTGCTGCCGCCCGATTCCCGGTGACCCGATCGTCGGCTATATCGGCAAGGGCGAAGGCTTGCAGATCCACGTGCAGGAATGCCGCGTGGCCAAACGTCTGCATGGCAAGGATCCCGAGCATTGGATTGACGTCATGTGGGCGGAGCACACGACACGCGCGTTCGATGTGTCGATCAAGGTGCTGGTGCGCAATACGAAGGGCATTCTGGCGCGTGTCGCCGCCGACCTGACTTCGGCTGACGCCAACGTGGCGCACGTGTCGATGGAGCAAGAGGGCGATCAGGAAGCGACGTACATGACGTTCCTGATCCAGGTGCATGATCGCGTGCACTTGGCCGATGTGATGCGCGCGCTGCGGCGCAACCCGGATGTGATTCGTATTGCGCGAGATCGCGGTGGAGATTGACGCTCCGAGCGGAAACAAAAAAAGGCGAGGCCACATGGCTTCGCCTTTTTTGGTTGTGGCCTGCTAGAGCACACACAAGAGCGCTTTGGCACGACCGGCGCGGACAAATGAAGGGGGCTTCCATTTCTGGAAGCCCCTTTCATTCTCGTATTAGGTTGGCGCGGCTGGCAGGATTCGAACCCACGACCCCTTGGTTCGTAGCCAAGTACTCTATCCAACTGAGCTACAGCCGCAACCGAGAAATGAGATTATACAGAGATTTTTTGCCTTGTGAACCCCCTTCTTCACTTTTTCTTCGAGAGGGGCCAACTTTCTATAATGGAGCCTTGATCCACCGTGGCTTCTTCCATCATGAACAAGGCTTTCGTCCGGGAAGATTCCGGCGACGATGAAGACGATCTGCCCGAGGGCGCTGCGCCCTTGCCGCCGGGTTCCAAGAACTACATCACGCCGGCGGGCTACGAGCGCCTGCGCACCGAGCTGATGCACCTGATCGACACCGAGCGGCCCGAAGTGGTTGGCATCGTGTCGTGGGCGGCATCCAATGGTGATCGCTCCGAAAACGGCGACTACCTTTACGGCAAGAAGCGCCTGCGTGAGATCGATCGTCGCATCCGCTTTCTCACGCGCCGTATCGAGAAGGCCGAGGTTGTCGACGCCAGCTTGCAGGGCGACAACGATCAGATCTTCTTTGGCGCGACGGTTACCTACGCCAACCAGCGTGGTGAAGAGAAGACGATCACCATCGTCGGCATGGACGAGGTGGATCTGGACATCGGGCACGTGAGCTGGATCTCGCCGATTGCGCGTGCGCTCATCAAGGCGCGCGTGGGCGATACGGTGCCGCTGCGCACGCCCACAGGTGTCGAGCAGATCGACATCCTCGAAGTCAAATATCCGCCGCGCACCGCCTGAGCGTTGTGCTCAGGCCGGGTGCCCCAGGCAGTAAGCACCGAAGGCGATGACAGAGCAGGCCGACAGGCGCCGCGCCGTGAGCGACTCCTTCAGGAACAGCCGGCCGAGCAACGCGGCAAACACCACCGATGTTTCGCGCAAGGCCGACACGGGCCCCATCGGCGCGAGCGTCACAGCCCAGATGACGATGCCGTAGGCGATGAGCGAGACTACGCCGCCACCAAACGTCTTGTGCGTGTTGGCGTCACGCAGGTCGATGTTCAACGGGCCTTTCCACACGCGATAGAGCAGCACCATCGGCAGTCCGTCGAGCATGAACAACCATGCCGAGTACGCATTCGCATTGCCGGCTGCCCTTGCGCCGATGCCGTCGCACACCGTGTAGCACGCGATGAATACGCCCGTGGTGAGCGCCGCCAGCGTCGAGCCAAGGTCGGCCTTGCGGCCGCGCGCCAGACTGAGAATGCCGCCGCTCACCAGCACCACGCCCGCGAGCGCAATCACGCCCGGCATTTCGCCCGCGAAGAGCGAGGCGCCCACCGTTACCAGCAGCGGCGATGACCCGCGCGCGATCGGGTACACCTGCCCGAACTCGCCAAACCGATACGCGCGCGCGAGGAACACGTTGTAGCCGACGTGCAGCACCGCGGATAGCGCCACATACGGCCACGCGGCCGGTGCGGGCAATGGCAATGCAATCGCCATCGGTAGTGCTGCCACGCCTGAAGCCAGTGTCATCAGCGTGATGGCGCGCAGGCGGTCCGAGCCGCTTTTCAGCAATGCATTCCATGAGGCGTGGAGCAGGGCGGCGCAGAGAACCAGGGCGATAACGGCGGGGGTCACGATGACGTGGTGCGCGAAGTGAGGATCGGGTCGATTTTTCTCACCCGATGTAGTGTCGGCAAGAGCCAGAAGGCGCCAGCGTAGTGCCAGGAAGTGTGATCAACAATCGATATATACTGACCTGATCTGTGCGAAAAACTCACGCGATATGCGCAAGCTGCCTCCTCTGAATGCCGTGCGCGCGTTTGAATCGGCGGCGCGCCATCTGAGTTTCACGCGTGCGGGCGACGAGCTGAACGTTACGCATGGCGCGATCAGCCGCCAGGTTCAGGCACTCGAGGCGTGGCTCGGCGTGTCGCTCTTTCGCAGGCTGAATCGGCGGGTGGAACTGACTGATGCGGGCCAGCGCTACCTGTCGGAGATTGGCGTAGCACTTGACCGCATCAGCACGTCCAGCCAGGCGCTGCGCGACCGCGACGCGGCGCGCATCCTCCGCGTGAACAGCATCCCGACGTTCACCATGCGCTGGCTGATTCCGCGGCTCTCCACGTTCCAGATGCGCTTTCCGCGCGTGGAGGTGCGGTTGACCACCTCCATCGAAGAGATCGAGGACTTGCCCGACCATTTCGACGTGATCATTCGTGGCGGGCCGGAGATTCATGCGGGGTTTCGATCGGGACGCTTTCTGGACGAGAGCCGCTTTCCGGTGTGCAGCCCTGTGTTGCTGGAGCGCTTGCCGTTGTCGACGCCGTCGGAGTTGCGGCATCACACGCTGCTGCATTCGGACACGCTGCCCTCCGTGTGGCCAAGCTGGCTGGTGCTGGCCGGCGTACCAAACCTGCGGCCTGCGCATGCGCTAACGTTCGAGCATTTCTATCTGTCCATTCAAGCCGCCATCGATGGTTTGGGTGTCGCGATGGGGCCATCGGCGCTTATCACGGATGATCTCGAGGAGGGGCGTCTTGTGGCACCGTTCCCCAATCTCGCGCTGGGCGCGCGCAGCTACTACTGGTACAGCCCTGCGCGCAATCTCGGTGACGAAGTGGTGCAGGCTTTTTGCGCGTGGCTCGGCGAGGACCGGCCACAACGTCACGCAAACGTGAACACATTTCCGATCCCCGGTAACGGAGGTAACGCCGCGTAACACCCTAGAGGCGGAGGCGAAACGCGATGCTACGATGCCCCCAAGCTTGATTGCTTTGGAAAGGAGGTCCCCACATGAAGAAGAACGCGTGGATTCTCGCCGCATGCCTGGCCGCTGCCGGTGTGGCAGGTTCGATCGCCTTGCCGGCGCAGGCGCAGGTGTCGATCGGTGTGCAGATCGGTCCGAGCTACGCGCCGCCACCGCCCCAGTATGAGCCGGTGCCGGTCTTGCAGCCGGGCTACGTATGGGTGCCGGGTTATTGGCAATGGCGCGATGGCCGCTATGTCTGGCGTCGCGGCTATCGCGAACACGGCCGCCCGGGTTATCACTGGCGCGAGCCGCGTTGGGAGCAGGGTCCGCACGGCTGGCAGATGCATGACGGTGGCTGGGACCGCGGCGACGACGGTCGCTGGCGTGGCGGTGATCGGGATCGCGACTGGAATCACTGTCGCCGCGACCGCGACGACCGCTACCACTGCCCCCCGGGCCACGCACGCAAGGGCGAATGCTGATGATGCAACGACAGGCCGGTCATGTACCGGCCTGTTTTTTGCAAGCGAGTCTGTCGACGCCGCAACCCCTGAAAGCGAGGCCGCGGCGCCTTCCGGGAGGCCACATGACAATGGAATCGAATTGGCGCACCGAGCTGTACAAAGACTTTGACGTCTACGTACTGGCCATTCCGCGTGCTGAGCGCAAATCGGACAAGAGCGGGCAGGGACCCACGCAGTGGGATTTTGTCGTGCGCATCTGCGAGTCCGGCGCGGACCCGACGGCCGTCGAAACGCTCGTCGCCCATTCGCATGACGAACGCCCGCTGCCCACGCGTGAAGCCGCTGAAGATGCCGGGCTCACGCGCGGCTATGGCTTGATCGATGAATTGCTGGGGCGCAACGCCGTGCAGCAGTCGATCGATCTCTAACGTTCGCTTACGCCGCGAGCGCTGTATCGCGAATGTGCCGGCGTGCGAACTGCCACCACAGCCAGGTCGCGTCCGGGCCCGGCGCGTGGAAGGCGTAGCGCGGGTCGCCGCCGCTCCAGGCGTGGCCTGTGGCGGTGAGTTGGCACAGGCTGACGATGCATTCGCCGTCGCGTATGTCGTTGCGCAGGACATAGCCCTCGCCGCGCGTGGTTTCGCGTGAGACGTTGCGCCCATCGCCCAGATGATTCAGCGCGCGGAACTGCGCGGCTAACTGCGCTTGGTTGGTGGGGTTGACGGCCTCATCGCGCAGACCGTGCAACAGCATCGTTGGCATGCCGGGATAGGCGGCCACGTTTACCACGCTGGAGAGCGCATCGACGGCGTCGACGCGTGCCCCGCGGCGCATCAGGTTCAATGCAGACGCCGGCGAGCGTGCCACGCCCAAGGCCGGGCCCGAATGTAGCGCCAACGCGGCAAACAACTTCGGATGACGCAATGCCATCAGGCCGGCCAATCCCGCGCCGGCCGACAACCCTGCCAGATACACGCGCGAGGGGTCTGCGCCAGTTTGTGCCAGGGTTTGTTCGATCAGTTGGGCAATGCCGTCGGCCTCGCGCGCGCCAGCGTGCTCCGGGTCATACCAGTGCCAGCAGCATTGCGGATGCGCGCGGCGCGGCTGCTCCGGATACAGCACGATAAAGCCCTCGCGGTCTGCCAGTGCGTTCATGCGCGTGCCATGCGCCAGCACTTCCGCCGATTGTTTGCAGCCATGCAGCATCACCATCAGTGCCGGGGGCTTGCTGCCGCGTGTGGGCGGTGTGTAGAGCCAGTATTCCGGCCGGCGCGCCACCACGGCGGGCGACTCGGGTTCGTAGAGGAACTGTTCGCGGACGAAGGTGCCCTGGGTGGGCGTGGGGCGTACGCGGCGCGGGCTCTCGCCGCGTGTGGTTGGCTTGAGCGGCTTAACCGGTTTAGGCGGCCATGACGGGCGCCCAAAGCCCGGTGTGGTCAGGGCGTCGACCAGGCGGGTGATGGATTTCATCCAATTACGGTGCATGGCGGAGGCAAAGTTGCTCGGATGAGGACGATGGTGCGCGTGCTCTCCGAGAGGTCGCAAGGGGTTTCGGTATTGGTAGGACAGTGTGCCAGCGAGTTTGTTGCAATGCAGCATTGAAAGTGGGCGAAGCGCCGCATTGGCGCCTGGTCTTGGCGCAAACTTTGCAATTGCGCGCGACTGTCATGGAGACACCGTTGGCAAGCGGCTACACTGCCGCGACAGGCGCGCTCCGCTGTGGCCCGCCTCTCTGCGTTCCCGTTCCCCGTTGTGTACTTATGGAGGTCGTTATGGGTTTTTTTGACTTCATCAAAGAGGCTGGCGAGAAGCTCTTCCACGGCAGCGCTGCAGCCGCGCCGGCCGATGCGTCGGCGGATGCCGATGCCGCCAAGGCAGCCGACGATGCAAAGGGCCAAGCCATCCAGGACTACATCGCGCAGCAGGGCCTGAGCGCCACAGCGCTGTCGGTGCAGGTGGAAGGCGATGCTGCCAAGGTGTTTGGCGTAGCGCCGGATCAAGCCACGCGCGAGAAAATCATCCTGTGCTGCGGCAACGTCGAGGGGATCAAGTCGGTGGATGACCAGATGTCGGTCAGCACCGAGTCGGAAGAATCGCAATGGCACACCGTGGAGCGCGGCGATACGCTTTCGGCCATCGCCAAGAAGTTCTACGGCGATGCGAACAAGTACCCGGCCATCTTCGAAGCCAACAAGCCGATGCTGTCGAATCCGGACAAGATCTATCCGGGGCAGAAGCTGCGCATTCCGGCGGCTTGATTTGGCTTGCTTTGTTTCGGAGGCGCAAAGCAAAAAGCCCAGTCGATGAAGACTGGGCTTTTTTTATTCTGGTGCCGCTGACCGGAATCGAACTGGTGACCTTCGCATTACGAATGCGCTGCTCTACCGACTGAGCTACAGCGGCGTCGGAAACAGCGATTCTAACAGAACTTTTTGTCGCTCTGCAAGAACCGCTGGAACCACGGCCTTATATGACGTTGTTACGGCGTTTGCTTGGCCTCGAGGTGATATTGCGTGACACGATCCACCTCGTTTTTCGATCCCAGGACCACCGCCACGCGCTGGTGCAGCTTTTCGGGCTGGATATCCAGAATGCGTTGTTCGCCGTTGGTAGCCGCGCCGCCGGCCTGTTCCACCAGGAAGGCCATCGGATTGGCTTCGTACATCAGGCGCAGCTTGCCGGCCTTGCCCGGCTCGCGCTTGTCCCAGGGGTACATGAAGATGCCGCCGCGCGTGAGGATGCGATGCACGTCGGCCACCATCGAGGCGATCCAGCGCATGTTGAAGTCCTTACCGCGCGGGCCTTCGGTGCCGGCCAGGCACTCGTCGATGTAGCGGCGCACGGGCGGGGCCCAGTGGCGCATGTTCGACATGTTGATGGCGAATTCCTTCGTGTCGACCGGAATCTTCACGTCGCGGTGGGTCAGCACGAAGCTGCCGACTTCACGGTCGAGCGTGAACATGTGCACGCCGTTGCCGACGGTCAGCACCAGCGTGGTCTGCGGGCCGTACACGGCATAGCCGGCGGCGACCTGCTTGGAGCCGGGCTGCATGAAATCGGCTTCCGTCACGGCTTCGCCGGCCTTGGGCATGTGCAGCACCGAGAAGATGGTGCCGATCGACACATTCACGTCGATGTTGGACGAGCCGTCGAGCGGATCGAACAGCAGCAGGTATTCGCCCTTCGGGTAGCGATGCGGAATCTCATAGAACGATTCCATCTCTTCCGAGGCCATGGCGGCCAGGTTGCCGCCGTACTCGTTGGCTTCGAGCAGGACTTCGTTGGCGATCACATCCAGCTTCTGCTGGGTTTCGCCTTGCACGTTGCCGGTGCCGGCCGAGCCGAGCACGCCGGCAAGGGCCCCCTTGTTGACGCTGTGCGAGATCGCCTTGCAGGCGCGGGCCACGACTTCGAGCAGCAGACGCAACTCGGCCGGGATGGTGTTGTGCTCGCGCTGCTCTTCGATCAGGTAGCGGGTGAGGTTGATGCGCTTCATGGGTTCTCCTGAGACGGGCGCGATTTTACGATACAAGCGGTGACATTCAGGCCAGCGCCTTGCCAACGATCTCGCGCACATCGCGCGAGAGGCTCGGATGTGCCGCCACGCGCTTGAGCGCGTCCTGCATGGCGTCGCGCAGCGCGGGCACGTACTTGCGCCAGCGGTCCAGCGCGCGGGCCAGGCGGGCAGAGACCTGCGGGTTGATGGCGTCGAGCGCCAGCACCTGCTCGGCCCAGAACGCATAGCCCGACCCATCGGCGGCGTGGAACTGCGCTGGGTTGCCCGAGCAGAAGCTGAAGATGAGCGAACGCGCTCGGTTCGGGTTGCGCAGCGTAAAGGCCGGATGAGTCATCAGGGCTCGAACGGTTTCCAGCGTTGGCTTGCCGGTGGTGCCCGGCTGCATGGCTTGCAGCGAGAACCACTTGTCGATGACCAGGGCGTCGTCGGCGAAGCGCGTGTAGAAATCGGTCAGCGCCGCTTCCCGGCCAGGGGCGTAGCTGTTGACCATCGCCGAGAGGGCGCCCATGCGGTCGGTCATGTTGGTGGCGCCGGCATATTGCCGTTCGGCCAGGGCCAGCGCTTCGGGGGCTTCGGTTTCCACCACATAACCGAGGGCGATGTTCTTGAGCGCACGCTTGCCTGCAGACACGGCATCGGGCGAGTAGGCGCCTTCGGTCTGGTTGTCCTGATAGGCGCGCAGCAGTTCCGCATTGAGCTGTTCCGCCAGGGTGCGGCGCAACGTGCGGCGCGCGGTGTGGATGGCGGCCGGGTCGGCTACGTCCATGCGCTCGGCCAGGTAACTTTCGGCGGGCAGGATCAGCATCTGCTCGCGGAAGGCCGGATCAAGCGAGGTGTCGGCGACCACGGCGCGCAGGGCTTCGACCAGCGCCGGATCCACCACCGGCGCGCGGCCGTGCTGGATGTCGGTCACCATGCGCAGCAGGGTGTCGGTGGCCAGGCGCTGGCCGGCTTCCCAGCGGTTGAACGGGTCGGAGTCGTGCGCGAGCTGGAACGTAAGCTGCTCGGTCGTATAGCCGTATTCCACGATCACCGGCGCCGAGAAATTGCGCAGCAGCGAGGGCAACGGCGCTTCGGCCACGTCTTCGAAGACGAAGGTCTGCTTGATTTCAGTGAAGTCCAGTACGCGCGTGGTTATGGGCGAGGGCGATGCGGCCTCGCCACGCAAACGCAGTGGCAAGTCGCGGCCGTTCTTGTCGATCAGGCCGATCGCAAACGGAATGTGGAACGGTTGCTTCTGGATGCCGCTGTTCACTTCGATACCGACCGGCTCGCAGCGCTGGCGCAGCGTGAGCGTGTAGGTATGCGTGGCGGCATCGTGGTGGCCTTCGACTGCCACGACCGGCGTGCCGGCCTGGCTGTACCAGCGGCCGAATTGCGTGAGGTCGCGGCCGTTGGCATCGGCCATGGCGGCGCGGAAATCGTCGCAGGTGACGGCGTGCCCATCGTGGCGCCGGAAGTACAGGTCCATGCCCTTGCGGAAACCGTCGCGGCCCAGCAGCGTCTGGTACATGCGCACGACTTCGGCGCCTTTCTCGTACACCGTGACGGTGTAGAAGTTGTTGATTTCCTCGTAGCTGTCGGGCCGCACCGGGTGGGCCATCGGGCCGGCATCTTCCGGAAACTGCGCCTGGCGCAGCAGTCGCACGTCCTCGATGCGCTTGACGGCTCGGGCGCTGGCAGCGGCGGCTTCATTGCCGGCTTGCGCGGCCGCTTGTGCCGCCATATCGGCGGAGAACTCCTGATCGCGGAACACCGTCAGGCCTTCCTTCAGGCTCAATTGGAACCAGTCGCGGCAGGTGACGCGGTTGCCCGTCCAGTTGTGGAAGTATTCGTGGCCGACCACCGATTCGATGTTGGCGAAGTCCACGTCGGTTGCCGTTTCCGCATTGGCCAGCACGTACTTCGTGTTGAAGATGTTCAGGCCCTTGTTCTCCATCGCGCCCATGTTGAAGTCGCCCACGGCGACGATCATGAAGCGGTCGAGATCCAGCTCCAGGCCGAAGCGGCGTTCGTCCCAATGGATCGAGTGGATGAGCGAATCCATCGCGTGGCGGGTCTTGCCCAGGTCTTGCGCCTCCACCCACACCTGCAGCAGCTTCTCTTTGCCCGAGGCCGATCGGATGCGTTCTTCAATGCATTCGAGCTTGCCCGCCACCAGCGCGAACAGGTACGAAGGCTTCTTGAATGGGTCGTGCCACACCGCTTCGTGGCGGCCGTCCGGCAGGTCGCGTTCCGACACGAGGTTGCCGTTGGACAGCAGCACCGGGTAATCCGCCTTCGATGCGCGTAGCGTGACGGTGTAGACGGTCATCACGTCCGGGCGGTCGAGGAAGTAGGTGATCTTGCGGAAGCCCTCGGCCTCGCACTGCGTGAAGAAGTTGCCGTTGGAAACGTACAGGCCCATCAGCGAGGAGTTCGCTGCGGGATTGCAGTAGGTGGTGAGTTCCAGCGTGAAGCTGGTGCCAACATCGGCCGGTACGGCTTCGATGGTGAGCGTGTCGTCGGAGGCCTGCAGGCCGGACAGCGCTTTGCCGTCGACCGTCGCGCCCGCCAGCTCCAGCCCTTCACCCGCCAGCACGAGCGGCTTGCCGGCATCCGTGCGCGTCATGCGCATGCGGTTGACGACGCGGGTGCGCTCGGGCACGAGATCGATCTCCAGGGCCACTTCGTCAATGCGGAAAGCGGGCGCGGTGTAGTCCTTGCGGTAAATCGTGACGGCGGTATCGGTGCGCAACATCGGTAACATCCTCGTAGAGGTACGCAAAAGGCCATTGTACTCAGGCGCTTGGCGGGAATCTTCCGCGGCGGGCGTCACTCTGAGTATCAGACCGCGTGCGGCCAGTTTCCGGGCACGCGGCCATCTGTCTGATTGAGAGTAGGGGGATTTTCATGTGGAAATGGATCAAGTCATCGGGCATCGGGCCGATGGCCGGTGCGCTGATGGCGGCCAGCCTGCTGGCGGGCTGTGCGAGCACGGTCACCAGCCAGGTGACGGCGTTCCGGCAACCCGGCTGGACCGACACCCCGCCGCGCACCTACGCCTTCGAGCACACCGCAGCGCAGCAAAATGATCTGGAACGTCAGACCTACGAGGCCTGGACATCAGACCAGCTTGCCGCCCACGGCTTTACCAGCGTGCCGCGTGCCAGCGCGCGCTATCTGGTGCGCCTGGACTACTCGACCGCCACGCGCCTCGTGCAGGTGCGCCAGCCCGTGTATCCGGACCCGTATTGGGGTCCGGGGCCCTGGGGGCCATGGCGCAGCCCTTGGGGGCCTTGGGGCCCGTGGGGGCCGCAATATGTGGATACCAACGTGCAGGTGCCGTTCTACGCCTATCACGTGGAAATTGACGAGGCAGCCACCGGTAAGCGTGTTTATCAGGTGACGGCGCAAACGCAGGGTGGGGATGGATCCCTGACGGCGGTGATGCCTTACCTGGTACGCAGCGCCTTTGCCAATTTCCCGGCGCCGAACGCGCAGCCCATCCTCGTAGAGTTGCCTGTTGATCCATCGGTGAAACCGGCGGCCAAACCAGCTTCCGGGGCGGCATCCAAGTAGTGCGCCAGGGTGGGTTTTGGCTGGCGGTCTACGTTAGAATGCATGACCTAATCTGTAGGCCGCCAGCCGTACTCCGCTTGAGCGTTGTCAATTCATCCCGTCTCGCGCCGACCGCCACCCCTGGCCGGCGCTGCCTCCGCGCCGTCGCTACCCTTCTGACGGTGCCCCACAACGCGTGCGGCCTCACCCCCGGTTTCTCTCTGTTCCCACTGTTTTTTGCCACTTCGTCTCAGGGAGTTTCTGCCTGAGCGCATGTGCGCCTCGTCTGCGGAACTCCCCATCAGGATGCATTGCTATGAACGACAAGCTTCACGACGCCTCGCCGGATTCCCAAGACCAAGGCGCCGAGGCCGAACTGCGCCGCGCAGCGTTTGAATATCACCGCGCCCCCACGCGCGGCAAGATTGAGGTTCGCCCGACCAAGGCGCTGATCAACCAGCGTGATCTTTCGCTGGCGTATTCGCCGGGCGTGGCATATCCGTGTACCGCGATCGAGCAAGACCCGTCGCTGGCGGCGGAGTACACGTCGCGCGGCAACCTGGTCGGCGTGATCACCAACGGCACCGCGGTGCTGGGTCTGGGCGACATCGGCCCGCTGGCCAGCAAGCCCGTCATGGAAGGCAAGGGCTGCCTGTTCAAGAAGTTTGCCGGCGTGGACGTGTTCGATATCGAACTGGCCGAGCGCGATCCGGACAAGCTCGTCGACATCATCACCTCGCTGGAACCGACGCTGGGCGGGATCAACCTCGAAGACATCAAGGCGCCGGAGTGCTTCTACATCGAGCAGAAGCTGCGTGACCGCCTGAATATTCCCGTTTTCCACGATGACCAGCACGGCACGGCGATCATCTCGTCGGCTGCCCTGCTCAACGGCCTGAAGGTCGTCGGCAAGGACATCGGCAATGTGAAGGTGGCCGTGTCGGGTGCGGGCGCCGCGGCCATCGCCTGCCTGGACGTGATGGTCGGCCTGGGCGTCAAGCGCGAGAACGTCTACGTAGTCGACTCCAAGGGCGTGATCTACGCCGGCCGCGACGCCAAGATGGAGCCGAACAAGGCGCGCTATGCGCAAGACACGTCGGCCCGTACGCTGGCCGACATCGTGCGCGATGCAGACGTGTTCTTGGGTTGCTCGGCCGCCGGCGTGCTGACCGCCCACATGGTCAAGACCATGGCGCCGAAGCCGATCATCCTGGCGCTGGCCAATCCCGAGCCGGAAATCCGCCCGGAAGTGGCCAAAGCCGCGCGCCCGGACTGCATCATCGCTACGGGCCGTTCGGATTACCCGAACCAGGTCAACAACGTGCTGTGCTTCCCGTATATCTTCCGTGGCGCGCTCGATTGCGGCGCCACCAAGATCACGGAAGAGATGAAGCTGGCATGCGTGAAGGCCATTGCCGAGCTGGCAGAAGCCGAAACGAACGATGCCGTGGCGCAGGCTTATGCCGGCCAGGACCTGACCTTCGGCCCGGATTACATCATCCCGAAGCCGTTCGATTCGCGCCTGATCGAGAAGATCGCGCCGGCCGTCGCCAAGGCCGCGGAAGAGTCTGGCGTGGCCACGCGCCCGATCAAGGATCTGGACGCCTATCGCGCCCAGCTGAGCGACTTCGTGTACCACACGGGCCTGACCATGCGCCCGGTGTTCTCGGCCGCCAAGGCCAACCCGAAGCGCGTCGTCTACGCCGAAGGTGAAGAAGAGCGCGTGCTGCGCGCGGTGCAGACGGTGGTGGACGAAGGCCTGGCCAAGCCGATCCTGATCGGCCGTCCGCACGTGATCGAAATGCGCATCCAGAAGGCCGGCCTGCGCCTGAAGCCGGGGGTGCATTTCGAGCTGGTCGATCCGGAAGACGACCGCCGCTATCACCAGTACCACACCGCTTACCACGAGCTGATGGGCCGCAACGGCGTGACGCCGGACATGGCGAAGTCGGCGCTGCGCCGTTCGAACACGCTGATCGGTGCACTGCTGGTGCGCCTGGGTGATGCCGATGCGCTGCTGTGCGGCACGGTTGGCCGCTTCGACGCCCACCTGGAACACGTGCGTGACGTGATCGGCCTGGCCCCGAATGCCAAGGTGTTCGCCGCCATGAACGGCCTGATGCTGGAGAAGCACACGCTGTTCATCACCGATACGTTCGTCAACGAGCTGCCGAGCGCAGAAGAGCTGGCCGACATCACCAAGCTGGCGGCAGAAGAAGTGCGCCGTTTCGGCCAGGAGCCGAAGGTGGCGATGCTGTCGCACTCGATGTTCGGCTCGTCGAAAAACGCATCGGCCCGCCGCATGCGCGCTGCGTATGACCTGCTGAAGGTGGAAGCGCCTGACCTGCAGGTGGAAGGCGAGATCCAGGGTGACGCGGCGTTGTCGGAAGACATCCGCCACCACTTCCTGCCCAAGAGCGCGTTCTCTGGCAGCGCAAACCTGCTGGTGATGCCGTCGCTCGACGCCGCCAACATCGCGTTCAACCTGCTCAAGATCACGGGCGGGCAGGGCGTGACGGTGGGCCCGATCCTGCTGGGCGCGGCCAAGCCGGTGCACATCCTGAACCCGTCGGCCACGTCGCGCCGCATCGTCAACATGACGGCGCTGGCGGTGGCAGACGTGTCGGCTACGCGTTGATTGGTTGATCCAACTGTTGGGCCGCTGAAGGTTGGCGGCCCAAAAGAAAACGGCGCCTGGGGAAAGTCCAGGCGCCGTTTTTCTTTGCTGCCGACTGCTTAGAACTTCGCGCGGATGCCCACGCCGAAGGTGTCTGCCGAGCTGAGGCTCGTCACCTTGTCGCGCATGTACGCGGCGTACACGTCAGTGCGCTTGGACAGCGAATAGTCGTAACCGACCGCCCACGTGTTGCGCTTTACGTCGGCCGCACCCGAAGTTTTGGTGTACGCGTACGACGCCAGGATGCTGCCCGGGCCCACCGGCACCGACACGCCCAGTTGGCCGCCGTTGCTCTTCGCGTCCCCCGAGTTGATGGCGTTCTTGATGTACTGGTATTGGCCGTACAGCTTGACCACGCCAAAGTCGTACGTGGCACCGAGCTGCGCGGCCGTCTGGCGCGAGAAGCCTGCCACCAGCGCGTTCAGGTCACCCGGGGCGGAGTCGAAGCGCACCTGCTGGAACGCCGCCGTGGCCGCGAAGTTGCCATGGAAGTACAGGAAGTTGCCGCCCCACTTGTTCTGGCCGTTGTGGCCGGCTTGTTCGCCCGCGCCGTAGATGAAGTTGGCGGTCAGACCGTTGAAGTCCGGCGTCGAATACATGATCGCGTTGTTCCAGCCCGAATCGCCCACCAGACCAGAGATACCGCCGGGGCCGCGCAGGCCGTTGCCGAGGTACGTGTGGAACACCATCGGCGAGAACGTGTACGAATCGATGAACGGGTTGAACAGGATCGTCGATACGAAATACGGCGGCGTCAGGCGGCCGAGCTTGATCGAACCCCACGTGCTCGATTGCAGGCCGACGAACGAGTTCCGGGCGAAGAACGTATCGCCGTCAAAGCGCCCGTACTTGCCGGTGTCCGGGCGGAAGAACGCTTCCAGCGTGAAGATCGCCTTCAAGCCATTGCCCAGATCTTCGCTGCCCTTCATGCCCCAGTACGAGGTCGACATACCGCCCGAGTTGACGCCCCAGGCGCGATCCGATGCGCCCAGGGTCTTGGTGGCGCCCGCCCAGGCATCCACCTGGCCGTACAGCGTGACGGACGACTGCGCCTGCGCACCGGCACTTGCTGCCCCCAGTGCCGATGCCACTGCCAGCGCGGCCATGCCACGCTTGAATTTCGACTGCATTGCTACCTCCTTTGTTGTTGAAAGTCACTGCAGGTTGCGCTGCATTCTTTGATGCAGTCACAGGCCGGCTGGTCAGGCTCCATGCCGGACGGTGTCCCATGCCCCATGACACCGCGCCCACAGCGTTGTTTTTTGCTGCTGAACCTGAGAAATCAGTTGGCGGCGATCAAATCGGCCAGACGGAAACCCGCGATGCGATGAATCTGTTCGAGCGATGCACGCAGCTCGGTATCGCGGTCGTTTTCCACGCGCTCGCTGAAGTTGTCGATGATGCCGTGGCGGTCGTAGCCGCGCACCGCCAGGATGAACGGAAAGCCGAACTTCTCGTTGTACTGCGCGTTGAGGGCCTGCAGGCGTGCAAACTCTTCCGGCGAGCACTGGTTCAGGCCCGCACCACTTTGCTCGCGCGTCGACTCGGCGGTCAGTTCACCGCGCACGGCCGCCTTGCCCGCCAGCTCGGGGTGAGCGCGCACGAGCTTGAGCTGCGGTTCAATGCCGGCGGTGTCCACGGCATTGCGCATGGCAGCCGCGAGCGCCTCGGCCGAGGCGAACGGGCGCTGCGTGGCGGCCTGTTCGGCAACCCACGGGGAGTGCTCGTAGACGCCGCCGAGGACTTGCACGAACTGCGACGCGTCCATGCCGTTGAGTTGCGAGAGGGTGTAGGTGGTCTGGCTCATGCTGTGGTGCTCAAAACGGGTTGCTTGGCATACGGATGGTTCTGGATCCAGTGCTGCGCGATGTCGATACGGCGGCAGATCCAGACCTTGTCGTGCGACTGCACGTAGTCGAGGAAGCGCTGCAGCGCACGGAAGCGCGCCGGGCGGCCCAGCAGGCGGCAGTGCATGCCGATCGACAGCATTTTCGGCTGCGCGAGGCCGTTCGGATCGCCTTCCTCGTACAGCACGTCGAACGCGTCCTTCAGGTACTGGTAGAAGTGGTCGGCCGTGTTGAAGCCTTGCGGGCTGGCAAAGCGCATGTCGTTGGTGTCGAGCGTGTACGGCACCACCAGGTGCGGTTTGTGCTCGCCGGACGAGGTTTCGACTTCGGTCCAGAAGGGGAGGTCGTCGCCGTAGTAGTCGGCGTCATACGCAAAGCCACCGTGCTCGACGACCAGGCGCCGCGTGTTGGGGCTGTCGCGGCCGGTGTACCAGCCCAGCGGCGCATTGCCAGTCAACTCGCGGATGATCTCGACGCCGATGCGCATGTGCTCGCGCTCCGTGGCTTCGTCGATGTTCTGGTAATGGATCCAGCGCCAGCCGTGGCAGGCGATTTCGTGGCCCAGGTCAACGAAGGCTTGCGTCACGTCCGGATGGCGCTGCAGGGCCATCGACACACCGAAGATCGTCAACGGCAGGCCGCGCTTTTCAAACTCGCGCAGGATGCGCCACACGCCCGCGCGCGATCCGTATTCGTAGATCCCCTCCATGCTCATGTGGCGGGCCGGGTAGGCCGCGGCGCCGATGATCTCAGAGAGGAACTGCTCGGAGCCGGCATCGCCGTGCAAGACGCAGTTTTCACCGCCTTCCTCGTAGTTGAGGACGAACTGCAGGGCGACGCGCGCGCCGCCCGGCCAATTGGCGTTCGGCGGGTTCTTGCCGTAACCGATGAGATCGCGCGGATAGTTATTGTTTGTCATGGTTTTTCATGTCGAGGAGACTTCATACAACACCGGTCAGACAGTGGAATGCGGCTTTCCAAATTCACGACATCACAGCGGCGTCATGAACGAGGCAAGGCGCCGCCGCGTCAGGCCGGGACTGCCCGGGCAGCCTGCGCGAGTTCCAGCGCGAGCCTCCGGTGAACCGTGAGATGGGCGTCGAGTTCCAGCGTGGTCAGGCGGCCGTCTTCGACGACTACGCGCCCATTGATCACGCTGTGCGCCACGTTGGACGGGGCGCAGAACACCAGCGCCGCGACCGGGTCGTGGTCGGCGCCGGCAAAACCGATCTGGTGACGATCGAAGCTGACAAAGTCGGCCGACATGCCGGGTGCAAGCGCGCCGATGTCGTCGCGGTTGAGCACGCGCGCGCCGCCGAGCGTGGCGATCTCCAGCGCCTCGCGCGCGCTCATCGCCGCGGGACCAAAGCCGACGCGTGCGAGCAGCATGGCCTGCCGCGTTTCGCCGAGCATGTGCGCCCCATCGTTCGACGCGCTGCCATCCACGCCAAGGCCGACCGGCACGCCGGCATCGCGCATGGTGCGGATCGGGGCGATGCCGGAAGCCAGGCGCATGTTCGAGCACGGGCAATGCGCGACGCCAGTGCCGGTGCGTGCAAACACGTCGATGCCGTGCGCGTCGAGCTTCACGCAGTGCGCATGCCAGACGTCGCGGCCAACCCAGCCAAGGTCTTCCGCGTACTCGGCCGGCGTCATGCCGAACTTCTCGCGCGAGTAAGCGATGTCGTTGTCGTTCTCGGCCAGGTGGGTGTGCATCGATACGCCGTAGCTGCGCGCGAGCTTGGCCGATTCGCGCATCAGGTCACGCGAGACGGAGAAGGGCGAGCACGGTGCCACCACCACGCGCAGCATCGAATGGCGATCGGCGTTGTGCCAGTTTTCGATCAGGCGCTGCGTTTCCTTGAGGATGGCCTCTTCGCCTTCGACCACGCGGTCCGGCGGCAAGCCGCCCTGGCTGCGGCCGACGCTCATGCTGCCACGCGCCGCGTGAAAGCGCATGCCGATCTGCTGTGCGGCTTCGATGGAATCGTCGAGCCGGCTGCCGTTCGGATAGAGGTACAGATGATCGCTGGAGGTCGTGCAACCCGAGAGCAGGAGTTCCGCCATCGCCGTGAGCGTAGACACGCGCACCATCTCGGGCGTGAGGCCGGCCCACACCGGATACAGGTTGGTCAGCCAGCCGAACAGTTCGGCGTCCTGCGCGGCGGGCAGGGCACGCGTCAGGCTCTGATACATGTGATGGTGCGTGTTGACGAAGCCCGGCGTGACCACGTGGTCGCGCAGTTCCATCACACGTACGTTGGGTTGCCCGATGGCCTCGCGGTACTGCGACGGCAGATCGGCCGAGGCGCCAACCCATTCGACTACGCCACCGCGCGCAACCAGGGCGCCGTCGGCGATCTCGCGGCGTTGCGCATCCATGGTGACCAGCACGTCCGCATGACGGGCGATCAGAAGCGGGTCGTTGTGCGCGACAGTGGCGTTCATGCAATTACTCCGTGCCGTGGGTGTTGGCGGCAGCGTCGCGCATGGCGTGCTCGGCCGACTGCATGCCGTTGTAGTACAGGTTAAGGATGACCGCGACCAGCGTGCCCAGCACGATGCCGCTGTGCGTGACTGGCTCCAACCAATGCGGCAGGTACTGGAAGAAGGTCGGGGCCAGCGTCGGGATCATGCCGAAGCCGATCGAAATCGCCACGATGAACAGGTTGTGGCGGTACTTGTTGAAATCGATCGAGCCGAGAATGCGCACACCCGTGGCGGCAACCATGCCGAACATCACGATGCCCGCCCCGCCCAGCACGAACGAAGGGACCGATGCCACGATGTGCGCCATCTTCGGGAACAGGCCCAGCGCGATGAGGATCACGCCGCCCATGGCTGCCACGAAGCGCGACCGCACACCCGTGACCGTCACCAGCCCAACGTTCTGCGAGAACGACGTGTACGGGAACGTGTTGAACACACCGCCGATCACAGTGCCCAGACCGTCGGCGCGCAGGCCGCGCGTGAGGTCATCGGTGGAGAGCTTCTTGCCGGTGATTTCTGCCAGCGCCAGGAACATGCCGGTCGATTCCACCAGCGTGATCAGCATCACGATGCACATCGAAGCGATGGCGCCGAAGTGGAAGGTCGGCATGCCGAAGTGCAGCGGCGTGATCACGGCCACCCAGTCGGCTTCGGTGATGCCGGCAAAGCTGACCTTGCCGAATGCCATGGCGATGAACGTGCCGATCACGATGCCCAGCAGCACCGCGATGTTGCCGATCAGGCCGCGGCCATACTTCGTCAGCAGCAGGATGATCACGAGCACTGCCAGCGCGATGCCCAGGCCGCTCAGGTCGCCGTAGGCAGGATTCGGCACGGTCTTGAGCACGCCGTCCGCCATGGTTTTCATGGTCGGCTGGCCGCCGGCAGCCCAGTTGATGCCCACGCCCATCAGCGACATGCCGATCAGCGTGATGACGGTGCCCGTCACGACAGGCGGGAAGAGTCCAAGCACACGCCCCATGAGCGGCGCGACGATGATGCCGAACAACCCCGCCGCGATCACCGCGCCGTAGATGCCGAGCAGGCCGATGCTCGGGTCCGTGCCGATGGCGATCATCGGGCCCACCGATGCGAAGGTCACGCCCATCATGACCGGCATGCGAATGCCGAACTTCCAAATACCGAAGGCCTGGATGAGGGTGGCAAGGCCGGCGGCAAAGAGATCCGCGTTGATCAGGAAAGCGAGCTGTTCCTTGGGCAGATGCAGTGCACCGCCCACAATCAGAGGCACTGCCACGGTGCCTGCATACATCACCAATACATGTTGCAGACCCAATGCGAGCAGGCGTCCGTACGCCACGCGCTCATTGGTCAGATCCGCCGTGGGGGCGGCGATGGTGCTGCTTGCCATAAAGGTCTCCTTTGGGTGGTAAGCCGGACGGCGTCCGGCTTGGAGCCTGCCCATGTTCCTGCTGCGCGCCCCGATTCTGGCCTTGTGGCACGTCCCGTCCTGATGTCGGGCGGTGTATCCCGGGCCAACCTTCGGCAGGTCGCTACGGATCGTGGACAGGTTCTTGGACGGCCGGCCTCTGTCGTGCCAGCTCGCCCGATACAGCTGAACCGGTCCTAGACTTTGTCCTTCCCGCCGCGTGGGCCCAATACCGAACGCAAATCGAAATCCGCGGGCGCTTCGGGGCGCACGCGATCGGCGCAGCATTGCAAGTGCTGGGCCATGTGGGCCTGGGCAGCGCTGGCGTCGCCACGCTCCAGTGCATTGAGGATGTCGAGGTGTTCGTCGAACGAGCAGGCGTTGTTGCCCGGGGCCTCGACGCTGGCGATCATCAGCGTCGTGCGCGACACCAGTCGACGCATCATCTCGACCACCAGCGGGTTGCCGGACTGCTCGGCCAGCGCTACGTGAAATTCCGCAGACAGGCGAATCCAGCGCGGACGATCCTGCGTGACAAACGCCTGGCGTTCCTGCTTGACGAGTTCCATCAGGGGCGCGATGGCCGCCTTGGGGTTGCTGCTGTGGCCCACCTTGTCGAGCACCGCGCGCTCCAGGATCTGGCGCAGCTCGAACATGGCGTGGGCTTCGTCGATGGAGGGCGCCGCGATGAACGCGCCGCGATTCGGCTCGAGGTCAACCAGGCCGTCAGCGGCCAGTTGGGAGAAGACCTTGCGCACCGTATGACGCGCGGTGGCATAGATTTCGCACAGCGCATGCTCCGTCAGCTTGGTGCGCGGGGGCAGGCGGTGCTCCATGATCGCGTCGTAGATCTCGTGATACATCCGTTCTTCGACCGACATGCGTGTTGCCCCCGATGCCTTGACGCCCGACTTCAACGTCGCTTCCGTGGAGACCAGCTTGAGATTCTTGGACATGGCAGATCCGCCTTTGAGTAACGCGCCGCAGCATAAGCAACTGCGAAAATCTGTTGACAATTATTCGTGGCGGCCGTCAATATTGTCAACAAAATGTGTTCGGGAATCCGACAAACTAGGGAAATCCCTGTTTCAATCCGAGTCCAACGACACGGCAGGAGCAGGGCGTCGGACCCAGAACCAGCGACGGCTTTGCCGGTTTGGCATGCCCCTCCCAACATGGATGGCAGGCGTAAACCGGCTGGACGCGCGCCGGGATGCGTGCACAGCACGTACCGAGCGGGCCCCGACGCCGGTCCTTGTCACACAAGGGTTTGGCGCGAGGTGCAAGTGGAGGCAGCGGCGCTTCTGAAAATTCAAACTACAGAGGAAGACAAATGGGACGCTTGACCACCCATGTGCTCGACACCGCTGCAGGCACGCCGGGTCAAAACCTGGCGATCGCACTGTTCAAAATTGTCGACAATCAGCGACAACCGATCAAATCGGTCCGCACCAATCACGATGGCCGTTGCGATGCGCCGCTGCTGGAAGGCGACGCGTTGCAAACCGGCGTGTACGAGCTGGACTTCGGCGTGGGCGAGTACTACCGCGCCGCCGGCGTCAAACTCCCCGATCCCGCGTTCCTGGACGTGGTGACGCTGCGCTTCGGCGTGGCCGACACCAGTGCGCACTACCACGTGCCGCTGCTGGTGTCGCCGTGGTCGTATTCGACCTATCGCGGTAGCTAACAGGGCAGGGAGTCATCATGGAAGGCTATATCCTCGACTGGGCCAACTTGCTCTTGCGTTGGCTGCACGTGATCGTCGCGATCGCGTGGATCGGGTCGTCGTTCTACTTCGTCTGGCTCGATAACAGCCTGACCAAGCCGACCGCGCCGGACCTGAAGGACAAGGGCGTCGACGGCGAGCTGTGGGCCGTGCACGGCGGCGGGTTCTACAACCCGCAGAAGTACCTGCTGGCGCCGAAGCAGCTGCCCGATCATCTGCACTGGTTCTACTGGGAGTCGTATTCGACCTGGATGTCGGGCTTCGCCCTGCTGACGGTGGTGTACCTGTTCAACGCCAACGTCTACATGATCGATCGCAGCGTGTTCGACATGACCGCGACGACGGCGGTGCTGCTGGCGCTAGGCTTCCTGGTGGTCGGCTGGCTCGTATACGACACGATCTGTCGCGTGTTCGGCAAGAACGACCGCGTGGTCGGCATTCTCGTGGCGATCTACGTGGTGATCGCGGCGTTTGCAGCGTGCCACCTGTTCTCGGGCCGCGCAGCATTCCTGCTGATCGGCGCGATGATCGCAACGATCATGAGCGCCAACGTGTTCTTCTGGATCATCCCGGGGCAACGCAAGGTGGTCGCCTCGCTCAAGGCTGGCGAAAAGCCGGACCCAATCCACGGCAAGCGCGGCAAGCAGCGCAGCGTGCACAACACGTATTTCACGCTGCCGGTGCTGTTCGCGATGCTGTCGAACCACTACAGCATGACGTACGCCGCCAACTACAACTGGGTTGTGCTCGTGCTGATCATGCTGGCCGGCGTGCTGATCCGTCAGTTCTTCATCCTGAAGCACAAGGGCGTCGTGAACTGGGGTTATCCGGCGGCAGGCGTGGCCGTGTTGCTGGGTGTCGCGGTCTGGCTGGCTCCCGTGTCGCGTCCGGCAGCTCCGGTGGCGGAAGCCCCGGCAGCAACGGCGCCCGCAGCTGCGGCAGAAGGCGGCGCTGCGGTTCCGGCAGCCGCCGCTGGCAGTTCGGACTTCGCGAAAGTACAGGCAGTCGTTACCGCACGATGCTACCAATGTCACTCGGCTCATCCTACCCTGATGCCTTCGCCGGCTAAGGGCGTGTTGCTCGATACGCCGGAAGAACTGGGCAAGCACGCGCAGCTCGTCTATCAGCAGGCCGTCCAGCAAAAGCTGATGCCGTTGGGCAATGTGACGCAAATCACCGACGACGAGCGCACGATCATCGCCAAGTGGTTCGAAGGCGGCGCCAAGACGAACTGAGGCGCACGCTCAGCAACAACAGAAAGGTTTATCGGAGCATGCCATTCGTTCCCTAGCGGGTGGCATGACCGGTGAGGGTTGAACGGGGCTGCGGCCCCGTTTTTTTTCGCCTGAAGCGTCTGCGGCGATGTGTCCGTGGCTGGGCTTGATTCGCCGCTGCCTCACCGGCCGCAAGGGGCGCCGGCAGGGCAGCCCCCAGAGCCTCGGAGTGGACGACTTATTTCCCGACGCCCAGCAACGCCAGTACGCCCAGCACCAGGAAGATCAGCGCCGCAATCCGATGCACCAGCGTGATCGGCATGCGCGCAGCGAACTTGTTGCCCATCAGTACTGCTGGCACGTTGGCGAGCAGCATGCCGACGGTCGTGCCCGCGACGACAGAGAACACGTCGTGAAAGCGCGCCGCCAGTGCAACGGTCGCAATCTGCGTCTTGTCGCCCATCTCGGCAAAGAAGAACGCAACGATGGTGGTCCCCAGGATGCCCAGGCCGCGCTGCGCGGTGGAGGGCGCTTCGTCGTCGTCGAGCTTGTCCGGAATCAGCATCCACCCGGCCATGGCGATAAAGCCCACGCCCAGGATCCAGCGCAGCACGTTTTCGCCGAGCACATGCGTGATCCAGCCACCGACAGCGCCGGCCAGTGCGTGGTTGACGAGGGTGGAGATGAAGATGCCGAGAATGATCGGCACCGGCTTGCGAAAACGCGCGGCCAGCAGGATCGACAGCAATTGCGTCTTGTCGCCGATTTCAGCGAGCGCGACGATGCCGGTGGAGACGAGAAAGGCTTCCATGTTGTTGTGGTGTCCGGGCCGTATGCGAACCAATGACGCGCCACTGCCGGCCCTGTCCGCAGTGGGTTGTCATCGGTCTCGCCAGGCGCGTCACCGGGTGCCGGGGTGGCACCCTGAGTGCGGCTGACCACGCCATAACCACCTGTCGTTGCGACGGCGGTCAAGTCTGTTGACGTGGCCCCCGGGGTATCGACCCCAGGCGGCTACTCCCCAATGGAAGCGAGGATTATAATTGGATCAGGCGTTGGCGCCAACCGCGAATTTGGCGGGCTCGCCCTGGATGTATGTGGCAGCCACGGCGCGATCCTCGCCCAGCAGCGCCAATGAGAACAGCAGTTCCTCCAGCGTTTCCGAGCGCGCATTGCGGCGGGCCAGCAGCGGCGTGGCTGCCGGGTCCAGCACGATGAAGTCGGCTTCGGCGCCCGGCACGAAGCTGCCGATGCGGTCTTCCCAGCCCAGAGCCTCAGCGGCGCCGCGCGTGGCCAGGTAGAACATCCGCAGCGCAGTCAGGTGATAACCGCCCATGCGCGCGACCTTATGCGCCGTGCCCATCGTGCGCAGCATCGAGAACGAGCTGCCGCCGCCCACGTCGGTCGCCAGCGTAAGCGCCAGGCGGTATGCGTCGTTCTGGTGGAAGTTGTAGAGGCCGCTGCCCAGGAACAGGTTGGAGGTGGGGCAGTGCGCCACGGCTGCGCCGGATTCGGCCATGCGTTGGCGGTCACCGTCGTCCAGCCAGATGGCGTGGCCGTAAAAGGCGCCTTTGCGCAGCAGGCCGTAGCGGTCGTAGACGTCCAGATAGCTGCGCGCGTCTGGGAACAGGTCAGCCACCCATTTCACTTCGTCGGGGTTCTCGGCGACGTGCGTCTGGATGAAGACGTCCTTGTATTGCTTGGCGAGTTCGGCGCAGGCCTGCAGCTGGGCTTCGCTCGACGTGGGCGCGAATCGCGGCGTGATGGCGTAAGCCAGGCGGTCCTTGCCGTGCCAGCGCGAGATCAGGTCAGCCGTGTCGCGCGCGCCGGATTCCGCCGTGTCGCGCAGGTATTCCGGGCAGTTGCGGTCCATCATCACCTTGCCCGTGATCATGCGCATGCCGCGTTGCTGGGCTTGCGTGAACAGCGTCTCGGCAGACCCGCGATGCACGGTGCTCCACACCATCGCGCTGGTCGTGCCGTTGCGCAGCAGTTCGTCGAGGAAGAACGAGGCGACGCCGGCGGCGTACTGCTCGCTTTCGAAGCGGCGCTCTTCCGGGAAGGTGTACGTCTCCAGCCAATGCAGCAGACCCGGCGACGGCGACGCGATGATGTCCGTCTGGGGGAAGTGGATATGCGTGTCGATGAAGCCGGGGACGATCAGCTTGCCGCTGTAGTCGTGCAATTGCGCGCCGGCCGGCAGGTCTTCACGCAGCGCGGCATAGTCGCCGGCCTTGATCACCTTGCCGCCCAAGACCACGAGCAGGCCGTCTTCCCAGTACTCATAGGCATCGCGCTCGCGATACTGCGGATCGTGCAGGAAATGCAGCACGCGGCCGCGGTAGGCGTGAACGGTGTTGGAAGTCGGAGGCATCGTGGTCATATCGTCTCGTGGATTTTTAGTGTGCGGCTTTCCAGTGGTCGTCGACCTTGGCGAGCCACAGGGCTTTGTCCTGTTCGGGCAGGAAGGACGCCTCGAAGCTGTTGCGCGCGAGCGCGTGGGCATCGGCTGCAGACAGGTCGAGGGCGTTGAACGTGGCGAGCCAGTTGGTGTTCATGTAGCCGCCAAAGTAGGCCGGATCGTCGGAATGCAGCGTCACAGCGCAGCCGGCGTCCAGTAGTTGCTTGAGCGAGTGGTCGCGCAGGTCGGGGTAGACCTTCAGTTTTTCGTTCGACAGCGGGCAGACCGTCAGCGCGATGCGTTCGGCCGCGAGGCGCTTGACGAGCGCGGCATCGTCGATGGCGCGTACGCCGTGATCGATGCGCTCCACCTTGAGGATGTCGAGGGCGTCGATCACGTATTGCGCCGGGCCTTCTTCACCAGCGTGGGCGACCAGGCGCAGGCCGAGTTCCTTGCAGCGTGCGAATACGCGTGCGAACTTCTCCGGCGGGTTGCCGCGCTCGGACGAATCCAGCCCCACGCCGATGATGCGGTTGGCCGGATCCTGGATATAGGGCAGGGCCGCTTCGAGCGTGTCGAAAGCGTCTTCCTCGCTCAGATGGCGCAGGAAGCAGAGGATCAGCGCGCTCGAAAAACCATGCTCGCGCTCGGCGTCATCCAACGCGCGGACGATACCGTGAATGACCACATGCATGGGCACGTTGCGCGCGGTGTGCGTCTGCGGGTCGAAGAAGATTTCGGCGTGGTGGACGTTGTCGGCCAGCGCACGTGCCACGTATGCGGCGGTCATGTCGTAGAAATCCTGCTCGGTGAGCAGCACGCTGGCGCCGGCGTAGTACAGGTCGAGGAACGATTGCAGATCGTCAAAGGCGTAGGCTGCTCGCACTTCTTCCACGGACGCATACGGCAGCTTCACGCCGTTGCGCTCGGCCAGCGCGAACATCAGTTCAGGTTCGAGCGAGCCTTCGATGTGGATGTGCAGTTCAGCTTTGGGGCTGTTGGCGATGCGTTCTGCAAGCGCGGAGGAAATCGGCATGATCAGACAGGCGTGGGGACTCGGTAAGGGACCGCCGCGCCGCTGCTCGCGCTGGTGAGCGCATGCTGTTGCAGCTCTCGCACCTGCAGCAGTTGCGCGACGACGGATACCGCAATGATATCCGGCGCCTTGTCCACGATGCCCGCCACGCCAATCGGGCACACCATTTCCGGCAGGCGGGCCGGGTCCACGCCGTGCTCGACCATGCGGTGCTCGAAACGCGCGCGCTTCGTCTTGGAACCGATCAGACCGAAGTAGGCAAAGTCCGTGCGGCGCATGATGCGTTCGCACAGCGCGAGATCCAACGCATGGTTGTGCGTCATGACCAGGAAGTAGCTGCCCGCGGGCGCGTGGTCGATCACGGCTTCCGGCGTATCGGTGGATTCGATGGCGACGTTCGGCGGCACTTCCGTGGGAAACGGGAACATCGCATCCCGCTCGTCAACCCACGTGACGCGACAGGGCAGATGCGCCAGTGCGCGCACGATGGCGTGGCCGACGTGGCCCGCGCCGCACAGCACGATCGACATGTCGGGCGGCAGCACGGTTTGGGTGAAGCCGCTGGCGTCGAGTTGCACGCCGGCTGCGGCTGCGTCGCCCACGCTCGCTTCAACCGCGACCGCCGGATCGGCGGAGACGATACGGCGCAGGCTGCGGCGTTGGCGCATGGCGTCGTCGGCCAGCGCGATCCACTTCACATCACGCGTGTCGAGTCGTTCAAGCGACAGCCGCACCACGCCGCCGCAGCATTGGCCGAGCGCAGGGCCGAGCGGAATGCGCACGAACTGCCGACGTGCTTCGCCGGCGGCTTCAGGCGCATTCATCATCGTCTGCGCGATTTCCATCGCACGCCATTCGAGATGGCCGCCGCCGATGGTGCCGAAGAAGCCGTCGGTGCATACCAGCATCAGCGTGCCTGGTTCGCGTGGAGCAGAGCCCTGCACGTCCGTTACCGTGACCAGCACGCACGGCTGCGCCGCTTGCACGGTGGCGAGCACGTCGGCGAAGCGGAATGGGCGCAGTTGCGTGTGGTCCATGGTCTGTTCTCCGAACTCAGGCGGACAGCGGGGCGCTGCGGATGGCATCCACAGCCTTGAGGATTTCTTCGCTGGTGGCCGGCGCATTCAGCGGCGGATTCGTCCGGCCATCGCCAACCGCAGCCACCGCATCGCGAATGGCGAAGAAGACCGAGAACGGCAGCAGCAGCGGCGGCTCACCCAGCGCCTTGGAACGGTGGATGCTGTCTTCCACGTTGGCGTTGTTGAACAGATTCACGCGGAAGTCCGGCGGGCAGTCGTTGACCGTCGGGATCTTGTAGGTGGACGGCGCGTGCGTCATCAGCTTGCCGTTCTTGTTCCACCACAGCTCTTCGGTCGTGAGCCAGCCCATGCCCTGGATGAACGCGCCTTCCACCTGGCCGATGTCGATGGCCGGGTTGATCGAGCGGCCGGCGTCGTGCAGCACGTCGGCGCGCAGCAGGCGCCATTCGCCGGTCAGCGTATCGACCACCACTTCCGACACGGCTGCGCCATACGCGTAGTAGTAGAACGGGCGGCCCTTCAGCTTGGATTGATCCCAGTGCAGCTTGGGCGTGGCGTAGAAGCCGTCGGACCACAACTGCACGCGGGCAACGTAGGCCTTGCCGATCAGCTCGTCGAAGGGCACGCGGCGCGTACCGATTTCCAGATGGTCGCCCACGATCGCCACCGTCTCGATGGGCGCTTCGTAATGCTCGGCCGCAAACGCGATCAGGCGCTGGCGGATCTGGCGTGCGGCGTCTTGTGCAGCCTTGCCGTTCAGGTCGCTGCCTGTGGATGCCGCCGTGGCGGAGGTGTTTGCCACCTTGCTGGTGTCGGTCGCCGTGACGCGGATGCGCGTGAACGACACGCCCAGTTCGTGTGCTACGACCTGCGCGACCTTCGTGTTCAGGCCCTGGCCCATTTCGGTGCCGCCGTGGTTCACGAGGATCGAGCCGTCGTTGTAGACGTGCACAAGGGCGCCGGCCTGGTTGAAGTGCTTCACGTTGAACGAGATGCCGAACTTCACCGGCGTCAGCGCAAGGCCACGCTTGAGCACCGGGCTGGTCGCATTGAACGCGCGAATCGCTTCTCGGCGGGCGCGGTAGTCGGACGTCGCTTCCAGCTCGTCCAGCAGTTCATGGATGACGTTGTCCTCCACCGTCTGGCCGTATGGCGTGACGTTGTTCTTGTCCTTGCCGTACAGATTGGCGCGGCGTACGTCGAGCGCATCCTTGCCGACCGAGCGCGCGATGTTGTCCATGATGTACTCGATGGCAAACGCGCCCTGCGGGCCGCCAAAGCCTCGGAACGCGGTGTTCGACTGCGTGTTGGTGCGCGCGCAGAAGCCGTCGATTTCCACCTCAGGCAGCCAGTAGGCGTTGTCGAAGTGGCAGATGGCGCGCGTCATCACCGGGCCCGACAGGTCGGCCGAGAAACCGGCGCGCGAGGTCATGTCGACCTTGACGCCCTGGATGCGCCCATCGTCGTCGTAGCCGGCTTCGTAGGCAAAGCGGAAGTCATGCCGCTTGCCGGTGATCATCATGTCGTCGTCGCGGTCCGGACGCAGCTTGACGGGGCAGGCGAGTTTCCATGCCGCCAGCGAAGCGCAGCAGGCGAACAGGCCCGATTGCGACTCCTTCCCGCCGAAACCGCCGCCCATGCGACGGCATTCGACCAGCACCTGGTTGGCGTGCCAGCCCAGCATGTGCGACACCATGTGCTGCATCTCGGTCGGATGCTGCGTCGAGCACCAAACGTGCATGCCGTTGTCTTCCTTCGGCACCGCGTACGAGATCTGGCTTTCGAGGTAGAACTGCTCCTGGCCGCCCAATGACATCTTGCCGGCTTCGGAGTGGGGCGCGGCAGCGATGCGCTCGGCGGGTTCGCCGCGCTTGAGGTGCATCGGCGGCAGCACGGACTTGCCGGCAGCGCGTGCCTCTTCAGGCGTCAGCAGCGGGGGCAGCACTTCGTATTCGATATTGCCCAGACGCGCTGCACGGCGCGCCGCATCGTGCGACGTGGCCACCACGATGAACATCGGCTGGCCGATAAAGTGCACCGTGTCGGTCGCCAGGATGGGATCGTCATGGATGATCGGGCCGCAATCGTTCGTGCCCGGAATGTCGGCTGACGTGAATACCGCCACCACGCCCGGCGCGGCTTTCACGCGATCCAGATCCATGTTCACGATGCGCGCATGCGCCTGCGTGCTCATGCCGAGCGCTGCGTGCAGCGTGCCGGCCAGCTCGGGGATGTCGTCGGTGTAGGTGGCGGTGCCTGCAACATGCAGGTGCGCAGATTCGTGCGGGCGCGAAATGCTCACCACAGCACCGCGCTGATCAGGCATGGCGGCAGCAATATCGGCTTCCGCCAGCAGGAAGGCTTCGGTTTGCTTGTTCATGTTCTTAGGCTGCCGTGAGGGTATTCAATTCCACTGCGCGCACATTGATCTGTTGGGGCGCGAGCGGCGCATCGGTGCGGGTTTCCAGCCAGAAGCGGTACACCGTGTTGGCAGCCGATACGCGGCGGTAGTTGTCGGTGGCGCGCATGTCGGTCAGCGGGGTGTAGTCACGCGACATGGCTGCCATGGCAGCATGCACCGTCGCTTCGTTCCACGGCTGGCCAACGATGGCGTTTTCCGTCTCCGTCGCGCGCTTGGACGTTGCCGCCATGCCGCCGTAAGCGATGCGTGCGCTGCGCACCATGTCACCGTCCAGTTCGATGGCCAACGCCGCGCACACGGCGGAAATGTCTTCGTCGAAGCGCTTCGAGAGCTTGTACGTACGGAAGCGCAGAGCATCGCGGCCCTCACGTGCGGGGATGCGCAGGCCCGCAACGAATTCGCCTTCTTCCATCGCGTTCTTCTGGTAGGCGAGGTAGAGGTCTTCGAGCGGCAACTCGCGGCGGACTTCGCCACGCTGCAGGACGACGCGCGTGCCGATGGCAATGAGCGCGGGTGCCGAGTCACCGATCGGCGAGCCGTTTGCGACGTTGCCGCCCAGTGTCCCGGCATTGCGGATCGGCAGCGAGGCAAAGCGCTTCCACAGCTCGGTCAGCTCCGGGTAGTCCGCGGCCAGGAATTCGTAGGCCTTTTCCAGCGAGACGGCAGCGCCGATCTCGATCCAGCCGTCACGCTTTTGCAGTGCGTACAGGTCGACCACCTGGCCGATGTACAGGATGTCGCCCAGGTCGCGGAACTGCTTGGTGACCCACAGGCCGACGTCGGTGCTGCCGGCCAGGATGCGGATGTTCGGATGCGCGGCCTTGATGGCGGCAAAGGCCGATGCGGTGCGTGGTGCGTAGAAGCGCGGCGCATTCTCGGTGCCGACGGGCGCATAGCTGAAGGTGTCGTTGCGCTGCAGCTTGCGCAGCGTGTCGGCCAGTTGCGTGCGATCGATGCCTGCCGGCGCGGGCAGTTCGAACATGCGTTCGCCCGCGTCGATGATGGGGCGGTATCCGGTGCAGCGGCACAGGTTGCCAGTGAGCGAATCGCAGATGGTCTGGCGCGAGGGGATTGGCGCCTGGCTGCCGGTGTTTTCGTACAGGGCGTAAAGCGACATCACGAAGCCCGGCGTGCAGAAGCCGCACTGGGATCCGTGGCACTCCACCATGGCCTCTTGCACCGGGTGCAGCGTGCCGTCCTTGCCGCGCACGTCTTCCACGGTGAACAGCGCCTTGCCGTCAAGCGTAGGCAGGAACTGGATGCATGCGTTGACGGCCTTCAGTCCGACGCTGCCATCTTCCTGCAGTTCGCCGAGCACGACGGTACAAGCACCGCAATCGCCCTCGGCGCACCCTTCCTTGGTGCCAGTGCAGTGCGCGTCTTCACGCAGGTATTGAAGCACCGTCCGGGTGATCGGGGCGTCCGTGACGGTGCGGACCTGGCCGCGGTGGAAGAAGCGGATGGGCTGAGTCTCCATGGGGGTTCTACGCCTGTTTGTGTGTGTAACGGAACCATAGCACCGGGCCAGGAATGCAATATTTGGCCCATGTGATAACCCGCATCGGAAAGCCAAAATCCGGGGTATACCCGCCGGTAGCGGTCTGGCGGCGCGGCGTGCAGGTGACATACACTGACAGCGTCCTCAAGCACGTTTTTTAGAAGGGTCGGCGCAGCCGTTACCCGCCTCCAGATGCACGGCAAAGATCACCTCGATACCTATCTCCTGCGCGTTCTCTACACGCTGCTCACCGAGCAGAGCGTGACCCGTACGGCGGTCAAGCTTGGCCAGTCACAGCCGGCCATCAGCAACACGCTCAAGCGCCTGCGCGAGATCACCGGCGACGCCATTCTGGTGCGCGGCAAGAACGGCATGGTGCCGACCGAGCGGGGGCATGACTTGCTGTCGCTGGCCCAGCAAAGCCTGGAGGCGATGGAGCGCATCGCCCGACCTTCGCAGGATTTCGATCCCGGCAACACGACGCGCACGTTCCACCTGGGTGCACCGGACTATCTTGATGCCTTTTTCCTGCCCAACATCGTCGAGCGCCTACGCAAGCAGGCGCCGCACGCCAAGTTGGTGGTGCATCCGCTCAATGCCGGGGTCGACTACCTGGCCGCCCTGGAGCAAGGCGGCATGGACCTGGTGATCGGCAACTGGCTTTCACCGCCCGAACATCTGCACATTTCACCGCTGTTCGACGATGAAGTCGTCTGCATGCTGGGCGCACAGCACCCGCTGGCGCGCAAGGGCATCTCGCTCAAGCACTATGTGGAGATGCCCCATCTGGCGCCTGCGCCATATGCCGTCATGCAGCGCAGCATGATCGATCAGGCTCTTGCGGAGCAGGGGCTCAAGCGGCAGATCCAGGTGTCGCTGCCGTATTTCGGGCTGGTGCCATATGTGCTGATGCGCACCGATCTGGTGTTCACCACCGGCCGCCAGTTCGCCGCGCACTGCGCCCAGTATTTGCCGATCCGCATCCTGCCGACACCCATGGCATTTCCCAAGATGCGCTTCTATCAGCTCTGGCACGAGCGCAGCCACGCGGCGCCCGATGTGATGTGGCTGCGCCGCATGATCGGCGAAGTGGCGGCCGAGTTACCGCAGCATCCGCAGTTGGAATCGGCGGTGGCCTGAACTGAACCGCCGTCGTCCTGCTCTGCGGCGGGGCAGGCAGGAAGCTATTTTCCGGTTGCGACCGCCTTCCCGTAGTCCGGGAAGAACACCTGCTCTCCGTTGACCTTGAAGTCGGCAATGACCTGCTGACCGGCGGGTGACGTGATCCATTCGATCAGCTTGGTTGCATCGGTGTAGTTGACGCTCGGGTATCTCTTCGGATTGACCGCGATGATGCCGTAGGGGTTGAACATGCGCGGGTCGCCGGCCAACACGATGTCGAGACCCGTTTTGGCACGGTAGGCGCCGTAGGTCGCGCGGTCGGACAGCGTGTAGGCGTTCATCTGCGCGGCCATGTTCAGCACTTCGCCCATTCCGAGCCCTGCGCTCACGTACCACGGCTTGCCATTCGGGGCGATGTTGGCGGTCTTCCAGTAGGCCTTTTCCATAACATCGGTGCCGGAGTTGTCGCCGCGCGAGATGAACTTGGCGCCGGCTTTTTCGCCCGCCGCAGCGATGGTCTCCATCCCCTGAATGACATTCTTCTGGCCGCGCACGTGAGCGGGGTCCGCGTCGGGGCCGACGAGGATGAAGTCGTTGTACATCACGTCGCGGCGGTCGATGCCACCCCCTGAGGCGACGAAGGCATCTTCCAGCTGGCGGGCGTGCACCAGCACCACATCCACATCCCCCGATTCCCCCAACTTGACCGCCTTGCCAGTGCCAACGGCAATCACCTGCACATGCACGCCGGTGGCGGCCTCAAATTTGGGCAACAGGACCTTCAGCAGACCGGAATTCTCTGTGCTGGTGGTGGTAGCCATGCGGAGATCACCAGCATATGCGGCAGTGGCAACCGCGAGCGTCAGGCAGATGAGAGCAGATAGCCGAAGGGCTTTGGACAATCGGGGCATGTTGTGGGGGCTAGCGCGAAGGCGTGGACGCTTTATGTCGGATGCTGCATGATGGCGGCAACGTCGGGGGCAGCCAGCGACCACGAGATGCCCGCCCCGCAACGAGCAGAATTGTTCTCCCGGGGCACGGCGGAAGTAAATAGGAAACCATAAACATAATGACATTCCAGTTCGAGGTATTTCCGGTGGTGGGGCCGGACGACAACCCGCGTGCGAACGGCAAGGTGTTCCAGTTACTGCGGGCGGTGCGAGAGACGGGGTCGCTACACCGCGCGGCGAAACAGGTGGGGCTGTCATACCGGCACGCCTGGGGCGTGATGCGGTCGTGGGAGGAGATGCTTGGCCGCGCGCTGCTCGACATGGAGCGGGGCCGGGGCGCCTCCCTCACGCTTTTTGGTGAGCGCATGCTGCGCGCCGAGATGCGCCTGCGCGAGCAGCTCGATCCGGCACTGCATCAGGCCATGGGGCAGTTCCTCTCGGAGCTGGAAGACGCATCCCAGTCGCAGGCGCGCATCCGTTTCTCGGGCAGCCATGACCCAGCCGTGGAGCTGCTGGCCGAGACGTTTGCGCGGCAAAGCCACGGCGCACACATCGACACCGTGTTCTGCAGCGCCGTTGAAGGGCTGATCTGCCTGCAGGAAAAGCAATGCGAGGTAGCCGGCTTCTATGTGGCGCCGCAGCAAGGCGCGGGCTCGATCGCGCACCAGACCTTGCGCAAGTGGCTGCGCCCGACCGCCGTGCGCCTGATCGCCCTGGCCGATCGCGAGCAGGGACTGATGATGTCGGCGGAATGGGCGGGGCGGGTGCAGTCGCTGGGGGATCTGGCGCGCACGCAGGCGCGCTTCATTAACCGCCAGCGCAGTTCGGGCACGCGTTTGCTGTTCGATCAGTTGCTGGTGGCTGCCGGGCTATATCCCGACCAGATCCACGGGTACGACGAGCAGGAATTCTCCAGCGACAAGATCGCCGTGGCCGTGCAGGAAGGGCGGGCGGACGTCGGCTTCGGCCTGCGCCCTGGCGCCGAAGCGCACGGTCTGCATTTTGTGCCGCTGACGCGCGAAACGTACTACCTGGCGGTGCGCCGCAACGACGCACTGTCGCCCTGGGTGCGCGAGCTGATCGAGCGCATCGGGCAGCCGGCCTTCCGCGAAGGCCTGGGCCATCTCGCCGGCTACCGGCCGACCGAGCACGTTTCGCTGCTCACCGCAGAGCAGGCGCTGCCCTGGCACGCTGACGAGGCTCGCGCGCTGGCCCGCTGAAGTCGTGCGAACATGGCAGGGTTTGCGCCATTGCGCGCCTCGTCCATGTTCCGCCCATGTCACGTTTCTCTGTCTGGACCCAAGCCCTGCGCATGCTGCGCCGCGACTGGCGCGCCGGTGAACTGAACCTGCTGCTTGTTGCGCTGGTGCTGGCTGTGGCCGCGCTGGCGTCCGTCAGTTTCCTGGCCGACCGCATGCATGCCGGCCTGGAGCGTGATGCGCGTCAGCTGATCGGCGCGGATGTGCTTGTCGTGTCCGACCAGCCGCTGCCGCCCGACATCGAGGCGCATGCGCATGCGAGCGGCCTGCGGGTCACGCATACCGCCACCTTCCCCAGCATGGCGAGCACGTCGACCAAGGGCGCATCGGGCGAGCCCGCTTCGCAACTCGCTGCCATCAAGGCCGTCGACATGGGCTACCCGCTGCGCGGCACCCTCAAGGTGGGCGATGACGGGCGAGATACCGTGGGCGCGCCAATCCAGGGCGTTCCCGCCGCAGGCACGGTGTGGGTGGACGCACCGCTGCTAGAAGCGCTCGGCATTCGCGTGGGCGATGCGATCCGCTTGGGCAAGCGCACCTTCAAGGTCGCTCACGTCATCACCCAGGAGCTTGATCGCGGCGCGGGCTTCATGAATTTCGCCCCCCGGGTGATGCTGTCGATGTCAGACCTGGGCTCGACAGGCCTCGTCACCTACGGCAGCCGCGTAACGTACCGCTTGCTGGTCGCTGGCCCGGATGCCGCTGCCGGCGCATTCCACACTTGGATCGAGAACGAAGCGAAGACGCGCCAGTTGCGTGGCGTGCGCGTTGAATCGTTGCAGAACGGCCAGCCGCAGATGCGCGAAACGCTGGACCGCGCCGAGCGCTTCCTCTCGCTCGTCGCCTTGCTGGCGGCCATGATTGCCGCAGTGGCGATTACGATGGCCGCGCGCCGCTACACCGCGCGCCATACCGATGCGGTGGCCGTCATCAAATGCCTTGGACTCAAGCAACTGCAGATTCTCGGCACGTTCGCACTGGAGTTCTTGCTGATCGGCGTGATGGGTTCGGCGGTGGGCGTGGCGCTGGGTTATGGCGCGCACTGGTTATTACTGGCGTCGCTCGGCGACCTGGTCACGGTGCCATTGCCCGCGCCATCCGCCTGGCCTGCGATCGTGGGCGTGACGGCGGGGCTGGTGCTGCTCATCGGCTTTGCGGTGCCGCCGTTGCTGGGCCTTGTGCGCGTGGCGCCGCTGCGCGTGCTCCGGCGCGATGTGGCGGAGCGCGCGGTTGCCGCATGGATCGGCTATGCGCTGGGTGCGGCGGCGTTCTTTGCGCTGCTGGTCGTGTCTGCGCGCGACGTGAAGCTTGGCGCGCTGACCGCTGCCGGGTTTGCCGGCGCCATCGTCGTCTTTGCGCTGCTGGCTGCAGGCGGGTTGCGCGCGCTGGCGGTGTCTTTGGGGCGTGGTCGAGCGCTCAGTCTGGGTTGGCGCTTTGCGCTCGCCGTGCTGGAGCGCCGTCGTGGCGTGAGCGTGCTGCAGACCGTGGCACTTGCGGTCGGTTTGATGGCGCTGCTATTGCTTGCCATGACGCGCAATGATCTGATCCGCTCGTGGCACAACGCCACCCCGGCCGATGCGCCCAACCGGTTCATCATCAATATCCAGCCCGATCAGATGCAGGCGGTGGCCCAGGCCCTCGCCCAAGCCGGCGTGGCGGACCCAACGCTCTACCCGATGGTGCGCGGGCGCCTGACGCAGGTGAATGGTCAGGTGATCGACCGCCAGACCTATGCCGAATCGCGCGCCCGCAATTTGGTCGAACGCGAATTCAACCTGTCGTACGCGACCACGCAGCCGCCTGAAAATCGCATCGTTTCCGGCCAATGGTTCAGTGGACAAAAGCCCGAGGCCTCGGTGGAAGAGGGCATTGCCAAGACGCTCAATCTCCATCTGGGTGACGTGCTGCGCTTCGACGTCGCCGGGCAGACCGTGGATGCGCCCATCACGTCATTGCGCAAGCTCGACTGGAGTTCGATGCGCGTGAATTTCTTCGTGATCCTGCCGCCCGTGGCGCTGCACGATATGCCGCAGACGTACGTGACCGCGTTCCGCATTCCCGCCGGGCAGGCCGATCTGCCGGCAAAGCTTGTGCGCGAGTTTCCGAACCTCACGGTGGTCGATACCGAACTGATCCTGCAGCAGGTGCAGGGCGTGCTGGACCAGGTGACGGCGGCGGTGGAATTCCTCTTCGTCTTTACGCTGGCGGCGGGTGTGCTCGTGTTGTATGCAGCGCTCTCCGGCTCGCGCGACGAGCGCTTGCGCGATGCCGGCGTGCTGCGCGCGCTGGGTGCGGGCTCCAGCGTGGTGCGGCAGACGCAGTACGCAGAAGTGCTGATCGTTGGCGGCCTCGCCGGGCTGATGGCCGGCTTGGGCGCGATCGCCATCGGCTGGGTGCTGTCGGCGTATGTGTTCGATTTTCCGTATCGTTTCAACCCGGCAATCCTGCCGGTGGGCATCGTGAGCGGCATGGCGTGCGCCTTTGTTGGCGGCTGGTTGGGCTTGCGCGACGTGCTGCGTCGCCCGGCCATGGCAACGCTTCGTGACGCGTGACGACGCCTGGATTTTTCTTGATGTGACTGACGCTGTATGACTGACGCAACTTCCGGCCAGGAATCCCTGGCGTTCGACCTCATTGGCGGCGAAGCGCGTGTGCGCGAACTCGTTGACCGCTTCTACGACCTGATGGACCTGGAGCCCGAGTTTGCCGTGCTGCGCGCGCTGCATCCGCAAAGCCTGGATGGTTCGCGCGACAAGCTGTTCTGGTTCCTGTGCGGCTGGCTGGGCGGCCCGAATCATTTCATCGAGCGGTTTGGTCACCCGCGCTTGCGCGCGCGCCATCTGCCGTTCGAGATCGGCACGCAGGAGCGCGATCAATGGATGCGCTGCATGGCGCTCGCCATGCAGGACATTGGCCTGGGCGAAGCCCTGCAGATGCGCCTGATGCAGGCGTTCTGGCAGACCGCCGACTGGATGCGCAACGTGCAGCGCTAGGGTGGCGCGCTAAACCGCACCTCACAAGAACACATTCAAGGAGACCCCGATGATCGGTTTGCCCACCGCCGACGATGTGCTCGCGTTCTGGTTCGGCAACGCGCCGCTGCTCGACGCAAGGCCGGAATGGTTCACCAAATCCGACGCGTTCGATGCCGAGATCCGCGCGCGCTTCCTGCCGCTGTGGGAGGCGCTTTCCACGGGCGACGCCGACACCTGGATGGACACGCCGCTCGAAGCCATCGCGCGCATCGTCGTGCTCGACCAGTTCTCGCGCAACATGTTTCGCGGCACCGCCCGCGCGTTTGCCAGCGATGCGGCTGCGTTGCACACCGCGCAGATCGTCGTGGCCGCAGGATGGGACGCGCAATTGCCAACGCGCCATCACCGCGTGTTCTGCTACCTGCCGTTCGAGCACAGCGAGGCGCTGTCTGCGCAGGACGAGTCGATTCGCCTCTATACGCGCCTGCATGATCAGGAAGGCGACGCGGACTCGCTCATCTGGGCGCAGAAGCACCGCGAGATCGTCGCGCGCTTCGGGCGCTTTCCGCATCGCAACGAAGCGCTCGGGCGCGTTTCCACGCCCGAGGAAGTTGTGTTTCTGATGCAGCCGGGGTCGTCGTTCTAGGCTGACGGCGCTTTTCCCGCTTAGCGGCTCAGCACCGAATACATCAGCGTTCCCGAGAAAGTGAGCAGTACCAACGCAGCGCCGCGCAATAGTTTGGGCGTATGAGACGCCCATGAGTGCCGCGCCGTGAGGAGCATGCCCAGATACGACCAGCCGATGGCAATGGGCATTAGCACGACCAGGAACGTGGCCATGGTCCGCCCAAAATCGGCTGCGGTCTGGAATGCCGCGAGTGGAAAGAACGTGCTTCCAAACAGCAGCGCTTTCGGGTTCATCAGCGTGGTGACGAACATGTCGCGCAAGCCCACCGGATTTGCCGCAACGTGCTGCAGCGCACCGCTTTGTCGCCAGATCCTTGCGGCCAGGTAGAGGATGTAAGCAGAACTCAGCAGCTTGACGATGGCCGGTAGCCACGGCCGGCTGACCGACAGGGCGCTCAGGAAGAATCCCCACAGCGAGATTGACGTGACATAGCCCAGCGCCTCGGCGGCAATGAGCGGGCTCGTCTGCCGCACGCCCACCTTGAGGCCGGACGAGAGCAGCAGCGTGTTCGTGGGCCCCGGCATGATCAGCACCAGGGCCACATACAGCGCCATCGTCAGCAACGGATTCTGCATGAAGCCCTACGTGCGCTCGCGACGTTCAGACCACTTGTCGACCGTCTCGCGCGGCGCACGCGCCAGCATGTCGATCAACGCGGCAGGATCGTTGCTCACGTGCAGCAGATCAGCGTGGTGGCGCTTGAGGAAGCCTTCCTGCACGGCATGGTCGATGAAGGCGAGCAGCTTGTCGTAAAAACCCGCCACGTTCAGCAGGCCGATTGGCTTGTTGTGATAGCCGAGCTGCAGCCACGTGAACGTCTCGAACAGCTCTTCGTAGGTGCCGACGCCGCCGGGCATGGCGATGAAGGCGTCTGCACGGTCGGCCATCATCTGTTTGCGCTGGTGCATGCTGTCGACGATGTGCAGTTCGGTCAACTCCTTATGCCCGACCTCCTTGCGCACCAGCGATTTCGGGATGATGCCGATGACCGGGCTGCCGCCGTGCAGCACCGCGTCGGCCACCACGCCCATCAGGCCGACGTTGCCGCCGCCGTAGACGAGCGTGAGGTCGCGCTTGACCATCTCATTGCCGAGCGCGATGGCGTTGGCTTTGTATTCCGGGCGCTCACCCGGGCTGGAACCGCAATAGACGCAGATCGATTTCATTGAGCAGGAGTGGTGGTGCCGGGGTTGCCAATGGGCGGATCGTTGCTGCGGCTGACCGCCAGCAAATCAAACGCTCGCCGCGGCTTGCCGCGCAGGTAAGGCGCGAGGATCGACAGGATGTGGTAGCTCACGCCGTGCAGGTGGTCACGGATAGCGTTCGGGTCGTTGTACTGGCGCGGGTGCTGTACGAACTGGAACGACAGCCAGTAGGTGGCGATCACGACGATGTTGGTACAGATGACGTCGACTTGCTCGGCCGTGGCTTCCATCTCGCCGTCTTCGATGAACTGGTGGCAGATGTCCATGGCGAAGTGGCGCTTCTGCTCGACGATGCGCTTGAAGTTCAGCTCGAGCATGCGGTTGCGCGCGAGCAGATCGTTGATGTCGCGGTACAGGAAGCGGTAGTTCCATAGAAACTCCGACATGTACTGCAGGTAGCCCCACGTTTCGTCGAGTGTGGCCTTGTGGTCATCCGGCAGCTTCAGGCGACGGGCGATCTCCTGCTCGAACTGCACGAAGATCGAGTTGATGATGTCGTCCTTGTTGCGGAAGTGGTAGTACAGGTTGCCCGGGCTGATCTCCAGCTCTTCGGCGATCGTCGTGGTGGTGACGTTGGGCTCGCCCAGTTCGTTGAACAGGCGCAGCGACACTTCGAGAATGCGATCGCGCGTGCGGCGCGGGCCGGTGGAATGCTGCTTGGTTTCCATTGAACTGCCAAGGCCGGTGGCCCTGTCTCCGTGGCGTATTGGTGCCCGGATTATAAGAGATCGTGCTTGTGCAACGACCCCCACATGCTGTGGGGCAGGCATTACCAAACGTTGTCGCCGGCTTTTCGCTGGTGTTCCTAATGCAACAGCGACGCCACCCACGGCCAGGCGATCGCCACCCAAGTCCCCACGCACAGCAGCAGGGCGAGCATGACGGCCGCGCTGCCGAAATCCTTGGCGCGCTTGGACAGCCCGTGCTGCTCCAGCGAGATGCGGTCAACGGCCGCTTCCACGCTCGAATTGAGCAGTTCGACAATGAGCACCAGCACCAGCGTGCCGAGCATCAGAATGCGCTCGACCACCGTGGCGGGAATCACGAACGCGCATGGCAGCAGGATGGCGCACAGCGTCAACTCCTGGCGGAACGCGCTTTCCTCGTCGATGGCGAAGCGGATGCCGCTGATGGAATTCTTGAGCGCAAACCACGCCCGCGTGATGCCGCGATTGCCCTTATGCGGGTTGTCGGCCGGCGAGTACGCACCGGCCGCGGGCGGTGCGGGCGGATTTTCCAGTCGCTTGTCCGGCGGGGTGGTGGGCTTCATGGAATGCAAGGCTCAGGCACCCGCGGCGGTAGTCGGCTCGGCGGCCTTGGTATTGCCGGCGGGTGCAGCGGGCATTGGCCGCAGGTGCGCAAGGAATTGCTCCGAGGCGGCACGCCACGAAAACTTCTCGGCATGAGAACGTGCGGTGACGCGGTCGATGCGCAGCGCTTCCAGGCAGGCTTCGCGCAGGTCTTCGCGCAGCGCGCCGGCCGGCGAATCGCCCAGCACGTCGATCGGCCCCGTCACCGGATACGCGGCCACCGGCAGGCCGCTGGCCAGCGCTTCCAGCAGGACCAGGCCGAACGTGTCGGTGCGGCTCGGGAAGACGAACACATCGGCCGATGCGTACACCTTGGCCAGCTCCGGTTGCTTGAGCACGCCGAGGTAGCTGACGTTCGGGTACTTCGCCTTCAGACCGGCCAGAGCGGGGCCTTCGCCCACCACCCATTTGGAGCCCGGCAGATCGAGTTCCAGGAAGGCTTCGACGTTCTTTTCCACCGCCACTCGGCCGACGTACAGGAAGATCGGATGGGCGGTGTTGAGCACGTTGCTGCGCTGGGCGGTGAAGATGTCCAGATCCACGCCGCGCGTCCACAGCACGCCGTTGGTGATGCCGTAGTCAGCAAGGTCTTTCAGCACCACGGGCGTCGGCGCCATCACGGCCTGCGCGGGGCTGTGGAACCAGCGCAGAAAGCGATACGTCCACGCCAGCGGAATGCCGAAGCGCGCCTGCACGTACTCCGGAAAGCGCGTGTGGTATGCCGTCGTGTAGGGCAGCTTATGGCGCAGCGCGTAGGCGCGTGCAGCCAGGCCCAGCGGGCCTTCGGTGGCGATGTGCAAGGCCTGCGGGGCGAACTTTTCGATGCGCTCCCGCACGCGCTTGGACGGCAGGATCGACAGGCGGATTTCCGGATACGTCGGGCACGGCACCGTCTTGAATTCCAGCGGCGTGATCATGTCGACGATGTGCCCCATGGCCTCCAGCTCGCGGCGCGTCTGGGTGAGGGTGCGGACGACGCCGTTGACCTGCGGTTCCCAGGCATCGGTGACGATCATGACTTTCACGGGCTCTCCTTGGGGGGTAGGTTGGACGGCGACGGGTTGCACGAGGTCGATGCTGGTGTGGGTCATATGGGCTTCCATCAGGCGGCGGCCGCAGCGGCACGGCGTGCGCGGCGGGAAGTGCGCGGCGCATCGAGCAGATGCGTCCAGTAGACGATCTGCAGTTCGCCTTCCATGGTTTCGACCAAGGCAGAGAGGCTCTCTACCCAGTCGCCGTCATTGCAGTAGAGCTGGCCGTCGATCTCGCGGATCTCGGCCTTGTGGATATGCCCGCAGACCACGCCGTCGCAGCCGCGGCGGCGCGCTTCGTCCGTCATCACACGCTCGAACGAATTGATGAAGTTGACCGCGTTCTTGACCTGGTGCTTGAGATATTGCGACAGCGACCAGTACGGAAAACCGAACCGCACGCGGATGCGGTTGAAGTGCCGGTTCATCGCGAGGATGAAGGTGTAGAGCGAGTCGCCGACGTAGGCCAGCCAGCGCGCGTGCTGCATCACGCCGTCGAACAGGTCGCCGTGCACGACCCACAGGCGCTTGCCCGTGGCGGTCACGTGCACAGCGTCTTCAGCGACTTCGATGTCGCCAAAGTTCAGGCCGTGGAACTGGCGCGCCATCTCGTCGTGGTTGCCTGGGATGAAGACGACGCGTGTGCCTTTGCGCGCGCGGCGCAGCACCTTCTGCACCACATCGTTGTGTGCCTGCGGCCAGTACCAGCCCTTGCGCAGTTGCCAGCCGTCGACGATGTCGCCCACCAGGTACAGCGTGTCCGATTTGTGGTGCTTGAGAAAGTCGAGCAGATAGTCGGCCTGGCAGCCCGGCGTGCCGAGGTGGATGTCCGACAGCCAGATCGTGCGGTAGTGCTGGATTTTCTCGGCGGGCGGGTCAGTGTCGGTGTCAGCCGATCGATCGGGCGCCAAGGTCGAAGCCGGCGTGGCGACCGGTGCTTCATGCTCGCGGACATCGCCCCGACCTGCCGGTACAGCGGAGCCCAGCGCACCCGCGGCGGCGAGTCCGGCGGCCATTTGCATCAGTGGCGGTGGAGCGTTCCAGTCGGAACCGGTGAGGGGAGCAGCGCGAAAGCGTTGCGCGAGGCGGCGGAGGAAACCAGGGCGCGATGGCAGATTTGGCAGGACCATGTCGGCAACAGAGGCTGCGTTGGACGGATTTCGCCATCGCTGCATGAAAAAGCCGTGTCAGAAACATGACCGTCACATGACGTGATTGCCGGTAAGGGAAGGGGATGCGCCCAAGAAGCCCGCCGGGCGGGCGTTTCAAGCAGAAGGGGTAGCAGAGACGCCTTCGACGCGGGCGAGTTCTGCCAGCACGGCATCACGCACGCGTGCGTCGCATAACAGCGACACATGGCCGATGCCCGCGAATGGGATGTGCCGCGCGCCTTCCAGCCAGGATGCACCAGCCGGGCCGACGATGGAGTCGTGCCACGAGAAAATCGACGTGATGCGTGCTCGGGAGGCCGGCGTTTCGGATGCCGCAAGCTGGCGCAGCCAAGGGCTCGCCCAAGCCATCTGGCGCACATTGTGGCCGCGTCCCGTACGCGCCATTGCCGTGCCCCGATGCGGCGTGCCGAGCGTGATGACGTGGGCGACAGGGCGGGGCTGCGACTGGCGGAGCAGCGCACGTGCGGCAAGCCCGCCCATACTGTGGCAGAGCAGAACGGGCGCACGGCCGTGCATGCGCGTCAGGCGCGCGACGGCGGCCGCCATGTCCCGGGCGTAGTCGTCGATGTCACCCAGCAGCGGCATGAGATCGATGGCGTCGGTCGGGTATCCGGCTGCCGCTACATGCTGCTGCATCGGCAACCATACCGCGCGATTGCAGCCATAGCCATGGATCATCAGCACGGGCACGCGCTTGCCATCACCCGCCGGTGTATCGAACGCGGCGTGCGCTCGGAACGGTTGCAGCACGTTGAACATCCACGCCACGGATACACATTCGCGCAACCAACATGCGATGAAGCCGGTGATGCCGATGCGGTGTTCGCGCGGCACGGGGATGCGGTCCCATACGGGGTCGTCCGGTATCGCGGTGCCCAGGCTCTTCAGTGACACCAGGAACGCCCACCCGACCGAAAGGAGATATCCCAGCACCAGCGCCGCGCCCGCGAGCAAACTTGCAGCCGGCCAACTCCATCCGCCCCAGCGATGTGCCGCCCAGCCAACCGCCAGCGTCGCCGCACATTGCAGCGCCACGGCAATGCGGCGCGCGGTAGCCGCGGTCAGGAAGGCGAGGGGAACAGGGGAGGTGGGCAGATCGGCGCGCGTCATGGAGGAGGTGGCCGCCGAGCGTGAAGTCAATCAGTCGCGCACCAGCCGCGTGCCGGCCAGGCGATCGTGCAGGAACTGGCGCTGCGGATCGAGCCACGCCAGCGCGACCCAGGCCAGCAGGCACGCCAGAGCGACACCGGCGCCGGCCCAGCGGGACGCTCCACTCAGGTGGATCATGCCGACTGCCGCAGCCACCCATACCCACGCCAGCAGATAGCGCGCAACGGCGCGGCCGAGCGAAATACGCGATCCATCGGCGTTGACCACGCGCATGCGCCACGTCTGCATCGCCAGCGTCTGGCCACGCTTGCGCCAGAACCACACGAAGTACAGACCGAGCGACAGAAAGCCCCACACCTGCAGCCCTACATCGCCGGTGCGCGCCAGCGGCGGCGCGATCAGGCGCAGCAACAGAAAGACAGCCGTGGCGCCAAACATCACACCAAACAGCAGCAGGCCTTCGTACAGCATCGCGGCAAGACGGCGGCGCAGCGTGGGCGCGGCGAGCGGATCAGGCGCCGCAACGGGTGAAGACGTGGAAACGGAGGTGGCCATCGAACAGAGTGTGAGCGCCGTGAGCGCAATCCATCATGTGCCGGCGCGGAGGTCGAGCGGCACGTGGTTCGGATTATGCCAAAGGGTTTGCCGGCCTCAGCCGCCCAGCACCGTCGAGGGCGGCGGGTTGCCCGATTCTCCACCGGTGGTCGCGGGTGGTGCAACAGGGTGCACCGGCGTGAGCGGTGCGCTGGCAGGGGCAGGTGCGGCAGCGGCAGGTTCGGGCGCAGGGGTTGCGGCCGGTGTGGATGCCGTGGCGGTCGTCTTGTACGTCGGCGCGGATTTGGTCGTACCAGGCTTGGTGCGCGCACCGTGATGAATCGATTTGGCCGCGTCCTTCGCCAGGCCCGCGCCGCCCGGCAGTGCCGTCACTGCGGAAGGGTGCTTTTGCGCCTTGGCCGCGGCAACCAGCGCCTTCTTCTGCTCTTCGGTCAGTTGCTGGTAGCTCTGCCAGGCCTCGCTCTTCTTCTGCACTGGCAGCGACTTGGTGGTCTGGAAATTCTCACGCGCGCGGTGGCGTTGCTCCGGCGTGAGCTTGACCCAATCCGCCATGCGCGTTTGCAGGCGCTGCTGCTGAGCCGGCGTGTACTTCGGATACGCCTGGGCGATCTGCAGCCACTTCTTGCGGGCCAATTCCGGCATGCCGTTCCACTCTGGTGCCAGCGGCGCGAAGATGCGCTGCTGAACAATGGTCAGCTCGGCCCAGTTCGGATGGACGGCGGGCAGCGGGTTGGTCGCCGGCGGCGTCGGCAGGTCCACCGGGGCATTGACTGTCACGCCAGGCGCCGCTGCGGATGCCGAAGCGGCCGGAACCTGCCCCGCCGCAAGACCCGCCATCAGGCCGGCAGCGCCGATCAACGCGGAGATGCCGGCGCGCAGGCGCGCGGTCCTTGCGCCTCGCGGTGGTTGGCCGTGGGTGTGCTGGAAGTTGCTCATCGATCAGCCTTTCACTGATCGTGCTTGAGGTACTGATGAAAGCCTTGATCGGCGTAAGCAGCCAGCGGGAGATCGTCGAGCAGCATTGCGGCATCGACCTCCGCGAGTTCGTCCACGCGTTGCTGCTGTTGCCACTGATAGATGCCCGCGAGCCCCGCCACCAGCGCGATGGTCGGCCACAGCAGGCCAAGGCGACGCAGGACTGCAGCGGCACGTTGCAGCGGCGACGGCGCTTCGCCTTCCATCTCGAAGGACACCGAGCCGCCTCCCGGCATCGCCAAGGCAGGCGAGTGCACCGTGCTCGGCGCTTCCGCTTTTTTTTGCGCAAGCGCCATCCGGCGCGCCGCTGCGAGGCGGTCGCGCACGTCGGGCGGCAACTGTCCGGCCGACTCGTTCAGAGCGGTTCGGACGGCATGCACAAAACGGCGTTCTCGGAGTTCTACCTTGTTCATAGTCGGATCCCTCGCGCCCGCAGCGCTTGGGCCAGGGCGTGTGTTGCCCGCGAGCAGTGTGTCTTTACACTGCCCTCGGAACAGCCCATCGCCTGGGCTGTCTCGGCAACATCCATGTCCTCCCAGTAACGCATCAGGAAGGCCTCCCGTTGACGTGTGGGGAGTTTCTCGATTTCGCGTTCCAGAATCTCGAGCATCTGCGAACGCTCGACCTTGTCGGCGCTGCTTTCCGCCGCTGTGGTGCCGGCTTCGCTTTCAATCAGTTCAAGCGGATCGGTGTCGTCGCCTTCGGCGTCCGAGCGGAAGCTGGAGAACAGGCTGACCCACGTGTTGCGCACCTTGGTGCGGCGAAACCAGTCGTGAATCGTGTTCTGCAGAATGCGCTGAAACAGCAGGGGCAGTTCAGCCCCGGGCTTGTCGCCGTATTTCTCGGCCAGCTTGATCATGGCGTCCTGCACGATATCGAGCGCGGCATCGTCGTCGCGCACCGCGAAGACCGCCTGCTTGAAGGCGCGTTTCTCGACGCTTAGGAGAAAGGCCGACAGTTCCTGTTCAGAGGCCATACAACGGCGGGTGCGAATCCTGTGAGGCAGCCGCGCGAAAATTCACGTTCTCAAGAAGTGATGATCACGCCGCGTGGCGTCAACGGCCTTGGCCGTAAAAAATGTTGCGATGCTAGCAAAAATGCGGCCCCGCGGACAGTCCGACTGGGGGGGCGGGCCGCCGGGAGTGGGGAATCGCGCCGGCGCTGGACCGTCATGCGGCATTGCAGTATTATCCTTGGTTCACAACATCTGTGGTTTGTCTCATCTGGCCGCCCATCAGGCGGACCATCCATGCAGACGCGCACCGCTCAAATCCGCGCCACAAGCCCGGTAGAGAGCATCCAAACAATTTTTTGCCGAAAATTGCAAAGGACTGACATGAATATGCCAAGCGCGGAATTTTCCCACGCCAATAGCGGTTCACCTGCCGACATGATGGGGGCTGACATCCTCGTCAATGCGCTCGCGGCAGAGGGCGTCGAGTTCGTCTGGGGTTACCCCGGCGGCGCGGTGCTCTATATCTACGACGCGTTCTACAAGCAAAACAAGATCGAACACATCCTGGTGCGCCATGAACAGGCGGCAGTCCATGCGGCTGACGGCTATGCGCGTGCCACGGGCAAGGTCGGTGTCGCCCTCGTGACGTCCGGCCCGGGCGTGACCAATGCCGTGACAGGCATCGCCACTGCTTACCTGGATTCGATCCCGATGGTGATCATCACCGGCAACGTGCCGACGCACGCCATCGGCCAGGACGCCTTCCAGGAGTGCGATACCGTCGGCATTACCCGCCCGATCGTCAAGCACAACTTCCTGGTCAAGGACGTGCGCAACCTCGCCTCGACCATCAAGAAGGCGTTCTACATCGCCGCAACGGGCCGTCCGGGTCCGGTGGTGGTGGATATCCCCAAGGACGTCTCGCGCGAACTCTGCAAGTACGAGTACCCGAAGACCATCGAGATGCGCTCGTACAGCCCGGTCAACAAGGGGCATTCGGGGCAGATTCGGAAGGCAGTGAGCCTGCTGCTGCAGGCCGAGCGTCCGTACATCTATTCGGGTGGCGGCGTGGTGCTTGCCGAGGCCAGCGAAGAGCTGCGCCAGCTGGCTGCGCTGACGGGTTACCCCGTGACGAACACGCTGATGGGCCTGGGTGCGTTCCCCGGCACCAGCAAGCAGTTCGTGGGCATGCTCGGCATGCACGGCACGTACGAAGCCAACATGGCGATGCAGAACTGCGACGTTCTGATTGCCATCGGCGCGCGATTCGATGATCGCGTGATCGGCAGCCCGGCGCACTTCACCTCGCAGCCGCGCAAGATCATCCACATCGACATCGATCCGTCCTCCATTTCGAAGCGGGTGAAGGTCGACATCCCCATCGTCGGCAACGTCAAGGACGTGCTGCAGGAGATGATTGCCCAGATCCAGTCTGGCGAAGCCAAGCCGAACAAGACGGCGCTGGCCAAGTGGTGGGAGCAGATCGAGCAGTGGCGCAGTGTCGATTGCCTGAAATACGACCGCACCTCTGAGATCATCAAGCCGCAGTACGTGGTCGAGAAGATCTGGGAACTGACCAACGGCGATGCATTCATCTGCTCCGACGTCGGTCAGCATCAGATGTGGGCTGCGCAGTTCTACAAGTTCAACGAGCCGCGTCGCTGGATCAACTCTGGCGGCCTGGGCACGATGGGCGTGGGGCTGCCGTACGCGATGGGTATCAAGAAAGCGTTCCCGGACAAGGAGGTCGTCACCATCACCGGTGAAGGCTCGATCCAGATGTGTATCCAGGAACTGTCGACGTGCCTGCAGTACGACACGCCGGTGAAGATCTGCTCGCTCAACAACGGTTATCTGGGCATGGTGCGCCAGTGGCAGGAAATAGAGTACGACAACCGCTACTCGCATTCCTACATGCAGGCGCTGCCGGACTTCGTGAAGTTGGCTGAATCGTATGGCCACGTCGGCATGCGCATCGAGAAGACGTCTGACGTCGAGCCCGCGCTGCGCGAAGCCTTCCGACTCAAGGATCGCACCGTGTTCCTCGACTTCCAGACCGACCCGACAGAAAACGTCTGGCCGATGGTTCAGGCAGGCAAGGGTATTTCTGAAATGCTGCTCGGCGCGGAGGACCTCTAATGCGCCACATCATTTCCGTCCTGCTGGAAAACGAACCGGGCGCGCTGTCGCGCGTGGTGGGCCTGTTCTCGGCGCGCGGCTACAACATCGAGACGCTGACGGTCGCCCCGACTGAAGACGCCTCGCTGTCGCGCATGACGATCGTCACGACCGGTTCGGACGACATCATCGAGCAGATCACCAAGCACCTGAACCGCCTGGTGGAAGTCGTCAAGGTCGTCGACCTGACCGAAGGTGCGCACATCGAGCGCGAGCTGATGCTTGTGAAGGTGCGCGCGGTCGGCAAGGAGCGTGAGGAGATGAAGCGTACCGCGGACATCTTCCGCGGCCGCATCATCGACGTGACCGAGAAGACCTACACGATCGAGCTGACCGGCAACGGCAGCAAGCTCGACGCGTTTCTCGATGCCATCGATCGCACTGCAATTCTTGAGACCGTTCGTACGGGCGGCTCGGGCATCGGCCGCGGCGAGCGCATTCTGAAGGTTTGAACCGGCGCGTGCACCAGCGTGTAACTGCGGCCGGACCCCATCGATATTGAAGTATTTGAAAATTAGGACATCAACATGAAAGTGTTTTACGACAAGGACGCCGACCTCTCCCTGATCAAGGGCAAGAACGTCACCATCATCGGCTATGGCTCGCAAGGTCACGCCCACGCCCTGAACCTGAACGACTCGGGCGTGAAGGTGACGGTCGGTCTGCGCAAGAACGGCGCGTCGTGGAACAAGGCCGTCAACGCCGGCCTGCAGGTCAAGGAAGTGGCCGAGGCAGTGAAGGAAGCCGACGTCGTCATGATCCTGTTGCCGGACGAGCAGATTGCCGACGTGTACAAGAATGAAGTGCACGGCAACATCAAGCAAGGCGCCGCACTGGCATTCGCCCACGGCTTCAACGTGCACTACGGTGCCGTGATCCCGCGCGCCGACCTGGACGTCATCATGATCGCCCCGAAGGCCCCGGGCCACACCGTGCGCGGCACGTACACGCAAGGTGGCGGCGTGCCGCACCTGATCGCCGTGCACCAGGACAAGTCGGGCGCCGCACGTGATATCGCCCTGTCGTACGCCACCGCTAACGGCGGCGGCCGCGCCGGCATCATCGAGACGAACTTCCGCGAAGAAACCGAAACCGACCTGTTCGGCGAACAGGCCGTGCTGTGCGGCGGTACCGTCGAACTGATCAAGGCAGGTTTCGAGACGCTGGTGGAAGCCGGTTACGCGCCGGAAATGGCGTACTTCGAGTGCCTGCACGAGCTGAAGCTGATCGTCGACCTGATCTATGAAGGCGGCATCGCCAACATGAACTACTCGATCTCGAACAACGCCGAATACGGCGAATACGTCACCGGCCCGCGCGTTGTGACGGAAGAGACCAAGAAGGCCATGAAGCAATGCCTGAAGGACATCCAGACTGGCGAATACGCCAAGAGCTTCTTGTTGGAGTACAAGGCAGGCCAGCCGACGCTGATCTCGCGCCGCCGCCTGACCGAAGAGCACCAGATCGAGCAAGTTGGCGCCAAGCTGCGCGCGATGATGCCGTGGATCGCCAAGAATAAGCTGGTCGACCAGACGAAGAACTGATCGAGCGCATCTTGTGCGAGAAAGCCAGCCTTCGGGCTGGCTTTTTTTATGCTGTTTCCAGGGAGGCAAACAGTGTTTCAAGTGATGGCGCGGCCCCGTGTCGGCTAGAATGCCGCATTTCCTTCAAGACGCTGTCGAGGTCTGATTTGAACAACACGTATCCGCATCCCATCATCGCCCGCGAGGGTTGGCCGTACCTGGGCGGGATTTTCATCGTCACGCTCATTGTGCAGGCTGCCGCCGGCTTTGGCTGGGCATGGCCGTTCTGGGTGCTGACGCTGTTTGTGCTGCAGTTTTTCCGCGATCCCGCGCGCGCTGTGCCAACGCAGGCCAATGCGATTTTGTCGCCGGCCGATGGTCGCATCGTCGCCGTCGAGCAGGTGCGCGACCCGTACGCTGATCGCGACTCGCTGAAGATCAGCGTGTTCATGAACGTGTTCAATGTGCACTCGAACCGCGCGCCGGTCGATGGCACGGTGCAGCAGGTGCAGTACTTCCCGGGCAAGTTCGTCAATGCGGACCTGGATAAGGCGTCGCTGGAAAACGAGCGCAACGCCATCGTGCTGCGCCGCGCTGATGGTCAGCTCGTCACTTCAGTGCAGGTGGCTGGATTGATCGCGCGGCGCATCCTTTGCTATACCAAGGCAGGCGAAGTACTCACGCGTGGCCAGCGCTACGGTTTCATCCGCTTTGGCTCGCGCGTTGACGTGTACCTGCCGCTGACGGCGCGTCCACGCGTGACCATCGGCGAGAAGGTATCCGCCACGCTTACAGTGCTTGCTGAGCTGGACTGATCCGGAGGTCGCCATGCCCGCGTTCAACCGACGCAAGAAGCGTTTTACCGCCGGCAACGTGACGCACCTGCGTCCGCTGCGGCACAACCAGCCGCGCTCGGATGACGACGATCTGGAGATCGTGCGTCCGCGCCGCAGAGGCATCTATCTGCTACCCAACGCGTTCACGACGGCCGCGCTGTTCGCCGGCTTCTTCGCCATCGTGCAGGCGATGAACCTGAACTTTGAGACGGCCGCGATCGCCATCTTTGCGGCGATGGTGCTCGACGGCATGGACGGCCGCGTCGCCCGCATCACCAATACGCAAAGCGCGTTCGGCGAGCAATACGACTCGCTGTCTGACATGGTGTCGTTCGGCGTAGCGCCGGCGTTGGTCATGTACGAATGGATCCTGCGCGATCTGGGCAAGTGGGGCTGGCTCGCTGCGTTCGTGTATTGCGCCGGCGCTGCATTGCGTCTCGCGCGCTTCAACACGAACATCGGATCGGTCGACAAGCGCTTCTTCCAGGGCATGCCTAGCCCGGCCGCCGCTGCGCTCATCGCAGGTTTTGTCTGGCTGGCGATCGACAACAAGCTGCCGGTCAAAGAGCTGTGGATGCCGTGGGTAGCCTTCGGGCTGACGCTGTATGCAGGGCTGTCGATGGTGTCGAACGCGCCGTTTTACAGCGGCAAGGCGCTCGATGTTCGCCACCGCGTACCGTTCGGCGTGATGGTGCTCGTGCTTGTGTTATTCGTCGTGATATCCAGTGATCCGCCGGTGGCGTTGTTCGGCCTGTTTGTTGGCTACGCGGTGTCGGGTTACCTGCTGTGGGGGTGGCGCGCGCTGCATGGGCAACAAGGTAGCCCCCGTTTGCCAAAGCAGGCATCGGACGAAGCGCATGAGTGACCCATGCGCTGCACCATTGTGCGCTTGCGTCAATTTTTGAATTCGTCTATAGTCATTCGTATGCTTTCGCGCCCGATTTCCATTCTGATTACGCTAGTCTCGATTGATGGCCTACTAGGTCGTCAGGTCGGGACACGCGTATAGGAAATCGCAAGACAAGGCAAGCAAAAACCGCCAAGTTTTCGCGAACCAGAATTCACAGCGCCCCGGCCTGCAACCATGCACGCCGGGGCGTTTTGCATTCTGCGCCGCAAAAAACCATTCGAGACACCCACTAAGACCGACGCCAAAAACGTCACCCCACCAAGGAGCCGCCATGAGCGACAAACTGATCATTTTCGATACCACCTTGCGCGACGGCGAGCAGTCCCCCGGGGCGTCGATGACCAAGGAAGAGAAGATCCGCATCGCCAAGCAGCTGGAGCGGCTCAAGGTGGACGTGATCGAGGCCGGTTTTGCGGCCAGCTCCAATGGTGACTTCGAGGCGATCCGCGCGATTGCGCAGTCGGTCAAGGATTCGCGCATTTGCTCGCTGGCCCGTGCGAACGACCGTGATATTTCCCGCGCTGCCGAGGCGCTCAAGCCGGCGGGGCAGTTCCGCATCCACACGTTCATCGCCACATCGGCGCTGCACATGGAAAAGAAGCTGCGCATGTCGCCGGATCAGGTGTACGAGCAGGCGCGCCTGGCGGTGCGTTTCGCGCGCCAGTTCACCGATGACATCGAGTTCTCGCCGGAAGATGGCAGCCGCTCCGATATGGATTTCCTCTGCCGCGTGCTGGAAGGCGTGATCGCCGAGGGCGCGACCACCATCAACCTGCCAGATACGGTGGGCTACGCGGTGCCGGAAGGTTATGCCGCCCTGATCCGCTCGGTGCGCGAGCGCATCCCGAATTCCGACAAGGCGGTCTGGTCGGTGCATTGCCATAACGACCTCGGCATGGCGGTCGCCAACTCCCTGGCCGCTGTCAAACTGGGCGGCGCACGCCAGATTGAATGCACGATCAACGGCCTGGGCGAGCGCGCCGGCAACACCAGCCTCGAAGAGGTGGTGATGGCCGTGAAGACGCGTCGCGACTACTTCAATCTCGACGTGGGTGTCGATACCACGCAGATCGTGCCGGCTTCCAAGCTGGTCTCGCAGATCACCGGTTTCGTTGTGCAGCCGAACAAGGCTGTCGTGGGCGCCAACGCTTTCGCGCACGCTTCGGGCATCCACCAGGATGGCGTGCTCAAGGCGCGCGATACGTACGAAATCATGCGTGCCGAAGACGTGGGCTGGACGGCCAACAAGATCGTCCTGGGCAAACTCTCGGGCCGCAACGCGTTCAAGCAGCGTCTGCAGGAACTGGGCATTGAACTGGATTCGGAAGCCGAACTGAACGCTGCCTTCACCCGCTTCAAGGAGCTGGCCGATCAGAAGGCTGAGATCTTCGACGAGGACATCGTCGCCATCGTCTCGAACGAAGCGCAGCACAGCGAGGGCGAGCACTTCCGTTTCGTGTCGCTGGCCCAGCGCTCGGAAACCGGCGAGCGTCCGCACGCGCGCATCGTCTTCGTCGCGGATGGCAAGGAAGTGACGGGCGAAGCGGAGGGCAATGGCCCGGTCGACGCCACGCTCAATGCGATTGAGAGCAAGGTCGCCAGCGGCGCCGAGCAGCTGCTGTATTCGGTCAACGCCATCACGACGGGCACGCAGGCGCAGGGCGAAGTGACGGTGCGCCTGTCCAAGTCGGGCCGTATCGTCAACGGTGTGGGTACTGACCCGGACATCGTTGCGGCTTCGGCCAAGGCTTACCTTGCCGCTCTGAACAAGCTGCAGGACAAGAGCAGCGAAAAACTCAACCCGCAGATCTGATCGCGGGTTTCATGAACACAGGCAGGAGTCAGCCCAGACCCCAACACGATCACCACTGAGCGCGCACCCGGCTATCCACCGGAACGCGAAGCGGGTGCGGCGGCACCGGACACGTCAGGAGCGTGCACCATGCCGGCCGTCTTTGAGAGCGATGTCTGTGCGATCCACGACATGGCCGACCCGAACGTCCACGCCAGGCGATGCGCCTCGCGTGGAAGTTGCCGTTCTGGCGGTTAACGCTGGTTCACCGGCTTGAATCGTGATCGTGGTCGTACATCGGGTCGGGGCTGACCTGCGTGAGCCGCACGACGCCGTCGCGGTCAAAATAGAAGTTCATCAGCGAGGGCCAGACGCCTTCGTGCCTAAAGCGATAGGACCACACCTGCCGATCCATCAGCCGGAAATAGGCGGTCTCCTCGGGCTTGCCGAACGTCTGCAGCACATCATTCTGCGTCGCCGTGCCGACACGGATCTGCGCAAAATCCATCGTGGTCAGAATCTGCCGGAACGAGACGAGCTTGCCGCTCGCGTCGAAATCAGCGGCATAGGTGAATTGCCCATAGGGCTGCGTCGGATATAGCCAGCGCATGCCGCCATCGGCTCGCGGATACCGCTCGGGTGGTTTGCCAAAGCGTGCTTCCACGGCAGAAGCGGGTTGGCCGACCAGCGCTTCGCCCGTTTGTAAGGGCGCCAGCATGGTACACGCGCACGTTGATGTCAGCGCTGCGGCGAGCAGTGCCGCGCACTGCCATGTCGATCGAATGTTCACAAATAGTCTCCCGATGCCTTCAGTGTAGGAGGCCGTGCGGTCTCTGCCGGCGTGTGGGCTTGTGCCGACATGCGGCGGCGCTTTACCATCCGCGCTTCACGGAGATTTGCCATGGTGTTTCGTTGGTTTGTGGCCGCGCTGGCGGCTGTGGGGTTGTGCGGCGCGGCAAGTGCCCAGCCCGAAGGCGCGCCGATCCGGCTGGCCCTGATTGAAGGGCTTTCGGGCCCGTTTGCCAATGCGGGCGAGGCAGTGGAGCGCAATCTGCGCATGGCCATCGAAGGCGTAAATGCACGCGGTGGTGTGAAGCTGCCTGATGGCCACCATCCGCTTGCGCTTTTGCGCTTCGATAGCAAGAACACCGTCGACGAATCGTTGCTGCAACTGCAGGCCGCCACGGATGCGGGTATCCGCTTCGTGCTGCAGGGCAACAGTTCTGCGGCAGCGGCTGCATTGTCGACGTCGATCTCGCGCTACAACGACCGACATCCGGATGCGCGCGTGCTGTTCCTGAACTACGCTGCCGTCGATCCGGCGCTGACCAATGAGGGATGCAGCTTCTGGCATTTCCGCTTCGATGCGTCGGCCGACATGCGCATGCACGCGCTGACGGAAGTGATCCGCGATGACAAGGCGATCAAAAGGGTCTACCTGATTGGGCAGGACTACACGTTCGGCCGCCAGGTGGCGCAATCGGCGCGCCAGCAGTTGCGCGAAAAGCGACCGGACATCGCGATCGTTGGCGAGGTGCTGCACCCGATCGGAAAGGTGAAGGACTTTGCGCCGTATGTGGCGCGTATTACCGCGTCGGGTGCGGATACGGTCATCACCGGCAACTGGGGGAACGATCTGACGCTGCTCGTCAAGGCCGCGCGAGATGCCGGGCTCAAGGCGCGCTTCTTTACGTTTTATGGCAACTCGCTTGGTGCACCAGGCGCGATGGGCGAAGCCGGCGTCGGCCGTGTGGTGGCCGTGGCGGAGTGGCATCCGAACCTGGGCGGTGCCAAGTCCGATGCGTTCTACAAGGCCTTCCGTGCGCGTTATCCGGCACCCGCCGACGATTACCCATTGCTGCGCGACCAGATGTTGATCGACATGCTGGCCGCCGCCATCGAGCGTGCCGAGACGACGGAAGCTGCCGCCGTGGCGCGTGCGCTAGAACGCGCATCGTTCGACAACGGCTTCCACCGCATTACGCTGCGAGCGGAGGACCATCAAGCCATTCAGCCGCTCGTCGTCGCGCAGATGGAGCGGGCGGGCATGCCCGGTGCGCTGTTTGATATCGAGGGCTCGGGCTATGGTTTTCGTACGCTAAAAGTGATTCAAGGGGCGCAAACCGCATTGCCCACGACCTGCAAAATGGTGCGCTATTAAGCAGGGCGGCACAGCACTGTCGTCAGGGCGCGGTTCTGCGCTATAATCGCGGTCTTGCTGTCCAGACCGATTTTGGATGGGCAGCAAGATCATTGTTCAACACGGCACCAACGGCGGCTATTCAGGCGCTGCAGTGTCCGCAAGTCAAAGGAATCAAAATGTCCGTCGCTGACATCAACAAGCAAGACATCGTCAAAGATAACGGCCGCAGCGCCAACGATACGGGTAGCCCGGAAGTGCAAGTTGCACTGCTGACCGCTCGCATCAACGAACTGCAGCCGCACTTCAAGGCGCACATGAAGGATCACCACAGCCGTCGCGGCCTGCTCCGCATGGTGAGCCGTCGCCGCCGTCTGCTGGACTACCTCAAGAGCAAGGACGCTGACCGTTACACCGCCCTGGTTGCGAAGCTGGGTCTGCGTAAGTAATGGTGGGTATCACGCACTGCGCGTGATGAAAAGTGCCTGCGTCAGCGTGCTGATGCAGGCATTTTGTTTTTGGCGGCTGCGTTTGTGGCCGCGCCGGGCAACCGGTGAGTGATGGCAGTCGGCCAGTTCAAGATGAAGCGGCTGCCAAGGACCGGGGGCGGCAGGAAGCAGGGCCTTGTGTCATTCCAGCGCGGCATTGATGCCAGCGCTGCGCTGGAATGGCATAAAACACACCTCTGCAACCGCACCGTCTTACGGAACGTATTTGTCGCGGTGAAGCGCAATGAAGCGCGCCGCGAATACCGAACAGGAGATGCTATGACCATGTTCAATAAGGTCGTCAAAGAATTCCAATGGGGCGGCCACAAGGTCCGCATGGAAACGGGTGAGATCGCCCGCCAGGCGAGCGGCGCTGTGCTGCTCGACATGGACGACACCGTCGTGCTCGCTACCGTGGTAGGCGCCAAGAACCCGAAGCCGGGTCAGGACTTCTTCCCGCTGACTGTCGATTACCTCGAGAAGACCTACGCCGCTGGCAAGATCCCGGGTGGCTTCTTCAAGCGCGAAGGCCGTCCGTCGGAAAACGAAACGCTGACCTCGCGCCTGATCGATCGCCCGCTGCGTCCGCTGTTCCCGGAGGGCTTCTACAACGAAGTCCAGGTCGTTATCCACGTGCTGTCGATCAACCCGGAAGTGCCGGCTGACATCCCGGCGCTGGTTGCTGCTTCGGCTGCACTGGCTGTGTCGGGTCTGCCGTTCAACGGCCCGGTGGGCGCTGCCCGCGTGGGTTACAAGGATGGCCAGTACCTGCTGAACCCGAACCGCGCACAACTGGCGCACTCGGATCTGGACCTGGTTGTTGCCGGTACCGAGCGTGCCGTGCTGATGGTCGAATCCGAAGCGCAGCAGCTGTCGGAAGAGATCATGCTGGGTGCCGTGGTGTACGGCCATGAGCAGATGCAGATCGCCATCAACGCGATCCACGACCTGGTGCGCGACGGCGGCAAGCCTGAGTGGGATTGGCAAGCTGCGCCGAAGAACGAAGCGTTGGTCGCAAAGGTGTCCGAACTGGGCCTGGCCGATCTGCAAGCTGCTTACCAGCTGCGCCAGAAGTCGGCCCGCAGCCAGAAGCTGAAGGAAGTCTACAAGTCGGTTGCGGCCAAGCTGGCCGAAGCCGGCGTGGAAGCCGATGGCGTGGAAGTCGACAACATCCTGTTCGAGCTCGAATCGAAGATCGTGCGCGGCCAGATCCTGAATGGCGAACCGCGTATCGACGGCCGCGACACCCGCACGGTGCGCCCGATCGAGATCCGTTCGTCGGTGCTGCCGCGTGCGCACGGCTCGTCGCTGTTCACGCGTGGTGAAACGCAAGCGCTGGTGGTGGCCGCTCTGGGCACCAAGAGCGACGAGCAGATCATCGACGCGCTGCAAGGCGAGTACCGTGATCGCTTCATGCTCCACTACAACATGCCGCCGTTCGCCACGGGCGAAACTGGCCGCGTGGGCAGCCCGAAGCGCCGCGAAGTCGGCCATGGCCGTTTGGCCAAGCGCGCACTGATTCCGGTGCTGCCGCCCGCCGACGAATTCGGCTACACGATCCGTCTGGTGTCGGAAATCACCGAGTCGAATGGCTCGTCGTCGATGGCTTCGGTGTGCGGCGGCTCGCTGGCACTGATGGACGCTGGCGTGCCCATCAAAGCGCACGTTGCTGGCGTGGCCATGGGCCTGATCCTGGAAGACAACAAGTTCGCCGTGCTGACCGACATCCTGGGTGACGAAGATCACCTGGGTGACATGGACTTCAAGGTCGCTGGTACCGACGCTGGTATCACCGCACTGCAGATGGACATCAAGGTGCAGGGCATCACCAAGGAAATCATGCAGGTGGCACTGGCGCAAGCCAAGGAAGGCCGTCTGCACATCCTGGGCAAGATGCAGGCTGCCATGGGCGGCGCACGCACCGAGCTGTCGGAGCACGCACCGCGCATGATCACGGTCAAGATCAACCCGGAGAAGATCCGCGACGTGATTGGCAAGGGTGGTTCGACCATCCAGGCGCTGACCAAGGAAACCGGCTGCACGATCGACATCGGGGAAGACGGCACGATCACCATCGCGTCGACCTCGTCGGAAGGCATGGCAGAAGCCAAGCGCCGCATCGAAGGCATCACGGCAGAAGCGGAAGTGGGCAAGATCTACAACGGTACCGTGCTCAAACTGCTGGACTTCGGCGCGATCGTGAACATCCTGCCGGGCAAGGACGGTCTGCTGCACATCTCGGAAATCGCCAACGAGCGCGTGAACCAGGTTTCCGACTATGTGAAGGAAGGCCAGGCTGTGCGCGTGAAGCTGCTGAGCACCGATGAAAAGGGCCGCATGCGCCTGTCGATCAAGGCCGCCAAGGCCGAAGAGGGCGACGTGCCGGCCGCTGCACCGCAAGCACCGGGTGCTGGCGACGCTGCCTCGCAACAACAGCAGCAACAACAGCAGTAAGCGAGCGGTTTTCACCAAGAAAAACGGCTGGACGATGTCCAGCCGTTTTTTTGTTTACACTGCGTCGCGAGTTCTTCCTGTTGTCCCTTCGCGCCCCATCATGAGCCGCCTGTTCGAGCAAAACCGCATCGCCATCGTCTGGGATTTCGACAAGACACTGATCCCGCGCTACATGCAAGTGCCGCTGTTCGATCGCTTCAATATCGCCGAGCAGGGTTTCTGGGACGAAGTGGCTGCAGGCTCGCGCGAAATTGAATCGCGCGGTCAGAAGGTCAACCAGGAAACGTTCTACCTCAATGTGCTGCTGCGCCATGTGCGCGACGGCCGCATGGGCGGGCTCGACAATGCAACGCTGCGCGAACTGGGCGCCGAACTCGAATTCTTCCCCGGCGTGACTGATTTCTTCGAGCGCAGCAAGGCGTGGGTGCGCGACAACGCAACCTACCAGGCGTTCGACATCAAGCTCGAACACTACATCGTCAGCACGGGCCTGACAGAGATGATCAAGGGCTCGCCCATCGCCCCGTACATCGACGGCGTGTGGGGCTGCGAATTTCTGGAGGCGTCCGACTCGAACGCGGATGGCCGGCCGGTCATTGCGGAAGTCATCTACGCCATCGATAACACCACCAAGACACGTGCGCTGTTTGAGATCAACAAGGGCGTCAATAAGCACCCGGAAGCGGTAAGTGTGAACTCGTCGATTGCCGAGGACGAGCGCCGCGTGCCCTTCGCCAACATGATCTACGTCGCCGATGGGCCGAGTGATATTCCGGCGTTTTCGGTCGCCCGCAAGGGCGGCGGCCGCACCTATGCGGTCTACAACCCGGAGAGCCCTCGCTCATTCGAGCAGGCTGACAACTTGCGTGCCGATGATCGCGTCGACATGCTCGGCCCGGCCGACTATCGCGCCGGCTCGCCGACGGAGATGTGGCTCAAGTTGCATATCGGCAAGATCGCCGACGGCATCGTCCACGGCAAACAAGAAATCATGCGCGAAACCACGCGCGGCATTCCGCAGCACTTTGTCGAACCGAGGCGTAGCGTCTCGTAACCCGCGCACTGCGCCGTAACCCTCTCGATCCGATTCTCATGAAAGCGATTGAAATCACCCAGTACGGTGGCCCTGAAGTCTTGAAGCTTGGCGAGCGCCCGATGCCGGAGGCCAAGGCCGGCGAGGTTCTGATCCGCGTGCGTGCAGCGGGCGTGAACCGGCCCGATGTGTTCCAGCGCACGGGCAACTATCCGGTGCCGCCCGGTGCCTCGGATATTCCGGGGCTCGAAGTTGCAGGCGAGATAGTCAGCGGTGATCTGGCGCACGCCGACAATCGCTACGGCCTGAAGGTAGGCGATCGCGTCTGCGCGCTGGTGCAAGGCGGCGGTTATGCGGAGTTCTGCACGGCGCCGTTGGGCCAGGTGCTGCCTGTGCCGGCCGGCTTGTCCGATGTCGAAGCCGCTGCATTGCCAGAAAACTATTTCACCGTGTGGTCGAACGTGTTCGACCGAGGCCTGCTGGGGCGGGGCGCGCACGGCGCCGATGAAACGCTGCTCGTGCAGGGCGGCTCCAGCGGCATCGGCACGACGGCGATTCAGATCGCGTCTGCATTGGGTCACCGCGTGTTCGCCACGGCCGGTAGCGCCGAAAAGTGTGACGCCTGCGTCGAGCTCGGGGCCACGCGCGCCATCAACTACAAGACCGAGGATTTCGTTGAAATCGTCAAGGCCGAGACAGGGCGCGGCGCCGATGTGGTGCTCGACATGGTCGGCGGCAGTTATGTCGCGCGCGAAATTGCCTGCACCGCCGACGATGGCCGTATCGTCTTGATCGCGTTGCTGGGTGGCGCTAAGGCCGAGGTGCCGCTAGGCGACATCCTGCGCCGGCGCATTACGCTGACGGGCTCGACGCTGCGCCCGCGTCCGGTTGCATTCAAGGCCGCCATCGCGGCCAACCTGTATGAAACGGTCTGGCCATTGCTTGCGTCTGCGCGCATCAAGCCGGTCGTCCATGAGGTCATGCCGGCCGCGCAGGCGGCCCAGGCGCATGCTTTGATGGAATCGAGCGCGCACATCGGCAAGATCATGTTGGTTTGGGATTGACGCCAAGACGCCGAAATTGACCCCGTTTTTGCCGCCGCGGTAGAATGCCGGGTTTATTTGACAGTCGACCGGGTAAAACGTGAACGCAAGACCGAAGCTGGTGGTGGGCAACTGGAAGCTGCATGGCAGTCTGAGCACGAACGCCACGTTGCTTGAACAGATCAAGGCGGCAGGCAAAACCAACGCCACGCTGGCCGTGTGTGCGCCGTTCCCGTACCTGGCTCAGTGCCAGTCCTTGCTCGCCGGTTCTGCGGTCGGTTGGGGTGCACAGGATGTGTCGGCTGAAACACGGGGCGCCTTTACCGGCGAAGTAGCGGCATCGATGCTGTCGGAGTTTGGCTGCGGCTACGCGATCGTCGGTCACTCCGAACGTCGCTCATACCACGGCGAAACCGATGCACAAGTGGCGGCTAAGGCAATGCGTGCACTGGAACATGGCATCACCCCGATCGTCTGTGTGGGCGAAACGCTCGCGCAACGTGAAGCAGGTGAGACCGAGCAGGTGGTCGCCCGCCAACTCGATGCAGTTCTCGAAGCGCTGTCGGTCGAGCAACTTGGTCGTATCGTCGTGGCGTATGAGCCGGTTTGGGCCATTGGCACGGGCAAGACCGCGACGAGCGAGCAGGCGCAGGCTGTGCACGCGTTTCTGCGCGCACGTGTTGCTGCCCGCGACGCTGGCGTGGCGCAGCGTCTGTCAATTCTGTACGGTGGCAGCGTCAAGCCCGACAATGCCGGCGAATTGTTTGCAATGGCGGACATCGATGGCGGCCTGATCGGCGGCGCATCGTTGAAGGCGGAAGATTTCCTGGCGATCGGGCGCGCATAAACAACCGATCGAGTCGCGATGTCACCCATGTGCGGCTGCAACATATTATTGAGAGAAACGAAATGGCAATTCTGAAGACTCTGCTGCTGGTGGCGCAAATTCTGAGCGCGCTCGGCGTGATCGGCCTGGTGCTGCTGCAACACGGCAAGGGCGCGGACGTTGGGGCGGCATTTGGGTCGGGCGCGTCGGGCAGCTTGTTTGGTGCCACCGGTTCGGCCAACTTCCTGTCGCGTACGACGGCCGTGCTGGCCACCGTGTTCTTCGTTGCCACGCTTGCGCTGACGCTGATCGGCACCAACAAGGGCGGCGTGTCGGCGGGTGTGATGGGTTCGGTCGCGCCTGTTGCGTCCACGGCATCCGCACCCGCGGCCTCGGCTCCTGCCGCTGCTTCGGGCGCAGCTTCCGCGCCCGCTGTGCCGAAGTAATTTGATGCAACGATCGTGGCGTGCCGTTGAGGTTTTTCGGCGCGTTGCGAGGGATAAGATTTTTGTTTGTGCATTGAACAAAAGCGTTGCTTTGCGGTAGAATGCAAGGCTTGGAACAATACGGGAAACGGCAAGGGCGTTAAGTCTTAACCGCGTTCCTGATAGAGTTTCTTCCCCCAGCCGACGTGGTGAAATTGGTAGACACGCTATCTTGAGGGGGTAGTGGCGAAAGCTGTGCGAGTTCGAGTCTCGCCGTCGGCACCAATCAAATTCGGGGTCTGTTCAACGGGATGTTCCGCGCAGGCCCCTCCGCAAGACGACGCGCAGTCAAGGCGTCGTAAGGCTGCGGACCCGGCGCCTTCGATGGGGCGACAAGGCGCCGCCTGCGGGCAGTGCTGTTGCAACCATTCAAAAAGGCGGGCGTCCCTTGAACCTCGAAGCCTATTTCCCCGTACTGTTGTTCATCGTTGTCGGTGTTGGCCTCGGCCTTGCTCTGATGACCATCGGCCGAGTCCTCGGTCCGAACAATCCCGATCCTGACAAGCTCTCGCCGTACGAGTGCGGCTTCGAGGCATTCGAAGACGCGCGGATGAAGTTCGACGTGCGCTATTACCTCATCGCCATCCTGTTCATTCTGTTCGATCTGGAGACCGCGTTCCTCTTCCCCTGGGGCGTGGCGCTGCGTGAGATCGGCTGGCCGGGGTTCTTTGCGATGGGCGTGTTTCTTCTCGAGTTTCTCGTGGGCTTCGTCTACATCTGGAAAAAAGGCGCGCTCGATTGGGAGTGATGTGAAATGGCGATCGAAGGCGTACTCAACGAAGGCTTTGTCACGACAACCGCTGACAAGCTGATCAACTGGACCCGTACCGGGTCACTCTGGCCGATGACGTTCGGCCTGGCCTGCTGTGCTGTGGAAATGATGCATGCGGGCGCATCGCGTTATGACCTGGACCGTTTCGGCGTGGTGTTCCGCCCGTCGCCGCGTCAGTCTGACGTGATGATCGTGGCCGGCACGCTGTGCAACAAGATGGCGCCCGCGCTGCGCAAGGTGTACGACCAGATGGCCGAGCCTCGCTGGGTCATCTCGATGGGTTCGTGCGCGAACGGCGGCGGTTACTACCACTACTCGTATTCTGTCGTGCGCGGCTGCGATCGCATCGTGCCGGTCGACGTGTACGTGCCGGGCTGCCCGCCGACGGCCGAAGCACTGATCTACGGCATCATTCAGCTGCAGGCCAAGATCCGTCGCACCAACACCATCGCGCGCAAGGCCTGACATGACCGACAAGCTTGCCACCCTGAAGGCCGCGCTGGAAAAGGCGCTGGGCAATCGCGTTCAAAGCCTGACCGAGTCGGTCGGTGAACTCACCCTCGTGGTGAAGGCTGCCGATTACCTCGACGCCATGCGCACGCTGCGCGACGACGCTTCGCTCAAATTTGAACAGCTGATGGACTTGTGCGGCGTCGACTACGCCGACTACGGCGACGGTGCCTGGAACGGCCCGCGTTTCGCTGCGGTGTCGCATCTGCTGTCGATCACGCACAACTGGCGCGTTCGCGTGCGCGTGTTTGCGCCGGACGATGACCTGCCCGTGGTGTCGTCGGTGACCACGATCTGGAATTCCGCTGACTGGTTCGAGCGCGAAGCGTTCGACCTTTACGGTCTTGTGTTCGAAGGCCATCCGGACCTGCGCCGCATCCTGACCGACTACGGCTTCATTGGCCACCCGTTCCGCAAGGACTTCCCCGTGTCGGGTTACGTTGAAATGCGTTACGACCCGGTGCAGCGCCGCGTGGTCTACCAGCCGGTCACCATCGAGCCGCGCGAGATTACGCCGCGTGTGATCCGTGAGGATCAATACGGTGGTCTGAAGCACTGAAGGGCGCCCGAACATGGCAGATATCAAGAACTACACCCTGAACTTCGGTCCGCAACACCCGGCAGCACACGGCGTGCTGCGCCTGGTGCTTGAGTTGGACGGTGAAGTCATTCAACGTGCCGACCCGCACATCGGGCTGCTGCACCGCGCGACTGAAAAGCTCGCTGAGCAGAAGACGTGGATTCAGAGCGTGCCGTACATGGACCGCCTCGACTACGTGTCGATGATGGTCAACGAGCACGCCTACGTGATGGCAATCGAGCGGCTGCTGGGTCTAGAAGTGCCGCTGCGTGCGCAGTACATCCGCGTCATGTTCGACGAAATCACGCGGATCATGAACCACCTGATGTGGATTGGTTCGCACGCGCTGGACGTTGGCGCCATGGCGGTGTTCCTGTACGCCTTCCGCGAGCGTGAAGACCTGTTCGATATGTATGAGGCGGTGTCGGGCGCGCGCATGCACGCCGCCTACTACCGTCCGGGCGGCGTCTATCGCGACCTGCCTGACACGATGCCGCAATACAAGGCATCCAAGGTGCGCAACGAGAAGGCGCTGGCCGCCCTGAACCAAACGCGTTCGGGTTCGCTGCTTGATTTCATTGAAGACTTCACCAACCGCTTCCCGAAGTACGTTGACGAGTACGAGACGCTGCTGACCGACAACCGGATTTGGAAGCAACGTCTCGTTGGTATCGGCGTGGTGAGCCCGGAGCGTGCGCTTAACAAAGGTTTCTCCGGTGCGATGCTGCGTGGTTCGGGCATCGAATGGGATGTGCGCAAGAAGCAGCCGTATGAGGTGTACGACCGCATCGATTTCGACATCCCGGTTGGCGTGAACGGCGATTGCTACGACCGTTATCTGGTGCGCGTGGAAGAAATGCGCCAGAGCAATCGCATCATTCGCCAGTGCATCGAGTGGCTGCGCAAAAACCCGGGCCCTGTGATCACCGATAACCACAAGGTGGCGCCGCCGTCGCGTGTGGACATGAAGACCAACATGGAAGAGCTGATTCACCACTTCAAGCTCTTCACGGAAGGTATGCATGTGCCCGAAGGCGAGGCGTATGCCGCTGTTGAGCACCCGAAGGGCGAGTTCGGCATCTATGCAATCTCCGACGGCGCCAACAAGCCGTACCGCTTGAAGATCCGCGCACCGGGCTTCGTTCATCTGGCCGCGCTTGACGAAATGGCGAAGGGTCACATGATTGCCGATGCGGTGACGATCATCGGTACGCAAGACATCGTGTTTGGCGAGATCGATCGCTGAACCCGCAGGAAACAACGGTTTGACGCGCAGGCAAGCGCGGCTGTGAAACGAGGACGCACGCCGGGGTAAGGCAGTTAGGTAACACGCCCCGCGTCCCGCACCAATCGCAACGAACATGCTATCAGCAGAAGCTCTCAAGGAAATCGATCGGGCGGTCGCGAAATATCCCGCCGACCAGAAGCAGTCCGCCGTGATGGCGGCGCTGGCGGTCGCGCAGAGCGAGAAAGGCTGGGTCTCGCCCGAAGTCATGCAGTTCGTGGCCGAGTACCTCGAAATGCCGCCGGTGTGGGTCGAGGAAGTGGCGACGTTCTACAACATGTACGACACCAAGCCGGTTGGCCGCTTCAAGCTGTCGGTGTGCACGAACTTGCCGTGCGCGCTGTCGGGCGGCGAACGTGCTGCCGACTACCTGAAGAAGAAGCTGGGCATCGGTTTCAACGAGACCACCGCCGACGGCAACTTCACGCTGAAGGAAGGCGAGTGCATGGGCGCGTGCGGTGATGCACCGGTCATGATCGTCAACAACACCCACATGTGCAGCTTCATGAGCAACGAGAAGCTCGACGCGCTGATCGCCGACCTCCAGTCGAAGGCGCCGACCAACGGAGCAGGCAAGTAAATGACCTCTCTGCACGATCGACATATCCAGCCGTTGATTCTTGCCGGCCTGAACGGCGACAACTGGCACCTCGAAGATTACGTCAAGCGTGGCGGCTATCAACAGCTCAAGCGCATCCTCACCGAGAAGATCACCCCAGAGCAGGTCATTGCCGACGTGAAGGCGTCGGGCCTGCGTGGCCGGGGCGGTGCGGGCTTCCCGACCGGTCTGAAGTGGAGCTTCATGCCGCGCCAGTTCCCGGGCCAGAAGTATCTGGTCTGCAACACGGACGAAGGCGAGCCGGGGACGTTCAAGGATCGCGACATCATCCGTTACAACCCGCACGCGCTGATCGAAGGCATGGCCATCGGCGGCTACGCGATGGGCATCACCGTTGGCTACAACTACATCCACGGCGAGATCTGGAACGAATACAAGATCTTCGAGCAGGCCCTAGAAGAGGCGCGCGCTGCAGGCTTCCTCGGTGACAACATCCTGGGGTCCGGCTTCAACTTCCAGCTGCATGCGCACCATGGCTATGGCGCATACATCTGCGGCGAAGAGACCGCGCTGCTCGAGTCGCTGGAAGGCAAGAAGGGCCAGCCGCGCTTCAAGCCGCCGTTCCCGGCAAGCTTTGGCCTGTACGGCAAGCCGACCACCATCAACAACACCGAAACCTTTGCCGCGGTCCCGTTCCTGCTCGCGATCGGTCCGGACAACTACCTGAAGATGGGCAAGCCGAACAACGGTGGCTCGAAGATCTTCTCTGTGTCCGGCGACGTGGAGCGTCCGGGCAACTACGAGATTCCGCTCGGCACGCCGTTCTCCAAGCTGCTGGAGCTGGCCGGTGGCATGCGCGGTGGCAAGAAACTCAAGGCGGTCATCCCGGGTGGTTCGTCGGCGCCCGTGGTGCCGGCCGACCTGATGATGGCCTCCGACATGGACTACGACTCGATCGCCAAGGCTGGTTCGATGCTGGGCTCGGGTGCAGTGATCGTGATGGACGAAACGCGTTGCATGGTGAAGTCGCTGCTGCGCCTGTCGTACTTCTATTTCGAAGAGTCGTGCGGCCAGTGCACACCGTGCCGCGAAGGCACGGGCTGGCTGTACCGCGTGGTCGACCGCATCGAGCACGGCAAGGGCCGCCAGGAAGACCTGGACCTGCTGAACAACGTGGCCGAAAACATCATGGGCCGGACCATCTGCGCACTCGGCGATGCCGCTGCGATGCCGGTCCGCGGCATGCTCAAGCACTACTGGGATGAGTTCGCGTATCACGTCGAACACAAGCAGTGCATGGTGCCCACCTACATTTAAGCGTGGCAGAACATGGTTGAAATCGAAATCGATGGCAAGAAGGTCGAGGTTGCCGAAGGCAGCCTGGTGATGGAGGCGGCTCGCCAGACGGGCACCTACATCCCTCACTTCTGCTATCACCGCAAACTGTCGGTCGCGGCCAACTGCCGGATGTGCCTGGTCGAGGTCGAGAAGGCACCCAAGGCGCTGCCGGCCTGCGCCACGCCCGTCACCGCGGGCATGAAGGTCTTCACCAACTCAGAGAAGGCGGTGAAGGCACAGAAGTCCGTGATGGAATTCCTGCTGATCAACCACCCGCTGGATTGCCCGATCTGCGATCAGGGTGGCGAGTGCCAACTGCAGGATCTGGCCGTGGGCTACGGCAAGTCGGAATCGCGTTACCAGGAAGAAAAGCGTGTCGTGTTCCACAAGAACGTGGGCCCGCTGATCTCCATGGAAGAGATGACGCGCTGCATCCACTGCACGCGTTGTGTCCGCTTTGGTCAGGAAATTGCCGGCGTGATGGAACTGGGCATGCTCAACCGTGGTGAGCATTCCGAGATCACGACGTTCGTCGGTCAGACCGTTGACTCCGAGTTGTCGGGCAACATGATCGACCTGTGCCCGGTCGGTGCGCTGACCAGCAAGCCGTTCCGCTATTCGGCCCGTACGTGGGAGTTGGCACGCCGCAAGTCGGTGTCGCCGCACGACGGCCTGGGGGCGAATGTGATCGTCCAGACGAAGAACCAGCGCGTGATGCGCGTCCTGCCGCTGGATAACGAAGCCATCAACGAGTGTTGGCTTTCCGACAAGGACCGCTTCGCCTATGAAGGCGTAAACAGCGACGACCGTCTGACCCAGCCGATGCTCAAGCAAGGCGGTCAGTGGAAGGCCGTCGACTGGACCACGGCGCTGGAATACGTTGCCAACGGCCTGAACGAAATCAAGCGAGACCACGGTGCCGATCAGATCGGTGCATTGGCAAGCCCGCACAGCACGCTGGAAGAACTGTTCTTGCTGCAAAAACTGGTGCGCGGCATTGGCAGCGACAACGTCGACTTCCGTCTGCGTCAGTCCGATTTCTCGGTCAAGCCGACGGGCGCTCCGTGGCTCGGCATGCCGATCGCCGACGTGTCGCTGCTGCAGCGTACGCTGGTCGTAGGCTCTTTCCTGCGCAAGGACCACCCGCTGCTGGCCGCCCGTCTGCGGCAGGCAGGCAAGAAGGGCGCGCAACTGAACGTGATCGGCGCCGGCGGCGAAGATCTGCTGATGCCTGCTACGCAGTTGCTGGGCGCGCCGTCGCAATGGCTGTCGCTGCTGTCGCAAGTTGCGGTGGCGGTGGCGGCTGCCAACAACGTTGCCCGCCCGGGTGGCACCGATAGCATCGAAGCCGGTGACGTTGCCAAGCGCATCGCTGCGAGCCTTGCGTCGGGAGAGCGTAAGGCTGTGTTCCTCGGTAACGCTGCTGTGGCGCATCCGCAGTTCTCGCAACTGCATGCGCTGGCCCAGTGGGTGGCGCAGCAGACCGGCGCGACGCTGGGTTTCCTGACGGAAGCGGCCAACACCGTGGGCGGCTACGTTGCCGGTGCGTTGCCGCAAGGCAATGGTCTGGACGCCGCCGCCATGCTGGCGCAACCGCGTCGTGCTTACGTGCTGCTGGGTGCCGAGCCGGAATTCGATACCGCGAACCCTGGGCAGGCCCGTGCGGCACTGGACCAGGCTGACACGGTGATCGTGCTGGCGCCGTTTGCCTCCCGCGCTGCACTCGAGTACGCCGACGTGCTGCTGCCGACGGCGCCGTTCACGGAAACCTCGGGCACCTTTGTGAACTGCGAAGGTCTGCCGCAAAGCTTCAACGGCGTTGTGCGCAGCCTGGGCGATTCGCGTCCGGCGTGGAAGGTCCTGCGCGTGCTGGGCAACCTGCTGAACGTGCCGGGCTTCGAATACGACAGCTCCGAAGTGGTGCGCGACGAAGTACTGGCCAAGCCGGTCACCGCCCGTTTGTCGAACACGACGACGGCGCTGACCGCTGCTCCGGCCGCCGCCGCAGCAGGCCTCGAACGTCTGGCAGATGTGCCGATCTACCACGCTGATCCGATCGTGCGCCGCGCTGGTTCTCTGCAACTGACGGCTGCGGCACGCGCGGCCGTGCGCGCTGGCGTGCCGGCCGATCTCTACGCACAACTGGGCTTGGCCAATGGTGACGCCGTGCGCGTGACGCAAGGGCAGCGCAGCGTGGTGCTGCCGGCCGTGCTGGACAAGTCGCTGGCTTCCGGCGTGATCCGTGTGCCCGCCGCTACCGAGGCGTCGGCTCAGCTGGGTGCCATGTTCGGGGCGGTAAGCGTTGAGAAGGTTGAATCGTCCGCGCTGGCGGCTACGGTGTAAGGGTCAACATGATCGAGTCGATTACTTCTTTCGGTACCGCCACCTTCGGTGGCTGGTGGCCGCTGGTCTGGACGCTGGTCCGTGCGGTCTGCATCATTCTGCCGCTGCTGCTGTGCGTGGCTTACCTGATCCTGTGGGAGCGCAAGCTCATCGGCTGGATGCACGTGCGTCTGGGCCCGAACCGCGTGGGCCCGATGGGCCTGCTGCAGCCGATTGCCGACGTGCTCAAGCTGCTGCTCAAGGAAGTCATGGTGCCGAGCGCGGTCAGCCGTGGCATGTACATCATCGCGCCGCTGATGGTGCTGATGCCCGCCGTGGCGATCTGGGCGGTGATTCCGTTCCAAGCCGAGGCGATGGTGTCGAACATCAACGCTGGCCTGCTGTACGTGATGGCGATCAGCTCGGTGGGCGTGTACGGCGTGATCCTGGCCGGCTGGGCATCGAACTCAAAGTACGCGTTCCTGGGTGCGATGCGTGCCTCGGCACAAATGATTTCGTACGAAATCGCCATGGGCTTCGCGCTCGTGACGGTACTGATGGTGACGGGCAGCCTGAACCTGTCGGACATCGTTAACTCGCAGAACCGCGGTTTCTTTGCAGGTCACGGTATCAACATCCTGTCGTGGAACTGGCTGCCGCTGCTGCCGATGTTCGGCGTCTATTTCATCTCGGGTGTGGCTGAAACGAACCGCCATCCGTTCGATGTGGTGGAGGGTGAATCCGAAATCGTGGCCGGCCACATGATCGAATACTCGGGCATGGCGTTCGCGCTGTTCTTCCTGGCCGAGTACATCAACATGATCGTGATCTCGGCGCTGACGGCCACGCTGTTCCTGGGCGGCTGGGCTCCGCCGATCGACGCGCCGGTCCTGAACTGGATTCCGGGCTTCTTCTGGCTGCTGTTCAAGGTTTTCCTGCTGCTGTCGGTCTTTATCTGGCTGCGTGCATCGTTCCCGCGTTATCGCTATGACCAGATCATGCGTCTGGGCTGGAAGATCTTCATTCCGCTCACTGTGGGCTGGCTTGTCGTCGTCGCCATCTGGTTGGTGTCGCCGTGGAACATCTGGAAGTAACGGGACAATAGGAAGGCACCATGTTGCTTGCCATCAAGGAATTCTTTAACAGCCTGCTCCTGAAGGAACTCTTCAAGGGGCTGGCGCTGACCGGGCGCTACCTGTTTGCGCGCAAGATCACCGTTCTCTTTCCGGAAGAGAAGACGCCGCTGTCGCCGCGCTTCCGCGGCCTGCACGCGCTGCGTCGCTATCCGAATGGCGAGGAACGCTGCATCGCTTGCAAGCTGTGTGAAGCCGTGTGCCCGGCCCTGGCCATCACGATCGAATCGGATCAGCGCGACGACGGCACTCGCCGCACCACGCGCTACGACATCGACCTGACCAAGTGTATTTTCTGCGGCTTCTGTGAAGAGGCTTGCCCGGTGGACGCCATCGTCGAGACGCACATCCTGGAATACCACGGTGAAAAGCGCGGCGACCTGTATTTCACCAAAGACATGCTGCTGGCCGTGGGTGATCGCTTCGAGCCGGAAATTGCGGCCAACAAGGCGGCCGACGCGAAGTACCGCTGAGTCAGGACGTCCGCCGTGCAGTTGGCGGGCGGTGCAGTTGACATCCCGGTTGGACAACGGCTCCTCGAGAGCCAACCAGTTGCGGTGGCGTCACGCCATCGCGGCTTTGGACAAGCGCGTGCCGCAAAACGGCCCGTGCCAGGATCATGGAAATCACGACGATCATCTTCTACTGTTTCGCGCTCGTGCTGGTGCTCGCAGCGCTGAAGGTCATCACCGCGAAGAACCCGGTGCACGCGGCGCTGTTCCTCGTGCTCTCGTTCTTCACCGCGGCGGCGATCTGGATGCTGCTCAAGGCGGAGTTTCTCGCCATCACGCTGGTGCTGGTCTACGTTGGGGCAGTGATGGTGCTGTTCCTGTTCGTGGTGATGATGATCGATATCGACATCGAACACCTGCGACGCGATTTCTGGACCTACGTACCGATGGCAGCCTTCGTGGGCGTGGTCATCATCCTGGAAATGGCTGTCGTGCTGACCAAGACCTTCATGGGGCGCGTACAGCCCGTGCAGGAGCTGCCGAAGGGCTTCACCGGCCCGAACACACAGGCGCTCGGGAAACTCATCTATACCGATTACATCTACGCCTTTGAAGTGGCTGGCGCGGTGCTGCTGCTGGCAATTGTCGCGGCCGTGGCTCTGACCGCTCGCCGCCGCAAGGACACCAAGGCACAGAACGTGTCTGATCAAATCCGCGTGAAGCGCAAGGACCGCGTGCGTCTGGTCTCGATGCCGGCGGAAAAATCGGCTGGCGCAGCTTCGGCTGAATCCAACAGCTGAGCCCCGGGAGAACCCATATGTCTTCGCTATCCCTTGCCCATTACCTCGTGCTCGGCGCGGTGCTGTTTGCCATCAGCATCGTCGGCATCTTCCTGAACCGCAAGAACGTCATCGTGCTGCTGATGGCGATCGAACTGATGCTGCTGGCGGTCAACCTGAACTTCGTCGCGTTCTCCCATTACCTGGGCGATCTGGCGGGGCAGGTGTTCGTGTTTTTCATCCTGACGGTGGCCGCGGCGGAATCCGCGATCGGTCTCGCCATCCTGGTGGTGCTGTTCCGTAATCTGGACACCATCAACGTCGACGATCTGGACAGCCTCAAGGGCTGACCTCCGCATCCACCTAAAAGAAGCGTTCCATGGCTACCACGCTCAATCCCAACCTGCTGCTGGCGATCCCGCTCGCGCCGCTGGCCGGCGCGGCGATCGCCGGGCTGTTCGGCACCAAGTTCTTTGGCGAGAAGATCGGCCGCACGGCATCCCACAGCGTCACCATCCTCGGTGTCGCGATCGCCTTCATTCTGTCGGCGCTGACGCTGTCCGACGTCATCAATGGCGCCGGTTACAACGGCACCGTCTATGAATGGATGACGGTTGGCTCGCTGAAGATGGAAGTCGGCTTCCTCATCGATTCGCTCACGGCGATGATGATGTGCGTGGTGACCTTCGTCTCGCTGATGGTGCATATCTACACCATTGGCTACATGGCGGAAGACGACGGCTATAACCGTTTCTTCGCGTACATCTCGCTGTTCACCTTTTCGATGTTGATGCTCGTGATGAGCAACAATTTCCTGCAGCTGTTCTTCGGCTGGGAGGCGGTGGGTTTGGTGTCGTACCTGCTGATCGGCTTCTGGTTCAAGCGTCCGACGGCCATCTACGCCAACATGAAAGCGTTCCTGGTCAACCGCGTGGGTGACTTCGGCTTCGTGCTCGGTATCGGCCTGTTGCTGGCGTACAGCGGTAGCCTGAGCTACGCCGATGTGTTCGCTGCCCGCGACAACCTGGCCACGATTGGCTTCCCGGGTACCGACTGGCACATGCTGACGGTCGCTTGTATCTGCTTGTTTATCGGCGCGATGGGTAAATCGGCGCAGTTCCCGCTGCACGTGTGGCTGCCGGACTCGATGGAAGGCCCGACCCCGATCTCCGCACTGATTCACGCGGCCACCATGGTGACCGCCGGTATCTTCATGGTCGCGCGCATGTCGCCGCTGTTCGAACTGTCGGACACCGCGCTGTCGTTCGTGCTGATCATCGGCGCCATTACCGCGCTGTTCATGGGCTTCCTGGGCATCATCCAGACCGATATCAAGCGTGTGGTGGCGTACTCGACGCTGTCTCAGCTCGGTTACATGACCGTCGCGCTGGGCGCGTCGGCTTACCAAGTCGCGGTGTTCCACCTAATGACGCACGCGTTCTTCAAGGCGCTGCTGTTCCTCGGCGCGGGCTCGGTCATCATCGGCATGCACCACGATCAGGACATGCGCAACATGGGCGGCTTGCGCAAGTACATGCCGGTCACGTGGCTGACATCGCTGGTGGGGTCGCTGGCGCTGATTGGCACGCCGTTCTTTGCAGGTTTCTACTCGAAGGACTCGATCATCGAAGCGGTGCGCGAATCGCACCTGCCGGGCGCCAGCTTTGCCTACTGGGCTGTGCTGGCTGGCGTGTTCGTGACCGCGTTCTACTCGTTCCGCATGTATTTCCTGGTGTTCCACGGTGAAGAGCGTTTCGGCAAGGAACACTCGCATCACGAAGGCAATCACGTGGACGAAGAGGAAACCGCTGACCATCACCACGGCCTGGCTCCGGGTCAGAAGCCGCACGAGTCGCCGTGGGTGGTGACGGTCCCCCTGGTGCTGCTCGCGATTCCTTCGGTCATCATCGGTGCGATGGCAATCCAGCCGATGCTGTTCGGCGAGTTCTTCAAGCACGGTGTTGTGTTCTCGGAGGTCATCTTCAATGCTGACAACCACGAAGCAATGAAGGTGCTGGCCGAAGACTTCCACGGTTGGGTCGAGATGGCGCTGCACGGCTTTACGTCGGCACCGTTCATCCTGCTGCTGGCGGGTGTGGTGCTGTCGTGGTTCTTCTACTTGAAGCGCCCGGATATTCCGGCAGCAATCGCCAAGCGTTTCTCCGGCGTCTACAAGCTGCTGGACAACAAGTACTACATGGACAAGATCAACGAGATCGTCTTTGCCAACGGTGCGGTCAAGTTTGGCCGTGGCCTGTGGAAGGGCGGCGATCAAGGTGTGATCGACGGTGTTGTCGTCAACGGCAGCGCGCGTCTGGTGGGCTGGTTCGCGACCGTCGTGCGCCTGCTCCAGTCCGGCTTCATCTATGACTATGCGTTCGCGATGATCATCGGCACGGTTGGGCTGCTGACGTATTTCGTGTTTCTGGCAGGCAAATAAGGGATTACAAAAATGGTTCTGTCTTTTGCGATCTGGCTGCCGATCTTCTTCGGCGTGCTGGTGCTGGCCTCGGGCTCAGACCGCAATCCCGGTTATGTCCGCTGGATGTCGCTGATCGGCTCCGTAATCAGCTTCGTGATGACGCTCCCGCTCATCACGCGTTTCGACAAGACGACGGCTGCGATGCAGTTCGTTGAGAAATCGTCGTGGATCGAGCGCTTCCACATCAGCTACTACCTTGGAGTCGACGGCATTTCGATGTGGTTCGTGGTGCTGACCGCGTTCATCACCGTCATCGTCGTCATTGCCGCCTGGGAAGTCATCACCGAGCGCGTGGCGCAATACATGGCCGCGTTCCTGATCCTGTCCGGTCTGATGATCGGCGTGTTTGCGTCGCTCGACGGTCTGCTGTTCTACGTGTTCTTCGAAGCCACGCTGATCCCGATGTACATCATCATCGGTGTGTGGGGCGGCCCGAACCGCGTCTACGCGGCATTCAAGTTCTTCCTGTACACGCTGCTGGGTTCGTTGCTGACGCTGGTTGCGCTGTTGTATCTGTATTTCCACAGCGGCACGTTCGAAATCCTGCAGTGGCATCAGGTCAAGCTGTCGATGAACGAGCAGGTCCTGATCTTCCTCGCGTTTTTCATGGCCTTTGCCGTGAAAGTGCCGATGTGGCCGGTGCACACCTGGCTGCCGGACGCCCACGTGGAAGCCCCGACCGGCGGCTCCGTGGTGCTGGCTGCCATCATGCTGAAGCTGGGCGCCTACGGTTTCCTGCGGTTCTCGCTGCCGATCGCGCCGGATGCCAGCCATAGCCTGTCCGCGTTCATCATCGCGATCTCGCTGGTTGCCGTGATCTACATCGGTCTGGTGGCGCTGGTGCAGGCCGACATGAAGAAGCTGGTCGCGTATTCGTCGATCGCGCACATGGGCTTCGTCACGCTGGGCTTCTTCATCTTCAACGAGATCGGTGTGGAGGGCGGTATCGTCCAGATGATCTCGCACGGCTTCATCTCAGGCGCAATGTTCCTGTGTATTGGTGTGTTGTATGACCGCGTGCATTCGCGTCAGATTGCCGATTACGGCGGTGTGGTGAACACGATGCCGAAGTTTGCGGCGCTGTCGGTCTTCTTTGCGATGGCCAACTGCGGCCTGCCGGCAACCTCCGGTTTCGTCGGCGAATTCATGGTGATCCTGGGTTCCGTCAAGTTCAACTTCTGGATTGGCTTGTTGGCCGCCACGGCGCTGATCTTTGGCGCAGCGTATTCGCTGTGGATGGTCAAGCGCGTGATCTTCGGTGATGTGACGCACAAGCATGTGGCCGAGCTGAAGGACCTGAATTGCCGCGAGTTCTTCATGCTGGGCGTGCTCGCGATCGCCACCCTGTACATGGGCCTGTATCCGAAGCCCTTCACCGATGTCATGCATGCGTCCGTGGTCAATCTGCTGACCCACGTGGCTCAGTCGAAGCTGTAAGCAGCGAGAAGAAACTATGCAATCGTCCTCCTCTATTGCGGCTTTTGCCCCAATCGTTTTTCTCGCGCTGGGCATTGGTGCCGTCAACTGGATTGACTTGGCACGCGGCCAGAAACGAAGCAGCGTGGCCTATCCGGTTTCGTTGGTGATTACGCTGGTGCTGGCGGTGTGGTTTGCGCTGAACGCTGCGAACGGTGAGACGCACTACGTCTTCGGCAACATGGCGGTGATCGATCCGATGGCCAACGTGCTGGCGTCGTTCTGTGCGCTGACGCTGTTTGCCACGCTGGTGTACACGCGCCGCTATCTGGCCGACCGTGACATGTATGCGGGTGAGTTCTACATGTTCGCCCTGTTCACACTGGGCGGCCAGGTGGTGATGATCACCGGCAACAACTTCCTCGTGCTCTATCTGGGCCTTGAATTGTTGTCGCTGGCGTCGTACACACTGGTTGCGCTGCGTCGCCGTTCGAACGTGTCGTCCGAATCGGCCATGAAGTATTTCATCCTGGGTGCGCTGGCCTCGGGCCTGCTGCTGTATGGCATGTCGATGCTGTATGGCGCCACCGGCTCGCTGGAACTGGGCAAGGTGTTTGACGCCATCAAGAACGGCGAGATCAACAAGACGATTCTCGTGTTCGGCGTAGTGTTCATCGTTGCCGGGCTCGGCTTCAAGCTGGGTGTGGCACCGTTCCACATGTGGGTGCCGGACGTGTACCAAGGCTCGCCGACGGCCGTGACGTTGCTGATTGCCGGCGCCCCGAAGGTTGCTGCGTTCGCGATGACGCTGCGCATTCTGGTTGAAGGCCTGCTGCCGCTGGCGTTCGACTGGCAGAACATGCTGATTGTGCTGGCCGTTGTGTCGCTGGCCATCGGCAATATCACCGGCGTTGTGCAAACCAACTTCAAGCGTCTGCTGGGCTACTCGACCGTCTCGCATATGGGCTTCCTGCTGCTGGGCCTCGTGTCGGGCGTCAGTTCCGGCAAGCCGGATCTGACGGCACAGGCCTACAGTGCGTCGATGTTCTACGCCATCACCTACGTACTGACTGCGCTGGGCGCGTTCGGCATCATCCTGCTGCTGGCGCGCAAAGGCTACGAGGCGGAAGAGATTGCCGACCTCAAGGGCTTGTCGAAGAAGAGCCCGTGGTTTGCCCTGCTGATGCTGTTCATCATGATGTCGCTGGCAGGCCTGCCGCCGACGGTTGGCTTCTACGCCAAGCTGTCGGTCCTGGGTGCGGTGGTCGATGCCGGTATGCCGTGGCTGGCCGTTGTGGCGGTGCTGTTTTCGTTGGTGGGTGCGTTCTACTACCTGCGTGTCATCAAGGTCATGTACTTCGATGTGCCGGCTGACGAAGGCCCCGTTGAAGCCTCCTTCGGCCTGCGCTCGCTGCTGTCGGTCAATGGCTTGCTGGTGCTGTTGCTGGGTATCTTCCCGGCTGGCCTGATGGCCGTGTGCTATCAGGCCATCCGCCTGACGCTGGCTTCGTAAAACGCGGAGCGCCATGAACACATCGACGGGCGGTCTATTTGTCATCGTGTTGGCACTGATTTGTGCCAACCTGCCGTTCGTCAATCAACGCGTGCTGGCGCTGGTGCCGGCACGCTGGTCGCGCAAGCCGTTCTGGCTGCGCGGCGCCGAGCTGGTTGCCATGTATGTTGTGGTGGGGCTCATCGGCTTCGGTATCGAATCGAGCCAGGGTAATGCGTTTCCCCAGGGTTGGCAGTTCTACGCGATCACCGCTTGCCTGATGCTGGTGTTCGCGTTTCCGGGCTTTACGTTGCAATACCTGGTTCGCCATCCCCGCGATTCCCGTTAATTCCCGCCGGGCAGGTTCCCGCTGTCTCGGCATGAGAGAGCGCCATGTCCGATCACACCCCTCTGAACGAAGCCCCTGATGCGACGCAGGACCCCGACGCCGGTCTGCGCGAGACGCAAGTTGCATCCGCGCTGATGCACCAGGGTAAATTTCTCACGCTCAAGCACGACATCGTCCGCCTGCCGGACGGCCGCAACGCCAGCCGCGAATATCTCATCCACCCAGGCGCGGTAATGATGATCCCGTTGTTCGACGACGGTACGGTGCTGATGGAGCGTCAGTTCCGCTACCCGGTCGGCAAGGTGATGATTGAATTCCCCGCCGGCAAGCTGGATCCGCAGGAAGGCGCGCTCACATGCGGCAAGCGCGAACTGCGCGAGGAAACCGGCTACACGGCCGAGCGCTGGGAGTACCTCACGCGCATTCACCCCGTCATTTCGTATTCCACCGAGTTCATCGACATCTATCTCGCGCGCGATCTCAAGCAGGGCGCGGCAATGCTGGATGAAGGCGAATTTCTCGAGACCTTCGTCACGCCGGCCGGCCAACTGATCGATTGGGTGCGCGAAGGCAAGATTTCCGACGTGAAGACCATCATCGGCACGTTCTGGCTCGAGAAGATTCTGTCCGGAGCATGGACGCCAGGTGCCGTCTGAGCCGCTTGTGATCCTCGCTTGATCAGACCGTTTTCCTATTGCCGCTATCATGGCGAACGGTCGTGCGAAAAAATTAGCACGACCGTTCACAAATTTTCGAATCGGGGATACACTCGTCCCCATGCGCTGGACCGATCATGAAAGTGCTGGACCTCCGTTGTGCCAATGACCACCGCTTCGAAGGCTGGTTCGGCTCCGATGCCGACTTGCAATCGCAGCAAAAGCGCGGGCTATTGACGTGCCCAGTTTGCGGTCACAACGAGGTTGAGCGCTTGCCGAGTGCGCCGCGCCTGAACCTGTCGTCGTCTCGTGCGGAGACCGCCCAGAAGGGCGGGGCCGGCAAGGCGGTCGAGGGCGAGGGCGGTTCGCCCGCAGCCCTGCAACAGCTCTACCTGAAAGCCGTGCGCCATGTCCTTGCCAATACCGAGGACGTCGGCGAGCGGTTTGCAGAAGAGGCGCGCCGCATGCATTACAACGAGGCGCCGGAGCGGGGCATTCGCGGGACGACATCTCGGGAGGAAGCGCAGGAACTGGCGGAGGAAGGCATCGACGTGATGCCGCTGCTGGTGCCCGACGCGCTCAAGCAGCCCGTGCACTAGCAGCCCCGATTCAGGTCCGCGCCGGTCCGACAGAACGTTCTCCACCGATTTGCCACGGTGGGGAGCCAACCACAGGAGACAGGCATGGATCTGAACTACTCGGCGGCCGATGATGCGTTCCGCCAGGAAGTCCGCAGCTGGCTGGAAGCCAATCTGCCCAAGGACATCCAGGACAAGGTGTTGAACCACCGGCGCCTGAACCGCGAAGATTTCGTTCGCTGGCACAAGGCGCTCGCGGGCAAGGGCTGGTCGGTGCCGCATTGGCCGGTCGAGTGGGGCGGTACCGGCTGGTCCCCCATCCAAAAGCACATCTGGGACGAAGAGTGCGCGCGGGTCGGCGCGCCCGGCGTTCTGCCGTTCGGCGTCAGCATGGTCGCGCCCGTCATCATGAAGTACGGCAATGAAGCGCAGAAGCGCTACTTCCTGCCGCGCATCGTTGATTGCACCGATTGGTGGTGCCAGGGCTATTCGGAGCCGGGGTCTGGTTCCGATCTGGCCTCGGTGAAGACGCGTGCCGTGCGCGAAGGCGATCACTACATCGTCAACGGCCAGAAGACCTGGACCACGCTCGGCCAACACGCCGACATGATCTTCTGTCTGGTCCGCACGGATCCGGACGCGAAGAAGCAAGAGGGCATTTCGTTCCTGTTGATCGACATGAAGACGCCAGGAATCACCGTGCGCCCGATCATCATGCTCGACGAAGAGCACGAGGTGAACGAAGTCTTCTTCGACAACGTGAAGGTGCCGGTTCAAAACCTGATCGGTGATGAGAACCGCGGCTGGACGTACGCCAAGTACCTGCTCGGCCACGAGCGCACGGGCATTGCGCGTGTGGGCAATTCCAAGCGCGAACTGGCGTTTCTCAAGCGTGTCGCCCAGCAACACCAGAAGAACGGCAAGCCGCTGCTGCAGGATCCGGTATTCGGTGCCAAGGTGGCCTCGCTGGAAATCGAACTGCTGGCGCTGGAGATGACAGTGCTGCGTGTGGTGTCGAGCGAGAACGCCGGCAAGGGCCCGGGCCCCGAGGCGTCGCTGCTCAAGATCAAGGGCACGCAGATCCAGCAGATGCTGACCGAGTTGATGGTCGAGGCCGCGGGGCCGTACGCCCAGCCGTTCGATCCGAGCTACCTCGAAGGCGACACCTTGCAGGCCGTGACGGGCGACAACGACGCCGCACCGCTCGCGCCGTACTACTTCAACTATCGCAAGACCTCGATCTACGGCGGGTCGAACGAGATCCAGCGCAACATCATCTCGCAGATGATCCTTGGCGTCTGACCAGAACGGCGACAGAACACATAGCGGAGACAAACATGGATTTCTCGTTCACCGACGAACAGAAGCAACTTGCCGATGCGGTGCGCCGCTTCATTGAGAAGGATTACGGCTTTGAAGCGCGCAACAAGGTGGTGTATTCGCCGGAAGGTGTGTCGCAGAGCCATTGGGATGCACTGGCCGAACTGGGCCTGACCGCGCTACCAGTGCCCGAAGCACAAGGCGGTTTTGACGGCCGTGCGATGGACTTGCTGGTGGTGATGCAGGAACTGGGCCGCGGCCTGGTCGTGGAGCCGTATCAGGCCACCGTGCTGGGTGCCCAGGCGCTGAAGCTCGCGGGCGGCCAGGAAGGGTTGCTGGAAGAAGTCGCTGGCGGCGCCGTGAAGCTGGCCATTGCCTTTGGCGAGCGCCAATCGCGTTACGAGCTTTTCAATGTCACCACGCGTGCTGCGCAGCAGGGCAGCGGCTGGACGCTCACCGGCGAGAAGGCGGTTGTGGTGCATGGCGCGCAGGCAGACAAGCTGATCGTCTCGGCGCGCACGGGCGGCGAAGCGCGTGATACGTCGGGCCTGTCGCTGTTCGTGGTTGACCGCGATGCCGCCGGCGTGACGGTCAAGGATTACCGCACGATCGACAACCTGCACGCTGCGGATATCCGCTTCGACAACGCGCCGGCAACGCTGCTGGGCAAGGCCGGCGAAGCGTGGGAGACCATCGACGCCGTAGCCGATCTTGGCTGCGTGCTGTTGTGCGCAGAAGCGATCGGCCTGATCGATGCGCTGAACGCCGCAACGCTGGAGTACACCAAGACCCGCCAGCAGTTTGGCGTGCCCATCGCGCGCTTCCAGGCGCTGCAGCATCGCATGGTCGACATGTTCATCCATGGCGAGCAGGCGCGTTCGATCACGTATCTTGCCGCTGCGCATTTTGAAGATGGCGATGTCGAGGCGCGCCGCCGCTATGTGTCTGCTGCCAAGGCACGTGTCGGCCAGGCGGCGCGTGACGTTGGCCAGGAAGCGGTGCAACTGCACGGCGGCATGGGCGTGACGAACGAACTGCCCGCCGCGCACATGTTCAAGCGGCTGACGATGATCAACACGACGCTGGGCGACGTGGATCATCACCTCGCACGCTTCGCATCGCTGCCCGGCTTCCAGCAGGCGGCGTAACGGCAAACCTGAACGCCCCGCATTCGTGCGGGGCGTTGTCATTTGGAGGAGACGACATGGCAGAGAACGAAAGGGCAGAGCCCACACGATCGTACGAGTTCTACTTCGACGATTTCGAGGTCGGCCGGACGCTGCAGATGGGTACCTACACCGTCACCGAAGAGGAGATTCTGACCTTCGCGCGGCAGTACGATCCGCAGCCATTCCACATCGATGCAGAGGCTGCCAAGCACAGCATCTACGGCGGCATCATCTCGAGCGGCTGGATGACCTGCTCGATCATGATGCGGCTGATGGTCACCGGCTTCCTCGGCAAGGCAGCCAGCATGGGTTCCCCAGGCGTGGATGAAATCCGCTGGATGAAGCCGGTGTATCCGGGCGACACGCTGTCGGTGTCGAGCACGTGCATGGAAGTGCGTCCGTCGCAGTCGAAGCCGGACCGCGGCGTGGCGGTCAATCGCTGGGAGGCTCGCAACCAGCGCGGAGAACTTGTGTGCACGGTCACGGGCATGGGCTTGTTTGGCCGCCGCCCGAAGGCTTGATGACACGTCATCGCATCACAACAAGGAGACAACGCAGATGCGCATCATCGAATCGCTCGACGAGCTGAAAGGTTTGATCGGCCAGGAAGTTGCCGTGAGTGACTGGACCGAGATCACGCAGCAACAGGTGAACCTCTTTGCCGAGGCCACGGGCGATCACCAGTGGATTCACGTGGACGTGGAGCGCGCCAGGCGCGAGTCGCCGTTTGGCGCACCGGTGGCACACGGTTTTCTGACGCTGTCGCTGCTGCCCATGCTGATGGCCAACGCGATCGAGATGTCCGACGTGAAAATGGGCGTGAACTACGGCCTGAACAAGGTTCGCTTTACGGCGCCCGTGCCGGTGGGCAGCCGTGTACGCGCGCGAGTCAAGCTGTTGGAGATGGAAGCGCTGCCGCCGTTGCCGAATGCACCCACGTTGACCGGCGCGCAGATGACCTGGGCCGTCACCATCGAGCGCGAGGGGCAGGAGCGCCCGGTGTGTGTCGCCGAATCGATTTCGCGCCGCTATTCCTGAGTCTGGCTTTTTTCAAGTTCCCGAGGCCGGCGCGATGCCGGCCTTTCTTTTTGTATCGCCCGTCCTTGCGCTCCGCTTGTCTTGTGCTTGTCTTCCTGCGCCCCAAGCGGGCGCATTCCGACGAACAGATGCGCAGAGTTGGCGCGGTTCCAGCACCGTTTTGGCGCGTATTTCCCTTCGAATGAGCCAAATGCGATGGCACGGTAGTTGCAATTTTGGGCCCCGGGAGTCGTTCTCGCCACCAATAAACCCAAGGAGCCGCAATGAAACGTCGTGAGCTGTTGAAGCTGTCTGCCGTCGCCGCCGCAACGCTGTTGTCCGTGTCAAGCCTCGCGTTTGCTCAGGCAAAAGAACCGATCAAGGTCGGCGTCCTGCATTCGCTGTCGGGCACGATGGCCATCTCCGAGACGTCGCTGAAAGACGTCGCGCTGATGACGATCGACGAGATCAACAAGAGCGGCGGCGTACTGGGCCGCAAGCTGGAACCGGTGGTGGTGGATCCGGCATCGAACTGGCCGCTGTTTGCCGAGAAGGCGCGCGGGCTGCTGACGCAGGACAAGGTGGCGGTGACGTTCGGCTGCTGGACGTCGGTGTCGCGCAAGTCGGTGCTGCCGGTCTATGAAGAGCTGAATGGCCTGCTGTTCTACCCGGTGCAGTACGAAGGCGAAGAGATGTCGAAGAACGTCTTCTACACCGGCGCGGCACCCAACCAGCAGGCCATTCCGGCCGTGGAATACCTGATGAGCAAGGAAGGCGGCGGCGCCAAGCGCTTCTTCCTGCTCGGTACCGATTACGTCTACCCGCGCACGACCAACAAGATCCTGCGTGCGTTCCTGCACAGCAAGGGCGTGAAGGACAGCGACATCGAAGAGGTCTACACGCCGTTCGGCCACTCCGACTATCAGACCATTGTCGCCAACATCAAGAAGTTCGCGCAGGGCGGCAAGACGGCCGTGGTGTCGACCATCAACGGCGACTCTAACGTGCCGTTCTACAAGGAACTCGGCAACGCGGGCCTGAAGGCCAAGGACGTACCGGTGGTGGCCTTCTCGGTGGGTGAAGAAGAACTGCGCGGCATCGACACCAAGCCCCTGGTGGGCCATCTGGCCGCATGGAACTACTTCATGTCGGTCAAGAACCCGGTCAACGACGACTTCAAGAAGAAGTGGGCTGCATGGGTCAAGGCCAACAACCTGCCCGGCGGCGACAAGCGCGTCACCAACGACCCGATGGAAGCCACCTACGTCGGCATCATGATGTGGAAGCAGGCTGTCGAGAAAGCCGGTTCGACCGACGTGGACAAGGTCCGCAAGGCGATGTACGGCCAGCAGTTCAAGGCACCGTCGGGCTTCACGCTGGTGATGAACAACAACCATCACCTGAGCAAGCCGGTCATGATCGGCGAGGTGCGTGGCGACGGCCAGTTCAACGTCGTGTGGAAGACGCCGACGGTGATCCGCGCCAAGCCGTGGAGCCCGTACATCTCGGGCAACGAGGGCAAGCCTGACGAAGTGAAGTAATCAGGCGGACCGGCGGCGCATACAGCGCGGCCGGTCCTTTGAACGACGCTGCACGACGTGGCGGACGGCCCCAACACCGGCCGCCACGCATCGGATTGCCATGATGCGCTTGTCCCGCTGGTTGTTTCATTCCCTTGCCGCACTGCTGTGCGCCTTCTGTCTGGCTGCGATGCCCCAAACCTCTGCGTGGGCTGCCGGACAACCCCTGACCCAGGCCGATCTCAAGCCGTTGGCCGAAGACGACTTCGATGCCAAGGTCAAGACGCTCAATGCGCTGACCGCCGCGCCCGCAGAACAAGCCGGGCCGATCCTGCAAGCCTTGCAGAATGACGCGCTGTTCTTCGCGCCCGCCGCCGGCATGGTGCGTCAGGATGGCGAGAAGTACCTGGACGCGATCACTGGCCAGCCCGTCACCGTCAAGGCTGACGACCTGCAATCCCTCACACTGAACAATGCCCTGCGTGCCCAAGTGGACAGCGCGGCGAGCGGCTTCGTGCTGCAATCGCCCGATCGTGCCGTGCGCGCACAAGCGGTCGACACCTTGCTGGCGCATCTCGAGACAGCATCGCGGCCGATTGTCGATGCCGCTCGCAAGCACGAAACTGACACTGCTCTGCGCGCCAAGCTCGACCTGCTGTGGGCCAACCTGGCACTGGACGACGGCACGCATGCCGAGAAGCTCGAAGCGCTCAAGCTGCTTGCGGGCGATACCAATCCGCAGACGCGCCAGCGCATCGCCCCGTTGCTTGCCAAGGACAGCGGCGCCGACGATGAACTGCGCGCCGCGGCCCAACAGGCGCTCGACGGCCTCGCCGCGCAGCAACGCAAGGCCGAGCTGGTCGGCAACCTGTTTGCGGGGCTGAGCCTCGGTTCGGTGCTGCTGCTGGCCGCTCTCGGGCTGGCCATCACCTACGGGCTCATCGGCGTCATCAACATGGCGCACGGTGAGTTCCTGATGATCGGTGCGTACGCCACCTACGTGGTGCAGACCATCTTCCGCACCTACTTCCCCAGCGCATTCGACTGGTATCTGCCCGCAGCACTGCCTGCCGCGTTCCTGGCGGCGGCCATCGTCGGTTTTGCGCTGGAACGGCTGGTGCTGCGTCACCTGTACGGCCGTCCGCTGGAAACGCTGCTCGCCACCTTCGGGATCAGCCTGCTGCTGATGCAGGCGGTGCGCTCGCTCTTCGGTGCGCAGAACGTGGAGGTGGCGAACCCGAGCTGGATGAGCGGCGGCATTGCGCTGTATCCCGGGCTGATCCTGCCGTACAACCGGCTCGTCATCCTGCTGTTTGCGCTGGCTGTGGTGGCGATCGCCTGGGCGGTGCTCAACCGAACGCGCCTGGGCCTGTTCGTGCGTGCCACCACGCAGAACCGCACGATGGCCGCCTGCGTTGGCGTGCGCACGTGGAAGGTCGACAGCTACGCGTTTGCGTTCGGCGCGGGCATTGCCGGGCTGGGCGGCTGCGCGCTCTCGCAGATCGGCAACGTCGGGCCGGACCTCGGCCAGAGCTACATCATCGATTCGTTCATGGCCGTGGTGCTGGGCGGGGTGGGGCAGTTGGCCGGCACGATCATCGGCGCGTTCGGCCTGGGGCTCATCAACAAGTTCATTGAGCCGTTCTATGGCGCGGTGCTGGCGAAGATCATCGTGCTGGTGCTGATCGTGCTGTTCATTCAGAAGCGTCCGCAGGGCCTGTTCGCCCTCAAGGGCCGCAGCGCCGAGGCCTGATATGACGACGACCAAGTTCTCTCTCGATATTCCGGCGCGCATGCCGCTGCTGTCGCGGCGCGGGTGGTCTGCGCTTGTGCTCGTATCGCTTATCGTGTGCATTGGCGCGCCGGTTTGCGCGCTGCTCGTGCCGGAAGGCAGCCCGCTGCATCTGTCGGCGTATGCGCTCACGCTCATCGGCAAGATCATGTGCTATGCGCTGGCGGCGCTGGCGCTCGATCTGGTGTGGGGCTACTGCGGCATCCTCAGCCTCGGCCACGGCGTGTTCTTTGCGCTGGGCGGCTACGCGATGGGCATGTACCTGATGCGTTCCATCGGACGCGAGGGCGTGTACAAGAGCGATCTGCCCGACTTCATGGTCTTCCTCGACTGGAAAGAGCTGCCCTGGTTCTGGCACGGCACCGAGCACTTCGCGTGGGCGATGCTGCTGGTGATTCTGGTGCCCGGCGTGCTGGCGTGGCTGTTCGGCTTCTTCGCCTTCCGCTCACGCGTCAAGGGCGTGTACCTGTCGATCATCACGCAAGCGATGACGTACGCGGCCATGCTGCTGTTCTTCCGCAACGAGACTGGCTTTGGCGGCAACAATGGCTTTACCGATTTCAAGCGCATCCTCGGATTCCCAATCTCGGCGTTGCCTACGCGCACCGTGCTCTTCGTAGCCACGTTCGTCGCGCTGGTGCTGGCGTTCATTGCGTGCCGCGCCATCGTCACGTCCAAGTTCGGCCGCGTGGTCACGGCCATCCGCGATGCCGAAGCGCGCGTGATGTTCTCCGGCTACAACCCGCTCGGCTACAAGCTGTTCGTCTGGACGTTCTCGGCGGTGCTGTGCGGCATCGCGGGCGCGCTGTACGTACCGCAGGTCGGCATCATCAACCCGGGCGAGATGTCCCCGGGCAATTCCATCGAGATGGCGGTGTGGGTGGCCGTGGGCGGGCGCGGCACGTTGATCGGCCCGATCATCGGCGCGTTCCTCGTCAACGGGGCCAAGACGTTGCTCACGGCGTGGGTGCCGGAGTACTGGCTGTTCGTGCTCGGTGCGATTTTTGTGCTGGTGACGCTGTATCTGCCGAACGGCGTTCTGGGGCTGCTGGGCAAGCTGCGGATGAAGCGGCGCACGCCCACGCAAGCCAAGGCGCATGAAACCGCGACCGTCACCGGAGACCACGCATGAGCACGTTCACCGAACTCCCCGACCGCGCGGAGACGGGCACCGCCACCGGCATGGGCCATCTGGTCGAGCCGGACACCATCGACGTCTCGCACGGCGCCATCCTGTATCTCGAAGATGTGACGGTGCGCTTTGGCGGCTTTCGCGCACTGAACGCGCTCACGCTGTCGATCGACCACGGCGAACTGCGCTGCATCATCGGGCCCAACGGCGCGGGCAAGACCACGATGATGGACGTGATTACTGGCAAGACGGGGCCACGCAACGCCGACGTGACCGGCCGTGTCTTCCTCGGCCAGACCATCGACCTGCTGCGCCTGACCGAGCCGCGCATCGCGCAGATCGGCATCGGCCGCAAGTTCCAGAAACCGACCGTGTTCGAGCAGCACTCCGTGTGGGAAAACCTGGAACTGGCCATGAAAGCCGACAAGCGCTGGTGGGTCTCGCTGCGCGCGCGCCTGCTGAACGACGGCCGCCAGCGCATCGAAGAAACGCTCGGCCGCATCCATCTGGAAGCGGAGGCCTATCGGCCTGCCGGGCTGCTCTCGCACGGCCAGAAGCAGCGGCTGGAGATCGGCATGCTGCTGATGCAGCAACCGCAACTGCTGCTGCTCGACGAACCGGTCGCCGGCATGACGGACGAAGAAACGATGCAGCTTGCAACGTTGCTCAACGGTTTGCGCGGCACGTGCTCGATCATGGTCGTGGAGCACGACATGGAATTTGTTGCCGCGCTGGCGGGGACAGAAGGGCGCGTGACCGTGCTGGCTGAAGGCAGCGTCCTGGCCGAAGGCACGCTCGATGCCGTCAAGCGCGATGAGCGGGTGATCGAATCCTATCTGGGGCGTTGATATGTTGCAGGTCCAACAACTGAACCAGTACTACGGCGGCAGCCACATCCTGCGCAACGTCAGCTTTGACGTCCCTACGGGCAAGCTGACCACGCTGCTTGGCCGTAACGGCGTGGGCAAGACGACGCTGCTCAAATGCCTGATGGGCGTGGTGCCCACAGCCAGCGGTGCGATCGATTGGGAAGGGCGCACCATCCAGAAGCTGCCCGCGTACGAGCGTGTCTCGCAGGGCCTCGCTTATGTGCCGCAGGGGCGCGAGATCTTCCCGCGCCTGACAGTGGAAGAGAACCTGCTGATTGGTGCGGCCGCCAAGCGCGCGCCGTCCAAGGTGCCCGATTCGATCTACGAGCTGTTTCCCGTGCTCAAGGAGATGAAGGGCCGGCGCGGCGGTGATCTGTCCGGCGGCCAGCAGCAGCAACTTGCCATCGGCCGCGCGCTGATGAGCGAGCCGCGCCTGCTGATCCTGGACGAGCCGACTGAGGGCATCCAGCCGTCGATCATCCAGGAGATCGGCCGAACGCTGCGGCGCCTTGTCGATGAGTTCGGCATGTCGGTGCTGCTGGTCGAGCAGTACTACGACTTTGCGCGCAGCATTGCCGACCGCTATGTCGTCATGAGCCGCGGCGAGGTCATCGCCCAGGGCGACGGCGCCAATATGGAAGCCGATGGCGTGCGTGATCTGGTGGCCGTCTGATGCCCCGGCTGATGCCCCGGCATTCGACGGAAAAAGTCGAATGCCAAATCTGTGGCATCTGGCTATGATGAGAAAATTCCTAGCCGCCGTGCTGCCTTCCTGATGCGCCATCCCGATTTTCCTGTGCCGCCGCAGACCGATTCGTTCGCGTCCTGGGAAGCCTCGCTGCGCCTGGCGTTTGCACGGCGCGGTGAGCGCACCGTGCTGGCCACGTGCCGGCATCAGGGGCCGCTGCGGGTGCAGAAGGCGCTGTATCCGGAAGGCGAGGGCGTGTGCCATGCCGTCATGCTGCATCCGCCCGCAGGCATTGCCGGTGGCGATGTGCTCGATATCAACATCGAACTCGGTGCCGACGCGCATGCCGTGCTGACCACGCCCGGCGCCACCAAGTGGTACAAGTCGCTCGGCCGCACGGCCACGCAGCGCGTTGCCATCCGGGCAGAGACAGGCGCGCGGCTCGACTGGGTGCCACAAGAGAACATCGTCTTCAACCAGGCCTGCCCGATCATCGACCTGACGCTGGATCTGGCACCGGGCGCCACCGCCATCGGTTGGGACGCGACCATGCTCGGCCGCCACGCCGCCGGTGAATCGTGGGCCGAAGGCCGTATCGTCTTGCGCACCGCATTGCGCTGCAACGGCCAGCCGCTGTGGATTGAATCGGCGGCGTTCGACGCGCAATCGCCCGTGCTGAATGCGACGACGGGCATGGCCGGCTTCCACGTTGTCGGCACGCTGTGGGCCGTGGGCGAGGGCGCCACCGAAGCCCTGGCCGAATCGATGGCCGAGCACCTGCCGTACAACGACGACCTGCGCGCGGGCGTCACCTGCCTCACGCAAGATGCGCCCGGCCTGCCAAACGTTTTGTTGCTGCGCGTGCTTGCACGCCGGCCCGAAGATGCACGTGCCTTGTTGGCCCAGACGTGGCTGGCGCTGCGCGAACCGATGCATGGCGTAGCGGGCCGTCCGCTGCGGCTCTGGTCTACATGACGGCCACATGATGGCAACGTGACCTCGCATCGCCCGATCTGAACTGTACTGAATTGACCCTCACCGAAGAGAGCCCCACGTGGAACTGACCCCGCGCGAAAAAGACAAGTTGCTGATCTTCACCGCCGCCTTGCTGGCCGAGCGCCGCAAGGGCCGCGGCCTCAAGCTCAACTACCCGGAAGCCGTCGCCTTCATCAGCGCTGCCATCATGGAAGGCGCGCGCGACGGCAAGACCGTGGCCGACCTGATGCACTACGGCACCACGCTGCTCACGCGCAATGACGTGATGGACGGCGTGGCCGAGATGATTCCCGACATCCAGGTCGAGGCCACCTTTCCGGACGGCACGAAGCTCGTCACCGTCCACCACCCGATTGTTTGACGTTCTGAAGTCCGCACGCCACTCACCACTACGAGTCCCGCCATGACGCCTACCCTGTCTCGCTTCGTCCGGCCCGCTGCGGCCATTGCGCTAACGTTTGGCGCCTCTGTTGCCTTCGCTCACCCGGGGCATCCGGGCCATACCGCCGAGGGCAGCCTGCTCGCGGGGTTCCTGCATCCGCTCACCGGTGCAGATCACCTCCTGGCGATGGTGGCCGTGGGTGTGTGGAGCGCACTGGCCTCGCGCTCGGTGCGCGACGCGTTGTGGGCGCCGGTCGCCTTTGTCGCGTTGATGATCCTGGGCGCGCTGCTCGGCGCCGGCGGCGGGGCGCTGCCGATGGCTGAGCCGTTGATTGCCGCATCGCTGCTGGTGTTCGGCCTGCTGATTGCCGCACGCGCGCAGCTGCCGACCTGGGGCGGTGCACTGCTGTGCGGCGCGTTCGCGCTGTTCCACGGCTATGCGCACGGCACGGAATTCCCCGCAGGCGCGCAGGCCATGTTCCCGTATTTCGTTGGCGGCTTTGCCGTGGCGACGGCGCTGCTGCATACCGCCGGCATCGGCGCGGGCTTTGCACTGAAGCCGCGCATGGCGTGGCTGGCGCGTCTGTCGGGTGTGGGTGTGGCGCTGTACGGCGCAGGCCTGCTGGTTACGGCGATCTGAGGGGGCTTTCACCATGATCCCCGGCGAACTCCTGCCGCAAGACGGCGATCTGGAACTCAACGCAGGCCGCCCCACGGTGACGGTAACGGTGGCCAACACGGGCGATCGCCCGGTGCAGATCGGCTCGCACTACCACTTCTATGAAGTGAACGACGCGCTGCGCTTTGACCGCGAAGCTGCGCGCGGCTTTCGGCTGAACATCGCCGCCGGCACCGCCGTGCGCTTCGAGCCGGGGCAGGAGCGTACGGTCGAACTCGTGGCGCTGGCGGGTGATCGCGTGGTCTACGGCTTCGCCGGCCGTGTGATGGGCAAGCTTTGAGCGAGACACGGACATGACATTGAAGATCAATCGCCGCGCCTATGCGGAAATGTTCGGCCCCACGACGGGCGACCGCCTGCGTCTGGCCGACACCGACCTCATCGTCGAAGTCGAGCGCGACTTCACCGTCTACGGCGAGGAAGTGAAATTCGGCGGCGGCAAGGTCATCCGCGACGGCATGGGCCAGAGCCAGCGCGAATCGAAAGACTGCACCGACACCGTCATCACCAACGCGCTGATCATCGACCACTGGGGCATCGTCAAGGCTGACATCGGCCTGAAGAACGGGCGCATCTCGGCGATCGGCAAGGCGGGCAATCCGGACATCCAGCCCGGCGTGACCATCGTCATCGGCCCCGGCACCGAGATCATCGCGGGCGAAGGCATGATCGTCACCGCCGGCGGCGTCGACACGCACATCCACTTCATCTGCCCGCAGCAGATCGACGAGGCGCTCAACAGCGGCGTGACGACGATGATCGGCGGCGGCACCGGACCCGCCACCGGCACCTACGCCACCACCTGCACGCCGGGCCCGTGGTACATGCAGCGCATGCTGCAGGCCGCGGATGCGTACCCGATGAACATCGGCTTCCTCGGCAAGGGCAACGGCAGCCTGCCGGGCGCGCTGCGCGAGCAGATCGACGCAGGCGCCATCGGCCTGAAGCTGCACGAAGACTGGGGCTCCACGCCCGCCGCCATCGATTGCTGCTTGGGCGTGGCCGACGACACCGATACGCAGGTCGCCATCCACACCGATACGTTGAACGAATCGGGCTTCGTTGAAGCGACCGTCGCTGCGTTCAAGGGCCGCACGATCCACACGTATCACACGGAAGGCGCGGGCGGCGGGCATGCACCGGACATCATCCGTGTGTGCGGTGAATCGAACGTGCTGCCGTCATCGACCAACCCGACGCGGCCGTTCACCGTCAACACGCTGGACGAGCACCTCGACATGTTGATGGTGTGCCATCACCTCGATGCGTCCATCGCCGAAGACATCGCCTTTGCGGAGAGCCGCATCCGCCGCGAGACGATCGCCGCCGAAGACATCCTGCACGACCTCGGCGCGTTCTCGATGATCTCCAGCGACTCGCAAGCCATGGGCCGCGTCGGCGAAGTCGTGCTGCGTACGTGGCAGACCGCACACAAGATGAAGGTGCAGCGCGGCAAGCTGGCCGGTGATCCGAACGATGCGCGGGGCGGACATGACAACTTCCGTGTCAAGCGGTACGTGGCGAAGTACACGATCAACCCCGCGCTCACGCACGGCATCGCACATGAAGTCGGCTCGGTTGAAGTCGGCAAGTGGGCAGACCTCGTGCTGTGGAAGCCGGCGTTCTTTGGCGTGAAGCCGAGCCTGATCCTGAAGGGCGGGATGATTGCCTCTGCGGCGATGGGCGATGCGAATGCGTCGATCCCAACGCCGCAGCCAGTGCACTATCGGCCGATGTTTGGGGCAGCGGGCGGGGCGCTGGGGCGGACGTCGTTGACGTTCCTGTCGCAATCGGCTGCTGCGGCTGGCGTGGCGGAGCAGTATGGGTTGGCCAAGACCACGGCGGTCGTCAAGGGCACGCGTACTGTGAGCAAGGCGGACATGATTCATAACGACTGGCAGCCGGATATTTCGGTGGATCCGGAGACGTATCAGGTGGTGGCGGATGGGACGGTGCTGACTTGTGAGCCGGCGGAGGTGTTGCCGATGGCGCAGCGGTATTTCTTGTTCTAGCTGGTGGTGCGGGGTGGGCTCGGGTTTCTTGTTGTTGGTCCATCCGTCGTATCGTCCCCGGCAGGAGGTGAAACAAGGGATGCCACGCCGCTCCGAGATCGAAACTCCACGCGTGGAGATTAGAACCCGGCGCTTGGATTTCAGAACTTCGAGCTTCATAGTTGGATGACGAATTAGATCCTATAGATGCTTTCCATCAACAAACATCTCCCCGCGCCGCATGGCCTGGCCTCCGTGCTGGTCAAGCGTGCGCCCAAGCTGGTGCTGCCATTCCTGGAGCGCAGCCGCAGCCGCCTGCGCGCCGCCCTCGACGATGGCCGTGAAGTGGCCGTCGTGTTGCCGCGGGGCACCGTCATGCGCGGCGGCGATGTGCTGGTCGCTGAAGACGGCACGCTGGTGGAAGTGCAGGCCGCGCCCGAGCAGGTGCTGCGCGTAAGCAGCGACAACCGGCTCGCGCTGATGCGCGCCGCGTATCACCTCGGCAATCGGCACACGCCCGTGCAGGTGAGCGCCGATGCGCTGCAGCTCGAAGCCGATCCGGTGCTCGAAGACATGCTGGTCCGCCTGGGCGTGACCGTCGCGCATGTGGAGGCGCCGTTCGAGCCCGAGGCGGGCGCCTATGGTGGCGGCCATCGTCACGGCCACGATGCGACGTTCGAAGAGGACTACGCGGCCGCGCAGGCGCTGTACCACGAGCATCACGGGCACGATCATGGTCACTCGCATGGCCACGATCACGCACATGGTCACGACCACGACGACGGCCATGTCCATGGGCCCGGTTGCGGCCATCACCACCATCACCATGACTAACGCGGCGCAGCTCACCGCCTTGCTGCATCTCGCGTCCCCGGCGCTGCCGGTGGGCGCGTTCAGCTATTCGCAGGGGCTGGAGGCGGCGGTGGATGTGCGGCGCGTGGCGGACGAAGCGTCGGCTGCCGCGTGGATTGCCGAGGGGCTCGACGTGCTCGCCGCATGCGAGGCACCGCTATGGCTGCTGCAGTTTGCCGACTGGCAGGCAGGCCGCTTCGATGCCGTTGCCGAGCGCGATGCGTGGTTCCTCGCCACCCGCGAGACGCGCGAGCTGCGGCTCGAAACGTCTCAGATGGGCTGGTCGCTCAATCGCCTCATCCAGCAGATGGAGTGGGGCGATGACGCACTGCGCAGTGCCTTGGCCGCATGCGCTTCGGTGACGTTTCCGACAGCGTTTGCCGCCGCTGCTGCCGCGCTGAATGTCGACCCGCGCGATGGCGTGACGGCGTACTGCTTTGCCTGGGTGGAAAACCAGATGGCGGCGGCAGTCAAGGCCGTGCCGCTCGGGCAGGCTGCGGGGCAACGGATTCTCTTTGGCCTGCACGCAGCGGTGGCGCGTGCGGTGGAGGAGGCGACGCGCCGTGCGGCCTGTCATCCGCCTGAACTGTCTACGTTTTCGCCGGGGCTGGGCGTGCTGTCCGCCCGGCATGAAACGCAATACTCACGACTCTTTCGTTCCTGAACCTGATCATCATGCGAACCAAGAAACTTCCTGCCCTGCGCGTTGGCGTGGGCGGCCCGGTGGGCTCCGGCAAGACCACGCTGCTCGAAATGCTCTGCAAGGCGATGCGCGAGCGCTACGACCTCGTGGCGATCACCAACGACATCTACACGAAGGAAGATCAGCGCCTGCTGACCATCTCCGGCGCGCTGCCTGCCGAACGCATCATGGGCGTCGAAACCGGCGGCTGCCCGCACACGGCCATCCGCGAAGATGCGTCGATCAACCTTGAAGCGGTGGATCGCATGCTCGCCAAGTTTCCGGATGCGGATGTCGTCTTCATTGAGTCGGGCGGCGACAACCTCGCGGCGACGTTCAGCCCCGAGCTGTCGGACCTGACCATCTATGTGATCGACGTGGCCGGCGGCGAGAAGATCCCGCGCAAGGGCGGCCCGGGCATCACCAAGTCGGACCTGCTCATCATCAACAAGACCGACCTGGCGCCGTATGTCGGGGCGTCGCTGGAGGTGATGGAGAGCGACACGCGCAAGATGCGCGGCGATCGGCCGTTCGTGATGTGCAATCTGCGCGCGCAGGGTGGGTTGGATGAGGTCATCAGGTTCATTGAGCGGCAGGGGATGCTGGCGGCCTGAGGAGCCGGATACGGGGCACTCCCGATCGCACGGCAAGTCAAATCCACGGTGGTCTGTGCGTGATGGGAGGTGCCGGATGGGAACACGTCGTTGGCTGCTGCTGGTGGCATTCGCCTGGGGTGCAGCGGCGTGCACTCCCGTCGTCTCGGGCCCGTCTTACACGATGGAGGTGCGCCTGCATGACGGCAAGCATGTGCGCTGCGCCATCAACGAGCCGCTGGTCCGGCCCGCTCCGCCGGGGCCGGCGCTGACTACGCGCGAGCGCAACGAAGCCGAGGTGCTTGCGCTTGCCCCGATGCGGCTGGAGGTGGGGCCCAGGTCGCCGTATCCGACGCCTTATACGGCGCCGGATGTCCAGTGTCTTGCGCTGCCGCTTTGAACGAGGCGCTAGTACAAGCCAGGAATCAGGCGCCAGGTCCGGGCACGGTATGCGTCGTATTCGGCGCCAAATTGCGATTGCAGCAGGGCTTCCTCAGCGTGCATGCGTGCCACCAGCGGCGGAATCAGCAATGCGGTGAGCACCACGCCGGCCACCGCCCGGAATCCCAGGCCCCATCCCAGCGTACTGACCAGTAATCCCACGTAACTGGGGTTGCGCACGTAGCGGTAGATGCCGCTGGTCATCAGCGTATGGCCCGGCTGAATCGCCACCAGTCCGCTGAAGCGGTTGCCCAGCACATGCACGGGCCACAACCGCAGGGCGCCGCCCGCGGCATAGAGCACCACACCCAGCCACCTCACCAAATCGCCGTCGATGCAAAAGAGGTCGTGCCGGTCCGTATACGCCGGCAGCCAGGCGCTGACGAGGCCGATCAAGCCAAACACGGGCAACACCCACCGGTTGGACCGGTCCTCTCGCTCACCGGCGCTGAGATTGCCGCCTGCGAACATTGCAGCAATCGTCAGCGCAGCCGTCACCACCACCAGCGCCACGCGTGCCGGATGCGCAAGCAGCGGGCCAACGCCGCCCCAGCCCCACGCTGCGAGCGCGAGATAGCCGAGTACCGAAATCACCGCTGCAAAACCAAACCTGGCTGATGCCGCCATGATTGCTCCAGGAGAATCCGCATGCGCTCAGTGTAGGACCGGCGCGGGGTGCGCCCTGCTAACGGCCATTAAAAAGGCCGCATGCGCGGCCTTTTGTCTCGTGATTGACCCGTCCTGAATAAGGTTGACACTTTTTCCCCGCCAGGGAGTGAGGGTCAAG